>Ga0302322_100002855_pt1 | contig 14706 bp, 10 predicted proteins | sample Fen_T0_2_FD_203757 | JGI IMG/M metagenome (GOLD analysis project Ga0302322, IMG submission 203757) | Peat permafrost microbial communities from Stordalen Mire near Abisko, Sweden - Fen_T0_2 | ecosystem: Environmental > Terrestrial > Soil > Wetlands > Permafrost | place: Sweden: Abisko... | reverse complement strand
CGAGACTCGTGGTGGCGTGGGCCAAGATGGCCGCGGCGACTTTCTCGAATTCCTGGGGCTGACACTCGTCGCCGAAACCGCTCGGCAAGAGAAGGCTTTCCGCCGCGTGATGGATAGTCCCTTCTTTGCACGCGCTGCTATGGGCGCGCTTCGAACTGAGGACGCGCGCAGTGATCTCGGCGCACAGGACCTGAATGTCAAAATCTCCCGGTGAATCCGCCTCCGTTACGGCTTTGATCTGCGTGTAGACTACTGTGCGGAGGCCGTACGATTTGCTGACCAGCTTGAAAACCTTGCCGATCGACTCCTTCCACTGAGCGTGCCGCAGCTGCACTTCATCGAGTTCTGGTGTGGTGTGTGTCGGGTTTAACATTGGCTATCAGTAATATCGTACATATTTTCTCCCTTCTGCGCAAATTGGCCAACCGGATTGCAGGAATAGTTGTCTAGAACGGCAGATTTATAAGTTCTTTAGGCACTTTGGCGGGGTTTCACCGGCGTTTGCGGATCCTGGCAATCCTTCGAGTCGGGGCCCGAACGGCAGAGGATAGCCCGACTCCGGCCTAGTGTTGAGAAGGGCAAGGGCAGGAAGGGTGGGCGAGCCAGGATCGGGCAGATCTACGAAAATGTCCCGGGCTTTCCTGCCTGGAATCAAGCGGAGGCGTCGTAGTGAAAGTACTCGTTACCATCATCCTGATTCCTACTCCCTTCTGTCCAAAGTCAGGGGAGGCGAGGGGAGATGGCGACATCCTTCGCTTTGAACGTACGGCAAAAAACACGGGCGTAGTTGGGAGGCATTGTTGGTGGCCGAATGATTAGAGACCGATCTGACGTCGTCAGGCCCAGACGCGCAGCCCCTCGATATCAAGGTGGACGCGGGCGAAATCGAAGGATTGCTCAAAGAGGTTGGAAATACGACCGCCCAGCCGTTCACGGCCGATCCGAAACATTCACGGCTCTCGCCCTCAATTGGGCCGGAATCAAAACCCGCGGACCGGCGCTGGTTTTCCTTAGACGGACTGCAACACCGCCAACATTTCGGAATGCAGCCGGCCGTTGCTGCCGACGTAGCGACCGCGGTCTAGGCGTTGGGGAAAGTCGTCGCCGGCGTAATCGGTCACGGTGCCACCGGCTTCACGTGCGACCAGTAGGCCCGCCATTGCATCCCAGGGCTTCAAATCCTTTTCCCAATAGCCGTCGAGGCGCCCGGCGCCCACATAACACAAGTCAAGAGCGGCACTCCCGAGCCGACGTTCGCCACGGATGCGCACCAGAAAGGCCGCCCATTCCTTCAAGTTGTTGTCCGGATTCGTTTGCCTGTCGTAAGGAAAGCCGCTGGTGACCACCGCATCGATCAATTCGGCGGTTTGCGTGACACGGATCGGGCGTCCGTTCAGCCATGCGCCTTCGCCCTGGATCGCGGCGAAAAGCTCACAGCGCGTGGGATCGAACACCACGCCGAGCAAAGGCTGACGGTCCGGTGTGGCCAAGGCGATACTCGTGCAAAAATGGGGCAGCTTGCTCGCGAAGTTGACTGTGCCGTCGATGGGATCGACGAACCAATGATAGGGTGCGGAGGCCGCCGGCGCTCCCTGACCGCCTCCTTCCTCGCCGACGATGTGATGCGTGGGAAAAAGTTCCAGGAGCCGCCCAACGATGTAAGTCTCGGCCTCGGTATCGGCGGCGGTGACAATGTCGATCCGGCTGCTTTTGAGCGTCGTGGGAATCGGCGCAGCAAAATGCCGCATGATGATTTGTCCGGCGCCCTCGGCGATCGCTTGGATGGTTGGCAGAATGGCGGTGGGCTTTAGCGCTTGGCTCGTCATGGCGACTGGCTTCTTTTGGTTTTTTTGTTAGTCCCCAGTGTCCCTCCCTAACGGGCTTCGCACTAGCAGGTGGGCTTGAGCGCTCGGGAAATGAATTTCGTCCCGGCCTCGTCGCATTTCAACTATTTCATCAATTCGTCAGACGGCGACGGTGTTTTGACCAGGGGCGAAAGCGGCGCTCTTGTCCATAACCCGGTTTCGACGTTCGCCGGCAAGCGAAGGTTCATCGAACCCAACGCGGGAATGGAGTTTAAAAAGTGGGACGGAAACTTTGAGATGCGATTAAGCCGACCGATGTGGAGGTTGATTTTGCGCCAATTTTGGACGGACGGGACAATCGCCATCTGGCAGGCGAGTTCCTCACCGACGAGACGCTACGGCACGAGGTTTAATGAAAATTATTGGCAAGACGCGCGTAGTTTCGTGGTTCAAGTTCGAGTAACGTTTTCAAAAACTCGTAAAAATCAGGACCATTGCGTTTGACTCACATTAGCCGCCGCGGCCACTCTGCGCGAACTTTGACCGAGATCGTCATACCAGACGATGAAATTGAGTGCTCGGGCCCTTAACACCGCTTCGACCAGCCATGACTATCTTGCCGTCCTTTATTGTGGGTTGTTTTTCCGCCTTGCGTCGTATTGCTCCTCCAAAATCAGGCTCACGATTGGTCGGCGTGGCTCTGGCCCTGGCCACCTCGGTAGCAATGCCCGGCCAAACCGGCACCGCGTTGGTCCGACGCGCGCCCCACATTGACGGAACGGTGGATGGCTCGCTGCAGCAAGTGAACGCCGAAAACGTAAACCTGTCCGGTCATTCGATTTCGATCAGCGGTGATCTTTTGGTTCCAGGCACTCCGACTGTATCCCAACATGGGCGCTCACATTATGGTGGCACGATCGATGGCGTCGGCGCCACCGAACCATCGAATTATCGCGTGATGATTGGTTCGGGCGTCTCGCTCCGCCATGTGATCCGGCGGACCGACCCGGTCGCGCTACCGGTGATCGCTCCGCCCGATCTGCCGGTAGGTACGCGGGACCTGGTGCTCCGCTTCAGTGGCGATGGAGTGGGTGATTTTTCGACTCTGCGCGATCTTACCCTGCGCGACGATATTGGTCAGGTGATGGTCCCGCCGGGTACCTACGGAAATTTCTCGGTGAACGATGACAGCGTGCTGGTGTTGGGCGTGCCGGGGTCCCTTTGGCCGGCGGTCTATAATCTCCAGGGTCTTTCCTTGATCGGTGGCGGCCGTCTGACGGTGGTCGGGCCGGTGATTATCAACCTAGCCAAGCGCCTCTCCCTCGATCGAGATCATGAGCACCGCGGCCGGCACTCGGAGCGGCGTGAGCACTTCCGTTGCGGTGACGACGACAGTTTTGAGGTGGCGGTCGGATCGCCCGCGCATCCGGAATGGCTCACGCTCAACCTTGCCACGGGCGGACTTCATCTTCATCGCGACGATTCCCTTCATGGTTATGTCACGGCTCCCGCCGGCGAAGTCGAGCTGGAGGATCACAGCGTGCTGGTTGGCGGGGTCACCGCCGATCGGCTTCAGGTTGACGACCGCAGCACCCTGACCCTCGTCAATCGACAACCGATCGTAGCCCTGACAGCGCCGATCGACGGCGCAACCTCGGCGGCCTTCGCCAGCATCGAGCTGCAGGCCGACGCCGCCGACTACGACGGATCGATCGCGGGCGTGGAATTTTATCAGGGGGACACGCTGATCGGAACCAGCGTGGTTGCACCTTATCATTTTACTTGGAGCAACGTGGCGGCCGGCACCTACGTGATATCCGCCAAGGCAACCGACAATCTCGGTGCCAGCACGCTCTCCGCTCCGGTGACGATCAACGTAACCAAAGCGGCCGCGACCGTCTCGCTCGGCGGCCTGAGCCAGACCTACGACGGTGCCGCCAAGGCGGTGCTCGCAAGCACGGATCCGATTGGGTTGACGGTGAGCTTTAGCTATGATGGGTCCGCGATCGCGCCGACCGCGGCCGGCTCCTACGCAGTGGTGGGCACAGTGGATGATGCGAACTATTCCGGAAGTGCGACTGGCACACTGGTGATCGCGCCGGCGACACCGATGATCATTTGGAATGCGCCCGATGACATTGTCGTGGGGGCTTCACTCTCGTCCATACAACTGAATGCGACGGCCAGTGTGCCCGGCACCTTTACCTATTTACCTCCGGTTGGCACGGTGCTCAACGCGGGTCCGACCCAGGTATTGAGTGCGACCTTTGCCCCTGCCGATTCAGCGAATTACACGGCCGCCTTCGCGACTACTCTGATTAACGTCCTCGCCCCGGTTCCGGCCACAATCACTTTCGACGGGGCGAGCTCGGCCACCAATCTGAACGCAACCACCTCGCTGAGCTGGACCCATGTCTTGGCTGCGGAAAAAGGCAGCGGTCGTGCCCTGATCGTCGGCGTGGTGTCACGTGGTTCAGCGGTGGACAAGGCGTCGGTTTCCAGCGTGACGTTCAACGGCATACCAATGATCTCGCTAGACGCTTCCATTGCGAACGCCGGCTCGGGGACCATCAACCGCTCCCAGCAATTCTACCTGCTCGACGCGGCCCTTCCGCCAGCGGGCACGTATAACGTGCAGGTCAATTTCCTGAATTCGCAGTCGGCAAGCAACAATCCGTTGGCTGGGGCGATTTCGCTCACCAACGTGGACCAGACCGCGCCGGCGGGATACTCGAACTTCAACACTTCGGCCAATGCCATCACCACCACGGTTCCGGCGACTGTCGGCTCGTGGGTGGTCGACACGGTGGGCGTCGGCTCCACCAAAGCCAATCTGGCGGCCACCGCGGCGGGAATGGTCACCCGATTTGTGGTAACTCAGACCGCCGGCCTGCCTACCTCAGATGCCGCCGGTGCCACCAAGATCGCCGATACGGCCGGGGCCGTGACGATGTCGTGGAGTTCCGCCAGTGCGCGCCAGGTACATTCGCTCGCGGTCTTTTCGCCGGCTCTTTCGATTCCGGCTCCGCCGACCATTTCAATCCCGCCGGCGTCGCAGACGGTGAATGTCGGAGCCAATGTCAGTCTGTCGGTGACGGCCGTCGGCACGGCGCCACTTTCTTACCAGTGGTACAAGGACAATTTGCCGATCCCCGGTGCGAACGCGCAAACCTATCTCTTGACCAATGTGCAGACGGGCGCCTCCGGAAGCTACACCGTCAGGGTGAGCAACACTCTCGGACATGTCACGAGTGGTCCCGCCGTGCTCGTGGTGAACCTGCAGCCGCCGGTCATCACGACGCAGCCGGCGTCGCAAATGGTGAATCTCGATGAGAATGTATCGCTGTCCGTGGTCGCCACCGGGACCGGACCGCTTTCGTATCAATGGTACAAGGAAACGACGCCGATCCCGGACGCCACCGCGTCGACGTTGTTGTTGCCACACGTGTTGTCGGTCGACGGCGGCAATTATCATGTCACGGTGACGAACCTGGTGAAGACGGTGACCAGCGACACGGCCGTGATCACGGTCAACACCGCGCCCGTGCCTCCCGTGATCACCAAGCAGCCGGCCTCGCAATCGGCCGGCGTGGGTTCGACGGTGACTTTCACCGTGGTCGTGACCGGCACCCAGCCGATTATTTTCCAGTGGCAGAAGGACAACGTGGACCTCCCATCGTCCAATTCCCCGACCCTCACCCTTTCGAACGTGCAACTAAGCGATGCCGGCACTTATCGGGTTCTGGTGGGCAACTTGGCGAGCGACGTGACCAGTCTGCCCGCTGCGCTGACCGTCAATCCGATCACGACTGCCACGCCACTGTATAATCTCACGGGTTTTGCCACGCTCGGCGCCGGCACGACCGGCGGTGGCGTGGTGCCCGAGAGCGACGCGACCTACCGGAAAGTCACCAACGCGCTCGAATTGGCCCAGGCGCTCAAGGATTCCAAGACGCTCGGGGCGGTGAAGGTGATCGAGATCATGAACGACCTCGATCTCGGTTGGAACGAGATCGGTTCAGCGGTGCAAACCTTGGCGTCCTCGCCGTTCCGGGCGCACAACGCGCCGAAGTTGCATCCAGCCTTGATCGCCGCGGGCGTCAGCCTGATCGACATCCAGTCCAAGCCTGGGCTCACGATCTTCTCGGCCAACGGTGCAACCATTAGGCATGCCACCTTCAACCTGAAGGGCACCTCGAACATCGTCATCCGGAATCTCAAGTTCGACGAGATGTGGGAGTGGGACGAGGCGACGAAAGGCAATTACGATTCCAACGACTGGGATTTCATCGACCTGAGCAATGGCAGTGCGGCCACCAACATCTGGATCGATCACTGCACCTTCACCAAGGCTTACGACGGCATCATGGACATGAAGGCCGGCACCCAGTACGTCACCATGTCCTGGTGCAAATACGTTGGCGATGACGGAGCGACCAACGCCAACAGTTTCGTTCGGCAGCAAATCGCCGCGCTCGAATCCAATCAGGCCGCGTATCCGTTCTACGGTTTCCTTCGCGCCAACGGATTCAGCCAGGAGGACATTGTTCAAATCATTCAAGGGCACGACAAGGCACACCTCATGGGTTCAAATTCGCTCGACGCGGGCAACGCCACGCTTTCCGCCACATTCCACCACCAGTGGTTCATGGACATCTGGGACCGTTGCGTGCCGCGACTGCGCGCTGGGCAGGTTCACAACTACAATATCTTCGTGGACGATGCGATGGGCCTGGTCGCCAAGCGTCTCCGTGACGCCCGGGTGGCGGCCCTCAGCGCCGAGGCCCTGGCGACGTTCAACAGCAACTATAGTTTCAATCCATTCCTCAATGGCAGTATTTCGACGGAGGGCGGCGCCATCCTGGTGGAGAAATCAATCTACCTCGATTGCCTGACGCCGCTGCGCAACAATCAGACTGATGTGACGAATGCGATCTACACGGGAAAGATCAAGTCAGTCGACTCGATCTACATGTTCCATGAGGCCGATGGTACCACGACAACCCAACGCGGGGACAGCACCGACGCCGGAAGTCGCATGGGACCGGATCAGGCCGCCATTATTCCCTTCTCGTGGAATACCAGCGACGGAAGCCGTCCCTATCCTGCGCCGGTCATGGATGACCCCGCGGATCTGGAGGGTGTTGTCGGCGCCGGCGCTGGCGCCGGTCGCATCTCGTGGGACAAGATCAACTGGCTCAAGACCACGTATTGACTATTGGCGGGGCCGCGGGCACTCGACCGTCTCGATCCGAAAACGATGGAGGTGGAACTTCCACGCCCCGGACGATTCATTTATGGGTCCGAATAGGGCTCGGATTTTGGGCCCACGACTGCGCGCCGCCTATTGAAAATACCCTTCGGCCCGGGCCATTCCGGCATCGTCTCCGTCGCCTGGTTGGCCGACCTCCCAACAGGACTCCGGGAAAGTTGGCTGCCGCTGTCGCCATCGGACGACACACATGGCGTCCGTGAGCGCTTCGTGCAGCGCCGAGCCGAAATCGTAGGCGCGACCGTCGAAACCAGCTTCCGCCACCGCCTGATCGATGCCGAGCATGACCGCAAACATCCGCCCGCGAATTTCGGGAATCAGCACGTCGATGACGTCGAGGCCCGATTCGAGATTCGAGCGGCAGCCGTCGAGGTTGCGACTATGGTGTGAACGGCAGGCTTCGGGGCGCGCTTCGTAGATCGAACAACTTCCGTCGCGCAAAAGGGCGCAGGGTCTCTTCAACGCCGCTCGTTCGTCCATTGACTGTCCGGCAAACGCGGCCCGATGGGCCGCGAACCGGGCGATCGCGCCCTCAAGTTCCTCGGGTGAAAAGTGGGTCAGGATGAACTCGGCGGCGAGCAGTACCTCATGAGCCTGGACCCCCACCGGCACGTGGCAGCAGGTGCCACATCCGGCCCGACAGACCACGGCCGCCCGGGCGGTGGCGGGAGCTGACGCGTAGGCGCGGTCAAATTCCAGATGAGCGGAGCGCAGCACAGAAAGGAGATCGGCGGGATTTCCCGTTTTGCGCAGGCGACGAAGCACGCTCCCTCCGGTCTTTTCGAACAGGCGTTCTTCATCGAGGGAAAATCCGGAGCTCACTCTGTCTACTAGGACGGCTCATCGCGGTATTACAAGGTCTGTAAGCCGGACGCCTCACCCGGGAGGACGGAATCGGCGGCAGTGTTTTCGCCCTGTATTCATTTTTCGCAGTGAGCAGAGGCCGCTCGCACCTCGTTCTGGCGTAACCCTCCGTGAGGGAGGAACCACGGGTGCAAGATCCTTGATCCGACCCAGGCCCGGGCCATAAAAGCCTTTGCTTGGGCGAAGGCCGCTCCCTGGCGTTGACGGAGTGCGACGGAGATCGTAAACCAACATCATGTTGAATACAGTTTGGGAGTTCTTTCGAGCCGTCCTTTTGAGTCCGTGGATGACAGGATACGTGGTTCCGGCGGTTCTGGGGGCTTGGCTGGCCCTGATCACCGCCAACATCATTTATATCCGCGACACGAAGGCCCGCGTGATGTCGGAATTGGTCCAGTTGCACCTGCGGCTGGGGGACCTCGATTTTGAAACCCACCGCGAATTGGACGCCAAGACCACGCTTTTATATCAAGCACTGCTGCTGCTGGGCGAAGAGTTAACGCGACGTGGTTTTTTTACCTACGTGGCCTATCTGCATAAGACCTACCACGAGCATGCGGCGCTCGTGTTGGAATCCATCAAGAAGGTCCTCGCCGAGCGCTTGCCGCAAATGAGTCATGATCAGCGGCTGGCTTTCGCCCAAAACCCAGGAGAAGCGCATCTGCCCGAGGGCTTCGCGAAAGCGGTTCGCGACGAGATCAGGCTTGGTCTCACCAGCCGGATCGACAACGACGTGAATCGCTTTTACGTGATCCGATCGGATTTGATTGCCGTTCTGGGCCTCCCCACCCTGGCCGGCATCATTGAGCGGAATCGCCTCCAACACGCCCAAAGCAAGGGAGGACCGACGGCACGTTCAACCCCCGGCTCGACGAGCCCGATGCCGCCATTGGAGAAGGGATAGATTCATTTGGGCAGCCAAGGATGGCGCTGATCGAAACGAGGCGTGACTTTTTCAGCGGTCGGAGCGGAAAATCTCCTCGACGGGCTTCTTGAAGAGACGGGCGATCTTGAAGGCTAGGGGAAGGCTCGGGTCGTATTTTTCCGTCTCGATGGCGTTGATGGTCTGACGCGACACATCAAGCTTGTCCGCGAGATCCCCTTGCGACCATTGGTTGAATGTCCGCAGTTCGCGCAAATGGTTCTTCATTTGTAGCGACAGTTCGCGACGGCCGTGCCCACCAGCCAGAGAGCAAAGGTGAGAATGTACGTTCCCCACAGGCTCAAGCCATGGTCCAAGCCGGCCAACCCGACTCCGCTGGCGTTCAGGACGTTGACCACCGTGGCGACGATCAGGGAACCCAGGGAGGCAAACAACCAGGCTTCGAGTTGGATCCGGCGTTGCAGCTCGTCTAAGCCACGAACGAAACGCAGGCAGCTTCGCACGTAAAGGAGTCCCGGGATCAGAGGACTCAGCGTTACCAGGCCTCGGGTCAACGGGGTCCAGTCAGGATGGTGCTTCAGCAGAAAGAGTGAAATAACGTAAACGACCGCTGCGACCATCAGCCAGACGTTGAGTAGCAGATCCCTCTTGTAGGAATAGCTCCCGGAGCAAGGTTGAACCGATTCCATGGTGTTCATTTTGTCCATGAATCAAGGTGTAAAGCATACTTGTCATATGTCAAGCATGCTTTACACTATTTCTGCCAGAAATCTCGCTCTGATGGAGAAGAGATAGCTGGTTTGCGAAGTCAGGTCCGTCCGGTGAAACGATCGGCATTGATCTCGCGGTTCGGGCCAATTTCCCGGCCGGCGCCCCTGGGCCCGAACCTCGGTTCGTGATCCTATCAATTTTGTAATGTTCGGGAAAGGGTGCTGACAGGCGACGGTGTTAAGGTGGGCCCCATGAAAACAACTTTCTCTACATTCCTAGGCCGACGGTTTGCCTGGGCGGCCGGGGTGGCCGCGCTGGCGGGCCTGTTGGCTGGTGCTGCCGGAGCCGCTGGCTCCCTTTCCCCGCTGGTTCTAAAACGCGACTCGCAAGTCGTCTCCCGCGGCCAGTTGGAGCGGGCCAGCTACTCGGACATCGTCAAGCGAGTCGCTCCGAGCGTAGTCAAGATCACCAGTGAAATCAAAGCCAAGCGGGTGCGCATGAACGGCGGCGAAAGCCAGCTGTTCAATGACCCCATGTTCCGCCAGTTCTTTGGCGGCCGCACCCCGGAAATGCAAAGTCCGGCGCAGACCGGCCTCGGGTCCGGCGTGATTATCAGTTCTGATGGTTATATCGCCACGAACAACCACGTGGTTGAGGGCGCCGACCAACTGACGGTAACGCTCGACGATGGTCGTGAGCTGAGTGCGAAGGTTGTCGGTCGCGATCCCCTCACAGACATCGCCGTCGTCAAAGTCGATGCGAAGGACCTTCCGGCCGTCACCTTTGCCGACACCAACAAAATTGAAGTCGGCGACCGGGTCCTTGCCATCGGGAATCCATTCGGCATCGGTGAAACTGTCACCAGTGGCATCGTGAGCGCGAAAGGGCGCCGGGTCGGAATTCTGAGTGACGTGAAGGGATTTGAGAACTTTATCCAGACTGATGCCGCCATCAACCCAGGCAATTCGGGTGGCGCGTTGATCGACATCGATGGCCGCGTGATCGGCATCAATACCGCAATTCTCAGCCGTTCGGGCGGCTTCCAGGGAGTTGGTCTCGCGGTGCCGGCTAATCTGGTCAGCCAGGTGGCTGAAGGACTGGTCAAGAATGGTAAGGTCGTACGCGGTTTCCTCGGGGTGAATGTGCAAGACATCACTCCCGCGCTGGCCGACTCTTTTGGCCTGAAGGACCGCGCGGGAGCCTTGGTCGCAGAAGTAACCCCTGACAGCCCGGCCGCGAAGGCTGGTCTCAAGGAAGGCGACGTGATCACCGGATTCAATGGGGAAAAGGTCGCTGATGCCAACCGGCTCACGCTGGAAGTGACGGCGGTAGCGCCGGGAACCAAGGTCAACCTCGACGTCCTGCGCGAGGGCAAGGTCGAGAAACTCGCCGCGACGACCGGCGAGAGGCCCAATCGCTTCGGCGGCCGGGCGCTAGAAACCGCCGCCGCGGAGGATGACGAAGGGGTGTTGAACGGTGTCGCTGTCGAGGATCTTACGCCCGACGCCCGCCGGGAGATGAATTTGCCTCCCCGCCTGAAAGGCGCGGTTGTGTCGGACGTCGCTCCCGATTCGGCGTCCGCTCGGGCCGGCGTCAGCGCCGGCGACGTGATCCTTGAGATCAATCACCAGCGCGTGGCCTCAGCCGAAGATGCCATCAACCTCAGCGCCAAGGCCGAGAGCAAGAAGACGCTCCTGAAGCTGTGGTCGCGCGGGGCCACGATTTTTGTGGTCGTCGACGAGACCGGTTCTTCCAAGGGGAATTCCTAAGCTCCATATACTTTAGGGTAGGGTTTGTGTGTGTGTGTATTCCAGCCCCGGTGACTGGCTCGCCCAAAAAGCGGTCCAATTCACCGGGGCTGTTTGTTTGACGCTTTTCAAAACCGCTTTCCGTCCCACACTGGCTTCCATGCGCGTACTTGTAGTCGAGGATGATGCTAAGATCGCGTCATTCATTGTGCAGGGATTCAAGCAATCGGGCTTGGCGGTCGACCATGCGGACGACGGCGAGACCGGCTTGGCCCTGGCGGAGTCGACCGACTACGATGCGGCGGTGGTAGATATCATGCTCCCCCGGCTCGACGGGCTGAGTCTGGTCCGCCGGCTCCGGGCGGCCAGGCGGCCCATTCCGGTCTTGTTCCTCAGCGCCAAGAGCTCGGTTGACGATCGGGTGCGCGGCCTGGAAATCGGCGGCGACGACTACCTCACGAAACCGTTTTCATTTTCCGAGCTTCTCGCTCGGGTGCAGGCGCTGATCCGGCGTTCGGGCCGTTCGCCCGAGTCGACCAAATTGGTCTCTGGCGACGTGACGGTCGATTTGGTGGCACGCGAAGTGACCTGTGCCGGCCAGCCCGTGACGCTGCAACCGCGGGAGTTTTCGCTCCTGGCCTTTCTGCTGCGGCACGCGGGAAGGCCCGTGAGCAAGACCATGATTTTGGAGAATGTGTGGGATTACAGTTTCAATCCGCAGACCAATGTCGTCGATGTCGTGGTTTCGCGACTGAGGGCCAAGATTGATCCGGACCACCGGCGGCTGGAAACGGTGCGCGGCGTGGGCTATATTTTCCGACCCCATGTTTAACCGACTCCGCCAATCTCTCGCCTTGCGGCTGGCGTGGCAGTACGCGCTGATGTTTGCGATCTGTGCGGCGATGCTGTTCGGGGTGCTCTATTGGTTGCTCGCCCGCTCACTTGAGCGGCGGGACCAGGAGGCGGTCGAGCGACGGGCGGAGGAATTGGCCGCCGCCTATCAGGCCGGGGGGCCGGCGAGTTTGAGTGCCATGGTTCACAGCGACACAGCCCCGGATGTGCGGACCCTTTTTGTGCGGCTCATCAGTCCTGCCAACGGTGCCGTGTTTGTGGCGGCGCCGCCCGATTGGATCGAAACGCAAGTGCAGCAATTTCCGGTGCCCGATTGGGAAGGCGTGGTGGCGGAACGGAAAATTCAAACCGTGCGCGTGCCGCAAAATGCCCTGCGCGACTACACCATCGTCTCGCAGCCGCTCGCGGACGGGTGGTTGCTGCAGGTCGGACGACTCACTGACAGCCGGCCGGTCCTGCTGGCTCCGTTGCGGCGAGCGTTTGTCGGGGTCGGCGCGGCGGCCCTGTTGCTTTCGGTGGGTGGAGGCACCGTGCTGGCCTGGCGGGCTACGCGACCGTTGCGTTTGGTTTCGGAGACGGCCCGTCGTATTCTCGAAACGGGAGATCTCACGGCGCGCGTGCCGGGCCCCGCCGGCAGCGGGGAGCTGGACGCGTTGGTCCGCCAACTCAACACGCTGCTGGACCGGAATGCCGCTCATGTGGGAGTGCTACGAGACACGCTCGACAATCTCGCCCACGATCTACGCACCCCTCTAACGCGGCTCCGAGGCACGGCCGAATTGGCGATGCACGATGGGGGCGATCCGCAGGAGGCGAGGGGAGCGTTGGCAGATTGCGTCGATGAATCCGACCGATTGCTGCACCTGTTGGAGACGCTGCTCGATATTTCGGCGGCCGAGGGCGGGGCCCTGAAACTCAATCGCAGCTCATTCGATCTTCGAACCTTGGGCGAGCGGGCGGTGGAGCTTTACCAAGAGGTGGCGGAGGAAGGACAGATCGCGGTGGAGTTGGAATTTCCCACGGCCGTCACGGTCGACGCGGACTCCGTCCGGTTGGGCCAGGCCATCAATAACCTCGTCGACAACGCCCTCAAGTACACGCCAGGCGGCGGGAGGATAAAGCTGCGAGCCTCGGCTGATTCGACTGGTACAATGTTTTCCGTGACCGACACCGGACCCGGGGTGCCGGCGAGTGAACGGGACGCAATTTTTCGGCGCTTATACCGGAGCGACGCTAGTCGGTCGCAGCGTGGATTCGGGTTGGGTCTCAGTCTGGCCAAGGCGATCGTCGAGGCGCACGGCGGCACAATCAAAGTGGACGATGCCCCGGGTGGTGGGGCTCGTTTCACCCTGCATTTGCCGGTTCGTGCAGCGACCAGTCCCTCTTAACCGGGTACACGCCCGACGCCGATCACGTTCGCGAAGTCCGGTAAAGGCGCGAAGGCCGTTCACCGGGACGCAGGATTTCACCGACGACGATTCATTTTGCCGATCGGAAAATGGCCGTCAGGTCAACGATCGGGCTTTGATCCTGCCGGGCAAAGGCCTCGGCGTAGCTGCAATGGGCCTCATGGCCGCGGAACCTTTCCATCTGACCATGGAGCAAACTGCCCTCATAGGTCTCAGGGGTGATGCCTTGGCTGACGTGGACAAAAAGGGCGTCGTGTTTGCGTTTGAGTACCGCGCCAATGTCGAGGTGATCCGAGGGTTGAAAGCCCATGGTCTGGTGACCGGTCATCGCCTCCATGTAGTAGAGGGCGAACTTTTTTCCGCCCGCGATCCAGGCGTCATAGACCAGGTTCCAGCAGGCGCGATGATCGCGATGGGTGTCGATTGGCCAGTGGGTGATGACGAGGTCCGGTTTTTGCTCCTGCAAAAAGTCCGCCATCTTCTGATAGCGTGCCTTGTCCACGACGGTGGATCCATCGATCTCGCCGAAGAACACGCTCTTGACCCCGAGGATCTCGCAGGCGCGTTGGGCTTCCTTCCGCCGGATATTTGCCGCTGTCGTGGCGTCGGTCCCTGGAATGCCAGCCTCCCCGGTGGTGAGGTAAACGCTCGTCACCTCTTGCCCGGAATCCGCGGCCAGCGCGAGCAAACCGCCGGCGCACGATTCGGGATCGTCGGGATGCGCCCCGATCACCAGGATGCGCAAGCGCGGCTGATTCGCCCCTTCAGTGCTCGGGACCACGCACGCGAGCAAGAGCGACACGGCAAAGAAACGAACAAGGTGACGCATAAAAGGAGTAACCCGGAATATCGCGTTAGTTTCAACGCCGAACCCGTCAGCGATTTTTCCCTTGGTTGGCCTTCCCTTGGACTCTCCGGAGGAAAATAAACCCACGGCGTCGAGGCGAAAGAATGTCCCTCCCACAGAGCTTGGCTAGCGGCCGAGCAGTGCAAGGATGCTGGCCCTAGGCGGCCGTCCGATTCCTTCACGTGATACCGCAGACTTTCTGGCACTGGACAGATGCGGCGATACCGCCGAACGGAATGAGAGTATCAAACGATACACCCTCGACGAGCCTAGGTGGGTAAAATGGTGGAGGTGAGGGGAGTTGAACCCCTGTGA
>Ga0302322_100002854_pt1 | contig 14710 bp, 14 predicted proteins | sample Fen_T0_2_FD_203757 | JGI IMG/M metagenome (GOLD analysis project Ga0302322, IMG submission 203757) | Peat permafrost microbial communities from Stordalen Mire near Abisko, Sweden - Fen_T0_2 | ecosystem: Environmental > Terrestrial > Soil > Wetlands > Permafrost | place: Sweden: Abisko... | reverse complement strand
TACCCTACGACCGAGCACGCCGCCACCTCCTAGATCCCCAGCCTTCGACAAGCCGGAACCTAGGACACGACGGCGTGCTCACCCCATTTGCCACACCGAACCACCCACTAGATCAGCAGTAGAGCCTCATGCAATCCGGGACGATCATGCAGTCCGGGAACGGCCACCGCTGTCGCACGACCGGCCGGAGCACCCGGCGCCCGTCGGGGGCCTGTTCCCGAATTGCATGATCGTCCCGAATTGCATGATCACCGCGCGGGGCGGGTCGAGGATCACGGCGGAGGGGTCAGTGCCAGTCGCTGATCTCCTGGTCGCGCGGGGCCGGCGCCCCCGCGCCGGTCTCGACGAGCGACTTCAGGCTCATCAGGAACGTGGCCCACTTGGTGCCGCAGTGGTGCATGAACTCCACCGGCTCCCGCCACCCCCGGTGCGCGAACAGCACGATCGTCCAGTCACCGCTGCGGCACAGGTCCCACTCGACCGTCGTCCCGATCCATTCCTCGGGGCCGTCGACCACCCGCCACGTCACCCGCTCGGCCGGGCGCAGCTCGACGACCTCCATGTCGAAGCCCCCGACCGGCGGGAACCGGAACTGCAGGACCTCGCCGACGTCGCCGTCGCCCTTCGTGTCCTCGGTCCACCACGCGGCCAGGCCGTCGACCGTCGTCAGCGCGCGGTACACCGCCTCCGGCGTCGCGCCCGCGACACCGACCCTGTGCAGGATGTCCACCATCTCGGTTCTCCTCGTCTCCCGTGCACGCCCCGGTCTCCCGGGCGCGCCTCGTCAGGTTCCGTCCCGGGACGCCTCGTCCCGGGCCTGCTGGACCGCCTCGGCGATCCGCTTGATCCGCCGCAGCCGCGCGTCCCAGGCCGCCCCGACGGACGACAGCTGGGCGACGGCGCGGGCCAGCTGGGCCTCGTCGACCTGGTAACGCCGCTCCCGGCCCGCGGGCGCCGACCGCACCAGCCCGGCCCGGTCCAGGACGCCCAGGTGCTTGGCCACCGCCTGCCGGGTGACCGGCAGGCGGCGGCCCAGCGTGGTCGCGGTGCCGCCGCCCTCGGCGAGCAGCAGGTCGACCATCCGGCGCCGGGTCGGGTCCCCGATCGCCGACCAGAGGTCGTCGTCGACCGCGGCAGGCCCGGGGGGCGGCGCCGTCACGGCCGGGGCTGGAGCGTCGCGACGTACGGCGCCAGCCGGCCCAGGAAGTGGTCCCACCCGCTGACGTGGTCCTGGTACTGGCGCTCCAGGACGGCCGCCTCCCAGCCCAGCTCGCGGAAGCCGGTCTCGGTCATCCGCAGCAGCGTGCCGCCGCCCGAGGCGGCCAGCTCGAAGGTGACCAGCAGCGAGTTGCCCCGCGCCGCAACCTCACCGGCCGGGTGCGTCCAGCGGAACGAGAACGTCTTCGGCGGCACCGCCTCGACGACGGTCAGCGCCACCACCTTCCCGCCCTCCGCCGGGTCACCGAAGACGATCTCCCCGGACGAGCCCGGCGTCGGCTCGAACCGGGCCTCGTCCGGCCACCACCGCTGGAGGTGGTCGGGACTGCTCACCACCTCGAAGACCACCTCCGGCGTCGCCTCCACGAAGATCTCCCGCTCGATCGTCCCCAGCTCCACGCCATCCTCCTGCAACGTTTGGTTGCTCTTCACGCTAGCCCCCTCACCCAGCATCGCGCAACCATGGGTTGCACTTCGGCCCGGCTGTCGTTTCGCCGGAATGTCAGGACCGTGACGCCCTCCACCCGACGGCCCGGGGGGCTTGGGCCACAGATCGCCGCCGTGCAAACTGGCGGTCGGCCGCGTCCCGGCCGGCCCGCGTCCCGGTCGGCCCGCGTCCCGGCCGGCCCCGTCCCGCAGGAGGCCCCCCATCGTCACGCCCGACGGCGACCCCGACGAGCTGGTGCGCGTGCTGGGTCAGCGCGTGCGGCGGCTGCGCCGTGCCCGCGGGCTCACGCTGGTGCGGCTGGCCTCGGCGGCGGGGTTGTCGCACCCGTTCCTCAGCAAGCTGGAACGGGGGCTGGCCACCCCCAGCATGGCCTCGCTCGCCCAGATCGCCCGGGCCCTGGGCACCAGCCAGGTGGAGCTGCTCGCCGACGTCGACGGCGGGTCCCCCGGGCACCCGGCGGCCGACGTCCGGCGGGCGGGGCAGGGGGCCGCCGGTCCGTACGGCCTGGGGCACGCCCGGCTGCTCGCGGGCGGGCGGCAGTTCCAGCCGATGGAGTACGAGGGCAGCAACACCGATCCGGGCGAGTACTTCACGCACGCCGAGGACGAGTTCCTCTACGTCGTCGCCGGGTCGCTGTGCGTCGACCTGGGCGAGCACGGCGACGCGACGCTCACCCGCGGCGACTCGCTCTACCTCGACGGCGGGGTCCCCCACCGGTGGCGCACGGCCGGACCGGACCCCTACCGGCTGCTCATCGTCAAGGAGCGCCCCCACCAGCAGGCCTGACGCCGCGCAGGCGCCGCTCCAGCGCCGCGACCAGGTCGCGCTCGTCGCCGGTCACCAGCCGGTGGTCCCGCACGACGACGCGCCCCCCGACGACGACGTGCCGCGGACGGCGTCCCGGCGCGGCCCACAGCAGGCCCGCCACCGGATCGGCGACGCCCGCGTCCGCGACGCCGGAGACGTCCCACACGCACAGGTCCCCCGCGGCACCGGGCCGCAGGTGTCCCAGCTCGGCGCGGCCGAGCCCCGCGGACGACCCCTCGGTCGCCATCCCCAGGACCTCCCGCGCCGCCAGCGGCGGCCCGACCAGGGGCGCGACCTGCAGGGCGAGGCGGGCGTCGGCGAGCAGGTGCCCGGCGTCGTTGCTGCCCCCGCCGCTCGTGCCCAGCCCCACGGTGACCCCGGCGGCCCGCAGCCGGGCCACCGGGGCGATCCCCCACCCCATCGGCAGGTCGCAGCCGGGGGCGTGGGTGGCGGTGACGCCCGCCGCGGCGAGCCGGGCGATCTCCTCCGCCGTGACGTCGCACAGGTGGGCCAGGGTGACGTCGGGGGCGAGCCAGCCCAGGTCGGCGAGGACGTCGAGCGGACGGCGCCCGTACCGGCGCGCGGCCACCTCCACGTCGACCTGCTCGTTGGCCTGGGTCCGGCGGCGCAGGCCGAACCGGACGGCGACGGCGGCGAGCGCGGCGAACGTCTCCGGGCCGTCGCTGTGCACGCCCGCGGGCCCGACGGCCACCTGCACCATCCCGTCGGCGGTGACGCCGCGCCCCGCCTCGGCGCCGCGCGCCGCCCCGGCCGGGTCGCCGAGGAGCGCCTCCGTCACCCGGGTCGCCGACTCCCCCGCGACCTGCGGGTCCTCCCCCGCCGAGCCGCGCACGAACACCAGCCGGGCGCCCAGGGCCCGGGCGGCGGCGGCCGTGGCGCGGGCCATCCCGACGTCGTCCGCGCCCGCCGGCCAGGTGAGGTGGTGGTCGGCGACCGTCGTGACGCCGCTCAGCAGCGCCTCGGCCAGGCCGACGGCGGCGGCGGCGCCGGTGAGCGCGGCGTCCACCCCGGCGGCCCGGTAGGCGTCGCCCATGACGGCGAGCCAGCGGGCCATCGGGACGCCGCGGGTGCCCGGCAGCGTCCGGAACGCGCACTGCAGCAGGTGGTGGTGGGCGTTGACGAGCCCGGGGGTCACGATCCCGCCGTCCGCGTCGAGCCGGTCAGCGTCCGACCGGTCAGCGTCCGACCGCTCAGCGGGCGGCCCGTCCGGGTCGGCGGGGTTCTCCGCGGCCGGGTCGGCGACGCGCCCGTCGACCACGAGCAGGTCGCCCACGCGTTCGGTCACCGCGTCGACGACGATCCTGCGGGCACCGGTCACGAGCAGCACGGGCCGATGTCTAGCAGACCCGGATGTCACGCCGGTGACGGGCGGAGCGGCCCGGCCGGGACGCCGTGCCGGACCACGCGCACGCCCGACCGGGACCGCTTCGCGTCGTACATCGCGCCGTCCGCGGCTCCCAGCAGCTCGGTCACCAGCGCGCCCGCCCGGTCCCCGTCGACGCCGCCGGCACCGGGCGCGGGCAGCAGGACGCCGACCGAGGCGCCCACCGTCACCGTGCTGCCCGCGACGTCCAGGGGACGGCGGACCGCGTCGCCGATGCGCTCCGCCAGCTTCTCGACGTCGACCTCGCCCGGCGTCCGGCACACGACGATGAACTCGTCCCCTCCCATCCGCGCCACCAGGTCCTCCTGGCGCACCACCGAGGCGAGCCTGCGGGTGACGGCGAGCAGCACCTCGTCGCCGGCCTGGTGGCCGAGCGAGTCGTTGACCAGCTTGAACCCGTCCAGGTCGATGAAGATGAGCGCGGGCACGCGGGTCCGCACGGCGGCGTCGAGCTCCGTGAGCAGCAGCGCCCGGTTGGCGGCGCCGGTCAGCTGGTCGTGCGTGGCCTGGTGCCGCAGGACCCGCTCGGCCGACTCCAGCGCGCCCATCCCGCGGTGGAACCGCACGATGACGGCGATCAGCGCGGCCACCACCGCCACGGCCACCGGGAGGCGGCGCCATCCCGCCTCCGGCATGAAGATCGTGCTCAGACAGATCCCGCTGAGCCCGGCCCCGAGGATCGCCACGCGCCACCCGTGGACCGTCGACCCGGCGACGTCGCCGTCCGGCGCCGGGACCGCGGCGCGCGGGTACAGCACGGCGGCGGCGATCATGCCGTTCACCAGGAGGTAGCCCGCGCGGTACCACCCGTCGCCGACGTCGGGTGCCCGGGCGACGACGACGGCGTTGACCAGGTCCATCGGCAGCTCGGCGCCCAGCGCCACCACGAGCAGACCCTCGGGGACGCCGCGCCGGGCCCGGGTCACGAGCAGGACGGCGCCGAGCGCGAACACGGAGACGTCGCCCAGGGGGTAGGCCACCGCGAAACCGGTCACCAGCAGCCCGGCCGAGGCGTACTGCCCGACGGCCGGGCCGATCATCAGGTGCCAGGCGACGACCGACGCGGCGCTCGTGACGACCACCGTGTCGAGCAGGAGCGACCGCCGCACGTCGGCGCCCAGCCCTTTGCCGGCGATCCTCGCCAGGACGCCGCGCAGGATCAGCGGGTAGACGGCCAGCCAGCACAGGTCCTGGACGGCGATGCCGTGGAAGGTCGGTGGGGAGACGGGCAGCTCCCACAGGACGGACCCGACGACCCCGCTCAGGCAGCCGCCGGCGATCCACGCCCACCCCGCACGGTCGGCCGACGGCATCCGCCGCACTCCCAGGACCAGCCCGCCGGCGACGAGGACCAGCCCCAGCAGGTGGCAGTCGACCGCCGCAGCGCCACGGGAGTCCGCGAGCGAGGGGGCCGCCAGCACGACGCACGCCGCGATCAGCGCCCACCAGGCCCAGCGCGCGCCGAAGGTCACGTCACGGTTCTCGGCGGGGGGCGCCCGGCGTTGAGCCGGTGGACGGCGCTTCACCCGGTCGAGCGGCCCCGACCGTCGGTCCAGCGGCCCCGACCGTCGGTCCAGCGGCCCCGACCGTCGGTCGAGCGGTCCCGGCCGTCAAGGGGCGGTTACGGCAGCGACAAGAGAGCCGCGCGCTGACCTTCCGGTAGCCGGCCGCGGGTCAAGATGTCCGGCAGGGGCAGATCGGGAGTGCCGTCACCCCTGGATGCGGCCGTGCCGGCCGTCCCGTTGGCGCCGTCCCCGGAGAGGCCCCCGATGCAGGCGTACACCCCCGAGATCTACCGGGCGATGCAGGCGGCCTCGCGGGCCGCGGCGGAGCGCATCGCCCCCCTCCTCGACACCCTGGTGCAGCCCGCGAGCGTCGTGGACTTCGGTTGCGGCACCGGCGACTGGCTCGCCGCGTTCGCCGGGCTGGGCGCCACCGACGTCCTCGGGTACGAGGGCGAGTGGGTCGACCCGACGCTGCTGGCCGTGCCCCAGGAGCGCGTGCACGTCACCGACCTGCGCCGGCCGGTGGCGCTGCCGCGCCAGTACGACCTCGCCCTCTGCCTGGAGGTCGTCGGTCACGTGCCCGCACCGTACGACCAGGTGCTGCTCGAGACCCTGACCCGCGCGGCGCCTGTCGTCGCCTTCTCCGGCCCGGTCCCGCCGCAGGGCGGCATCGGGGACGACGCGACCAACCGCCGGTGGCCCGCCCACTGGGTCGCGGAGTTCAACCGCCGCAGCTACGTCGCCGTCGACTGCCTCCGCCCGGCCGTCCTGGGCGACCCCGACGTGCCGTGGTGGTTCCAGCAGAACCTCTTCGTCGCCGTCCGCAGGGAGGCCCTGCCGCGGTACCCGCGCCTGGTCGACGAGCTCGCCCGGCACGGCGGCAAGGTCCCCGCCTACGTCCACCCCGACTGCTGCGAGCAGGCCGTGGCCGAGGCCGGGCGCCTGCGCAACGCCTCGCTCGGCGGGCTGGCCCGGGGCGGCGTCCACGCCCTCACCGCCCGGGTGCGCAGCGTCTCGGCCGCGGGACGTCGCGCCGGCTGAGCCGGCGTCAACCCACGACCGGCCGGTCGACCGGCTCCTCGATCGTGGCGACCCGGTTGCGGCCCCCCGACTTGGCCGAGTAGAGCGCCCGGTCCGCCACGTCCACCGCCGACCAGATGGCGGCCAGCGGGTCCTGGCGTTCCTCCGGGAGGGCCACGTGGACGCCGATGCTCACCGTCACCGGTGCGAGCTCCCGTTCGATCGTGGCCCGCAGCCGCTCGGCGACGATCGCGGCGTTCAGGGGGGTCGTGTCGCACAGCACCAGGAACTCCTCGCCACCCATCCGGACGGCGAGGTCCCCCGACCGCAGGTCGGCCGACACCACCTCCGCCAGGCGGCGCAGCACGGCGTCGCCGGCCGCGTGCCCCTGCGTGTCGTTGATCCGCTTGAAGTGGTCGACGTCGATCACCAGCAGGGCCAGCGGCCTGTGGGCCCGGGCCTGCTGCTCCCACCGCGACACGCCGGAGCGTTCCAGGCCCCGGCGGTTGGCGAGGCCGGTGAGCGGATCGGTCACCTCGCCCTGGTGGGCGTGGTGCAGGGAGCGCACCGACTGGTCGCGCAGGAACCGCACCACCCACGCCGTCAGCGGCAGGGCGACGAAGGCGGAACCCACCTGGGTCAGCGGGGCCTCCCGGGCCGGAACGGCGGCGGCGACCCCGGTCACGACCACGCAGGCGAAGCCGCCCAGGAACCAGGAGTGCCAGCGGCGCCCGCAGAAGATCGCCCCCACGAGCAGCGTGGGCATCACGCCCATCGCGACCTTCAGGCCGATCCCCGTCAGGTCGGCGCTGGCGTACCAGGTGGTGACCGCCCCGAACAGCACCTGGGTGATCATCAGGACGAAGAACTCGGTGTCCGCGATCCGTTCCCGGCGCCGGAGCGCGTACAGGGCGACGGCTCCCAGCCACCCCGTCACGCCCGCCGTCTCGGCCAGGGGCATCCGGGAGTAGACCGTGGGGTCGCCGACCCAGACCGACACCGTGACGGCGAGCGCCAGCGCCGACCCGATGGCGATGATCTGGGCCCGCACCGCGCGCGTGCGGACGGGGTCGGTGAGGTCCACGACCCAGGCGGCACGCAGCTTCCGGCGCATGGCCGCCGTCGCGGCGTGGACGCTCGTCATCTGGTGGGCATCGGCACGCGGGTCACCGGTTTGAGCGCCCGTTCAGGTGCGACGGCGACGACGTCCGGGCCGACATGGCCGACCATGAGCCGCGCCGTCCCCTCGCGGGTCGAGGGCCGAGGGGGTGACTGCTCGGTCACCATGACGGTATCGGAGAGGGTCACACCCCTACATGTCCAGGACCGACGCGCCCCCTACACCCCTCAGGCCGTCGACGCCCGATCCCGGGGCCGACGCCTCACGGAACCGACGCCCCGTCCGTGGACGAGCAGCAGGGTGGCGGCGCCGGCGCCCAGCACCGCACCCACCAGGGCGACCCCCGAATATCCCAGCGCACCGGCCCCCAGCCCGAAGATCGCTGCAGCGGCCAGGGATCCCACGAAGCTGCTCACCGAGATCAGGCTGCTCCCGGCACCGGGATGGTGCGGGAGCAGATCCTGGAGGAACCCGATGGTCATGCCACCGATGACGGCCGATCCGACGGCACCGGGCACCGTCAGGACGTAGAGCCACACCACCGTGGGGGCGACCGCGAGGCCCACCAGGTAGATCGAGAATGCGACCGCCCCGCACCAGATGATCTGCTGGACCGGGAGGGATCGCGCCGCCCGGCCCGCCAGCAGCATGCTCGGGATCTCCAGGCCGGCCAGCACCCCGGAGAAGACCCCGACGTCGGAGCTCCCCGCGATCCCCCGCTGCACCACGATCAGGCCGAGGAGGATGGTGGCCAGTCGCGTGGCGCCCACGACGAGCCCCACGAGCAGGAGCGGGAGCAGGACGTCGGGACTCGCCAACCGGGCGACGTCCCCCCTCGGCGTCCCCGCCGGCACGCTGCCCGGCGGCCCCGCCCCGACGGCGCGGACGAGGTGGACCGACACCAGGGCCACCGCGCAGCCGACGGCGGCGACCAGGTAGACGTCGACCATCGCGTACCCCTGCCGCACCAGCTCGGACGACAGCAGGGGAGCGAGCATCCAGGCCAGCAGGAACATGGTCCGCACGATGCTGGACACCGCCGCGGCCAGCGGGCCCGGATTCTGCGCGGTGCGGATCCTGACGACCGCGAAGAACTGGCCGTAGATCCCGACCGAGACCGGGATCATGAGCAGGTGCGCCAGGACGAAGATCTGGCGGCCCGGTGCCAGCGCGACGAGCCCGTTGCCCACGACCCCGACGACCAGGGCCACTGACATGATCACGCTGCGGGACCTGCCGCGGTCGGTCGCCACACCGAACGCCAGCGACATCAGGACCGCGATGAGGGACGCGACGAAGGTGACCCCGCCGTAGATCGCGGGGGCGAGGCCCAGCCGGGTGACGCCGACGATGGACTGGTAGGGCATGACGGCGGCGAACGACACCCCGTTCGCGAAGATCCCGAGCGCGGCGCCCAGCAGGACCCGGTCGCCGACGATCCGCCGCAGGGCGAGGATCACGGCCTCCCCCCGCAGCTCACCGCTGCTCCGCCAGCACCTGGTTCAGCTGGACGGCACGCATCCCGATCAGCAGCTCGGTCTCGGGAAGGCGGTACTTCTGGTGCAGGTACGTCTTGTTCCTGACCGCGGAGTCGTCGTTCGACGACTCCGACTTCGGATGGGGGATGTGGACGACGGTCGCGGCCCGGCTGAGCGTGAACCGGGAACCGGCCTGGTACAGGGCCAGCGAGAAGTCCTGGTCCTCGCCGCCCCAGCTGCGGTAGTTCTCGTCGAACCGGATGCCCTGGTCCAGCAGCGACCGGTGGACGGACAGATTGGCCGACCACCCCAGAGCCCACGGAGCCGGCAGTCCCATGAGGTCACCGCCGCACTGGTTCCAGGCCGGCCAGCGGGGATCGGCCAGCTCCTCGCGCCCCTCCCAGGAGTCGACGACCTCGTCGATCGTGCGACCCACCAGCTCGGCGGTCAGCATCTCGGTGTTGTCGTCGTTGTAGTCGAACCCGAGGATGTTGCCGATCACGGTCGAGTTCGTGGCACTCCCGTGCGCCGCGAGATGCGCCGAGACATGCCAGGACGGCACCGCGATCCCGCTGTCGATGAAGATCACGACGTCGTTCTCCGCCAGCGAGATACCGAGGTTGCGCGCTCGCGCCGCGCGGTGGCCGCGGTCCGGCTGGAAGACGTACTTGAGGTTCAGCGCACCACCGAAGGGCCGCACCGTGGCGAAGGTGTCGTCGCTGGAGCCGTCATCGACGACGATCACCTCGAGGTCCTCGACGGCGACGTCCGACCGGGCGACGGACGCCAGGGACCGCTCGACCAGATCAGCTCGGTCGTAGGTGGGGATGACGATGCTCGCGGTCCGCGCCTCAGCCATGGTCTCTCTCTCGTGCGGTGGCCGACCGGGCTTCGTCCAGCCAGTCACGTATCGGTCGGAAGGACTGCTCGGCGCCATGGTGGAGCGCACCCAGGGAATCCAGTGCCGCATAGGTTCCCAGATCTTCGGAAACGGCACCCCGGCCGAGGGTGACCGCCGTGACGCGCAGCCCCGCGGCCAGGAGCCGTCGCCCGATGGCCTCCCCGGCGGACGCCAGTGCCGGTCCCTGCTTCGACCGCCAGGCCGGCGTCCCGGCGTTGAACACCGCCTCGATCACGTGGTCGCTCAGGTCGACCTTCAGCCCGGGGCCGAGGGAGGACACCTCGGGAGCGATCGCCGCCGCGATCGTGGCCAGGGTCGTGGTGGAGAGGAAGAACCTGAAGGTGCTGAAGGAGAAGTCGCAGCCGGCCAGGTCCTCCGCCGGGACCCGTTGCCGGAGGACCTCCAGGCTCCCGGGATGCTCGACGAAGCCGATCACCCGGTCGTCGCCCCGGGCCGTGTAGGCGAGTCCCCACTTCGCCAGCATCGCGGGCGTCAGCTCCCGCAGGTCCACCGGGATGCAGGCCACGCCCAGCGTGCAGCCCGCCACGCTGCCGGCGACGGCGGCGAGGACCCGCGGGGAGGTGGGGATGTGGAGCATGTCGACCGGCGCGATCTGGACCAGGTCCTGCGCCGGGGGCGTGAAGACCGCCGCCTCCCACCGGGCGAGGTCGTACAGGGTGAGCCCGGGCAGCACCTCGACCTGGCCCTTGTTCCCGCCCGCCAGGCGACCGATGCGGCTGCCCTCTCCCCCGTTCTGGATCACCGTGATGTCGGTGCCCCATCCGGCCTCGCCGGTGAGGTGGCTGACGGCCTCCGCCACGTTGCACAGCGACGCCCCGTTGCCGTTCACCCGGTCCTCCACGAGGCAGGCGCGACGGCCTGCGTGGAGCAGGTGCCCTCCCGCCAGGCGGACGTCGTGGGACGGCGCGACGTGCTTCTCGGCCCACGCCCGTCCCGCGGCGTTCACGACGAGCAGCTCGTGCGCCGCGGCGCGGACGGCGGGCGGGGGCGGAACCGTCACGGGATCGACGATCGTGAGGAACGGGTCCATCAGCCCGCGACCTCCCGGGTCCTTCCCCCGGTCGTCCCGGGAACCGGGCCGCGGTTCCGCCAGAACGTCGCGGGAGCCTCCGGCGACCGGCACAGGAGCGATCCGACGGCGAGCGCGTCCGCGCCCGCCGACGCCAGCCTGCCGATGGTGTCCGCACGGATCCCGCCGTCCGCGATGACGACGACGTCGGAGCCCGTCTCCCGGCGCAGCGCCACGAGCCGTTCGATGGTCTCCAGGGCGGCCTCCTGCAGCGGGACGCCCTTGACGCCGATGGGCGTGCCCATCACCACGACCTGGTCCACCTCGGGCACGAGGGCCGCCACGTCGTCCCAGGGGTCGTCCAGCCGGACGGCGACGCCGGTCCGGATTCCCCTGGCGCGCAAGAGGTCCAGGCAGTGCTCGACCCGTGACCGGCCGTCCAGGTGCACCGACACCGAGGCCAGCCGGTCGGCGTAGGGGCAGTCGACGATCCAGCCGGCCGGATCGGGCAGCATCAGGTGCGCGTCGAGCATCAGGGTGCTGGCACCCAGGACGGCGTCCGGGTCGAGGTCGAGGAACAGGTCCGTCCCGCAGTAGTCCTCGCTCATCACGTCGAGGTGGATCCGGTCGCAGATCGCGTCGTACGCCTCGACCGGGTGCAGTCCCTCGACGATCGACCACAGGGACACGTAGAGCATCGGGTCGCGGCGCTCAGCCATGGACGGTCACCTCCGACGAGAGCTCCAGGCGTGCCGTGCGGCTGCCGCGCCGGCTCTCCCCCGGCGGGTCGGCGTCGCAGACGTGGAGCGCATCGATCCCGGCGTCCAGGGCACCGAGGATGTCCGCATGGTAGGTGTCCCCGATCATCAGGATCCGCTCGCCTCCCTCACCGCGCGCGGCGGCCATGACCTGCTCGAAGTACAGGGGACTGGGCTTGCCCACCAACGCGTAATTGGCGGCCGAGAGCTTCTTCAGGAAGAGAGCCAGGAATCCCGTCGCCAGCTTCGCCCTGCCGCCGGCGTCCGGAACGACCAGGTCCTCGCTGGTGGCGACGGTCAGCAGCCCGTTCAGGTGCCGGTTCATCACCGAGGTGTACACCGCCAGGTTCATGTCCTCCTCGGCGATGGCCCCGAGGACCACGGCCTTGCTCCCGTCGATCGATCCGGTCACCTCGATGCCGTTCTCCTCGAAGTACGCCCGGGCGGCACCGCACCCCAGCAGGTAGACGTCGTCGGTGATGCCGGACCCGTGCAGGTAGGAGATCGCGATGCGCGCCCCGGTGTAGATCCTTCCGGGATCGACGTCCAGGCCGGCCCTCCGCAGCCGTTCCGCCAGGATCGACGGCGTCCTGCGCACCGAGTTGGTGCAGATGTAGAGGTTCTTCCGGTCGAACGCGTTCAGGGCGACGACCGCCTGCTCGAAGAAGTCGTCGGACCGGCACAGCACGCCGTCCACATCCACGAACAGGGTGTCGTACTGCTCGAGATGGCTTCGGAGGTCGATGCTCCGCACGGTCCCTCCGCCCGCACGGCGGCCGTCGAGGATCCCGGTCACGCCACGGCCTGACGTCGGCCCTCGTACTCCCGCACCAGGTCCAGGAGCCCCTGCATCCGCGGCACCGCCACGTCCGCGATCCAGGCGCGACGATCGGGACCCGTGTACCGGACGACCTCGCCCCAGACGGCCCGCCCGGCGATGAACCCGGCCGCCCCGTTCTCCACGGCGAGCCGCACACGTTCCAGGAACGCCGCGTAGTCCACCCCCGCGGACAGCAGCGCCCAGGGGACGTCGCCGAGGCCCTGGGTCACCTCGGCACAGGCCGCCGCGCTACCGGGCCACTCCAGCTTGAGCAGGTCCATCCCCAGCGGCGCCAGCCGCACCGCCGAGCGGACCACGGCCGCCTCGTGCTGCTCCTGCGTCGCGGAACGGTCCGGGCCGAACGACACCAGGGGCTCGATCACGCTGGGCAGCCCGTGGGCCGCGCAGTCGGCCACGACGGAACCGACGACGTCGACGGCGATGGCGGCCAGGTCCCTGTCGCCCTGGACCACCTCCCGGTCGGGGTTCCACTGGAGGAGGAACTTCAGCGCGTCACCTCCCTGGCTGCGGACCCATGGCGCGTCCTGCCCCGGGGTCCTCGCCGTGAGGTGCTCGCCCCGGTGCTTGTGCTTCACGGCGGGCTCGGTGGCGATGAGCAGCCCCACCCCGTCGGCGAGCGCCCCGGCGCGGCGCACGGGGCCGACGCCGTAGTCCGTGTCCATCAGGACGCCTGTCGACCACGGCGAGAGGGCGCCGACGACGTCCACCTTCACCTGCTTCAGGTCGTCGTCCGATGCGGGTGCGCCCACCTCGGTCAGCATCCTGCGCAAGGTGGCGCGCTGGTCGATCGCCAGAACGGCGAGCCGCCCGGCGTCGTCGCTGATGGCCTCCAGCGTCGATGCAGGCATCAAGAAACCCCCCCTGTCGATGGTCGTGAAAGCGTCGAGACGTGGGGCGGCCGCGCGTGGCGGACCACCGGGACGGTGCGGCGGACCGAGGCCGGCCCAGCCGGAGGGGCCTCCGCAGCTCAGGGCACGGTGGCGTCACGCCTCGCCGGACGCCGTCGTCCGGCCCTCGACACCCGGTACGGGATCCGGCCGAGGACGGGGAATCTCGCAGAAGGGTCAGGACTGCCGGTGGCAGGCGGCGGCCCCCGCGGGATATATGTAGCGAATATTGGACATAAACGCCCAACCGGACGTCGTGATCCACAAGTTACAACTGCTGTCCAACAAGGGTCAAGCGGGTGAACGATGTGCAAAGTAACATCAACGAGGACGTGTCCGTCACGGCGGACGCCGCTCCCGGCGCAGGGACATCGCGCCTGACCAGCACCATGGCGCCGGGGTGATCGAACGACCGGCGCGAGGTCGAGAGATCTTTGGTGACAGGCCACCCTTTTCCGGCGCTCGGCGACGCCTCGACGCCCGACGTGCGCGACGAGAGCGCAGCCCCGCCAACCTATGACGCAGATCACATCCGACCCTCTCCGAGGTGATCCGGTTAACCTCGGAAGTTCCGGACGCGGCACCCGTGCACCCGCAGGGGCAAGGGCCCTCGCGAACTGCGGATCCGTCCCCTCGATCCACGGAAATGAAAGCTTTTCATGCTAGTTGATCGTCATTTTCCGAAACATTGACAACGAAGTTTCGGAAAGTCAGAGTGAGCACCGTCGTGCACGGGACCAGCAACGGCTGGCGTCCTGTCGCACGCTCACATCGGACCGGTCACCGACGGGCTCGCCGATCGTGGGACGGCCCGGTCAGCGGCCCGCCACGGACGGACCGCCTGCGGCATTCCGTCGCGCCGTGATCACGAGGAGAAGGACAACGATGTCTCACAAGGTCAAGCCATCGGGCCGCCGTCGGGCGGCCTATATCGTCGCCCCGGTGGGTGCGGCCCTGCTGGCCGGCGCTCTGGTCATGCCGCAGGCGGACGCGGCGGCGAGCACCCTGGGTGCGGCGGCGGCGCAGAGCGGCCGGTACTTCGGGACCGCGATGGGCCAGGGCACGGTCAACAACTCCACCGACACCACGATCGCCGCGCGTGAGTTCTCCATGGTCACGCCGGAGAACGAGATGAAGCCGGACGCGACCGAGCCCAGCCAGAACCAGTTCAGCTTCAGCGCCGGCGACACGGTCTACAACTGGGCCACCTCCCACGGCCTGAAGGTCCGCGGCCACACCCTGGCCTGGCACTCCCAGCAGCCCTCCTGGTGGGGCGGCCTGTCGGGCACCTC
>Ga0302322_100002853_pt1 | contig 14713 bp, 11 predicted proteins | sample Fen_T0_2_FD_203757 | JGI IMG/M metagenome (GOLD analysis project Ga0302322, IMG submission 203757) | Peat permafrost microbial communities from Stordalen Mire near Abisko, Sweden - Fen_T0_2 | ecosystem: Environmental > Terrestrial > Soil > Wetlands > Permafrost | place: Sweden: Abisko... | reverse complement strand
GAGATCTTCGCGGCTTTCCATGAAGGAATCCCATGTGTATGGCTTCTGCGCTCCAATTTCCTCGCCCATGAAGAACATTGGCGCCCCGGCCGAGAAAAGTGATAAACCGAACACCACGCGTGCACGCGCTTCGGCATCGGAGCGATAGAGAGCGACATAGTCAGTGCCATTAACCGCACAGGGCAGAGTGCGCATCGAGCCGCCTGAATTTCCGGCTTCGTCGTGAGATTCATGATACACCACGACGTTGTTTTTGCTGTCGTAGAGCGCGCTAGCGAACTGGCCCATGTCGAGTGGACGGTCGTCACCAAAACCGGAAAATTTGAGCAGCCGAGCTCGGCCGCCGGCCATGTCGGAGTCACCGATCAGATTGTGATAAAAAGCGGCGAACCAGGTGGCGTCGAAGCCGAGACCGCCCTGCTCGGGAAGTTGGGTGACTTTATCCCAGCCGGAATGATCTTCCGCGATTAGTATGATGCTGGGCTTGATCAAACGCAGCGTGCGACTCCATTCGCGGAGCATTTTCGCTCCGAACTGGTTGGCATCGCCAATCGTACGGCCGTCTGCGTGCAAGACGTTGTCGCGATGAATCGCTTGCGTGAGGTCAACGCGCAGGCCGTCCACGTGACAATCCTCGATGAAAGCTGCCGCACTGCTCACAAACAGATGACGGACTTTTTCATCCCAAAAACGAGGGCAATAACCAGTCGAACCATTATCCAGATAACCGCCGTCTGAGCTGAGGTAATCGGAACTGCTGCCCTCGTACCAATAATAGATATTGTCTTCGGGAGCCTCAGAATCGAAGGCCCACTCGGCTCTGTCTGCGTTGCCATCGTAGTGATTGTAGACTACGTCTTGAAGAACCGCGATGCCTCGGCGATGGCATTCGCGCACGAAATGCTTATATTCGTCACGCCCGCCGGCGGACGACTCAATGACGAACAAGTGGGAATCGCCATACCCCCAGCCGATGCCTGAGAACTCCGACATGGGCAGGAGTTCGACTGCGTTGATACCGAGCGCACTGAGATAAGGTAAAAGTGCGATTGCATCCTCCAAGTTGCCTGGACGGTTTTTTCCGAAACCCAACGCTCCGATGTGCAATTCGTAAATGACTAGATCTTGAAAACGGTTTGGTACTGGTAATCCGGGCGTAAATTCGTGTGCCCAAAATTCATTGTCGGAAATGCGATCTTGTGAATGACCGTGCAAAATATCGCGCGTTACCGTTTCCGTGCTGACGATCAAGCTGCAGCTTTTGGTTCCGTCGAGAGTTGCAGGGCTTTCAAACCAGTGTGCGCCTTTTGGATCCAGGGTGCCGCGACCGATTTGTTGGCGTGAATAGAGATCGGTGCGATATACAATGTGACCCTGCGCGTTTTCGATCCGATAAAGGTAAGGCAGCCCTTCGTGTGCGGCAAAATCTGGAATGAGTTCGCTTTGCCAGACACCGTCATCGCCGCGGGTCAGCGGCTCTGGAGGCCGGGTTGGATCGATGCCAAAGCCGTCGTTGGCGATGTAGCCGTTGTCGCGCATTCCGAAGACCACATCGACATTTCTGGCGTTGGGAGCCCAAACGGAAAATCGTAAAGCGGCATGGCCGCGGCGGCCGTTAAGGAAGACCTTGCGGGCGCCAAACCTTCGACCGTAAGTAAAATAGTAATCCTCGGTCTGGAGCTTGCCGGTGGGATTGAAGACAAACTCGCGAACGCGGTCATTCTTCTGCGCATCATGTACCTCCGTCGGGATTGCCCAAAGATTCGCCGCCCAAGGCGTATCGACGCGCACGCCCCATTGGAAAATTTTTCCAACTTCGGCGGCATCAAGTTGCACGTTGGCGGCGAAGGCTGGGCAGCCGTCCTCGGCCAGGATCTGTTGCATAGGGGACTCAAGCCAATTCGTGGAAAGACGCCCTTCAGCATCCCACGTTCCGCATAATCGTGGATTTGAGAAGATCTCACGTTTGAGACCAGTCAGATACCTCAGCCGCACCGATATTTTTGCCATAAATTTTCCGGTTCGGCCAATAGGCTGGCTTTTCGGCGAAAAATCACAAGTGCTAAACCGTCCATAAATTTGCGTCTCCCGAAATAGAAACTCATTTGATTTGCCATAAGATAAAGTGTCGCAGGAGCAAACAATCGCCGGGGCTAATCTAAACCTTCTCATAGAGACAAGGCTCACGCGGGGATGCTTTGCACAACGTCTCGACCTGCCTGCCCGATAACCGACTGGAATAATGCTGTTGGTTTGAAAACCGCTTGCTGACTCATCAGGCCTTCGGACCTTCCATACAGCGTAACGACCGCCAGTCCCCGGTGCCTTGGCCAAGGTGGATGCGTGTGCTTATTTCCAGACGTACCAACATGAAAAAGCTACCAAGCACTATTACTCGCCTAGCATTATTATTCGTTGCTGGCACGTTTGCTCTCAAACTAAACGCTCAGACAGATACAAAGCAGCAAGGCCGTTCTGGTTTTTTACTTGGAGTGGAAGGCGGCACCACCGGCTTTGGCCCCGTGCTTAGTTATACCGTCTCGCCCATGCTTAATTTCTCTTTGAGCTATGGCGCCCTCAATATCGGTTTCGATGATGTTAAGGGCTACAAGGGCCGTTACGACGGCGACCTCAACCTTTCCAATCTTGCCGCCGTGATCGATTGGTATCCGAGGGGTGGGCATTTTCACCTTTCAGCAGGCGCGGTACTCTTTGATCATAGAATCGAGGTCACCGCCAAGCCAAGGCACGGGCGAGACTTCGAAGTCGGCGACCATTCCTACGACAGGAGCCAGTTGACTTCTCTCACCGGCAAGGTCGACACCGGCTCTTCTGTGGCTCCTTACATTGGTTGTGGTTGGACCTGGCATTTTGGCGATAGCGGTTTTAGCTTACTCACCAACGTGGGCATTATGTTTACGCACAACTATGACACTAAACTTACCGCTACTGGCCCCGTCGCCACGGACCCAACATTTATAGCCGATTTGCACAAAGAAGAAGATGATCTTGGCGACGGCATGAGAGTTTTTCCCGTCGCAAAGGCCGGTTTTGTTTATAGCTTCTAAATCCGTTTTGGCTGGTTTGAACCGAGCTCGTCGCAATTCATTGCGACGGGCTTTTTGTTGTTAGAGAAACAATACTCCGCTTTGACGAATGTTACTGATACGCGCAATATCGATGCGCCAAGAGCTTCGATTGAGCATTGACGCCGGCCCGACGAAGCGCGTCGATGCAGTCAACCGTTTGCTCCATGAAAATTACCCCTCTTGGAGATTCAGCAATTTTAGTCGAGCTGGGAGATGATGCGGCCGCGGTGCGCAATCTCTCGGCTGCGTTGGCGAAAGGGAAGGTGTCCGGCGTGCTGGATATCGTTCCCGCCTACACGACGGTGGCGGTGTTCTACGATCCGGTCGTGTTTGCGAGGGGAGGAACCACCAAGCCATATGAGAGCATTTGTGCGTGGGTGGAGGAAATCGGGAAAACGGTAACGCAGGTGAAGCCACTGCCGGGTAGTGAACGAGTGGTGCCGGTTTGCTACGGAGGCGAATTCGGTCCAGACTTGGAAACAATGGCTGCAGACAAAGGACTTTTAGCCGAGGAAATCGTGCGCTTGCACAGCCAGGTGATCTACGAAGTGCGTGCAATCGGTTTTTCACCGGGTTTTCCCTATTTGTCCGGCTTACCGGAGAGGTTGCATATGCCACGAAAAGGATCGCCGAGGACGGCAGTTCCGGCAGGAAGCGTGGGCATCGGTGGCTCGCAGACGGGTATCTACACTTTGGTTACACCTGGCGGTTGGCATTTGGTCGGGCGCACGCCCTTGCGGCTGTTTCGTCCCGAGTCAGAGGAACCGGCGTGGCTGAAGGCTGGTGACACGGTGCGAATCGAACCAATCACGGCTGAACAATTCAAAAACTGGTCTGAATGAGCGCTCCGAAGGAAACAGGTGTTATCATCGAAGTCCTCAAGCCCGGCTCATCCACTACGGTGCAAGACTTGGGGCGCGCGGGTTTGCTGAACGCAGGAATTCCTGGTGGCGGTGCGATGGATCGGCTGGCTTTGCGGATCGCGAACTTATTAGTAGGCAACGTGGAGAATACAGCCGTGCTGGAGACAACAATGTCCGGGCCGGTACTGCTGTTTCAATCCGAGGCGCTGGTTTCAGTCTGTGGCGCGAAATTTAGCGGTGTCCCGGCATGGCAGTCGTTTATCGTTAAGGCGGGCGAAAAACTTACGTTGACCGAACTGGAGTCAGGTTGTCGCGGGTACGTGGCGATAGCGGGCGGTTTTTATGTGCCGTTGGTTTTGGGTAGCGCGAGCACTTATTTACGTGCAGGATTGGGCGGTTTGGACGGCCGAGCGCTACGCAAAGGAGATCTATTGAAAGTGAATGCGGCGGCAAAGTCGCCGTTGGCTGGACTTGAGCACTGGCACATATCACCCAGCGTGTTGCCAGCGTATTCGATCCAACCGGTCGTGCGAGTCACGCGTGGGGCGCAGTGGGATTGGTTTACCGAGGAAACGCAGTATAAACTTTTCGAGGGACGTTACAGTGTTTTGCCGAAATCGGACCGCATGGGATTACGGCTGATCGGTACGCAGCTTCTGCTAAATGAACCCCGCGAAATGAAATCGGAGGCGGTGGCGTTTGGTTCGATTCAGGTTCCTCCAGAAGGACAACCGATCATATTGGTGGCTGATCGTCAGACAATTGGAGGATACCCGAAAATTGCAGAAGTGGTTTCGGTGGATTTACCGTTACTCGCACAACTGCGGCCTGGTGATCGCGCGTTGTTCACGTCGGTTTCAGTTGAGGAGGCGCAGGCACTTTTCTTGGCAGAAGAACATGCGCTGTCGCGCTTGCACGAGGGTTTAGCGGAGAAATTCGGGTGACGCAGCACATCGATTTAAACTGTGATTTGGGTGAAGGCGGTGGGCAGGACGCGTTGCTCATGCCGTTGATATCTTCGGCCAACGTTGCGTGCGGTGGACACGCGGGCGATGAGGCTACGATGCGTGAAACGGTGTCGCTTGCGAAGGTGTACAGGGTTTCGGTAGGCGCTCATCCGGGGTACGAGGACCGTGAGAACTTTGGGCGAAAGGAATGTGTGCTAAGTCCAAAAGAGGTCTACGGAATCGTGGTGCGCCAGATCGCGGCTTTGAAAAAGATCGCCGACGAAGTCGGGGTGGCGGTGACGCATGTAAAACCTCACGGCGCACTTTACAATGTTGCGGCGCGTGATGTCCGGATCGCCAAGGCTGTTGCTGAAGCCGTTTATGCAGCCGGAGATCATTTAGTCCTGTATGCGCTTGCGGGTAGCGAACTGGTTCGCGCCGGCCACGCCGCCGGGCTGCACGTGGCGAGCGAAGTTTTTGCGGATCGCGTGTATCAATCTGATGGTTCGCTGGTGCCACGCTCGCAGCCAGGTGCGATGCACACCAGTGAGGAGGCCATGGTTGCCCAGGTGTTCAACTTGGTTGTGCGAGGCAGGGTGAAGACGCGGGAGGGCCTCGAAATCGCGGTGCAGGCGGACACATTGTGCCTTCACGGCGACGGAGACCACGCCGTGCCGTTTGCGAAGAAAATCCGGCAGGCGCTGAAAGATGCGGCAGTGCTCGTGAAACCTTACTTAGGATGATCGAGTGGTTGGGCGGATTTTTTTCTTGCCCGAAGGCTGTACAAAATAAACGCCACGCCGATGATCAGCATGAAGATCGAATAAAACGTGCCGCGGCTAAGACCCATGATTGGTGTGACATCCCAGTCTGGCTCCCGAAACATTTCGCCGAAGATGCGCACGATGGCGTAGCCGATGATAAATTCTCCCGTGAGACGGCCAGGAGTTACGCGGATGACGTCACTGCGCCAGAAGCGCCATTGCACGTAGGCCAACATAAGGGCGCCTTCGAGCCCGGCTTCGTAGAGCTGCGATGGATGTCGCGGCTGGATAAGATCGGTCGGTGTGCCGGGCGGGGCGCTAAGTGGAAAGATGAATGCCCAGGGTACGTCAGTGATTTTGCCCCAGAGTTCGCCATTGATGAAGTTTGCAATGCGTCCAAACAACAGACCGAGCGGGCCGGCAGAAACCACGACGTCGGTGAGGTGGAAGAACGGCAGCCGTTGGCTTCGGGCGTATAAACCTATGGCCACCGCTAAGCCAATAAAGCCTCCATGACTCGCCATACCGCCTTCCCAAACGCGGAAAAAGCTCAACGGGTCATGGATGAGGTCAGATGGATGATAGAATACAAACGAGCCTAGGCGACCGCCGATCATCACGCCAGCGACAAGGACAACGACTAGATCCCAGGTTTTTTCTACCGGTAACAGCGAGCGGCCGGCCTTCGCAGCGCGCTGGATCAGCCACGCTCCTCCGACAAAGCCGAACACGTAGGCAAGTCCATACCAACGCACGCCGATATTCTCGGAGAACTGGAGATAGGGTACAAATGGCTTTAGATTGTGAACCCAGTAGGCGAGAGGGAGCATGAGTATTAAGACGGTGATTGCGGATTTCTTCCTGGCGTCGATGGGTCGCCGGGGCGGCGCGTGCGATTTTGTTTTTGTAGTTTGGCGCGTGCGAGTTCGCGCATGTCGACGGCGACATCGTCTTTCTCGAAGATCTCGCGGCCGAGGAGATGTTCCATCACATCTTCCATCGTCACGACGCCAGCGGTGGCGCCGAATTCGTCGACAACGACAAGGAGTTGTTGATGCGTTTTGAGAAAAACCTGAAGAGCATTGGCGGCAGTGACTGTTTCTGGAATGAAGTTGATCTCCTGCATCAGCTTCTCAACCAGTTCGAAATCGTGGTCATTGGCCTTGGCTTTGAGTAAATCGCGGCGACGGACGAGGCCGACGATTTCGTCGATATTTTTCCCATGAACGGGGATGCGTGCGAATGGGATATTGGGATATTCGCGAAAAATTTCACCGACCGTAGCGTTTTTCCTCAGCGTGGTGACAACAGTGCGTGGGGTCATGATCTCGCTCACGCGGACGTCGTCGAGTGAGAGAGCGTTGGTGATGATGTTGGACTCGCTTTTCGAGAGGGTGCCTTGCTGAGCCCCGCGTTCGGCCAGGAGAATAATTTCCTCGTCAGATTTTTCCTTTTCGGCCGGCTGTTTGATAAAAACGCGAACGACGAGATTGCAGAGGTAAGTTACAGGGCGAAGCACGCGGCACATCATCCAGAGCGGGCGGGCTAAAGAAGGTTGAAGTGATCTGCGATAGGCGACGCCGACGGTTTTCGGAATCACCTCGGAGCAAATGAGGAGCACGGTGCCAAAACCCGCCATGACGAGGGCGAGGATGTGTTCGGAAAAGAGATGAGCACCGATCGCGCCGATGAGAGCAGAGCCGAGCGCGGTGGCGACGGTGTTAAGCGTCAGAATAGTCGAAATTGTTTCGTCCATTTTGAGTTTTAGGGTCTCAAGAACTTCACCGATGCGCGGAGCCGAGCGTTTGAGTGACTCTATTTCAGCGACGGTCGTACTGAAGATCATCGCCTCCATCATCGAGCACACGAAAACGACAACCAGAGTGACAGAAATCGCCAGGATGAGCCATTGCATGCGGGCAGTTTAACGGCTGCGTGCGGTTTACGAATCAAAAGTGTAAGCCAAGAACAGCGGCTTTTTCTGTTTTATGACAAATAAGCCCGACGCCGGCTCTATTTCGTGGCATCGACTTCGAAGCATATCGGAACGCGGCTGATTGTTGAATTATTGTGAAGAACTGAGGTGCGAATTGTTCCCCGAAAGGCGCAAAAGTGAGCTTGCGCCCAGTGCGGCTCACGCCCGTATTTAGCGGGATGAGTCTCAAGCGCACCCCGTTGTATGCCTTCCACGTTGCACGTGGTGGTCGGATGGTCGATTTCGCTGGCTGGGAAATGCCCGTCCAGTACCGGAGCATTCTTGAGGAGCACAAAGCCGCCCGGCGCGCGGCAGGTTTGTTCGACGTGAGCCATATGGGCGAGGTCGATGTTCGCGGTCGCGAGGCACTAAAGTTTCTAAATCAACTCGTCACGAACGACGTCGCAAAGCTTTTCCCGGGCCGTGTGCTGTATTCGCCGATGTGTTACGCAACTGGTGGTGTCGTGGACGACTTGCTCGTCTACATGCGCGCCGCTGACGACTACTTTCTCTGCATTAATGCGGGTAATATCGATAAGGATCTCGCTTGGATTCGCGAGCAGGCCGCCAAGTACGAAGTGACGATCACAGATCGCTCGGCTGACTACGCCTTGTTAGCTGTGCAAGGCCCAAAAGCTGTCGCGATTGTGCAGGCGTTGACCGGCGATTCGCTTGAGAAAATTAAATATTACCATTTCGCGGAAGGCACAGTAGCTGGTGTCCCCTGCATGCTTAGCCGTACTGGTTATACCGGCGAAGATGGCTTTGAATTGTATCATCCGGTGGCGATGGCTGAACGTCTAGCGGTCGCTTTGCTCGAAGCAGGCGTACCGCATGGGCTGGAACTCGCCGGACTAGGTGCGCGTGACAGTCTTCGTTTGGAGGCCGGATATCCGCTTTACGGGCATGAATTGAGTGAGGATATTTCACCGCTCATGGCCGGACTCGGATGGACGGTGAAACTCGACAAGGCCGGCGGCTTCACTGGCCGCGACGCGCTTGTGCAAGAGGCGAACCGTAGCGAGCCGCGCAAAGTTCTTTTCTTCAAAACGGGAGATCGCCGCATCGTCCGCGCGGGAACACCGGTGCTGAATGCAAACGGTCAGACCGTCGGCACAGTGCTATCCGGCACCTTGTCGCCCGTGTTGAATGAAGCGATTGGTTCCGCTCTCGTTAGTGTCGCCGCTGCGAAACAAGAATTACAGGTCGACATCCGCGGCGCAAAAATCTCCCTTAAGCCCGTCAAACCTCCTTTCATCGAACTCAAAAAAACGTCATGAGCAGCGTCCCTTCCGATCTCCGCTACGCAAAATCCCACGAATGGCTGAAGCCTGCAGGCGCCGGCACCGCGATTATCGGCATCACCGATTACGCACAAAGTAGTCTCGGCGATATTACGTTCGTGCAATTGCCCAAAGTCGGTGCGGCGCTCAAAGCTGGCGAGACCTTTGGTGTAGTTGAGTCGGTTAAGGCCGCCTCTGATCTTTATTCGCCGGTCGCCGGCACAGTTCTAGAAGTAAATAGTGCGCTCGATTCGGCGCCGGAGACCTTGAACCAAGATCCCTACACGGGTGGTTGGATGCTCAAAATCAAGTTAGCAGATCCTGCGAGTCCGTCGACCCTGCTCGACGCCGCGGCGTATTCGAAGCTGTTGGGTTGAGCATCGGCTAGAGCATTTTACTTTCATCGCTCTGAGGCTGGCGGGACGCGTTTGACTTAGGCGTTCCGGCCGAACCTTCCGAACCGCTAAAACTATTTTGTTCTGCGAGAGCGGAGGTGGCGCAGCCTGGCGGCTGTGACGAGAGCGGCGAAGAAGGTGGCGCTCGGGGCGCCGCCGCCACCACCGCTGCCGCCCGACGAGGAACCGCTGCCCGAGGAAGAACTACCGGTTGAACCCGAAGAGCTGCTTGACGAAGAAGAAGACGAACTCGAACTGCTGCCGGATGACGAACCAGACGAACTGCTACTCGATGAGCTCGACGAACTGGATGACGAGGAGCTGCTCGAACTGCTGCTACTCGAACTGGAAGACGAAGAGCTTGAGGAACTGGTGCTGACCAAAGTGCGATAGGCCGACATGGTCGGCGCCATGTTATTCAGCACGAGTGCGCAGTTGGCCGCCTTGGCTTGACCTGCGGCCACACCCATAGGGACGTTATTGCAGGTGATATCGGGATTGCTGTAATACGCCCATCGATTGGAGGCATACGACATGATGCAGCCAGTATCGCCGCCATTGTAAGTAAAACGATGTCCGTAGAAATATTGCCCTCCGTCGCTCGCGCCCTCCGTCGTGCGGTCGTGGTGACAACCGAAATTATGCGCAGCCTCGTGAGCCAGTACGGTGTGATCAGCACCCCAGAGCACGACCGAGTAGTGATACGGTCTCCCTGATACGTCCAAAGTGTACGCATAGCCCCAAGTACCGCCACGGCTGCCGCCCACGTAGAGAACCGCTTGATCGGCTCCGGCCGCTACCATCTTATCGTAAGCGAAAAGCGCCACGGGATCGCTTAAACCGTTGCGAGAAGCGTTGAGGCTTTCGATGTGGACCAGATCATCCGCCATTGAACTGGTTGTTGTGTAGGTAGGAACTTGATAAGAAGAAATGTAATTCCAGCGAACGTTTACGTTGCTTTGGGCGGCAGCCTGATTCGCGTAAGCAACGTCGGCGGCGGCACGCGTGTCGATTGCTGCCTGACTGCCTGCCTCGGTCAGTGCATCGGCATTGTAGAAAACGAGCAGATCAACCTGATAAGCGTTGGATGTAGCGGCAGTATCGGCGGCGGCCGTGACGTCGACTGCTGTGGTGCCAGCGATCATCGCTTGTGGGACAGGACGGTTCACGTCCGTCGCGTCGGTTACTCCGCAATGCACTGAATCCGCCTGCTCGCGCACGGTGACCTTTTCGCCAGAAATATGGATATCGAAACTGCTGCCTCCGGGGATTGCCACCACCGCGTGCCATTCGTTCTGTGTGGCGGCCGTCACCAGAAAAGCACCTTGAAGTGAATTGCGACCAACCCACTCGGTACGCCCATGTTTTTCACGTACTTCCGTAGCATTAAAAATAAAGGGTGTATCAGGATATGGCGCTATGGTGATTTCCTGTGGTTTGAATTCGCGCCAGTCGGTTACAGGTCGCGACAAACCAGGCAACACTTGAGCAATCGTACTTGAAAAAGCGGTGCGCGGAGAATGGATCGCCACGGTCGTCTGAGCCGAAGGAGTCTGAAAAGTGGACGATTGTGGATTGGCGACCGGTTGTGTAGACGCACGGTCGTGGCGACGAGTGGGCGCGAGGGTATGAACTGAAAAAGCGATTGCTAGGCCCACTGCGGAGGCGGTGAGAATTGCGTAGGTGAAGTTAAGACGAGACGTCATGAAGCTTTGAGAGAGAATCTGCTTTTGTCTGATCAGAGACCGTCACCGGAAAATTAAATAAGCCTGAGAACTGAACGGGAGAGCCAGAAAGACCGCCCGCACGACGGAACCATATAAAAGAACCTCGAGTGCAAATGGTCTACATCAACGCACTTGCGCGTGTTTTTATACCGAGTTTTGACGAGAGTTTCGTTCGTTTTTTACACTTCACAGCCAAACCAGAGCTTAGGGCCGTTTAGCTGAAACCCGAGACGTTCCAAATCTGGAGGGTCGACCCGTGAAATAGATCTTTGGGGCATGTTGCTTTGGATAGCAAATCGGAGCCGCCCCTGCCCTTTATAGTGCAAGGCGGTAATAAAAGAGAACGACACGCAGGTGAAGGGAAAGCCGCGCGTCAACGATCCGACGGCCTGAGGCTTATTTCAGGATCATGTCCTTCACTGTCTTCCCGGCGGGGATCATGGGCAACACGTGTTCGGTGTAAGGGACGACGACGTCGAGGAGGAACGGGCCGTCGTGATCGAGCATTTCCTGGATGGCTTCGCGGAGTTCGCTCTTTTTGACCACACGGCGACCTTTCACACCAAAACCTTCTGCTATCTTTACGAAATCCGGATAGAGTCCGGCGATGTTTTCGGGACCGCCGATGTTGTTTTTATCACCGAGGATGGTGTTGCCGCGAACGCTGTTATAGAAACGGTCTTCCCATTGCACGACCATACCGAGGTGCTGGTTATTTAGGATCATTGCCTTGGCGGCGATTTTCTCGATCGCGGCGGTGGCGAGTTCCTGGATGTTCATCATGAACGAGCCGTCGCCGTCGATGTCGATGACTTCGCGGTCGGGGCAGGCGACCTTCGCACCGATCGCGGCGGGATAACCGAAGCCCATCGCCCCGAGCCCGAGCGAGCTGATGTAGCGGCGGGAATGGTCGAAGTCATAATACTGCGCAGCCCACATCTGGTGTTGGCCGACGCCGGTGGCGATGATCGCGTCGCCTTTTGTCAATTCGAACAGTGTACGCACGGCCTCCTGCGGGATGATGTGCTTGCTGGTGTCGTAGCTGAAGGGGAATTCCTTTTTCCACTTTGCGATCTGCGCGTGCCAAGCTTTGGTGTCGGGTGCCGTAAACTTCGTTGCCGCTAAGAACTTATTGATTCGGCTGAGCGCATCTTTTACATCGGAACAAATCGGAAGAGCGACGCGTTTGTTCTTGTTGTGTTCGGACGCGTCGATGTCGATATGGACGATCTTTGCGGCGCCCGCGAATTTGTTCACGTCGCCGGTGATGCGGTCGTCGAAACGTGCACCGAGACAGAGCACGAGATCAGACTGATCGACGGCCCAGTTGCCGTAGGCCGAACCGTGCATGCCGAACCACTTCATAGAGAGATTGTGAGATTCAGGGAAAGCGCCCGCGCCCATCAAAGTGGTGGCGACAGCGATATTGGTGAGTTCGGCAAATTTCTTCAGCTCGGCTTCCGCGCCGGCCGAGACAATGCCGCCGCCGACGTATAGCACAGGGCGTTTTGCCTCGGTAATGAGCGAGATGACTTTTTTTAGTTCATCGTCGGTGGCGAAGAATTGCGGGTTGGCGTAGGGGCTCCGGAACTCGACCGTCTTTGGAAACACCGGCGTGAAGCGTGTCTGTTGGATGTCCTTCGGAATATCGATGACGACTGGACCCGGGCGTCCGCTGCGCGCGAGGTGAAACGCTTCTTTGAAAATGCGCGGCAGGTCATGCACATTCATCACCAGATACGAATGTTTCACGATCGGCAGGGTCATGCCGAAGAAGTCAGTTTCCTGAAACGCGCTTTTGCCGATGTATTTTGAAAAAACTTGGCCGGTGATTGCGACCATTGGGATCGAATCCATGTACGCGTCGGCGATAGCGGAAACGAGATTGGTTGCACCCGGGCCGCTGGTGGCCATGCAAACGCCGACCTTGCCCGAAGCGCGCGCATAGCCTTCGGCCGCAAACGAGCCGCCTTGTTCGTGGCGAGGGAGGATGACGCGGATTTTGTCGCACGCGGCGAAAGATTGGTGAAGTTCGAGCGAAGCACCGCCTGGATACGCAAAAATGACATCGACCCCCTCACGGATGAGGCACTCGACGACGGCGTCGGCACCTTTCATCTCTTTAGCAACTTCGGTTTGTTTCGCGGCAATGGCGGAGGTCTTTTTCATGGGTTTTGGCACTCTGAAAATGGAGGGGGAAACAAAGCCGTGCCTAGGTGGAGAGGCAAGCGCGGAAACAGCTTTTGGCGGTGGACCCTCTCTAGCAAAGGCCTTCTGGGATTCCGGTTGCACTGAAGGCGTGGTGTGCGGAGTCTATTGGGATGCTGAAATTTTTGTTCATCGGTGACATTGTGGGGCGCCCAGGCCGCGAAATCGTGGTCGAGCGCATGCCCCGATTGCGCGCTGAACGCGGCATCGATTTTGTCATAGCCAACGCCGAAAACTCGGCTGCAGGCTCCGGTATCACGGGTTCAATCGCTAAGGAGCTGCTGGCTTCTGGGGTCGATGCCATCACGCTTGGCGACCATGTTTGGGACCAAAAAGGGTGGGAGAGCGAGATCAACAGTTTCGAACGCGTTTGCCGTCCAGCCAACTTGCCGACTGTTTGCCCGGGGCGCGATCACGTGATCATCGAGGCCAAGGGTTTTCGTCTGGCGGTGTTTACGGTCGTCGGCCGCCAATATCTCGGAATGAAAGCGGACTGCCCTTTTCTTTGCGCTGATCGGATGCTTGGCCAACTCGACGGACGTGCTGACGGCGCGATGGTGGAAATTCACGCCGAAGCAACATCCGAGAAACAAGCCTTGGGCTGGCATCTGGATGGACGGGCGCTCGCCGTTTTGGGCACACATACGCACGTGCCAACGGCCGATGCGAGCGTGTTGCCAAAGGGCACGGCTTTCATGTGCGACGTTGGCATGACCGGCCCGTACATGGGCGTGCTTGGACGCGAAGTGAAACCGGTGCTCGGGCGTTTCCTCGACGGTATGCCCCGACGTTTTGACATCGCCGAAAAAGACGTGCGCATGTCCGGAGCGTTGGTGGAGTTCGATCCCGAAACACGCACCGCCACCAAATGTGAGCTGATGGTGTTTAAGCGTAACAACTGAAAACTTTTTTGTAGGAGCGGGTTTACTCGCGTCGTTTAACGCGCCTGCAAACCAGCTCGTACGTGCAGATGCGCGGATCGCCTATTTCTGCGTTGCGCCAGCTTCTTCATACACGCCGAGATGGCGGTAGCGTTCATAACGCGTGTCGAGGAGCTGTTCGGGTGAGAGGGCGCGCAGATCGTTTAGGTGCTTCATCAGCGAATACTTAAGCGCGTCGGCTGACTGTTTCGGATCATTGTGAGCTCCACCGAATGGTTCGGCAATGACCTCATCGACCACGCCGAGTTTTTCCAGGTGGTCGGCGTTGAGCTTGAGCGCGTCGGCAGCCTGCGGGGCGTTGGCGCGGTCTTTCCAGAGAATCGCGGCGCAGCCCTCGGGCGAGATCACGGAGTAGTAGCTGTTTTCAAAAATGAGCACGCGGTCTGTTACGCCGATGCCGAGTGCGCCGCCGGAACCGCCTTCTCCGATCACAACCGCGATTGAAGGTACGCGAAGCATGGCCATTTCACGAAGGTTGACGGCGATGGCTTCGGAAACGTGGCGTTCTTCGGACTCGATGC
>Ga0302322_100002848_pt1 | contig 14722 bp, 7 predicted proteins | sample Fen_T0_2_FD_203757 | JGI IMG/M metagenome (GOLD analysis project Ga0302322, IMG submission 203757) | Peat permafrost microbial communities from Stordalen Mire near Abisko, Sweden - Fen_T0_2 | ecosystem: Environmental > Terrestrial > Soil > Wetlands > Permafrost | place: Sweden: Abisko... | reverse complement strand
ACCGACCGCGGTGCCGGTCGCTGCGATATGCGACCACCGGCGCGACCACCAGCGCGATGAGCTGCGGCAGCGTGGCCAGAAGGAAGCCCGTCAGCACGTCGGTGATGTGATGCTGGCGCATCAGCAGCTGCATCGTCACCGGTACCGCCCGCTCCTTCAGATTGAAGCCGAAGTCGCCGCCGAGGAGCCAGAAAAACAGGCCGACGAGGCCGGCCGAAGTATATGTCAGCGTCCCCACGTGCCACATCCGGCGGGGCGAGGCCGGCGCAAGCCTGCCCGTGGCAGCGGGGAGGTCAGCGGACACGGGGTGCTCGTCGGGTTGGGAAATAAGCGGAGGCGTTGAGTGTTAGCGGGCTGAGTCCCGGCGCGGTGCCGTCGGGCCGGAACCGACGTTCCACGCGGTGCCAAGCGGAATTGTAAACGCGGCGCCGGGTTCAAAATCAAACTCGTATCCGCCGCCGTAGTCCACGGGCAAGCGTTCGGACCGGACTGTGGCGCGCGGTCCGCGGTAGCCGTGAACAAAGGCGATCGGCCCGCAGTCGATCCTGGTCAAGCCTCCCTCCTGCGCGACTCCGTGAATGAGATACGCCGCGTCACGCTCGCCATTGTTAGCGACGATGAGGAGGTGGCCGGTGAGGCTTCCGTCCGTTGGCAGCCGCGTGTCCACGCACAGCCAGCCCCCGCCGGTGAGTTCCCGGTTCATCCGGACCACCCGGCCGCGCAGCGCGCCTGGAGAGGTGAGATGCACCGAACCGCGCACGAGCTCGCGGCCGTTCACCAGCGCCGCCGCCACCGGTACCCCGCCGGACTCGCGCACATAGCCGATGCCGCTGGAAACTCCCTCATCATGCGCGGACAACGGGGCCGACGACTCTGCTGGGTTGAACCACACGTGATCAACCATGCCGTTGGACAACTCGATGCGGAGCGCCACCTGCCCGTCGCTGGCGGCCGGCAGGCGTTGAACTGATTTGATAAACGGAGACCGGCGATAGGGTTCAATCACCGTCACAAAAGTACTCTCGAGTTCCGTGCCGGTCCGGTGCAGCAGCGCATAGTCGATCCGGCGCGGATTATCATCCCTGTCTTGCGGCGGATCGCCGGCCGCCAGTGCCACGTCTTCGCAGGGAGTCAGCGCATGCAAGCGCAAGTGCATTCCCTCGCCCTGAGTCGATCCGCGGTAGCCCGGCTCTGCCGCCCAGTCCACCGTGAAGGAGGCCGCCGGATGTGGATCGCGGCGGACTTGGTAAAGATATGAGTACCCCTTGGGAAATCTCCCGGACGGTGTCGCGAAAGGAACCCCCGGCCCCGCATAGGTGCCAGTATCCTGGCTGGCGAGCGTCAGGCCGGATGTCATCGTCACCCCGGGAGGGCCGTGAAAGCTGTACACATGATCACGACCACCGACCGCGCGGAAGATGTCCACGACATAGACCCCCGCCTCGGCCGGAGTCCCGGCGTCAATCATCAGCATCGTCCTCCCGTATTCTTTCATCTGCGGATAGGCCCGGCTTGATTCCAGTTGCACCACCTTGAATCCTCGCAGCCGCTCAAACAGTCGCACCCGCCCGCCCCACCCCAGTGCCTGCGGTGCGCCGTCTACGCTGACGGTGTTGTGCGCGAGGGTGTTAATGGTCCATTCGTCCCGGCTTGGCCAAGACGTGGCGAACTCCGGGTAGCCCAAGTCCGGCGTTAGCCAGCAGCCGAAGCCAAGCAGGTCGAAGTTCAGCTGGTCGAGGTGTCCATGGTGAACGGTCCGGCCGTAGTTGCAGGCCAAGGCGAAGTTCGTGTCAGGTCGCCCGCTCTCCAGCAAAGCGAGTCCGAAACCGGTCAGCAGGTCGCCCTCCGCGGGACGCGGTCCTGCCTGCGAGCCCAGGCGCTCGATCTCGCGGCCCAATGCCTCGGGATCCGCTGCGAAGAGGTCCCGGCCCAGACCCCGCGAAGAGTTTCCGTTCGTCCGCCAGGCGGCGACAGCGGCGTCCGGGTCGTGCGTATAGCGGAAGCCCTTGGCCATGAATGCGGGGCTAATCGGCCCGCTGCTGATCAACCCGGTCGCACCCGAATCGCCGAGATTAGGCACCGCAAACCCGAGCGCCGCCGTCCGCGCGGCGGCGGTGAACGTGCGGCGCAACTGGGGAAACTCCCGGAAGACATCGTGATGGTCGTATGGCGGATAATCGGCCAGGCGGAAGGCCACCTCGGCGACACATTGGCCGAGGAAATGGGCGTATCCTGGCGCGGCTTCGTTCGACAGGCCATCGCGGTCCAATAGCTCAGTGAGCAACCCCGGTAGCGCGCCGCCATTCGCCTCGAAGATCCAGTCAAGCCACCGGGCCGACTCCGGCATCGTGTTGAGCGCGAGCGCGCAAGCGGCGACGGTGAGTTGATGCATGCCTTCGTTCCCACAGATCTGACCGGCGGCGACTGCCTTGAATCCGCACCGCAACAGTCCTTCGTCGACGTTTTGGACAAAGAGATCCCGGGTCCCCTTGGGTCGCGGCAGCTGGTACCGCCGCCCCTGCTGGGCGAGGAACGCAAAGAGTTCCGCATCGCCCTCCGTGCCGCTGAGCACCGCGTCGTAGTCTTCCGCCAGCTTCCGCAGCACGTTCGTCTCCCAGATCTGGCCCTCGATTTTGCCGTGGCCGAGATTGGCGTCAGAGTGGAACCAACCGCGGTCGGCGTACGGCTTGAAATCGATCGTCGGATAGACGTCGGCAATGCGGTCGAGCAAGACGGCCGCCTTGTGCGCATAGCGCCGGTCTCCCGTGAGGACATAGGCATCGGCCAGCGCCTTCAGGCCACCCTGGAGCCACATCCAGTGCTTCCAGGCGTAATACCCGATAAAGCGGTGCTCGCGCCCGTTGGCATCAACAAAGCCAAAGCCATCGTCGACCCCGAACAGGTGCCGCGGGTCCTTGGGGTCCGGATGAGCCGCATTGAACAGTAAACGGCGGTCCCCGTTCGCCGGGTTGAAGACGCCGTGCTCGTCGATCGCGCTGCGATAGTAGCGACCGAAGTCGTTCGTCGGGAAGACGGCACCGCACGAAGGACAGGTGAGCTTCCACGTCTGGTGCGCCACATCGGGGTTGTAGGGGTAGCTTCCGAAGGTGAAAATCTTCGCGCCACAAACGAGGCACCCGAGGCGCTTGTCCGCCGCCATGCGGCGGTCGAGCGTCACGTCAATGCAGCGCCCGAGATCCTGGCCGGGTACGAGCGACCAGAGGTCCGCATCGCTCCGCTCAATCCACGGTTGCGCCTGGGTGACGGCCTGATCGCGGAGCGCGCGGCCCCAGTCGGATCCGGCGGCGTTGCGGTGGGCATTCGCCAACCGTTCCGCGGTGTAGTATCCACCGTGAATGCGCGCGGGCTCCGCGTGCATCGTTGATGCCGCCAGGATTGAGAACAGGATAAATAGCCTATGGCGCATTGCCCTACAGACCGGGGGTGGAACCCAGCGGCTGACTGCGTGCCGATGGGTTGCGAGCAGAAAGACAAAGCCCGGCGCCCTCCCGGCGCCGGGCTGATAGATCGCTAATTCCGACGTATGCTCAAGCGCGACCTTCCGCTCGAACAGGACCGGTAACATTAAAGCCTAACGTTGAACCCCAGCGTGAAGCCCGTGCCTTGCCAAAGCGTGAAGAGCTCACGGCCGAGATAATTTCCCGTCTGCGTCGGCACGTCGGTGACATTGTCGACATTGAGGAACACATCATACCGGGCGTTGAACGTGTAGCGGGCCTTGAAGTCGAGTGTCGCGCGGTGGTCGCGATAGGTTGACTGGCTCAGGTCGGCCGCGTTGTTCACACCCACAATGAACCGGCTGCGGATGTTGGATAGCAGCCGCACGTCCCAGCCATATCCGGTGTAGAATAGGCCGATGTTCGACTGGTGCGGCACCATGCCAGCCAGCGGGCCGGTCACGCCCGCTGGAAAGGCGGCGCCGTAGTTGCCCTCGGATTTGAGGATGGTGTGGTTCGCCTGAACCCCAAGACCATTGAAAGGGGCGGGCAGGAAGCTGAACTGCTGCTGATAGTCGAATTCCCAACCCTGCGTGTGGGCCGAACCGATATTTGCCGCTCGATTAAGGGTGTAGCCGGCGTACTGCCCGTTAAAACCATTGTCCGCGCCAGCGGCAATGGTCGACGAGAACGTCACGATGTAATCCTTGATCTGCTTGTTGAAGAAACCCACCGAGAACAGACCGACCGGCTCGAAATACTTCTCAACGGAGAAATCGATGTTATTCGACGTGAACGGCTTCAAGCTCGGATTGCCTTGGGTGACGGTGCTGGTGCCCAGCGTGACCGTGGTGATCGGCAGGATGTTTGCGGCCGGCGGGCGCGAGATCGAATTGGTAAAGCTCCCGCGGAAAATCAAACCACCCAACGGCTCATAGGTGAACTGCACCGCGGGATGTACTTTGCTGTAGCTACCCTTCACGGTGGTTTGGCCACTACTGAACCGAGCATTCGCGTTGGTGACGTTCTGATCGTAAGACAGCCCCGCATTATACGCGAGGGTCGGATCATTCGTGTTCACCCAGCCCTTGCCCGTGGTATTGGTTTCCTCGAAGCGCAAGCCGCCGAGCAGCGTCAGCTTGTTGATCTTGACCACGGCCATGGCGTATACCGCCGAAATCGCCTCTTTGAAACGGGCATCCGAAGCCCGCGAGCCGACGACTCCGTTGTAGGCATCCAGCGAGGTCTTGGTGAAATAGGGACTTGCCACGGGATCGTTCGAGGCGCCGGTGTTGGGCGTGGCAATAAACGGGAACGGTCCGTACCTGCCGCTCAGCTGGCTTTCGATTGAGTCAGTGTACGTTCCAATGCCCGAGGGCCCGGTCCAGGTGTAATTTTGGCTGTTGGTGTCCTGCGCCCGATCATCAATCCAGTATTTGGCGCCCACTTTCAGGTACGTGGGAAGTGACACCTCAAGGTCCTTGCGAAAGTCGACTTTGAAGGCGTCCACCGTGTCGGGCGAGTGCCAGACGGTGACCGCGTCATTCTGGATCGTGTAGCTCGCCGGGTCGCTCCAGGACGGGCCCGAGGTCTGCGCCAGGGCCGGCAGCTGTTGATCCCCTCCCCGGAAATCAAGGGACCAGCCCAGCGGGGTTGTGGTCTTGGAGGTTATCAGGTGATAGCCCGGATACCAGATCACCGCGGAAGAATGGCTGAAGTCCACGTCCAACTGGCCGGTGCCATTCCACACGTTGAGCGACATGCCGGGGTTGATGCTGTAGTTGCGCGACTTCTTGGTAAATGCCGCCGAGTAGGTTTGCGCAAAGGAGCTCGCCACTGGGAGTGCCTCCTGAAAGGCGCTGTTCGACGTTGGCGTGAAATTCGCCGGCGTGCTGCCGACCTGAATATCCCAGCGGTGCATCTTTTGGTACTGGTAATTCGTGTTATAGGCCAGCCGCAGGTAGGCGAAGCTCTTGGGGCCGAGTTTGTAATCAAGATCCAAGCCAATGTTGGTGGCAATCGCTGGGTAGAAAAAACCCGCCGCGCCCCACTGCCGCCAGAGAGAGTTGTACAGCCCATTGGTGGTATTGAGCTCGGACGGGCCGCCGTTGAAGGCGGCGCCCGTTTCATCCTGGGTCGTCGAGGAGCGGCGGCGGTTGAAATTGAAGGCCACCCCGAGGTTGTTATTACCCCCGCCCACGCTGAAGGAATTCGAGTATTGCACCCCGAACAGATCGAGGTTGTCGGGCTTATCTTTGAACTGCCCGCTCGATGAATTTCGATCGCGCCAAAGCACTCCACCCGTGAGGGTGGTCCGTTCTCCAGGTAAATCGAAGCCGCGGCGCGTGATGAGGTTGACGAACCCCGCGATCGCGTTGGCGTCGCGATCCGGCGTGTTCGCCTTCACAATCTCGACGCTTTCGATGTTTCCCGTGCCCATCTGCTCAATCTGAAATTGGCGGCCGGCACTGGTGCCTTGCGACGCAGCCATCTGGTTGCCGTCCACCTGAAACGTGATGAAGTCTGGACCCATGCCGCGAATAAAGAGAGTGCGCACCTCGCTGCCCACGATCTCGACCGACACACCCGGCAAACGCTGGATCAATTCACCCGGGTTTGCCGCCGGCACGCCGTAAGCGTCGGCCGCCACCACGGTCTTGGGGTTGATCGCGATGCGCTGTTTCTGCACGGCCGAGGCATTGCCTTCCCGCACTGTCTTCACCGCAAATTTATCCAACACGTAGATCTTCGAGGTCATGTCAAAATCGTGCGTAACCGTCCCGTTCGGCTCAACCGTGACGGTCGCGCGCATGTCGTCCAATCCGGTATACGCGACTTCGATCGTCTGCGCGCCAGCAGGAACTTGCATTGAAAAAGTTCCGCCGCGTTGGGAATAGGTGCTAAGATCCGTGCCGGGCACGCGAATGATGGCGCCTTCCAGCGCGTAATGCGTCGTATTGTTTGTAACGCGACCGGTAATGGTGCCCTTACTTTCGGCGGTCTGCGCCCATGCCTGAGCGAACAGGAAGGGGAGAAGGAGAAAACAAAAAGCGAGCAAGGGGCTGCGCTTTGCGAAACACGAAGCAGCGGAGAGAGGCTTCATATCGGTACTCATGGGTAGTGGGTGGGTGGGTTTGCCGGCGGGGTAACTGCACCATGACGCGCAAGTGCGCTCATGAGCGATGGGACGAGAGTTCGAAGACATGTTTTCACTCGTCAATTAAGAATCAAACTTCCAACCCCAGAAACTGGTTTTGTTTCGGTCAGAGCAACTATTACCGGCCGAATCTCGGCTTTCACACTTGGCGCATAATAGTTATTTGCCCCCGATAAAATAGGACCCCCGCGTGGCGAACGCGCCACTAAGGCCAAAATGCGAACCATCCTTCTGCGGTTTGCATCGGCTTTCGTCCGACCAGGGTCGACCAGGGCAAGGGGCCAGCCGAGTCCGCCCGCAACCGCGTCGGGCCTTGATCGTGGGTGCGTGCGCGATCGCCGCTATAAAGTGATCGTCTTGCCTTCGCGCCAGGAACGATCAGCGGCCAGCACGATACGAAGACTGTCAATCGCGCCTTGCAGGTGCCCCGTCATATCCTGCTCTCCGCGAATCGCGCCCAGAAACATCTCCTGCTCAAGCAGGCAGAGCCCATCATGATCGGGTTCGTTCGACACATCCAGCACGTCGTCTTGGTGCACGAATTTCCCCTCTGTGCTCAGCTGGGCGTGATGCACGCGTAAAGACTCACCCTTCGTGTGCTGTTCGACGTCCGCTGAGTTGCCCGACTTGCCCGCGTAACGGGGTACCATGCTGACACAGCCTTTGGGCCCCACCACGTCCTTGATGAAAAAAGCGGTTTCGCTCATCATCGGACCCCACCCTACTTCATACCAGCCAACCGATCCATCGTCGAACGTCACTTGCAGTTGGCCATAGTTCACCTGATCGCGCGCGATGTCATCCGCCAATCGCGCGCCAATCGCACTTACGCGCATTGGCCTGGCGCCGGTCATGCGACACATCACGTCGACGTAATGCACGCCGCAATCCACCAGCGGCGAAAGCGAACCAAGAATTCGTTTGTGGGTTTCCCAATTTGCCCCGGAACTCTGCTGATTCAAATTCATCCGCATCACGAGCGGCCGGCCCAGGCCTTGCGCGATTTCTACAAAACGCTGCCATGACGGATGGACGTTCAGGATATAGCCGACAACAACTTTGCGTCCGAGGCGCAATGCCGTCGCCTTGATTCGCTCGCAGTCCGCGATCGTTTCCGCGAGTGGTTTTTCCACAAAGACATCTGCGCCGGATTCTAAGGCCGCAAGCACATAGACCGCATGGCTGTCCGGGTAAGTCGAAATGCAGACCGCATCCGGTTTGGTGGCGGCGAGCGCGACGAAATAATCATCAAATTCGCGAATGCTCGTGGCGAGCAGCCGGTTCAGTGCTTGGCGCGAAGGCGCGGTCCGGCTCACGAGTCCGACGATCTCAAATGCATCGGAACGGCGCAGATAGGCCTTGGCATGTGACGCTCCCATGTGACCACAGCCGACCACGAGCACACGAATTCTTGAGGGCATGGGAAAAATTCGTCCGGACATTAATCGCAGGTTCAGACGTTCCTGGCCGGCAATTCGAACCACACGTTCGGCGAAGCGTGTGCGCGCAAGCCGCATTCTACCAGGCTCACGATCTCAAGGGTCTCCAGCGGCGCAATCAACGAGTGGCCGGTTCCAAAAAACCTCAGCAGTTCATCAATAAAACCCTCATAGTAGCCCTCAAGGGAGTCCAACACCTTGACTGCCTGACCCGCCGAACCAAGGGCGATGCCAAACTGGGATGCGGGAACAAGCGTGATGACCCCTCTCCTCTCGTCATCATAACCCACTTGCATGACGTCGGCCTGGTCGCCGCCTTGGCGCATGACGCGTCGCGCCCCAAGCCCGAGCGCACTGACCAGCATTTCGAGTTGGTGGATTGAATAGACGCTGAACCTTCCCGGTCCGCGAGTGGAGACGAAGGTCGGAGGACCTTGCCTGAATTCCGTTTCCAGTGTGCGTACTAGCGCCGGGGCGAAACGAAGCGCGGAGCAGCTCATCAGCGGACTCCCATACTGCCGCGCCTTTGCGAAGCAGGCTTCGGCCCCCTGGCGGCAGGCGGTAAATGGCTTGTCAATGTACACGGGCTTGCCGCTGCGCAGGGCTAGGTCAGCCAAACGTTCCTGATGCTCGGGATTGTCCGGCGACAGCACCACCAGGCAATCACAGGACTCCACGAGTTCCGCCAAGCTGCGCGCCGCGCAAATATTCTGCTCTCGGCTCCAGACCGCGAGTGGCTTCCTGCCTTCTACCGGTCCCTCATCCCACGCCATTGCCACCCGGTATTCACCACCCAGCTTCGACCGGTCAATCATCGCCGGATAATGAGTGGCATGCCACTCGTCGATGGAGTGGTCGATAAAGCCTATTTTCTTCATTCGCGAATAAACCGCCTTGGGTGACCGAGCCCATTGGGCCCTCGGCCTACGTTGTTGCGACGGGCACGGGGAGCGTCTTGCGGTGGAGCGAGGCGCAGTTGGCATGCACTTTTTCGAATGCGTCAGCGATGTCGTCCATGTCCGCTTTCGTGCCCAACAGGAGCCGCTGCTCCAGCCATGCACCCTGTTCAGTGCAGACGAGTTCACAGTGAGGGCAGTGTACGCGGGAATAGTCCAGAGTTTCGGCGGCCCGTGGAAGATAGGGTCCGAACGCCCTGTTCAAAAACAATGGCTGCCGATAAAGCGGCAGCAAGTAGCCTGCAGATGCGGGCACGCCCTCGGCCGTCAACGCCCGGACCAACGTGGCGCGGTCCATGCCGAATTCGGCGGCATCGATCCGAAAGAGAAAGAGGTGGTAACCGTGCCGGGTGCACTCCGCCGTGCGCCGTTGGACGGCGAGGCCCGGTAAATTCCCGAGCTTGCCCGCTAGGTATTGTCCATTGCGATCGCGCCGGCTGACTTGCTCATCCAGGCGATCGAGTTGCGCGTTGAGCACGGCGCCTTGGAACTCCCCCAGACGATAGTTACCCGCAATGATGTGATGCTCATACCAAGCACCTCCGGGAGTCCGACCACAATTGTGGAGTGAACGGCAGGTCGCCGCGAGCGCATCGTCCGAAGTGGTGATGATGCCACCTTCGCCGGCCGTGAGGTTCTTGGTCGACTGGAACGAAAACGAACCGAGTTCGCCGATCGATCCCACGGGCTGCTGGCGATAAATCGCCCCGTGGGCGTGCGCCGCATCCTCGATCACGGCCAGCCCGCGCTTTTTCGCGATCGCCATGATCGCGTCCATGTTCGCCGGCAGTCCCGCAAAGTGCACCACGATTATTGCCCGCGTCCGCGGCGTAATCAGTGCTTCCACCGAATTTGGATCAAGGTTGAAGGTGTCCAGCTCGATGTCCGCAAATACTGGCACGGCGTTCGCCTCGACTACCGCTGTGGCCGTCGCCAGAAAGGTGTAAGCCGGCACAATCACCTCTTCTTCAGCGCGGATACCGAGCGCCATCAGCGCCAACCGGAGCGATACGGTGCCGTTTACCACTCCAATCCCATGCTTCGCCCCGTGCATCGTCGCGAACCGATGCTCGAACTCGGCGACTTCCTTTCCGCTTAGCTTGCCCCAATTCCCGCTCCGCAGGGTGCGCAACAAGCGCTTTTCCTCCGCTTCGCCGAAAATGGGCCATGAGGGAAAAGGCCGGCTACGGACTGGGGTTCCACCTAAGAGAGAGAGTTTCTGTGGCATAGAATCGTGGATAGGTAGGGATTCACTCCTTCATCACGCCAATTCCGGCGCATAGTCGGACTTGGCGGTCCATAGGAGCGGGTAACTCGAGTGGATTCGGACGAGACATGATTTCTCGGCGCGATTTCACCAGCGTCAATTTACAATGAGCTTTTTGGCGTCAGCGCTCTCTTAAATTCTTACTTCGCAATTAGCTTTCACGTGGGGACCCGGTTTGTTGCCAAAAATCTTGCGATTGTTTACGATTCCTCAACTTGCTGCCTTGCTGGTGTCGAAAACCGCCGGGCGCGTGATCAGCCGCCGATATCGTTCAAGGCAGCGGGAGTGTCACCCCGGGTCGCCATGGAACTCATGCGCCACAGCGACATGAAGCTGACCATGGGAGTTTACACGGACGTGGCCCAGTTGCCGATCATCGAGGAATCGGCCCTTTTACCGTCGCTCCAAATCCCGCCAAAACGCGCACAAACTTCCGACTCTTCACTCGTAGCCGACGCACAAGGAGACGCACAAAGAAGCGCACTAACAGGGGTCCTTTCAGGTCACCAGCTGTCGCTCGATGACATCCTCCGGCAGGAAAAGGGAAATAGTAACCCACTGGAAAATCATATCTTAGGGCACGAAAAAGCGCCTCGTGTCACCCCGAGGCGCTTTCCGGAAATGGAGCGGGCGAAGAGACTCGAACTCTCGACGTCTACCTTGGCAAGGTAGTGCTCTACCAACTGAGCTACGCCCGCAAAACAGGGTGCCAGAACTAGGCCCCATCGCGGCTTCGTCAACTGCTATTTTGGTTCCGGCCGGAGCGGGAACCGCATGCCATGAAGCAGCCCCGCCGCGGAGCGCAGGTCACTTTTTCGGCCGGTCGTCCGGCTCGTCCAGCACCAGCTTGTCGTCGCCGCGGGGCTTGGACTTCGAGGCAGAGCGGCGGCGCTTGCCGCCGCCCTCGTTGTAGTACGAATAGTTGTTCGTGTAGTACCCGTAGTCGTCGCCGGAATTGAGCGGCACCTGGTTGAGCACGACGCCCAGCAGCGGGACCTTGAGGGCCTCGATGATCTGCTGGGCGCGGACCACCATGCTCTGCGGGTTGCGCCGGTGCTGGATCAGCAGCACGGCGCCATCGACCGCGCTCGCGATCACGCTGGCATCGCTCACGCCGATGACCGGGGGCGAGTCGAACACGATCTTGTCGTAGCGGCCGCGCAGCGTGGCGATGAGGTCCTTCAGCCGGTTGAGGTGCAGCAGGCCGACAGTGAAGCCGGGGACGTTGCCGCTGGGCATGAAGTCGAGGTTGGGCAGGATGCCCTTCTGGATGACCGCATCGAGGCCCTGCCGGTTGAGCATCAGCTCCGACAGGCCGGGCTCCCGCGGCCGGTCCGCGAGGCGGTGCTGCGTCGGGCGGCGGACGTCGGCATCGATCAGGATGACGCGCTCGCCGGCCATGGCCATGAGGTGGACCAGGCGGTAAAGCGTGGTGGATTTGCCTTCGCCCGGGCCGGCGGAAAAGATCACGATGCTCGCCGGCTGGCCGGGCGGGAGCGCGAGGTTGAGGTTGGTGTGCAGCACCCGGTAGGGCTCGGCCTCGGATGGGTCGCCCTCCTCGTCCAGCGGGTTGCGCTGGAACGGGACCACGCCGAGCACCGGCAGCTTCAGGCGCGTCTCCACGTCGGCGACGTTGCGGAAACTCGTGTCGAAATACTCGAGCAGCACCGCCACCCCGACGCCGAGGATGCAGCCGAAGAGCAGGGCAAAGGTGATGTTCAACGGCCAGTTCGGGCGGCTCGGGCGGCGCGCGGGCTCGGCCGTGTTGAGGATCTCGATGGTGCGCTTCGGCACCTGGAAATCGATTTCGCGCTGGCGGAGGGTGAGCTTGAGCGTGGTGAGGAGCTTCGTCTCGTCCTCGAGCTTCCGGGCAGCCTCCTCGAACGGCCGCATCCGGTCGCGGGCGGAGAGGATCTGGTCGACCTTGGCCTGCCCGAGCTGGCGGTTGAGCTCGGTGACGCGGGCCTCGGCCTCCTTGTACGCCATTTCCAGGGCGTTCTCATAGCCGCGCAGCTGGGCATCGAGCTGCTCCCTGATCTTCGCGCGATTCTCCACGGCGGAGATGAGATCGGGATGGTTCTCGCCGAGCCGGGCCTTGAGCTTCGTCACCGTCTGGTCGGCGAGCAGGTAGGCCTGCAGGAGGCTCTGGATGTTGACGTCCTGGATGAGCTCGGAGTTGACGAGGCTCATGCGATCCTCGAGCGGGATGCCCTTGAAGCGCTCCCACCGCGTCTTGCGCCCGATGGCGTCGACACTGAGCGCGATGAGCGAGTTCTGCATCTGGCGCAGCGTCTCGATCTCCATGTCGGAATAACGGGCGTTGAGGTCGACCCCGGAGATGTTGAGGTCCTTGCGGACCTTCTCCACCACGTCGCGCTGCTTCATGACCACTTCTTCCTGCGCGGTGAGCTCGTCGCGCAGCTTGGCCAGGCCCTCGCGCTGCTCGGACGTGGCCAGGAGGATGCGGTCATCGGAGTAAACCCGGGCAATCTCGTTGGCGATGGCGGCGCCCAGCCCGGCGTCCTCCGCGAAGACGTTGATCTCGATCAGCGACGAGCTGCGCTGCGACTCGACCCGCAGCATCTTGTCGAGGAGGTAGCGGTAGGTGACCGCGGACGGCAGCGGGCCGGTCGAGTCGAGCGCGGACGCGAGGCGGTGGTTGAGCCCGAGATTCGCGATCACCGGGTACAGGATCTTCTCGGACTGCATGATCTTGAACTGATCCTGCAGGAAATACGGGTCGTAGCTGCTGCTGCTCTGCGCCTGGAACAGCTTGACCTCGCCCTCGGGCTTCTCGACGCGAATCTTGGCCGTGGCGAGATACCATTTCGGCAGGAACGCGGTGACGGCCAGCGTGGTGATGATGACCAGCGACAGGACCAGGAGAATCAGCGCCTTGCGCAACCGGAGCAAGTGGAGGAAATCGGCGAGGGTCGCGCTGTCCTTGCTGACGGAAGAGTGGGCCATGCAGGTGCGGAGAGGGAACGCTGCGAGGCGGAGCCCGGCAAGCTCATTGTGCCCGGGCGGCGCCGGCTCAGAAACTGTACGTAGCGCTCACGCCAACGCGCTCCCGGTTCTGGCCGCGGGAGGGATCATCCGAGTCAATGTTGTCGTAGTCGAAACTGGCGGTGGCCCGCCAGTTCTTCGTCGGCGTGTAAGTCAGGGCGAGCCCGATTCGCGTGGTGGTTTCAGCCACGTCGGGCTTGCCGCCGCGGGACTGCAACTCCGAGGGCTCGTAGGTGACGGCGGCGGAAGCCACGAGGAGCGGCGAGAGGGCGTGCTGCACGTTGAAAAAGATGCGGTTAACCAGGGTGTCGTTGTAAAGCGCCTGGTTGGTGGTCTCCTCGTAGGTGTAGACGTAACCGGCGCTCACGAACGAACTCTCGGCGTAGTCGTATTTCATCGACAGCTCGGCGTACGGCGCCTGCGAGCTTTCCGCGCCCTCGCGGTCACGCCATTGGTGGCCGAGGAGGATGCGGGCCTTGAGGGTTTTCGCCACCGCATAGTCCACCCCGCCAATCAGGAAGTTGGTGTGCTTGTCCTTAAAATCGCCCAACGTGCGGTACAGGATGTCCTGATGGCGGAATTCGCCGACGGCCATCAGTTCCGGCACCAGGTCGTAGAAGAGCGCGAGGCCATAGAGGTTCTCGGTGTGGTCGATACTGGCCGCGAGGCTGGCGTCGTCGTAGCGGTAGACCAGCGTGTTGAACTTCACCTCCGAGCCCAGCCGGGGGCCGAGGGCGGTCTGGTACTTCCCGCCGAATTCGTTGCTCTTGTAGGACTGGTCGGTGTTGACCGTGACGCCGCTCAGCAGCGACTGGGGATTCTGGTTGATGACGTAGTTTTCGTGGAGGTCGAGCGTGGTAACCGGGGAGAAGGCATGGGCGAGGCGGGCGTAGAGGTCGTGGCTGACCAGGGTTTTGTCGCCGGGGCGGTTTTCGTAGTGGTCGATGGCGGCCCGGTAGTAGGCGGACGCGAAGGTTTGCGCCGTGAGCGAGGCGTTGAAGTCGATCTTCGGCGCGACCTCGAACACCATGCTGCTGATGGCGCCGCTCGGCGCGCCGAAGATGTTGCTGTCGTGGTAGACGCTCCCAAGGACAGTCACTGTCAATTCCTGGCCCTGCTCCGGCTCGGGGATCGGGGCATAGACGGCCCAGACCGGCACGGCAGTGCACAGTCCAACTAACACCGACACCCGCGCAAGGTTAGTAGGCATAACCGGTTGGTGACCAGTTACGCTTGAAACAATGAACCCGGCGAGGCAATTAATTTCCCCGGGCCGGCGGCACCGACGGATTCAGCAGGACATACAGGTTCTCGGCCAGCCGCTGCGGCACGCCGAGGGGAAATTCCGGTGGCAGCGAGCCCGTGAAGAGCCCGCCGTAAATCCGCCCCCAGTCGTGGGGGCGGCGGGCCGGCGGGGGGTTTGTCGCCCGCCCCCCCCC
>Ga0302322_100002847_pt1 | contig 14723 bp, 12 predicted proteins | sample Fen_T0_2_FD_203757 | JGI IMG/M metagenome (GOLD analysis project Ga0302322, IMG submission 203757) | Peat permafrost microbial communities from Stordalen Mire near Abisko, Sweden - Fen_T0_2 | ecosystem: Environmental > Terrestrial > Soil > Wetlands > Permafrost | place: Sweden: Abisko... | reverse complement strand
CGGCGCTCGCGCAGGCGCGGAAACATTTTGTACATTTCCTCAACAGTCCACTTGCCTGGCTTGGAACGCTTCATCCCCAATTGCAGGTTCTGTTCCACGGTCAGGGTCGGAAAGATGTCGCGGTTTTCCGGCACATAGCCCAGGCCCAGGTGGGCGATCTCAAAGGTGCGGCGGCCCAGCACTTCCGCGCCCTTGAAGCGCACCGATCCGGTCGCGGCCACCTGGCCCATCACCGCCTTGATGGTGGTCGAGCGCCCCACCCCGTTGCGCCCCAGCAGGCTGACGATCTCGCCTTCGCCAACCGACAGCGAGACGCCGTGCAGGATGTGGCTCTTGCCGTAATAGGCGTGCAGGTCGCGGACTTCAAGCATCGCCGTCTCCCTCGTCGCCGTGTCCGTGGCTCACCGAGGTGCCCAGGTAGGCCTCCTGCACCGCGCGGTTGGCGCGGATATTCTGCGGGGTGTCGGTCGCAATGATCTCTCCATACACCAGTACCGAGATGCGGTCGGCCAGGCCGAACACCACGCTCATGTCGTGCTCCACCATCACCAGGGTCTTGCCCGCCGTCACCTTGCGGATCAGTTCGACCGCATGGTCCGATTCCGAGCGGCTCATCCCGGCGGTGGGCTCATCGAGCAGGATCACCTCGGCACCGCCGGCTATCGTGATGCCGATTTCCAGGGCGCGCTGCTCGGCATAGGTGAGCAGGCCGGCCTTGACCTGGCGCCGGCCTTTCAGGCCGATCAGCTCGAGTATCTCGTCGGCCCGCTCGCGCGCGTCCCGCAGGCCGTTCAGGGCGTGCCAGAACGAATACTTGTAGCCCAGCGGCCAGAGTACGGCACATCGGATGTTCTCGAACACCGTCAGGTTGTGGAAAATATTGGTGATCTGGAAACTGCGCGACAGGCCCTTGCGGTTGATCTCGAAAGGTTTCAAGCCCGTGACATCCTCGCCTTTGAGGCGGATGCTGCCCGAGCTCAATCCGAAACGCCCGCTCACCAGGTTGAACAGGGTCGATTTGCCGGCGCCGTTCGGCCCGATGATGGCGTGGCGCTCGCCCGGCGGGATCGCCAGCGACACGCCGCGGATGATCGCGGTCTTGCCGAAGGCCTTGCGCACGTCCGCCAGTTCGAGGGCGGCGGCGCTCATTGCAGGCCTCCAGCCATGATCTCGCCCATCACCCGGTTCCAGCACTCCGTCACCTTGCGCCGCGCCAGGCCGAGCAGAGCGAATCCAGCACCGGCGATGGCCAGCAACACCAGCCAGGGCGTGAAACTGGCCACATTGACGTTCATGCCGAACAGCACCATGGTCGGCCCGGATGCCGACGCTTCCAGGGCGTGGTAATAGAGCATCTCGGCGGCGGCCGACAGGGCCAGCAGCAGCACCGCGGCAGCGGCCACGCCCAGCGCGTAGGAAGGCAGCATTTCCTTGAAGCGCCGTGCGCGCAGCAAAGGCATCTGCATCATGATCAGGCCGGCGATGCCGCCCGGGCAATACATGACCATCAGGACAAAAAACAGGCCGAGGTAGAGCAGCCAGGCCTTGGTGATGGTGGCGAGCACGACGATGAACAGGCCGAACAGCACCGCTCCTATCATCGGCCCGAAGAAAAAGCCCACTCCGCCGATGAAGGTGAACAGCAGCACCGTGCCGGAGCGGATCGCGCTGACGTTCTCCGAACTGACGATCTCGAAATTGATCGCCCCCAGGGCACCGGAGACACCGGCGAAAAATCCCGAGATGATCAGCACCAGGTAGCGCACCCGCTGGGTTTCGTAGCCGATGAATTCGGCGCGCTCCGGGTTGTCGCGCACCGCGTTGGCGATGCGCCCCAAAGGGGTCTGCGTATAGGCATACATCGCGGCGGTGCAGATGAACAGCCAGGCAGCCACCAGGTAGTAGACCTGGATCTGCGGGCCGTAGGTGATCAAGCCGAGCAGCGCCTTGCCGGCCACGCGATTGGTCGACACCCCGCCTTCGCCGCCGAAAAAGTCCGGGAACATCAGGGCCATCGCCCCCACCAGTTCGCCTATGCCCAGAGTGATCATGGCGAAAGGCGTACCCGATTTCTTGGTCGTCACATAGCCGAACAGCACGCCGAAAAATGCCCCGGCCAGCCCGCCCACCAGGGGCAGCAGAGTGACCGGGAACATTAGGGTGCCCTTGTCTATCATGTTCAGGACATGCACCGCGATGTAGGCCCCCAGACCCGAGTACACCGCATGGCCGAATGACAGCATGCCGGCCTGCCCGAGCAGCATGTTGAAGGAAAGCGAAAAAATCATGATGGTGCCGATCTGGCACATCAGGGTCAGCGCGAAGCCCTGGTGAAAGGCCAGCGGCAGCGCGATCAGCACCAGTGCGAAGCCGCTCCAGATCACCCAGCGCGCCGGGTTCAGGGGCGTAAAGCGGACGGTAGTGCTCATCAGCCCTCCCGCGTGCCGAGCAAACCGCGCGGCCGGAAAATCAGGATCAGCACCAAAAACAGGTAGGGCAGGATGGGCGCAACCTGGGCGATGGTCAGTTTCCACAACACGTAAAGCGGCGTCTGCGGGGTGATGCTCATGCCCATGCCGGCCGCCAGGGTGACGAAGGAGTAGTCCAGCGCCACTGCGAAGGTCTGGATAACCCCGATCAAGAGCGAGGCCAGAAAGGCCCCGGCCAGCGAGCCCATGCCGCCGACCACCGCGACCACGAAGACGATGGAGCCCACCGCCGCCGCCATGCCCGGCTCGGTGACAAAGGCGTTGCCGCCTATCACTCCGGCCAGGCCGGCCAGCGCGCAGCCGCCGCCGAACACCAGCATGAACACCCGCGGCACGTTGTGGCCCAGCGCCTCCACCGTGTCGGGATGGGTGAGCGAGGCCTGGATCACCAGGCCGATCCGGGTGCGCTTGAGCAGCAGGTAGATCGCCAGCAGCATCAGCAGCGCCACCAGCATCATGAATCCGCGATAGGCCGGAAAGGTGGTGCTATACAAGGTGAACAGCGGATGGTCCAGCGCGGCGGGCACCTTGTAGTCGACCGAGGAGCGGCCCCAGATCAGGTGGACGAACTCCTCGATCAGGTAAGCCAGGCCGAAGGTGAGCAGCAGTTCCGGCACGTGGCCGAACTTGTGCACCCGGCGCAGCATGAAGCGCTCGACCACCGCGCCGACCACGCCGACCGCCAGCGGTGCGATCAGCAGGGCCCACCAGAAGCCGACCGCCAGGCTGGTCTGGTAGGCAAAATAGGCGCCCAGCATGTAGAAACTCGCGTGGGCGAAATTGAGCACGCCCATCATCGAAAAAATCAGGGTCAGGCCAGAGGACAGCATGAACAGCAGCAGTCCGTAGGAGACGCCGTTGAGCAGGGAAATCAGGAAAAATTCCAAGGCGCGGGAACTCTCTTAGCTGGAACAGGTGATCTGGTTGGCTACGATAAGCGACAAAAAGAGGGGCGCGTAACGCGCCCCTCTGGGAGTCGGTCGCCCGCTCTATGGCTTGGCCGGACGTTGCATCTGGCAAGTGGTCGGGCGCGCCATCACGTAGGACTCGTAGCGGGCATCGGTCTTGAAGCCCATGCCGGTGTTTTCCAGTTCGTACTTGATCTCCTTGTCGCCGCCCTTGCCGGCGAACTTGTTGATGGTGGAGATGTACATCGGATTGATCAGCTGGTGGTCGGTGGCGCGCATCTCGACCTCGCCGGTGTCGCCCATGAACTTGCTGCCTTCCAGCGCGTACGCCACCTTCAGCGGATCGGCGGATTTGGTCCGCTTGATCGCATCGGCGAACATGTACATCATGGTGTTGACGCGCAGGTAATAGAAGTCCAGGCCATACTTCTTGTGGAAGTCGTTGGCGAATTTCTCGGTCTTGTTGGGAATGATGTTGGCGTGCCACTCGGTGATCTGCTTGACCTTGCCGGCGGCGGCCTCGCCCATCGCGGTGGGCGAACCCAGGCCGCCCGCGTAGTAGGTGTAGAAGTCGGCGGTGAGGCCAGCGTCCTTGGCGGCCTTGATCAGGAGCGCCATGTCGTTGCCCCAGTTGCCGGTGATCACCGTGTCGGTGCCGGCAGCCTTCATCTTCGCCACGTAGGGCGCGAAGTCCTTGACCTGGCCGAAGGGGTGCAGGTCGTCGCCGACGATCTTCACATCCGGGCGCTTGCGCGCCAGCAGCTCCTTGGCGACCTTGGAAACCTGCTGGCCGTGCGAGTAGTTCTGGTTGATCAGGTAGACGTTCTTGACCGCCGGCTTGTTTTTCAGGAACTCGGTGATCGCCTCCATTTTCATGTCGGTATTGGCGTCAAAGCGGAAATGCCAGAAGCTGCATTTGCCGTTGGTCAGGTCAGGGTCGACCGCCGCGTAGTTGAAATACACCACCGACTGGGCGGGGTTGCGCTCGTTGTTCTTGCTGATCGCGTCGGACAGGGCCAGGGCCGCGCCCGAGCCGTTGCCCTGGGTGACAAAGCGGATGCCGCGGTCTATCGCCACCTTGAGCTGGTTCAGGCTCTCCTGCGGGGTACCCTTGTTGTCCAGCGCCACCACTTCGAGCTTGGGGCCGCCGGTGAGGTTGCGCGCGTTGATGTCGTCGATGACCATCTGGAACTGCTTGAGGCCGGCTTCGCCGACATTGGCGAAAGGACCGGACAAGGGATCGATGTAGCCGATCTTGACGGTCTGGCCGTGGGCTGCCGCGCCCGCCAGGGCCAGTGTGATGCCCGCCGCGATGACGCTGAGTCTGGAATTGCGCATTTTGTCTCCTGTAGGTCTTTTATATGTCCTGCACCGAACCACCGCCCTGGCAAGGCCACGCGCAGCATCAACCCCGGCATAGCCCTGATAAGCTTTGGATCATTGTACAAGTTTGCCGTAGGATATAGAGGGCCCTGTCAACTGTAAAGTGGCGCTGCCAAAAAAACCGAGTAGCGCGAAAGCCTTGGAGCGCCAAGACTTGTAAGGCTGCAATTGCGCAGTGCAGGCCAAACAATCCGGAGACAAGAATGAAGGCATGGGTAGTCAAGCAGTGGTGCGAGCCACGGGAAATGCGTTTCGAGGAAATGCCCACCCCCGAGCCGGGCCCCAATCAGGTGCGCGTCCAGGTCCATGCGGCGGCGCTCAACTTCCTCGACACCCTGATCATCAAGGGCCAATACCAGGTCAAGCCGCCCTTCCCCTTCACCCCCGGCGTGGAAGTGGCCGGGGTGATCGAGGCGGTGGGGGCGGGATCGCGCTTCAAGACGGGCATGCGGGTCTGCGGCAACCTGGGCACCGGGGGCTATGCCACCCATGCCGTCCTGGACGATGCCTCGGTCGCGCCGATCCCGGACAACGTCAGCTTTGCCGAAGGTTCGGCGGTGCCCATCGTCTACCCGACCGCCCACCTGTGCCTGAAAGATGCCGGGCGCCTGAAACCCGGTGAAACCGTGCTGGTGCATGCCGGCGCGGGGGGTGTAGGCCTGGCGGCGATCCAGCTGGCGCGGCTCTGGGGCGCCGGCAGGATCATTGCCACCGCCGGCGGCGCCGAAAAACTGGCGGTCTGCAAGGCGCACGGCGCCGACTTCGCTTTTGACTATGCCACCGACGCCTGGGTGGACCAAGTGAAGGAAGCGACCGGCGGAAAAGGCGCCGACATCATCATCGACATGGTGGGCGGCAAGATCGCCGAAAACTCGATGCGCCTGCTGAACTGGCGCGGCCGCTTCATCGTGGTCGGCTTTGCCGGCGGCGCCATTCCCAACCTGCCGGCCAACCGCCTGCTGCTCAAGGCGGCCGCGGCGATCGGCGTATTCTGGGGCGAGACCGCCAGACGCGAACCGCAGACGGCAAAAGCGGTGTTTGAAGACCTTTTCGAGCTGCTCGCGCAAGGTAAGATCAAACCGGTGGTCTCGAGCACCTACAAGCTCTCCGATGCCCCTCAGGCCATGCTCGACCTCGCCGCGCGCAAGACCCACGGCAAGGTGGTGCTGATTCCGGACTGAGTCGCCCGTGGGTCAGGTTCCCTCTTGGCGGGCCGAAACCGCATCCAGTTGCCGACCGCCTGGCGCCAACCCGGCGGACGCCATTTTGATCCAGCCGGCGCGGCACAGGCATCATGCCCAGGCTGGCGCCGCGCCCGGTCCGCGCCTGCCGGTGCCCGCCCGAAAACATGTCGCTAACGCCTCTACGGCGCCCTGTCAAGTCAGCCGATTGGGTGATTGACGCCGGGTCCTCCAGCCGGCCTATAATGGCTGCGACCGTGTGGAGAAGACGCCGGCTTCGGCTGGTGGCATCGCTGGTGGGGACCGGCGAAGGGGGGACACGCTCACCTGGGCAAGGGACCGCGCCGTAGTTCTTGTATACGGCCGGCCATGCATGCGTAGCGATATCGGGCGAGAGCGGGTACAGGGATGGATTTTCACAAGTTGGGGCTGATCGTGGTCGAAGACCACGATTTTCAACGCCAGGTGGCGCTGTCCTTTCTCGCACAACTCGGAGTCAGCCAGGTGATTGAGGCGGCCGACGGCCGCGAGGCGCTGGACAAGATCCGCGCTTCCTCCTGGCCGGTCGACGTGGTGCTGTGCGACCTGGACATGCCGGGCATGGACGGGGTGCAGTTCATCCGCCACCTGGCCGAAGACCAACTGGTCAATTCGATCATCCTGCAATCCGGACTGGAAGCGCAGCTGATCGCCTCGGTTGAAGGCATGGCGCGCGCCCATGGCCTCACGGTACTGGGCACCATCGAAAAGCCGATCACAGCGCAAAAGCTCTACAACCTGCTGTCCAGATTCAAGCCGGGCGCGATGCCGCGCAAGGTGGTGCCGCCGGCGATCAGCGCCGAGGACGTGCGCCGCGGCCTGGAGAACAACGAGTTCGTCGCCTACTACCAGCCCAAGGTGGAGTTCACCACCCTCAAGCTGGCCGGCGTGGAAGGCCTGGCGCGCTGGCGCCACCCGGACAAGGGCCTGCTGATGCCCGGCAGTTTCATCGAGGTGGCCGAGCGCAACGGCCTGATCGACATGCTGACGGTGCGGATGATGGAAATCGGCTTCACCCAGCACAAGACCTGGGCCGAGCGCGGCTTTGTCACCCCGATTGCCCTCAATCTTTCGCTCGGCTACCTGGGCCAGCCGAATGTCGCCGACGTGGTCAACGGACTGGCGGCGCGGATCGGCGTAGCCTCCAGGTTCGTCACCCTGGAGGTGACCGAGAGCCTGGTCGCCACCAGCCTGACCCACGTGCTGGAGAACCTGGCGCGCCTGCGGATGCGCGGTTTCGGCATCTCGATCGACGACTACGGCACCGGCTTTTCCTCGATGCAACAGCTCTCGCGCATCCCCTTTACCGAACTGAAAATCGACCAGTCATTCGTGACAGGGGCGACCAACCGCCCGAACCTGCGGGTGATCCTGGAGTCGAGCCTGCAACTGGCGCACAAGCTGGGGCTGCGCGCGGTCGCCGAGGGCATCGAGAAGGACGAGGAGTGGGCCCTGCTCAAATCGCTCAACTGCGACGTCGCGCAAGGCTACTTCATCGCCAGACCGATGCCCGGCGATGCCATCCCCGACTGGAACGCTTCCTGGGGCGGGCAACAGTAGGACGGCGAAGAACTGACGGCCAAAAGCACACCTCTAATTTTGGCCGGCTCCGATGCGCCTGAAAGCGCCGGCAGCGCCGGTCAATTTCAGTTGTAAACAGCGACAAAAAAAGTCCGGACGCTACGCGCCGGGCGCCGTTTCGTTGCTCTTGATACTGAAAATCGTCTGGCTCATTGCAACTGAGGCCAGCGATTTTCAGTCAGTGCAGCCCTGGCAAAAGTAGGTTTTTACTTTTGCCGGCTACATGGTTGCACCGATGATCCAGGGCGCGAATTCGAGATGGCCGTAGCCCCACTCCTCGCTTTTTGACTTGCTGCCCGAGGCGATCTCCAGCACGCGTTCGAATATCTTCTGGCCCAGTTGCTGCACCGTCGCGCCGCCGTCGAGGATCTCGCCGCAGTTGATGTCCATATCGTCGGTCTGCTTCAGATACAGGGGCGTGTTGGTAGCCAGTTTCATCGACGGCGACGGGATGCAGCCGTAGGCCGAGCCGCGACCGGTGGTAAAGCAGATCAGGTTGGCGCCGCCCGCCACCTGGCCGGTGGCCGAGACCGGGTCGTAGCCCGGCGTATCCATGTAGACAAAGCCCTTCTTGTCCACGTGCTGGGCGTATTCGTAGACGTCCACCAGGTTGGTGGTGCCGCCCTTGGCGACCGCGCCCAGGGATTTTTCCAGGATGGTGGTCAAGCCGCCTGCCTTGTTGCCCGGCGAAGGGTTGTTGTTCATCTCACCCTGGTTGCGCTCGCAGTAGTCTTCCCACCACTTGATGCGGGCGACGATCTTCTCGCCGACTTCGCGCGACACCGCGCGGCGCGTCAGCAGGTGCTCGGCGCCGTAGATCTCCGGAGTCTCGGAGAGGATCGCGGTGCCGCCGTGCGCGACCAGCAGGTCCACCGCCGCCCCCAGCGCCGGGTTGGCGGTGATACCAGAGTAGCCGTCCGAGCCGCCGCACTGCAGGCCGATGGTGATGTGGCTGGCCGGGCAAGGCTCGCGTTTGACCCGGTTGGCCACTTCCAGCATTTCCTTGACCTTCTCGATGCCCCAGGCGATGCACTTGCGGGTGCCGCCTATTTCCTGGATGTTCATGGTGTGCAACTGCGTGCCCTCGGCCAGGTGTTCGGCCAGCATCAGCGCGCCCATCTGGTTGGCTTCGCAACCTAAGCCGATCAGCAGTACACCGGCAAAATTGGGGTGGCGCGCGTAGCCGGCGATGGTGCGACGCAGCACATCCATGCCCTCACCGGTCGAATCCATCCCGCAGCCGCTGGAATGCGTCAGGGCGACCACCCCGTCGACATTCGGGTACGCATCGAGTGCGCCGTTTTTCGAAAAATGGTCCGCCACCTGTTTGGAAACCGTGGCCGAGCAGTTCACCGTCGACAGCACGCCGATGTAGTTGCGCGTGGCCACGCGGCCGTCGGCGCGCCTGATGCCCATGAAGGTGGCGGGCTTGTCCGCCTTGACTTGCGGCTTGACGTCGGACCCAAAAGCATAGTCGCGGTCAAAGCTGCGCACCTCGATGTTGTGGGTATGCACATGCTGCCCCGGCGCGATCGGCTGGGTCGCAAAGCCGATGATCTGGTTGTAGCGCCGCACCGGTTCGCCCACCGCGATCGCGCGGGTCGCCACCTTGTGGCCGGAGGGAATGCGGTCGGTGGTGGTCACGCCTTCGCTGGCGATCAGGGTGCCGGCGCTGATCTCGCGCGCGGCGATCACCACGTCGTCATGCGGGTTCAGGCGTAGCGCGGCGGTGCGGATGAATTGGGGGGTGACTTCGCCCATGGCGTCTCCAGGATACTTTGATGTGAGGTGCATTCTAGCGCCGCGCGCGCAGGCGACTGCGGGCGCGGCCCATGCGATTTCACCGCAGCGCAAAAAGACGGCGGCGTGTTCGTCATGTTAACCTAACGGTTACTTTTAAAAGAACAACCGAGGAGACCGACGTGACAGCAAGACTGGCGGGGAAAACCGCATTCGTAACCGCGGCAGGCCAGGGCATCGGCCGCGCTTGCGCCCTCGCCTTTGCCGCCGAAGGCGCCAAGGTCTGGGCCACCGACATCAATGAAAAATTGCTGGCGGGCTACGACGGCATGCCGAACATCACCGCGCGCAAGCTCGACGCGCTCGACGACAAGGCGATCACCGCGCTGGCCGCGGAAGTGGGCACCATCAACGTGCTGTTCAACTGCACCGGCTTCGTGCACCACGGCACCGCGCTCGATTGCACCGATGAGCAATGGAACTTCGCCTTCAGCCTGAACGCGCGCGCGCAATGGAAAATGGCCCAGGCCTTCCTGCCCGGCATGCTGGAGAATCACGCCAGGACCGGGGCGCTGGGCTCGATCATCAACATCGCCTCGATCGCCTCCTCGATCCGCGGCCTGCCGTTCCGTTTTGTCTATGGTGCCTCCAAGGCCGCGGTGATCGGCATGACCAAGGCCATCGCCGCCGACTTCGTCACCAAGGGCATACGCTGCAACGCCGTCTGCCCGGGCACGGTCGATACGCCTTCGCTGGCCGAGCGCATCAATGCTTTTGATGATCCGGTGCAGGCCCGCAAGGACTTCATCGCGCGCCAGCCGATGGGCCGCCTGGCCACCGCCGACGAAATCGCACCCCTGGTGGTGTATCTTGCGTCCGACGAATCGGCGTTCTGTACCGGCAACGCCTATTCGTGCGATGGCGGCATGACCATATAAACCGAAAATAGTACACCCCTACTTTTTTCGGGCTCCAGCATGCAGTAAATCGCTGGCAAAGCCAGACAATTTACTGACTAAGAATCAACGAAAAGACTTTACCCCCAACCCTACCTTAGAACTAAGAAAGGAAGCCCATGAAACTCTTGCGCTATGGCCCTTCGGGCCGCGAGAAACCCGGCATGCTCGACAAGGATGGCAACATCCGTGACCTCTCCAAGGTGGTCTCCGGCATCGGCTGGGGCGAGATTTCGCCTGCCGGTTTAAAGAAGCTGAGCAAGATCAAGCCGGAGTCGCTGCCCCTGGTAAAGGGCACGCCGCGCCTGGGCGTGCCTTACACCGGCATCTCCAAGTTCATCGCCATCGGCCTGAACTACGTGGACCACGCCAAGGAAGCCGGCATGGCCATTCCCGCCGAGCCCATCCTGTTCAACAAGTGGACCACCTCGATCTGCGGCCCGAACGACGACACCATCATCCCGCTGGGTTCGACCAAGATGGACTGGGAAGTGGAGATTGCGATTGTCATCGGCACCAAGTGCAAGGAGATCAAGGAGGCCGATGCCGGCAAGTACATCGCCGGCTACTGCGTGGTCAACGACGTGTCCGAGCGCAACTTCCAGGTCGAGCGCGGCAGCCAGTGGGACCGTGGCAAGGGCTGCGACACCTTCGGCCCGATCGGTCCCTACCTGGTCACCGGCGACGAAGTCGGCGACCCGCAGAACCTGGACATGTGGCTGAAGGTGAACGGCGAGATCAAGCAAAAGGGCAACACCCGGACGATGATCTTCTCCTGCCACAACATCGTCGCCTACTGCAGCCAGTTCATGACCCTGAACCCCGGCGACATCATCACCACCGGCACCCCGCCGGGCGTGGGCATGGGCATGAAGCCGACCCCGCAATTCCTGAAGGCCGGCGACGTGGTCGAACTGGGCATCGAAAAGCTCGGCACCCAGCGCCAGGAGATCAAGGCGCATCCGTAACAGGCAAAGGCTGGACCGGTGCTCCGCGCAACGCGGGGCACCGCGCGATTGCAGCAACCGTTCTTGCAACAAGACAAGGAGGCAGACCGTACCGCGGCCGCCCCACACCAGGAGACAGGACATGCAACGCAGAACCGTTATGAAGACGCTCGCCGCATTCGCCGCGTGCCTGAGTTTTGGCATCAATTTTGGTATCGCTAACGCAGCCTGGCCGGACCGTCCGATCACTCTGGTCGTGCCCTGGGGCGCGGGCGGCGGCACCGACGGCACCGCACGCATCATCGGCTCTCTGCTAGAGCGCGACCTCGGTCAGCCGGTCAACGTGGTCAACCGCACCGGCGGCAACGGCGTGGTCGGGCACACCGCGATCTCCACCGCCGCGCCCGACGGCTACACCATAGGCATGATCACGGTCGAACTGGTGATGATGCACTGGGCCGGCCTGACCCAGATGACCTACAAGGATTTCAACCCGATCGCGCTGGTCAACATCGACCCTTCGGCCGTCAGCGTCAAGGCCGACTCGCCCTACAAGAACCTCGACGATCTGCTCAAGGCGGTCAAGGCCAACCCCGGCAAGATGAAAGCCTCCGGCACCGGCCAGGGCGGCATCTGGCACCTGGCGCTGGCAGGCATGCTCAAGGACGCCAAGCTCGACCCGGCCGCCGTCGGCTGGGTGCCCTCGAATGGCGCCGCCCCGGCGATGACCGACCTGGCCGCCGGCGGGATCGACTTCGTCACCTGCTCGCTGCCGGAAGCGCGCGCCCTGATCGATGCCGGCAAGGCGCGCCCGCTGGCCATCATGGCCAAGGACCACGCCGCGCTCTACCCCAACGTGCCGACCTTGAAAGCGGCCATCGGCAGCGACTGGACCATAGGCGCCTGGCGCGGCATCGCCACCCCCAAGGGCTTTCCGCCGGAAGCCCAGGCCAGGCTGTCCGCTGCGATCAAGAAGATCTACGACTCCAAGGAGTACAAGGATTTCATGATCCAGCGCGGCTTCGGGGTGATCTACGCCGATGCCAAGGGCTTCGGCGACTTCATGGCCAAGGGCGACGCCGACATGGGCGTGGTGATGAAGTCGCTCGGTCTGGCAAAGTAGTCGGGCGCATCGGCGCTTGGTCATCCTGAACGCCGGCGGCGCGGCATCTCCGCGCCGTGGTGGTTCAGGAGCCCTCACGCAGGCCTGAGCGTACCGACGGGGCGCTCCAGGGCGCGGTGTCAGCCATCCAACTAGCGAGTCCAATATGAAATTCAACGACGCCATCAGCGGCGCGCTGCTCCTGGCCCTGGCAATCGCCATCCTGGTGACTGTCCAGTCCTTTCCAAACATCCCCGGCCAGAACGTCGGGCCGGGCGCCTTTCCCGGCCTGCTCGCCTTTCTGCTCGCCGGTTGTGCGATCGCGCTGATCGTGCGCGGCCTGAAGGAACGGGTCAGCGGCGAGCGAATGAACGGTCGCTGGATGCACCCCGGCGAATGGCTGCGCTCGCCCTCGCACCTGCGCAGCTTCGTGGTCACCGCCGGGTGCCTGCTGTTCTATGTGCTCGCGTCTGGCACCCTGGGTTTCCTGATCTGCGGCTTCCTGGTCCTGTGCGCGATGATGTGGACCCTGAACACGCGGCCGCAATTGTTCGTGCCCATCGCCATTGTCACCACCCTGATCATCCACACGATTTTCTACAAGGGGCTGCGCGTGCCCCTGCCCTGGGGCGTGCTGCAGCCCCTGGCTTGGTAAGGGGGCGCCATGACCACCGCCATCCTCTGGCAGGCCCTGAGCCTGGTGTTCGACCCCTACGTGCTGCTGGTGATTTTCTGCTCCGCCATTTTCGGGCTGTTCGTCGGCTGCATCCCGGGCCTGACCGCCACCATGGCCACCGCCCTGCTGGTGCCGATCACATTTTTCATGCCGCCGGTGCCGGCCGTGGCGGCAATCGTCACGGCCACCGCGATGGCGATCTTCTCCGGCGACATTCCCGGCGCGCTGCTGCGCATCCCCGGCACGCCGGCATCGGCCGCCTACACCGACGAAGCCTATGCGATGACCCTGAAGGGCCAGGCCGAGGTGGCGCTGGGCGCCGGTCTGGTGTTCTCGGCGATCGGCGGGCTGTTCGGCACGGCGGTGATGATCGCCTTCTCGCCGTCGCTGGCGGAAATCGCCCTCAAGTTCTCTTCGTTCGAGTATTTCTGGCTGGTGGTGCTGGGCCTGGCCGGCGCGGTGTTCATCGGCAACGCCAGCATCCTGAAAGCCTCGATCTCCCTGCTGCTGGGCCTGCTGATCGCCTGCATCGGCCTGGAGAACCCGGCCGGGCATCCGCGCTTCACCTTCGGCCTGAACGAACTGATGAGCGGGGTCGAGCTGATCCCCATGATGGTGGGCATGTTCGCGGTTTCCGAGCTGTTGCGCTTTGTCACCAACCTGGACCCGCCGGCGCGCATCGCCACCGAAAAGATCGGCAATATCTTCGCCGGCATGTGGGGCCTGATCGTCAAGTACCCGTGGCCACTGCTGCGCGGCAGCGTGATGGGCACCATCATCGGCATCCAGCCCGGCTCCGGCGCCGACATGGCGGCATGGATGAGCTACGCGATGAGCAAGAAGTTCTCCAAGGAGCCGGAGAAATTCGGCACCGGCCACATCGAGGGCATCGTCGAGGCGGGCGCGGCGAACAACTCCGCCCTGGCCGGCGCGTGGATCCCGGCCATCGTGTTCGGCATCCCCGGCGACTCGATCACCGCGATCGCCATCGGCGTGCTGTACCTGAAGAACATGAACCCGGGGCCGACGATCTTCGTCAACAACCCGCAGAACATCTACGCGATTTTCATCGTCTTCATCCTCGCCAACATCATCATGGTGCCGCTGGGCTGGCTGACGGTGCGCATCGCCACCAAGATCCTGCGCGTGCCACGCAACATCCTGATGCCGATCATCCTGCTGTTCTGCATCGTCGGCTCGTTCGCGATCAACAACTCGGTGTGGGGCGTGGTGCTGATCCTGTTTTTCGGCCTGGCCGCCTTCCTGCTGGAGGAGAACGGCTTCCCGGTCGCCCCGGCGATCCTGGGCGTAGTGCTGGGCACGATGATGGAAGAGAACTTCATCACCTCGATGATCAAGTCGGACGGCAACCCGGCGCTGTTTTTCACCAGGCCGATCGCCATGTGGCTGGCGGCCGGCACCATCATCATCCTGTTCTGGCCAATCGCCACCTGGGTCTGGGCCAAGTTCCGGGCCGCGCCCGCCAAGCCCTGAGCCACGCAGCCTGGCGCCGTCATTACGCGAGACACGGGGAGCCTCGCGCGTGCGGTACAGGCATAATGGCGGGAGCTGCGGTTACTCCCGCCATTCTTCAATCCGCCTTTCATTTCTCCGTTTTAGAGCGCACACATCATGTCCAAACCCAACGTACTCCTGATCGGGGCCCTGTACGGCCCGACCATGGCGCAACTCGACGCCGCCTATACCGTGCACCGCTACTG
>Ga0302322_100002845_pt1 | contig 14727 bp, 10 predicted proteins | sample Fen_T0_2_FD_203757 | JGI IMG/M metagenome (GOLD analysis project Ga0302322, IMG submission 203757) | Peat permafrost microbial communities from Stordalen Mire near Abisko, Sweden - Fen_T0_2 | ecosystem: Environmental > Terrestrial > Soil > Wetlands > Permafrost | place: Sweden: Abisko... | reverse complement strand
CGAAAATGCGGCCGTGGCTTTGGAATCGAGTGTCGATCTGGGCGCCGATCCGGCGCGTCTGGCCGACGGCTTCTACGAAGTCGCCAAGAGCCTGAAGGGACGGCAAGAACCGAACCTGGAACGCGCAATGAAGAAGCACCTGGCGCGTGCTGCGCGCTTGTACGAAGCGGCCGCCCGCCACGACAGCGCAGAGGAGGTTTACGCCGGGTTGATCGATCTCGATCCGAGCGATCGCAGCGCCGCGCAAGCCCTAGTCCGAATCAAAAAGACGCTCGGCAAGTACGAGGAGCTGATTGAATCATTGCTGGAGCAGAGCGAGAGCAGTGAAAGTTCTGCGGAGCGCGCCGAACATTGGTCGGAAATCGGGCAGCTGTATGAAAATGAGCTGAAGGACAAGGAGCAGGCGTTGGTGGCCTATGCGCAGGCGTTCTGCGAAGATCCACTGAGCGAGTCGCACGCGGCGGCGGTGGAACGCCTGGCTGGTACCCGCTTCCCCGCTTGGGAAGACGTGCTCGGACGAGCCATCCAGGCGCTCGATGGCGATCTGGGCACGGCCGAGCGCCACGCCCTGCTTTTTCACCTGGGTCGTTGGTACGCCGAGCGAGTGATGCGTCCGGATCTGGCGCTGCCGTGGCTCACCCAATTGGTACATGCCGAGCCCAATCACGACCCCGCCCTGCTGCAGCTGTCGCAGATCTACAAGAAGGCCCAACAGTGGGCTGAATATGGGCAAGTGCTGCTGCGCCGTGCAGACGTAGCCGCCCCCAACGTGGCTCGCGATCTACGCGTGGAGGCGGCCGAAGTGCTCGCCTCCCGTTTGAACAACTCGGCCGCCGCGCGCGAGCTGTATGCGGCCGTGCTGGAAGAAGACCCGGGTCACGCCAAGGCCAGCACTGGACAAGTCGCGCTACTCCAAGCCGCGGGGGACACCGCTGCCGCTTTGGCCGTGCGACAAGCGCGAGCCAAGACCCTGCGCGGTGACGAACGTCACCAACTCTTGTGCGAGATCGCCGAGGCGTACGACGTCGACCTGGACAAGCTGGACGCGGCCGAAAAGACCTATCGCGAGGTGTTGGCAGAGAACCCACGCTTCGTCGATGCACTGCGCGGACTCGACCGGGTGTTGACTCGCGCCGGCCGCTATCGGGAGTTGCTGGACGTACTCCGAGCGCAGGTGGAACTTGCGGTCACCGTGCGTCAAAAGATCACGCTCTACGAGCGGATCGCGGGCATCTACGACGAAGAGTATCTGGACCACGAACGGGCGGCAGAAGCGCTCGAAACCATCCTCGCGTTGGATCCCGAGCACCAAGACGCGAGTCGCGAATTGGCCCGACATTTCCGGGCACTGGATCGCTACGAGGCGCTCGCCGATCTGTACCGGCGCCAGGCGGAGAGCGGCAAAGTCGAGCGCCAGATCGAAACTCTGCTGCAGCTCGGACGCGTGCTGTTCGAGAATCTGAAACAGCCGGATCGAGCTCTGGCCGCGTACGAACGGGTGCTCGAGCTCGCACCGAGCCATGCCGGCGCGCTGGATGCGCTCGCCACCCTGCGCGCAGTAGTGGGTGACGCGCAGAGCGCGATCGACGCGATCGACGAGCTGAGTGACAAGGCGACGACACTGCAGGCCAAAGCGGAGCTGGAAGTTCGTGCCGCACAGGTGCTGGAGGGGCGTGGCGACACGGCGGGCGCGCTGCGCCGCTATCGACTGGCCGCGGAGCTCTCGTCCGACGATCCGAGCGCGCGGCGCAGGCTGATCAAAAAGCACGTGGAATTCGCCAGCTACGGCGCAGCCGTGGAGCTCTTGGACGAAGAACTCGAAGTCGCAAAGAACGAGCGCGAGCGTGGCGAACTGGCCGGCGAGATGGCGTTCATTTGCTACAAATACCTGCAAGATACGGCACGGGCGGTAGCGACGGCCCAGCTCGCGGTGCACATCGACCCCAGCAACGGCGATGCGTTGCGCGTGCTCGGCTACACGGCACACGCGGAGAAGCGCTACGTCGAAGCGGCCAAGCGCTTCGAGCCGCTGCTCAGCCAGCTGGAAGCGCTGGGTGAGGAGGAGGCACGCGAGATCGCCTTCTTGTACATCGATGCCCTCTCGCGCAGCGGCTCGGCAGAAAAGGCATTGAATCAAGTGGGCGGCTTGATGAAGTGGTTCGAAGACGACGCGAGCGCACTGCTACGCATCGCACAGGTCGCGGCCGAACACGGCAGCGCAGAGCAAACTCTGTGGCTGTGCGAGCTGCTCTTGGGCGGCATGCGGTCCATGCTCTCCCCGAAGGAAGAGAGCGAGGCGGAGCTCCGGAACGGAGAGGCGTTGGCGAAGCTCGGCCGGCATGCCGAGGCCCGGATTTCGTTGTTGCGCGCGAGCGAGCTGGATCCGAGCGCGAGCGGCCCCTTGCGCGCGCTCGGTCGAGTGTACGCGGCGGAGGGGCAACCGCAGGCGCAAATGGATGCGCTGTACCGCGAACTGGCCGGCTCCGATGGCGAGCGGAAGGTGGAAATCCTGCTGGAAATGGGCGACGTCGCCGCCGGCAAACTGGGCGATTCGGAGTACGCGGCCAAGAGCTATTTGCTCGCGCTGAGCGAGCGCCCCAACGACCGCACCATCTTGACCAAGCTAATGGGGCTGTATGGCGCAGAGAAGGACTGGCCGCAGCTGATTCAGGTCATCACCAAGCTTGCCTCCGTCGTGGACGAGCCGAAGCACAAGGCAAAATATCTGCACACGGCGTCGATGATCGCGTCGCGCGAACTCTCGGACCTGAAGCTCGCCTCCAACCTGCTCGCGCAAGCGCTGGAGCACGACCCCGATCGCGGGCCGGCGATCGACGAAGCGCTGTCGATGTATCAACGCCTGAAGGACTACGACGGCGTGAAGCGCACGCTCAAGTTGCGCATCGCCAGCGCACAGCGTGCCGGGGACAAGGAGCGACTGCTGCAGTCGCTCGGCGAGTTGGCCGATGTCTACGAGCGCTTCCTCGGTCGGCGCGACCAGGCGGTCGCGGTGTACGAGTCCGCGCTCGAGGTCGAGCCCGGCAGCACCCGTTTTCAAGAGAAGCTCGCTCGGCTATATGCCGAAGATCCGGTCTCGTACTTCGAAAAGGCCGTCGAAACCTTGGGTAATTGGGTCGAGAGGGATCCCTACCAGCCGCTGCCGTACAAGCTGTTACGTAAAGTCTATACGGAGGCACGCCACGCGGACGCAGCCTGGTGCACCTGCCAGGCGCTGCACGTGCTGGGACAGGCGGAGCCGGACGAAGAGCGGTTCTTCGAACGCATGCGCAGCGAAGAACCGGCCGAAGTGAGCGATCCAGCTTCGCCGGACGAATGGCTCTTGGCCGCGATGCCCGAGACTAGCGAACCGTTCTTGACCGAACTGTTCGCGTTGATTCAACCGTTCGTAGTCGCAGCCCGCGCTCGGCCGTTGGCCTCGTTCAACCTTTCCGGCGACCATCACATCGACGTCGAACGCTACCCTTACGGGGTGGTCTTCGCGGTCAACGCAGGTTCGCGCGTGTTGTCCGTACGCGAGCCCAGGATGTACCAGAACCCCGAGGCGCCTTCTTGCGTCTCGTTCTTGACCACTTCGCCCCCCTCCCTCCTGCTCGGCGCGCGCGCATTTGGCCAAGACGTGACGCCGGTGGCCGCTGCGTTCCTGGCCGGCAGGCACCTCGCCTACTACCTGCCGGGCCTGTACGTGCGACAACTATTGCCCAACATGACCGCGCTGAAGGCTTGGCTTTTTGCCGCCATTCGTCTGGTAAAGCCCAAGTTCCCGGTAGCACCCGATTTGGAGGCTCCCGTGCTGGACGCATCGCGAGCACTGGCGGAACTCGCGACGGGTACTCGTCTCGAGCAGCTGACCCACGTCGTCGCCAAACTATTGCGCGACGGCGCGTCACTCGACCTCAAGCGCTGGGTGCAAGACGTCGACATGGCGGCCGATACCATCGGCTTCGTGCTCTCGAACGACTTGGAAGTCGCGGTCGAACGCGTGCGCTCGTTACCTCAAGACACGGGCTCCCCAGCTCTGGCAGCACGCATCGAGCATCTGATCGCCTATGCCGTGAGCGCGCGCTACATCACGGTGCGCGAACACATTGGAATCCGGCTGGACGCGGGCTGACCCCAGCGGCCGTCACGCAACGGCCGACGCTCAGCCTTCAGCTTTGGCCTTCTTGATCCAGGCGTTGATTTCGCCCTCGATCACACCCAAGGCTTGGGTCTTGAATGGGCGGAGCAGAAACGGTACGTCGATGTCCAAGTCGATGCTCCTCTCGAGCACTTCGAGCGAGCCTGACAGCGACATCCCCTTTACTTTGAACGAGATCTCCGCTTGGTTCGGTCCTTTCCACGTCACTTGCGGGCTGTAATTCGCGTATTTCTGCGCGTAAGTGGCGAGCGCCGACTCGGCGACTTTCTTGGCGCGTTCTTGACCGAGATCGTGGGGGACGGAGTGCTTCATGGAGTCCTGGTGCCGCGCGGCGGCTGGCCGGTACTTAACCCACCTGGCAGGTGAAGACCAACTCCTTCAACGGCGGCAAAGCGCGGCACAATTGCAAATTGGCCCGGGCCCGAGCGCTAATACTGGAATTCGGCCAAAAAATCATTGCTCGAACGGCTAACGGCGACCCTTGAAGCCCATCATGTTTTGCACGGCGGATTCGCTCTCTTCGGCGATCTGGTGCTGTTCACGGGCCAAGTCGGCGCACGCTTCACACAACTTCTTGGTCTTGCCGGAGATCTTCACGGTCTGAAGTTCGTCAGTCTCTTCTCCGCAGCCTTTGCATGTCGCCATGGCGCGATTGTAGCGACCTCGGGGCCAGTTTAGAAGCGGCGTTCGCTGATGGCTAGATCGGCGACCACCCCGAAATGATCGGATGGCCAAACCGGCTCCGCCCCGCCGAGCTCGACCGCGTTGAAGGCCAGCTCGGCCCGTAGCGGCTCCCCGCGAAACTGGCGATCGGGGCCCCGCACGAAGATGTAGTCGATACGCCGCGGGGGTTCACACGCCTTGGCCGCATAATGGTTCGCACGGTCGTAGGTGTAGCCCGGACCGCTCCCCGCGTAGGTCCAGGCGTCTGCGAAGTACACCGTCTTTTCGGATAAGGCGCACAGTCCGGTCAAGAAGCGAATTTCGTCGGCGTCGGGTGCGGCGTTGAAATCTCCCATCAACACCGGTGGCAATTGCGGGCCGCCGATGGGCGCGAGCTCGGCCACGCGCTGGGCGATGAATTCGACTTGACGCTGGCGAATCGAGCCTTGATGCAACTTCCAATTCAGATGGGTGACGAACACGGGTAGACTTCCGTGAGGCGTCTCGCACAGCGCGTACAATAGCGACCGAGTCTCACCGCTTTCGCCACCCGGCAATGGAAACGTCTGCTCGAAGGCGATCGGATGGCGCGAAAGCAAGCCGTTGCCGAACTTCAAGCCGTTGCCATAGTCACTGGCCACGCCGTATGCGAGCCGATAACCGAGCCCGTCCGCGATCTCGGTCAGCTGATCGTTCTGCGCGGTCAGCGGGGGCTCGACCGCGGCGTCGGGTCGAAAGCGAAGCACCTCCTGCAAGCCGACAATCTCCGGCGCCAGCCGCTCGAGCTCACGTCGGATCAGCGTCAACCGCGAGGGCCACGGCCCGCTCTTGTTCCAGACGTTGATTGTCGCCACACGCAGCACGTTCATCGATGCTCCTAGCAATCGGTCCCGCCGCAGAATAACGCAGCTTTTTCGCTACGTCTTGAAGCGCCGCGCACGCTGGGCGTAAGGTGCTCCCTACATGCTGATAGGCGTCGATTTCGGAGGAACTCAGGTCAAAGCGGGCATCGTGGAGAACGGTGACGTGGTGCGCTCGACCTCGACCCCGACGCACGCCGGGTCCAGCCCCGCCGAGGTGCTCGATACGATCGCAAACACGGTGCTCGCCCTATCGTCCAAGCCTGACGCGGTTGGCGTGGCCATTCCCGGCGAGGTCAACTCCGAGGGTCGCTGTTGGCGATTGCCGAACGTTCCAGGCTTCGAGGGCGTGCACATCGCCGAAGAGTTGGCACGCCGCCTGCATTGCCCAATCGCCGTCGAGAACGACGCCACCACGGCCGCGCTGGGAGAACGTCTGCACGGGCACGGTCGGGAGCACCCGAGCTTCTTGATGATGACGCTGGGCACGGGCATCGGTGGCGGCCTGGTGCTCGGGCATCAGTTGTACCCGGGCGCCAATGGCTTCGCCGCCGAGGTCGGGCACATGAAGGTAGACAGCGCACCGGACGCGCCGCTGTGCGCCTGCGGTCAACGCGGCTGCGTGGAAACCTTCGCCGGTACTCGGGCGCTGCTTCGAGAATATGCCCGGCACGGCGGTCACGCGACCGAGGTCTTGCCAATCGCGGTGAGCGCTCGACGCGGTGAAGCCGCTGGCGTCAAGACCTTCGAGATGATGGGCCTCGCGCTCGGTCGCTTGCTGGCCAACATCCAAAATCTGCTCGATCTGAACGCGGTGGTATTTTCCGGCGGGATTTCCGCGTCTTTCGACTTGATCGAACCCTTCGTGCGGATCGCCCTGCGGACGAACGCGTTCGCGCCACCGCTCGCTGAAGTCCCACTCTTGGTCAGTGAGCTCGGCGAACGCGCTGGCGTGATTGGCGCAGCCCATTTGACCACACTGTGAAAGGTGCTCCGTGAAAGCGGTCCTCGTTTCGGAGCCGGGTGGCCCGGAGAAGCTCGAGCTCGTCGAGGTGCCAGACCCCGCACCGGGGCCGGCAGAAATCACGATCGAGATCCACGCGGCCGCGCTCAATCGCGCGGATCTGTTGCAACGGCGCGGCCTGTACCCGCCTCCTCCCGGGACGACGAATATCTTGGGCCTGGAATGCTCCGGCGTGGTGAGCGCGCTGGGCCCGGGCTGCAGCGGCAATCTAGCCGTCGGTGCCCGAGTGATGGTCTTGCTCGGCGGTGGCGGCTACGCCGAGCAGGTGGTGGTGCCCGAGGCGCTCGCCATGAAGGTGCCGGACGCACTCGACTTCGAACGAGCCGCGGCCATTCCGGAGGCATTCCTGACGGCCCGCGAGGTGTTGTTCGCCGTTGGGCAGCTCACCGCTACCGAGTCGGTGTTGATTCACGCGGCGGCGGGTGGAGTGGGCAGCGCCGCCGTGCAATTGGCGCGCTCGCTCGGCGCCCGCGTGTTCGCCACCGCCGGCGGCGAGGAAAAATGCGAGTGGGTGCGCGCGCTCGGCGCAGACGTCGTAATCGACTACAAAAGCCAAGACTTCGCCGCGGTGGTCCAGGCGGAAACGGGCGGGCTCGGGGTGAACGTGATCTTGGACTTCGTGGGCGCGGCCTATGCCGCCCAACATGCAACTTGCCTCGCTACGCGCGGGCGCCAAGTGTTGATCGGCGTCATGGGCGGCGCACGAGCCTCGATCGACTTGGGGCGCTTGCTGCAGAGGAGACAGAGCTTGTTGGGGGTGGTGATGCGCTCGCGGTCGATTCGAGAAAAGATCGAGCTGACGCGCGGGTTCGTGCGTAACACCTTGCCGCTGTTGGCCGATGGTCGGCTAAAGCCACTCGTGGACAGCGTGTTTCCCCTGGCGGAGGTCGCGCTTGCCCATCGACGCATGGAAGCGAACCAGAACTTGGGCAAGATCGTGCTGAAGGTGCGCTGAGTTGCGCGAGCGAAAGATTCAGCCGAGCTTGGCGCGGATGCGAATCAACCCTGGACCCGGCTTGACCCGCGCTTGGCAAGCGAGTCGCGTGTCGCCGTCACCGCCCAGGATGTCGAGCAACTCTTCCTCTTGCTCTTCGGCTGGCGACAAGAGCTCTTCGCCTTCCAAGATTTCGATGTGGCAGGTGCCGCAGCTGGCGGATCGACACGAAAACGGGATCGGCGCGAAGTAGTGATCGCAAATGTCCACGAGTTCGCCACCGTTTTCGACGTCGATGGTCTTCGCGGGGCCGATGCTGTTGCCCAGAAACTCGATCTTCGGCACGCATGGCCAATAGCCGCTCTTTTTCGCCCTTTCAACGAAAGAAACCGGCCCGCCCTGCCCTCGCCTGGATCCACCAGGCAAATGCGGGCCAAACGCGTGGCCAATCGGTGGATTCCGCAGGCGACGAAGATGTGGTTTGCTGAACGCGATGACAGATAGCGGCGAAGATCCCTTCGACTGGGTCGGCGCCACCTTGGACGGCAAGTACCAGATCGACTCCGTGGTCGGGCGCGGCGGCTTCGGTATCGTGTATCGCGCGCACCACCTCGGCTTCAACGAGAAGGTCGCGGTCAAGTGCCTGCGCATCCCGCGCACCTTGAGTGGCACCGCGCGGGACGAGTTCGAGCGCAACTTCCTGGCCGAGGGGCGACTGTTGCATCAGCTCTCTCGCTCGACCGCCGGCATCGTGCAAGCGCTCGATGTCGGTGCGCAGGTCTCACCGAACAAGACTTGGACGCCATTCATCGTCTTGGAGTGGCTGGACGGCCAATCATTGGCTGAAAACTTCGCGGAGCGACTGCGCGCGGGCCTCGGCGGCCGCACCCCGCAGGCCGCGATAGAACTGTTGGATAGCGCCGCGCGTGCTCTTTCGCTCGCGCACGAGCAAGGCATCGCGCACCGGGACATCAAACCGCAGAACCTATTCTTGGCCGACGTGGGGGGCAGAAAGACTTTGAAAGTGCTCGACTTTGGCATCGCCAAGGTCGTGAGCGAATCGGAGAGTTTCACGAAGGCGTTCGAAGAAACCGGCGCCTCTCTGCAAGCGTTCACCGCGCGCTACGGATCGCCGGAGCAATTCAGCCGCCGCTACGGCGCCACGGGCCCGTGGAGCGACGTGTTCTCGCTTGCGCTCGTGCTCGTCGAAGCCATCGTCGGACACAGCGCGCTCGAAGGCGTCGACGCAGCGCAACTGTTCATCGCCGCTGCCGACACCCGGCGCCGTCCCACGCCCCGCGCCCACGGAATCGATCTGGGCGACGCGCTCGAGGCGGTATTTGCGACGGCGTTGGCCGTCGATCCCAAAGAACGCTACGCGAATGCCGGCCAGTTCTGGGACGCGCTCCTGGCCGCGCTGCCCAAGGGCGGCGAACGCCCGCCCTCAGCCCGGAGCGCGAGCCCGAGCGACGGCGAGGTGGCGAGTCACCCAGACAGCGTGACCCGGGTCGAAGGCGCGCCGAGCAGCGGAAATCAGCCGCTCGCCGCGGCTTCCGCGCAAGAGCCCACGGGCAACACTCGGCTGCCGAACGAGCACTCGTCGCCTTCGCGGCGTGGTGCCAGTTCGTCCCACGCGTGGCAGCGCTTCGCCGCTGCAGGCGTGCTGCTGTCGTTGATTTTGGGGGGGCTCGCCGTGTGGCGCGCGCGCTCCCCTACGTTCACCGCCCAGAGCGTTAGCGTGGCTGTAAACCCGAGCGCGAGCGCGAGCGCGACCACGAGCGCGAGTGCCCCTGCGCCGACCAGCGCGCTCCCCCATTCACTCACCAGCGCGACTGGCATCCCTAGCGCGACTGGCATCACCAGCGCGAGGGCCACGCCCGAGCTCGTCCATTCGGCGAGCGTGAGTCGCGGCTTCGCGGGCCTGCCCGCGCGCGACGTGCCGGGCGGCTTAGTCGCCTCCACGGGTGCCTGGTTGGACAAATTCAGCGTGTTACGGCGCGACGACAACCAGGGCCTCGACTACAACCAAGCCTTCGCCCGCTGCGCAGACACGGGCAAGACGCTGTGCACCGACGCCCAGTGGCAGCGCGCCTGCGATACCTTCCCGGAGGTAGGTGAAGCGCCTTCTTGGACGGAGAGCATCGAGGACGGGCACGTCGTGGTCCGCGGCGGCTCGTGCCAGGCTCGCAAATTGGTGAGCGAGTCCGATCGGGACGCACAACGCATCGGCCTGTGCTGTGACCGGGCGATTGCCATGACCTCGAGCTCGATGCAAAAGCCGTTTCTGTCGTCGACGGCGAGTATCGTGCTCAAGCTCGAGCGCGCGCTCAATCAGCGCAGTATCGATGGCTTCCTGGACTTGGCCGAAGACCACGTGACCTTGAACGAACGCCCACGCGACAAAGCCGGGCTGAAGAGCCTGCTCACGCAATCGTTCGCATCCGCGCGTGACCTAGTGATCGTCAACGACCACTGCGACATTTCCGTATCCGCCAAGAAAGTGGTGATCAAGAAACCGCGGCGCATCAAGAAGACCAGCTACGAAACCACGGGCTGGACGGCCGTTTGCCAGCAAACCCGCCACCGCGACGGCAAGGGGGTGACAGCCAAGAGCAGCTACGAATTTTCGGCGATCAGCAAGCTACGTGCGATCACCGACAGCGAGGTTCCGACCAGCGCCGAGTGATCCTCGACGGTGGCCGTGGGCCGCGCTCCCGCAACGGAGCCGCTTCGCACGGAGCGTCCAGAAAGAGAGTGGTGCTCGGCAACTCACCCCGCGCTCGCGCGACCTCGTCGGCTGACCTTCGATGCAAAGGGCGACTCAGCCGCCGAGACGCGACTCGTTTTGGCACAGTTCGCCCAAGTTGTCTGGACAAGCAATGCGCACGTGAAAGTGGTCGTCGTGCACGCTCCGACCCGCTGGTTGCTTCAAGAGCAGCGCAACGTCGTCTACGTAGCGCGCGAAGCGCGGGTCTTTGCGCCCGTATTCGATCAGCCGCCAACGCAGGCCGCTCGAGACGAAGATGTGCACCAACCCAGCGCGATCGTCTTTGACCCAAGAGCGCAGAAGCAGCCAATTGCGGTAATCGTCGAAGTACACGCCACCTTCCCAGCGCGATCGGCCATTGGGTTCGAAGGGCGTGAAGTGTTCGCGGACGACGGGGCGACCCGCTGCGTCGCGCAGGTAGAAGCCGACGTCGGCATCGCGACCACTCTGATGACTCACGTGACCGGCGAGCGGGCCCCCATCGCGACGCGAGAGATCCCCGACCACCATCAGGGAGCCCTTCTCGACGCGGGCCACTTCACGCGCACTGCGCTCCAGCATCAAGACCAGCGCCGGGTGTGCGAAGACGTTGTCTTTGCTGCCGTCCTTGACCTTCAAGAAATCGGAATTCTTGAGTTTTTTGGCTCGCAGCTGAAAGCCGTCGTTGGGGTAGCCAATGGTCAGCGACATCAGCGAGAAAGGCGCGCCCAGAAAGCGTCGCGGCAGATCGTGACCCGTACCGGCTTTCGCGCTGGGCGAAAGCACCGCTAGCGCACCGCCGAGCGACAACATCGCGCCCGCCGTACGGGCCCATTTTGCAAGCCGAAATCTCACGTTCAGGGCTGTATCACGCGTCGTAGAGAACTCGCAAAAATCGGGCGAACACCCCGGCGCACGTGTTCAGCGTGTGACTGGGCGCGTCGCAAGCTGCTTTTCGCGCAGTGTCCAGAGGCTGCCGGTCAAAGCCAAGGTCATTCCGACGGAGCTGAGCCACGACCAACGGTAACCCTCGAACACGGTCGAGACGAGCATGGCGAGGACCGGAATTACGGCCGCCGTGTAGCCAGCCCGCGCGGCACCGACCCGTTTCAGGAGCGTGAGGTAGCTGATGAAGGCGATCACCGACCCGAACAACGCCAGGTAAGCGAGCGAGCCGAGGTAAGCGGGCGAGACATCCAACGCGAAGGGCAGGCCACGGATCTGACAATACGCGGCTACCAGCAGCGTGCCGTACAGCATGGCCCACGCCGTGCTGGGCACGACGGCGCTGCCGCGAGCATACACGCGCTGGGCCCAGAGGCTCGCCGCCGATGCGGCAAGTGTCGCCAGTACGGCGAGCAGCAACCCGGATACGCCGGCGCCCGCGTGGTAGTCCCGCACCTCCGGCCAAAACATCAGCGTGACGCCCAGGATCCCGAGCGCCGCGCCCGCCAAGAGCGGCAGGGGCAGCGGCTTGCCGAAGAGCACGCGCTCGCCCAGCACGTTCCAAGCCACGATCAACACGAAGATCACTGCCAGTAAGCCAGAGGTAATACTGCGCTCGCTCAGGTAAACGAGCACGTAGTTCAGCGTGTACTGCAGGAAGCCAAGCAAGAGGAAAGCCGCGTGCGCGCGGCGATCGAAGCGCAGCGACACTCGTCGCCACAGGCACCAAGCAAAGAGCACCAACGAAGCCGAGCCAAAGCGATAGGCGACCGACACTTCTGGCCGAACGCTGCCGAGCTGATACTTGATCACCAACCAGGTCGTGCCCCAAATGAACGAAGGGATGGCGAACAGCAGCCAGTTGGGCATTCGCTTGTCTACCACGTGGCCTCCGCCGAGCAGTGAAAGCTGCGCCCGGGTACGGGATAGCCAATGAAGTCGAAGTGGCGCGCGTCGAACACGTCGTCGAGAGCGGCACGCACTTGCAGCTCGGGTTCGCCTGCGAAGCTCAGCGTCGTGCCCAAATCCAGCGTGGTCGAGGCGGGCAAGACCAAGAGCCCCGCGGGATCGGCCAAGCGCGATCCGCGGTGACTCAGGCGCGCGTCCAGGCCCGCGCGGCGCAGCGCTCGAGCCTGGGGCGCCACGAACCCTTCCAAAAACAAACTGCCGACGACCCGCGATTGATAGGGGATCAGGTCGTTCGCCAAGGCCCGACCAGGGGTCGTGTCCCGCGGGTCGAGCACGGTCAACGCCCCGGCCGCACGGGCGTGCCCAGCGAATTGCGCGCCCGCCTCCAGCTCGGCTCCCAACACGCGCGCGTTGCCCACGTTGTACGGCTGCACCGCGCCCAGCGACGAGCGACGATACGCAATCAAGTTCGAGACCTGGCGCGCGAAAGCGAACAGGTCGAGATACGACCAAACTGGGCCGAGCGCGGCCTCCCAACGGGCGCCCAAGTCCCAAGACAATCCCCGCTCCGGCACCAGTTCAGAACTGCCGCGCACGACCGCCGAGACGCCATAGAGCTCGCCCAAGGTGGGCACTCGGCCGTAGCGGCCGAGGTTACTGCGCAGTTCGAACCCGCCCCATTTTTGGCGTACGCCCAGCCGTGCGTCCGGCCTGAGATCGGCGCAGCTTCGGCTCTGGTGCAGCCCCCGCGTCGAGTCACAAGTTACGACCGCGAGCAACGACAGTTCGCCCTCTCGATTGAACAGACCGGACAACGCCGCCCGTGCAGAGCTCGTGCTGCGCTCTGCGCGGAGGGCGGTGCCGCCATCCAACGCGAGCCGCTCGAATTCGAGATTCGCGCCGAATACCGCGCGGAACATGGGGTTACCCAGCGTCAGGTGTGCGCTCTCGGCGAAGCGCGTGCCTCGCGAATCCAAGCGCGGCACGAACAGTCCGAGTTCGGCTCGCGGATCGCTGAGGTGCGAGCGAGCAGCGATGGCTTGGCTCGTGAGTACAATCTTACAGCTGGGCTCGGAGCCGCACGGGACTTGCGCCGTCAAACCGGCGAGTAAACGAGCGCTCGCGGCGTGCGCGGCCCGTGCGGGCAGCACGGCCAGCCCGGTGACGCCTTGCTCACGCTCGAAGGCGTTGAACACGGTCGTCAACCGCGCGCCCCGCTTGCCCAGTTGGGTCCGACCGACCGCCCACGCGTCGCGCTCGTTCGAGTCTGCGTTGGGGCGAGAGCGACGCCGATCGTCCTTCGTGGTCGAGGTACCTGCGTCGTCCACGTAAGAGTAGTCGTTCTGCGCGCGTGCGACCCGAAACGCCACCAGCGCTGCGTCACCGCGACGTTCGACCTCCGCCCCGAGCCAGCCCGCGCGCTGTCCGAAGCTGCCGAGCTCTGCGCCAGCCAGCAAGCGATTTTTGCGGGGCATGCGCGGCTCGAAGTAGACCGCTCCGCCGATCCCGAGCCGGTCCGCGTCAGCGGGCGCATTGCCACGGTAGACCTCCGCACCACCCAACATCCAAAGCGGGATCAGGGACAAATCCGCGCTGCCCGTGACATCATCGTTCAGGCGAACCCCCGCCAAATAGACGGGCGTCTGTGCGCTGGTGGCGCCCCGCACCGAAGCGGTCGCCAAATCCGAAGCCCCGCCCGTCTCCGAAATTTGCACGCCCGGGACGTGACTCAAGATCGCCGCGGCGTTGGCCCCCGGCCGCGCGACCTCACTCGCATCGACGCGGGAGGCCACCAGGGTCGATTCACGCGCAGGGCGAGTGCGCTTGTGTCCAGCGACCAAGATTTCGGTCTCGGGTTCGGCTCGGGCGAGGAGCGTGAAGCAGAGGCCGACCGCAAGCACGGCGGCGCCAGAGAGGGCCCGAGAAAGCACGCTCAAAAAGCTCGTTTGCTATCGATCAAGATCGTGACCGGACCGTCGTTTTCGAGCGCGACCTGCATGTGCGTGCGGAAGCGCCCCGTCTCGACGGCCACCCCGCGCACGCGGCATTCGGCGCAGAAATGCTCGAACAGCACCTCGGCTCGCACCGGCTCGAGCGCTTGGCTGAAGCTCGGACGCTTGCCTTTGCGCAAATCACCGAACAGGGTGAATTGCGAGACGGCGAGCAGCGCGCCGCCGACTTCCAGCACGCTCAGATTCATTTTTCCGGCTCCGTCCTCGAACACTCGGAGCCCGACGCATTTGTCCGCCAGGGCCGTGGCGTCGGTCTCGTCGTCCTCGCGGCCGACACCCACCAGCACACAAATGCCGCGACCGATGCGACCGACCCGCGCTCCCTCGACGGTGACTGAGGCGTGGTTGACGCGTTGGACGACAGCTCGCATGACGCCCGAGGCTTGCCCTCGCGTCCGTCCCGGTTCAAGCGTAGATATCGCTGATGGCGCCAAAACCAGTGCCGGAAACCGAGCCGACGCCGGCCTGGGCGCAT
>Ga0302322_100002844_pt1 | contig 14728 bp, 17 predicted proteins | sample Fen_T0_2_FD_203757 | JGI IMG/M metagenome (GOLD analysis project Ga0302322, IMG submission 203757) | Peat permafrost microbial communities from Stordalen Mire near Abisko, Sweden - Fen_T0_2 | ecosystem: Environmental > Terrestrial > Soil > Wetlands > Permafrost | place: Sweden: Abisko... | reverse complement strand
TCTGCGACCACTCTTACTCGACATTCAGGTCCGTGCGCCGGACCCAGCCTTCATCGCCGAAGGCGCCGCCTCTCCCGCTGAGGCGGGTGTGGACGCTGCGACCCTGTGGCTTCGACTGCGCCATTCTCAGGATGGAGGCAGCGGCCGCGTCGAGGAGGTGGTTGCTGCACTGGCCGGGGAGCTCGGCATGGCCACGCGTCTGCCCTCCGTCTCTGGGACCACCTCGGAACCCGACGAGGTTCTAGAAGATGCTGCCGCAATGCCACTCCTCGAGGCAGTTGGAGCCGTACGCGAACGTCTCTGGCTGTCCGACGAGTTGGAGCCGGCTGAGATAAGGCTGGGTCCGTCATCATCGTCTCGAGATGGCGTTTGACGAGGCCGACCCTCCCGCCGTACACTCCGACTTCGCGCCTCGGCCTGCCCGGGGGCGTATTCGTGTCATGCACCAGCAGGGGCCACACCGCCCCGTCCAATCCCTGAGGACCCATGTACGCAGTCATCGAGACCGGCGGCAAGCAATACCGCGTCGAACTCGGAACCGAGCTCGAAGTGGAGTTGCTAGATGTCGAGCCGGGCCAGGAGATCAACCTAGACCGCGTGCTGCTGGTCGTGGATGGCGACAAGTCGGCAATCGGCCAGCCCGTTGTGGCAGATGCGGCCGTCAGCGCGCGAGTGCTTCGGCAGATTCGCGGCGAGAAGACGATCTCGTTCAAGTACCGGCCTAAGGCGCGTCGCCGCGTCAAGAAGGGTCACCGCCAGGAACTGACCGTCCTCAAGATTACGGAAGTTCGCCTCGGTGAGAAGAGCGCCGCCGCGGAAGCCAATGAGGCCGACGCAGCTGCCGCCGCCGAGCGCGAAAAGGTCGCCAAGGTCGCCGCTCGTCAGGCAGCCGAAGATGCGGCCCTCGCCGAGAAGCTCAAGGCTCGAACGGCCGCTCCGGCTGCCGCCGAGACCACGCCAAAGGCCAAGGCTGCAACCAAGGCCAAGGCTCCTGTGGCCAAGGCCAAGGCCGCCGACGAAGTGGCGCCCGCCGCGAAGGCCGCGCCCGCCAAGGCCAAGGCCAAAGCGGAGCCCAAGGCTGCCAAGACCGATGAACCAGCGAGCAAGGCCGCTCCTGCGGGCGAGGCCCCTAAGCGCCCAGCTCGCGCCAAGAAGGACTAGCAAGCGATGGCCCACAAGAAGGCAGGCTCAAGCTCCAAGAACGGCCGCGACAGCGTCGGCCAGCGTCTCGGCTGCAAAGCCGGAGACGGTCAGTTCGTGACGGCCGGTTCGATCATCGTCCGGCAGCGCGGCATGACCTTCAAGGCGGGCCGCGGAGCCGGTCTTGCTCACGACTACAGCGTCTTCGCCATGATCGACGGCACTGTGCATTACGAGCATGAGACGCGCACCAAGAAGCGTATTCGTATCGAGGCCCTGGCAGGCGAGTAGCCCGAGGGCATCTCTTGCGGCCGACGTGCCAACGTCGCCCGCGCCACCAACGACCACCGGCGGGAAACCGAACGGAAGGCGTCTGGAGTTGCACATGAAGCCGAAGATCCACCCCAAGTATCAGCAGGCGACCGTTCACTGCGCCTCATGCAAGAGCGTTTTTGAGGTCGGCTCCACTCGAACCGAGCTCCGTGTGGACGTTTGCAGCAACTGCCATCCGTTCTTCACCGGCAAGCAGATCATTCTCGATACCGCCGGCCAGGTCGAGCGGTTCCAGCGGCGGCTGGAGCGCTCCGAGCGCGCCTAGCCCTCGTTCGCCGGGCAGGCAGGGAGAACGTTTCTCTCCCCGGCCGACTCCGCCTCGGTCTGTCTGCCGTGATAGCTCAGGCGCCTCGTATCTGGAAGGCTAGACTCTCCCCATGTCTCGCTATCAGTACGGCGGCCAAGCGCTCATAGAAGGCGTTCTGATGCGTGGCCGCAAAGCCCTTGCGGTCGCCTTGCGCCATCCCGACGGGTCGATCGTTTGGGCCACCGAACGACTAGACCTTGGTCTGCGCGCCCGCCGCGCCCTCAAGATGCCCTTCTTGCGCGGCCTGGTGCTGCTCTACGACACTCTGGTCACGGGCACCCGCTGGCTGGTCCGATCCGCAACCCTCCAAGCCCTCGAAGAAGACACAGAGGGAGGCCCCGGCACGGCCGGTGGCCCAGGCGCCGCAACGGGGGCTGCTGCCGGAACTGCGATGTCTGTGCTGCGGACCGTGTGCCTCGCCCCGTTGGCCTGGATTCTCGGTGCCGCATCGGACGGCGCCCACACCGATCCCGGCAGCGCGGAACCGGGCCGCATCGAGGCTCCTGCGGGCGAGGCTCCTGCGGGCGAGGCTCCTGCGGGCGGCCAGGGTCTTGGCAAGGGATACACAGTCGCCGTCGGCGGCATGCTGCTATTGAGCCTTGTCCTCGGCGTAGGCATCTTCTTCCTGCTGCCGCTCCTGTTGGCCCAGGCAACGGTAGGTCGGGTGGATCAGGGTTTCGGCCTGCAGCTCTCCGAGGGCGCAATTCGCATCGTGATCTTCATCGGCTATTTGCTGATCGTGGGCCGGGCCGCAGATGTGCGGCGCACGTTCCAATACCACGGCGCCGAGCACATGTCGATCCACACTCTGGAAGGCGGCGATCCTCTGACGGTGGAGGCCGCTCGCAAGTACCCGACTGCCCATCCCCGCTGCGGCACGGAGTTCCTTGTAGTTGTTCTGCTCGTCTCAATCCTGGCATTCGCCGTTATCGGCAAGTTGCCGCCACTGATGCTCGTCGCCTCGCGCGTGCTGCTCGTGCCCGTGATCGCAGCCGTCAGCTACGAGATCTTGCAGCTCGGCGCTCGCCATCGGAGTCACAAGCTGGTCCGCTGGCTGTGGTCGCCCGGCATCTGGGTCCAGATGATCACGACGCGCCAACCCACCGACGACATGATCGAAGTCGCGATCGTTTCGCTCCAGCGGGCTCTGGTGGCCGACGGGGCGGAGATCCCCGCCGGTAGCGCCGACTTCCACAGCCGGCCCCTCAATCCGGATCTCGAAAGTGATGCGGGCCAAGCTCGAATCAACGCCGCCGCCACCATCGAGCCGAGCAGTTCCGAAGGAACCGTTAAAGGCAACACCGCCACGGGCCCTCGCAGTTCCGAAGGAACTGTTAAAGCCAACTCCGAAGGAGTTGGCTCGTGATCGAGAAGAAGCTCGCCCAGATCGCGGTCCAATACGATGGCCTGCAGGCGGAACTGGCCAGGCCGGAGACGGGAACCGATCCGGCAGCGCTCAAGCGATTGGGCCAGGAGTTATCTCAACTCGAGCCTGTCGTGACTGCGTGGAGAGAATTGCTGGACATCCGCAAAGGTCTGGCCGAAGCCCTCGAGATGCGCGACGAAGGCGACGACGATATGCACGACATGGCCCAGGAGGAAGTACGCCTCCTCGAGGCCAAAGAAGCCGATCTCGTCGACCAGCTGCGAGTGCTGCTCCTGCCGCGCGACCCGCTCGACGAGAAGAACGTAATCCTCGAGATCAGGGCCGGGACCGGCGGCGACGAGGCGAAACTCTTCGCAGCCGAGCTGCTCCGAATGTACCTTCGGTATGGGGAACGGCACCGGATGTCGGCCGAAATCCTGCACGCGGAAGAGAACGGGATTGGAGGCATCGGCGAGGCAATCGTCCAGATTGTCGGGCGCGGCGCCTACAGCCGCCTCAAATTCGAGGCGGGCGTTCACCGGGTCCAGCGAATCCCAGTGACCGAGTCAAGCGGTCGGATTCACACCTCGACCGCGACAGTGGCGGTCATGCCGGAGGCCGAAGAGGTCGACATCCAGATCGACGAAAAGGACATCCGCGTCGACGTATACCGGTCCACCGGTCCGGGTGGGCAGTCGGTCAACACAACCGACTCGGCGGTCCGAATCACCCACAAGCCAACCGGCATCGTCGTTGCCATCCAGGACGAGAAGTCCCAGATCAAGAACAAGGCCAAGGCAATGTCGGTCTTGCGTAGCCGGCTGTTTGAATACGAGCGAGCCAAGGCCGCGGCAACGGAGTCGGCATTGCGGCGCAGCATGATCGGCTCGGGCGAACGGTCCGAGAAGGTCAGGACCTACAACTTCCCTCAGGATCGACTGACCGACCACAGAATCGGCCTCGATCTGCACAATCTTCCGGGTGTGATGGACGGCGATATCGACAAGCTGATAGACGCCTTGAGCAACACGTATCAGGCGGAAAGCTTGCGACTGATGTCAGAGGGCCCCGAAGAGTGACGCCGGGCGCCGTGGCCCTGGTTCGGGCTGGGTTTGCGTTGCGAGCGCGGCTGGTGCGCCGGTAGTCGGGGTAATCAGTGTGGCGACGATCGGCGAACTTCTAACGACGGGAACGGCGCGTCTGCGCGCCTCCGGCTCGGAGAGTGCCCGCCTCGACGCCGAACTGCTGTTGGGATGGGCTATTGGGGCCGAGCGAACAGCGGTGATCGCCCATTCCGAGTGGCCTGCCGGCGCCGACGCGGCCTTGACCTACGGAGCGGCGCTGGTCCGGCGCGAGGCCGGCGAGCCGGTCGCCTACATACGCGGCCTCAAGGAGTTTCACGGCCTTGCCTTCAGCGTGGACGGCCGCGCCTTGATCCCACGACCGGAGACGGAGGTGCTCGTCTCAGAGGCTGAGCGCGAGGTCGCCCGGCGCCTGACGTCCGGGCCGCGACCGCCGGGTACGCCGCCGCTGCGGGTCATCGACGTAGGAACTGGTTCCGGCGCCATCGCCATTGCCCTGGCGTCGCTTCTTCGCAAGCGGCGGATGCTCCCCGAGGTCACGATCCTGGCGGTCGATAGCTCGGCTGATGCCCTCGGCCTGGCCCTCGAGAACGCGGTTGCCCACGCCGTTGCCGACGCCGTCGTATTCGCACAGTCTGACCTGCTGCCGCCTGACGACCTCCCCTTCGACATCGTCCTGGCCAATCTGCCTTACATACCGTCCGGCGACATCGACGGACTGCCCGTGGCCGCCTCCTTCGAGCCGCGAGCCGCCCTCGACGGCGGTCCCGATGGGCTGACGCTCGTCCGTCGGTTGCTGGAGGCGTTGCCCACCTCACTGGCACGGGGGGGCTTGGCCTTGCTGGAGATCGGATTCGATCAGGGTCCCGCCGTTGAAGCGGCCACGGCATCGCTTCCCGGCCCATGGTCTTGCCGAATCCAGCCCGACCTGTCTGGCAGGCCTCGGCTTGCGCACCTTGAACGGGTACCAGCCCCCGGCCGTTCCGGCTGGCGCTGATGGTTGAGCCGATCCTTCCCATCAAGCTCATCGCCCTCGACATCGACGGCACGCTGGTCGGCAACGATCTGATCATCGGTGAGCGGACCAGGCAGGCGATTGGAGAGGCCATTCGTCGAGGAATCACCGTTTCGCTCGTGACGGGACGCATGGCGACAAGCGCCGTGCCCTTCGCGGAGGCCCTCGGGTTGACCGGCCCGATCGTGGCCCAGCAGGGGGCAATGGTCAGGGCCATGCCCGCGGCGGGCTCGAAGCGACCCGGCAGGATGCTGCACCATCGGCCGCTTCGGCCGGCGGTCACGGTCGACATCGTCCGATGGTGCCAGGAGCGCGACCTGACGCCGCACTTCAACTACCTGGAGTGGATGATCGTCGGATCGACCGAGGAGAGGCTCGAGGAATACCGGCTCTTCGTCGGCGACAGGCTGCGCATCGTGCCGGACATCGCCGTCCGTGCTCACGGGCCCGTCACCAAGGTCGTTGCTCTCGGCGAAGGTCATCACTCGCTCGATGTACTCGCCGAGGGTCGGGCTCATTTTGCGGGACGAGCCGAGGTCACTCTCAGCCACCCCCGTTTCCTCGAGTTCATGGCCCCGGGCGTATCGAAAGGGATGGGTGTCCGGTGGCTGGCTCGCCGTCTGGGCGTGCCGCTGGGCCAGTGTCTGGCGATCGGCGACCAGTACAACGACCTCGAGATGATCAGCGAGGTCGGTCATGGAGTGGCGATGCCGAGCGCCCCGGCCGCAGTGCAGGCGGCGGCGCGTTTCGTGGCCCCGCCGGTCGGCGAGGAGGGCGCTGCGCAGATGATCGAGCGGATCGCACTCGGCGGGTGGCGGCCGGAGGCGAGCGCGGCCGGCATGGGCCCCGGCCGTGCGGTGGAGCGGCGGTGACGCGCGCGAGCGGAGGGCGGAGGCGGGCCCGGCTGCTCCCCGACGACGCGTTGGGGCGTGCGGAGGCCGTCGCGGTCCTTCGCGCAGGTGGCCTCGTGGCCATGCCAACGGATACCGTTTACGGCGTGGGCGTGGCGCTCGGTGCCGACGACGGCCTTGCCAGGCTTTTCGCGGCCAAGGATCGGCCGCTGGACAAGGCCATCGTCCTTCTCGTCGCCGACGCCGAACAGGCGGCGACAGTCGGAATCTTCACCTCAGCGGCGCGAATCCTGGCGGAACATTTCTGGCCCGGTGGACTGACGCTCGTGCTGGCCCAATCATCTGGCGCGGCCCTGCCGCCGGAACTCACCGCCGGAGCCGCGACCATCGGCGTACGAGTTCCGGACCACGAGTCCCCTCGCGCCCTGGCCAGGGAGTTGGGCCCGCTACCGGTTACCTCGGCGAACCTGTCCGGCCGACCGGATGCCCGCGACGCCACAGATGTGACTGCCCAGCTCGGCGGCCGCATCGACCTAGTCCTCGATGGGGGACAAGCCCGCGGCGGCATCCCGTCCACGGTCGTCGACTGTTCGTCCGACCTGGCTCGTGTGATTCGTACGGGGGCCATCGCCCCTGCAGAAATCGACGACGTCCTCGCTGGTGCCGGGCTGGACCACCTACTCGACAGCTGACCCCGGCCTGGTCCAGCCGACCGGATCAGCTTCAGGTCGATTGCTTGACGGGACAGGCGACCCACTCATACCGTGAGGCAACGTCGCAGAGGGAGGAGGCATATGTGGGCGACCAGGAGCGGCCTTTCAAGGTAATCCTCTATGACGGCGACTATGGCTTCGCGGTCAATATCGTGAAGAACCTGTATCTGGGGCCGGGCAAACCTGGGCCTGGGGATGAATGGAAGATGCCGCGAGGCCCCATCGATGAGACCGTGGCCTTGGACGACGAGATTGCGGAGCTCCCGCAGTCGGGCCGCAGCGGTCTACTGCACCGCTTGACGCGCCGAGGCTAGTCGGAGGACGAACGGACGGGCCAGAGACGTGTCGACGGTCCAGACTCGGCTTCTAACGCCAAGACCCGCCCCGATCTTGAAGGCGCCTCTAGGCGCCAGTACTGAATTAATCGCCGTCGACCAGGCCGGGCGAGCGAATCACACCAACGAGCGGGCCTCCCGTTTGGGCATGGCAACGGCCGGACCGGGCATGGGCGACAATAGCTGGGTCACGGGCGCGGAGGTACGGACGTAGTCGGCGAGCAGTCGTGCTGCGGCGTCAACCGGCCGGCGGCGCGGAACGTCGGACCCCGGATCAGTAAGGAGCAACCATGACGATCGCACGTCGAGAGGGGATCGCCTGGGCCCGGCTGGCCGATGTCGACCCAGAGCTGTGGGCGGCCATTCGCGGCGAGACCGATCGCCAGCGCTGGAAGATCGAATTGATTGCCAGCGAGAACTACACCTTCGCGGCGGTGATGGAGGCGCAAGGTTCGCCGCTCACCAACAAGTACGCCGAGGGTTTGCCCGGCAAGCGCTACTACGGCGGCTGCGAATTCGTGGATATCGCCGAGCGTCTGGCGCAGGAACGCGCGCTCGCCCTCTTTCCCGGGGCCGAGCACGTCAACGTCCAGCCCCACTCCGGCGCCCAGGCCAACATGGCCGCCTACCTCAGCGTCCTCCAGATCGGCGACAAGATCCTGGGCATGAACCTGGCCCACGGCGGCCATCTGACCCACGGCTCGCCGGTCAATTTCAGCGGCAAGTGGTTCGAGGTGCATGCCTACGGCGTCGATCCGACGACCGAACAGATCGACTACGACGCGCTGGAGAAGCAGGCCGTCGAGGTTCGGCCGAGGATGATCGTGGCCGGAGCAAGCGCCTACCCGCGCATCATCGATTTCGAGCGTCTCGGAAAGATCGCCAAGAGCGTGGACGCGCTGCTGTTCGTCGACATGGCCCACATCGCCGGGCTCGTGGCCGCAGGGTTGCACCCCAGCCCATTCGGCCACGCCGACATCGTCACGACAACGACTCACAAGACCCTGCGGGGCCCGCGCGGTGGCCTGATCTTCTGCCGCGAGGATCTGGGCAAGGCCGTCGACAAGAGCGTCTTCCCGGGCACGCAGGGCGGCCCGCTCATGCACGTCATCGCCGCCAAGGCGGTGGCACTCAAGCTGGCAGCGACCGACGAGTTCCGCGACGATCAGCGCCAAACAGTGGTGAACGCCAAGCTGCTCGCGGCCACGCTGGCCGAGAAGGGCGCCCGTGTCGTCTCCGGTGGCACGGACAACCACCTCATGCTCGTCGATGTCACGCCGCTCGGCGTAACCGGCCGCGAAGCTGAGCAGCTGCTCGACGAGATCGGCATCACGGTCAACAAGAACGCCATCCCGTTCGACAAGAACCCACCTAACATCGCCTCCGGGATCCGGGTCGGCACGCCGGCCACAACCAGCCGCGGCTTCCGTGAGCCGGAGATGCGTCTCATCGGCGAGGCGATCGTTTCGGCCATAGCGACCCGCGACGACCCCGCCGAGCAGACCAGGCTGGCCGCTCAAGTTCACGATCTTTGCTCGCGGTTCCCGGTCCCGGGACTTCGGGAGGACTGATCACGCCGACTGAACCGGGTCCAGCCGCACGATCTCGCCGGATGATCGTCGCCCGGAACTGGTTCGAGTGTGCGGCAGAGCACGGTCCCGGTCCGGTGGTCCGGCGGTGAATCTCGACTGGCTGAGTCTCGATTCCAAGGCGATGAGAGTCTTGCCGGCCCTCATAGTGGGATTCCTGGCCGCGGCCGCGATCACCTTGGCGGCGACGCCGATCGTGCGCCGCTACGCCCGTCGCTTTGGGATGGTGGACCGGCCCGAGGCCCGTCGAGTCAACACCAAGGCCATAGCTCGGGGCGGCGGTGTCGCCATCCTGCTCGGGTTCGTGATCGTGGCCTTTGCACTGCTGGTCGCCAACAGCGTCATCGGTCTCCATTTCGTCGACCGGCCTCAGATCATCCAGCGGCCTCAGCTCCTTGCCCTTCTTGGCGGCGCGGTGCTCGCCGTGGGCGTTGGACTGCTGGACGACTGGTTCCAGCTGCGGGCCCGCTGGCAGTTCATCGGGCAGTTCGTGCTGGCCGGCGTCGCCGTTGCCCTCGGCGTAGCCGTTACTACCACCAACGACCCGTTTTCCGCCAACGGGACGCTGGTGATTACGGGCGCCTTCGCCGTCGTTGCGACGCTGATCTGGATCGTCGGAATGATCAACAGCATGAACTTCATCGACGGCCTCGACGGCCTTTCCTCCGGCATCGCCTTGATAGCGGCCGTCACCCTGGGCGTGATCAACCTGACCGCGGACCCGGTCCAGCCGTACGTCGCGATGTTCTGCTTCGTCCTTGCCGGCGCGCTCGCGGGCTTCCTTCGCTGGAACTTCCACCCGGCCTCGATCTTCGCGGGAACGAGCGGAATCATGCTCGTCGGCTATGTTCTGGCGGTTCTGTCGATCCTCGGATCGGCCAAAATCGCGGTGGCCGCCCTCGTGCTTGGTGTGCCGATCATGGACACGTTCTGGATCGTGATCCGGCGTGTGGCCTCGGGGCGATCGCCGTTCGCCGCGGACCGCAGCCACATCCATCACCGTCTTCTGGACCTTGGCCTGTCCCATCGCGGCACGGTTCTGCTGATCTACTTCGTCTGCGTGCTGCTCGCCGTGCTCTCGCTGGTGCTGTCGGGCAGGAACCAGATGTACGCTTTCCTGGGCCTGGTCGTGCTCTTCGGTCTCGTCCTTCTGTCCATCGAGCGTCTGGGCGGCGGCGCCCGTGCGATCGAGGAGAGCCTCGACGCGGACTCCTACCCGAACGGTACGGATGATGGGTCCGTCGGCTCGACGCCGGCCGGCGACTCGCCTGCCTGACGCCAAACGGCCCCTCGAAGCCGGGCCAAGCTCGGGGGATAACCGGTCAGGAGACAACCTCTGGCACGTTCGTGCGGTGCTAAAGGGGGGTGAGCGGCCCCCGAAATCGGCTGGTACACTCACGGCGCTCTGCCAGGGAAGCGAATGAACGGTCTTGGGAAGTCGTCCGGCTACATTGCTCTCTTCTCTGAGATCGGCTTCGTTCTGCTGATTACGGTCCTGGTGGGCACGCTCGCCGGGTACTGGCTGGACCAGCGCCTGGGGACGATCCCGATCTTCGTCCTGGTCGGGTTCGCGGTCGGCGGCACGAGTGGAGCGCTCGGCTGCTGGCGATTGATGGCCAGGTTCCTCAAGCAACTGGACGACGAGGATCGACGATAGCGGGACCTCCGGGCCCCGCCGCAAGACGGAGCGAGTGTGACGACCGACCCGGGCGTGAAGCCCGAGAAGATCGAATCGATTGAGGGAGCGGCTCAGCCTGCTGAGCCGGTGAAGAAACGCGCCCGCTTGTCTTCGGGCCGGATCCTTCTCTTGCTCGCCGTCGCGTTCGTCGTTCTTGACATTCTGGCGGTGCGGTTCGTGCCACCCTTCCCGAGAGGTGGACAGCCGGGCGATGCATGCGGTTTCCCCGAGTGCTTCATCACCAGCGCCATCGAGTTCCCGCCGCCTGCCGTGGTCCTGGACTTGCAACCCGACACGGCGCCGAGCCCTGCACCCATGGTCTATTTTCATCCGAGCATAAGTTCCACCATCCTGACGATGTGGATCGTGATGGCCCTCCTCCTGTTCGTGGGCTTCATCTCAACGCGGCGCATGAAGCTGATCCCGGGCCGGTTGCAGAACGTCGTCGAGTGGGCCTACGAGTTCGGCTCGGACTTCGCCGTCGGCATAGGCGGTGAGAAGTCGCGCCGCTACTACCCGATATTCGCCGGCTTCTTCTTATTCATCTTGTTCTCGAACTGGAGCGGTCTCGTGCCGCCGGTCGGACATATCGAGCAACTGCGGGCACCCACGAGCGACGTCAACATCACGATTGGTCTGGCCCTCACCTCATTCGTGCTGTTCCAGGGCGAAGGGTTCCACCGTCTCGGTGTGCGGGGGTACCTCGGCAAGTTCTTTCCGATTGGCGAGTTCCGCAAGGGTATCGGCGCGGGAATCCTGGGCATGTATGTCGGCTTCATCGAGCTGTTCCTCGAGTTCGTCAAGCCAATCACCCTGTCGATGCGACTCTTCGGCAACATCTATGGCGGCGAGGTGGCCCTGGCAGTCATTTCGGCCCTCACGTTGGCAATAATCCCGGTAGCTCTCGTCGGCCTGGAGGCGCTGCTCAACCTGATCCAGGCCCTCATCTTCTCGGTTCTGACCCTCATGTTCATCATGATTGCCATCGAGGGCCACGAATCTGACGAGCATCATCCGGCTCAGGCCGGCGACTTCGCGGAAGGCAATACGGTGCTCGAAGGCACCGACAAACCAATGCCCGAGGCGGCTTGACCGCCCACCATTCGACTACACGGTTTCGGCCGGAGTAGAGGAGGTTCTACAAATGGAGCACATCGGAGCGGGCCTGGCGGCCCTGGGTGTCATCGGCCCCGGCATCGGCATCGGCATTCTCGCCGGCATGTCCAGCAATGCGATCGGCCGTAACCCCGACGCCGCAGGTCAGATCCGCGGCCTGGCGATCATCCTCGCGGGTTTCGCCGAAGGCCTTGGCGTTCTGGCGATCGTCGTCGGCCTGCTCGCCCTCTTCATCAAGGCTTAGGTCGGATTCGACGGAGCGCGAACCGTGAACCCCCTGGTAGCCGCAGCCGCGGCGACAGTGGCCGCAGCCGCGGCGACGGCCGCAGCAGCGTCTCAGCCCGCAGCCGAATCCACTAGCCTCTCGATCAACTTCTTCTGGGTCATCGTCGCTGCCCTGAACTTCATCTTCTTCCTGGCCCTGATCTGGCTGTTCGCGTTCAAGCCGATCGCGAGCATCCTCTCTGCCCGTAAGGCTCGGATCGACCAGGGGCTTGCGGACGCCACCCAGGCCCGCAAGGAGCGCGACGCAGGCGCCGCCGAGCGCGACCGACTCATCTCCGACGCACGGCGCGAGTCGCAGGCTCTCATCGCCGCCGCTCAAAAGGCCGCCCAGGATCTCCGGGATTCCGACATCGCCGCGACTCGCGAGGAACTTGGCAGACTCCACGAAAAGGCCGCTTCCGACATTGCCGCCGAGCGTGACCGCGCCCTGGCGGATCTGCGGGCCCAAGTTGCCGACCTGGCTCTCGCCGCCGCCGGGGTGGTCGTGGGTGAGACGATGACGGCGCCACGCCAGCGCCGCCTCGTCGAGGAGTATCTGGCCGAACGCAGCGCCGACGAGGGGCGGAAGAACTGATGTCGCGCATCGGCGCCGGACGGCGCTACGCCGAAGCGGCCTTCGAGCTGGCGACGCGCGACGATTCGGTCGACGCGTGGCAGCGAGACCTGACCCTTGCCGCGGAGATGGCTCGTGATGAGCGGGTCGCCCGGATCGTGGACAGCCCGGCGGTACCTTTCGGGCAGCGGCGCAAGGTCGTCGAGCAACTGCTCGGCAAGCACGTCTCGCCAGGGGTGTTGAACTTGGCCCTGCTCCTGGCAAAGCGCGGCCGCTTCGGAGTCATGCCCTCGGTGAGCTCCGAATACGATGCCAAGGTCCGGCAGGCTCGCGGAATAGTCGCCGCAACCGTGTCGACGCCGGAGCCACTGTCTGCCCGCGAGCTGGCGGCCGTGCAGGTCCGGGTGGAGCTGCTCGCCGGTGCCAAGGTGGAACTCGCCACCAGCGTGGACCCGGCCCTCCTGGGCGGGCTCACAATCAAGATCGGCGATAGATTGATCGACGCCAGCGTCCGTGGTCGCCTCGAGCGGCTGCGCGGCCGGCTGGTCCAGGGAACGACCTAGACGCGGGAGGTCGGTGCCGAGATTCGGCTCGATCCCCGGGGCCCCCACGGCCGAACGGAGAAGGAATGGCCATTCGCTCAGACGAAATCGTCAGCATCATCAAGAACACGATCGAGAGCTTCGATGCGGGCGCGGAGTCGCGCAGTATCGGCACGGTCGTGGAGGTTGGCGACGGGATCGCCCAGATCTACGGCCTCTCGGGCGCCCTTTCGTCGGAACTGCTCGAGTTCCCCGGCGGCGTGATGGGCATGGCCTTGAACCTGGAAGAGGAGACGGTCGGCGCCGTCATCCTCGGCAACTCAACGGAGATCAAGGAAGGCGACACGGTCAAGACGACCGGTCGAGTCGTTGAGGTTCCCGTCGGCGTAGCCCTGCTCGGCCGCGTTGTGGATCCGCTCGGCCGGCCGCTGGATGACAAGGGCCCGATCGCCGCGACCTCCACTCGCCCCGTGGAGCGCATCGCCCCCGGCGTCATCACTCGCCAGGGAGTGGACACTCCGGTCCAGACCGGCATCAAGGCCATCGATGCCCTGATCCCGATCGGCCGAGGTCAGCGCGAGTTGATCATTGGCGATCGTCAGACCGGCAAGAGCGCCCTCGCCATCGACACGATCATCAACCAGAAGGGCAAAGGACTCGTCTGCATTTACGTGGCCATCGGCCAGAAGCTCTCGACAGTGGCCAAGGTCGTGGCCGTGCTCGAGCAGCACGGCGCAATGGAGCACACGATCGTGGTGGTCGCCGGCGCCGAGGAATCGGCCGCGCTCCAGTTCCTGGCCCCCTACGCGGGTTGCGCGATGGGTGAGGAAGTCATGGAGAACGGCGTCCAGATCGGCGGTCAGCTGGTCAAAGACGCGCTCTGCGTCTACGACGACCTTTCCAAACACGCCTGGGCCTATCGCGAGATGAGCCTCCTGCTTCGTAGGCCGCCCGGCCGCGAGGCATATCCGGGCGACGTCTTTTACGTCCACAGCCGCCTCCTCGAGCGGGCCGCACGCATGAGCACGGAGAACGGCGGTGGATCGCTTACGGCTCTGCCTCTGATCGAAACTCAGGCCGGCGACATCTCGGCCTACATCCCGACGAACGTGATCTCGATCACTGACGGCCAGATCTTCCTCGAGACCGACCTGTTCAACGCCGGCCAGCGTCCGGCGCTGAACATCGGTGTTTCGGTCTCGCGCGTCGGCTCGGCGGCCCAAACCAAGGCCATGAAGAAGGTCGCGGCTCCACTGAAGCTTGACCTGGCCCAATACCGCTCCCTCGCCGCCTTCGCCCAGTTCGCGTCGGACCTGGACAAGGCCACTCGCGATCAGCTGACGCGGGGCGAAAAGCTGTCCGAGGTCATCAAGCAACCCCAGTACGTCCCGGTTCCACTCGAGCACCAGGTCGCGATCCTGTATGTCGCCACAATCGGTCTCCTGGATGACGTCCCAACGCCGCGAGTCAAGGAGTTCGAGGCCCAGTTCACTCGCTTCCTCGACACTCAGCACAGCGAAGTCATGAAGAAGCTCGCCAAGACCAAGGTCCTCGACGATGAAACCGCGGCCGCGCTCGAGGCGGCGGCGAACGAATTCCGCAAGACCTTTCTAGCGTAAGTAGGTAGTCCAAGACCGTGCCAAGCCAGCGGGACATCCGACGGCGCATCAATGCGTCGAAGAACATCAGGCAGATCACCCGGGCGATGCAGTTCGTTGCTGCCTCGAAGTTGCGGCGCGCCCAGGAATCGACCCTGGCCGCCCGGCCGTACTCGGACTTGATCGATGAGATCCTGGCCGACGTGGCGACCGTCATCGGCGGCG
>Ga0302322_100002842_pt1 | contig 14733 bp, 10 predicted proteins | sample Fen_T0_2_FD_203757 | JGI IMG/M metagenome (GOLD analysis project Ga0302322, IMG submission 203757) | Peat permafrost microbial communities from Stordalen Mire near Abisko, Sweden - Fen_T0_2 | ecosystem: Environmental > Terrestrial > Soil > Wetlands > Permafrost | place: Sweden: Abisko... | reverse complement strand
TATCAACCCGGAGCTGGGTCGCCGAATCGGCGGGTCGAGGGGACGTTTTGAAAGTTGGGGCTTGGAATTTGCGACCATCAATAGTCATAAAGCCCACTATCCTTCGTATAACCACCGCCACCCGATCCGCCTTGCGGACCACCCATGAAATCGCCCAGCAGGTCACCCATATCGGCTTCGATCTTATCCGGATCTTCGCCGGCTTCGAGCCGTTTGATGGCAACGTCGAGTTCCTTGGGCATGGCGCCGGGCGGCAGGAGATCTTTCATTTTCTTCATCATGTGCGCCATGTGCTTGGGGTTGTTTTCATCCAACCCCGCCATGTCGCGCTCCATCTCCAGCATCGCGCGCTCGACCCGCGGATCGTCCAGGTCAGGCATGGGTGGACCATCGGCCTCGGCCGGCGTGGCGGCGGGGGCTTCCGTCAGTCCCCGCGTCATGGCGAACTGGCTGAGTTGCTTGGCCAGTTTTTTATTACCGCATTTGGGACACTCCGGAAGCTGCCGTGGATTCACCCGCTTTGAAAGAAAGCTGTAAATCCGCCGGCACTTGGAACACGCAAACTCGTAAATCGGCATGGCGCAGTTATGCCACAAAAGCGGCGCGCTTTCACGCACAGAATTCCTGCCTGCGGGGACGATGACTGGAAACTGGACGAAGCGTGATGAGTAGCCGGCCGCGGGCCATTTGACAGCGACGAACCCTTCCAGGTAACTTGGCACTTGGCCGCCGATGAATAAACCCACCCCACGATTGCGAACCGTTCTTTACCGCGGGCTGCGTCGGCGCTGTCCCCAGTGCGGGGTGGGCCACGTCTTCCGGGGTTGGATCAAGCTGCACGACCACTGCTCCGAATGTAATTTGCAGTATTTGCAAGATCAGGGCGATCTGTGGGCCTATCTCGTGGCGATCGACCGCGCGCTGTTTATCCTGCCGTTAATCATCCTGATTTATTTCCGCCTCTACATCCCGAGTTCGGCGTGGCTGTACCTGCTCGCGGCCGGATTGCTCACCGGGTTTATTTACACGCTGCCGCATCGCAATGGCATCGCCCTCGGTTTGGATTATCTCGTCCGCCGGAAATGGGGCGATCTTTCGGCGGCGTCCATGCCGCCACCACCCGCCGACTCAAAATGACACGAGCCGAGGCCAGCTGAAGCGGCCCAGTTCGCCAGCCCGCACCAGCGACACGGCAACCGCAAGCGAAACGCCACCCCTTGAGAACCCGACTCTCCCTGCGAGAAACAAAATCCACGCCGGCCGGTTCGCCGGCCGTTCGGCTCCGGCTTCGGCTTACAGCGACGGCGGAAGCCATCGTCCGTGGCGGGCATCCCTGGGTTTTTGCCGACAGTGTGCGCGAACAGAATCGTGCGGGTCATGCGGGCGAACTGGCGGTGATCTATGACCGCAAGGATGAATTTCTGGCGGTGGGCTTGTTCGATCCCGACTCACCGATTCGGGTGCGCGTACTACACGTGGGAAAACCGGTGACCCTCGATGCGCGGTGGTGGGCGGCCCGACTGGAGGCGGCCGTGCGCCGCAGGGATGGATTATTCGATGCGCAGACGACCGGCTATCGGCTCATTAACGGCGAGAGCGACGGCTGGCCGGGTTTGGTGCTGGATCGCTACGACACCACGCTTGTGCTGAAGATTTATACCGCAGGGTGGCGGACACGGCTGGAGGAAATCGTTACCCTGATTCGGGAACGGCTGACACCGGACCGAATTATTCTCCGGTTGAGCCGGCATCTGCAGCACACCGCCAGTTCCCTAGTCGCGGGTGCTAGCCGACGGGAGACGGCGCCCAGGGAAGTCAGCAGTCGGATGGTCGAAACCGGGGAGGGAATTCCTCGCCTCTGCCTCCCGCCGGCCCCCCGGAGCTGGAAGGACGGAGCGGTGGTCTTCGCAGCTAGCACCCAGGCCGGGCTTGGCGCAGCGGTGGTTTTTCTCGAATCGGGACTGCGGTTCGAGGCCGACGTGGTACGCGGACAGAAAACCGGTTTCTTCCTCGATCAGCGGGACAACCGGCGCCTGGTTGAATCTCTGGCGCCCGGGCGGACGGTTTTGAACGCGTTTAGTTTCTCGGGCGGATTCTCACTTTTCGCCGCGCGCGGCGGCGCCAGCTCCGTCACCGATCTGGACATCAGTCCGTACGCACTGGAAGCGGCGAAACGAAACTTTGCGTTGAACCAAAACCAGCCAGCCGTCGCCCGCTGCCGCCATGAAGCCATACAAACAGATGCCTTTGCGCGGCTGGCGGAAAATCCGAACCGCCGTTTTGATCTCCTCGTCCTGGATCCGCCCTCGTTGGCCAAGCGTGAGTCGGAGCGAGCGGGCGCCATTCGAGCCTACGGTAAATTGGCGAACGACGGACTGCGGCATTTGTCGCCCGGCGGATTGCTCGTGGCCTGTTCCTGTTCGGCGCATGTGAGTGCCGAAGAATTTTTCGGCGCGGTCCGGTCGGTCGCAGCAAGGTCGGGACGCAAGTTCGCCGAATTGCAAACCACCCGCCACGCGCCGGACCATCCCGCGTATATCAAGGAGGCGGATTATTTGAAGGGGATATTCCTGCGATTTGACTAACGGCCCCGGTCTTCACACTTGCCATTCGGCGGTTTCCCCGACATCATTTCCACCGGTCAGTGCGCGGTTAGCTCAGTGGTAGAGCATTACCTTGACACGGTAGGGGTCACAGGTTCGAACCCTGTATCGCGCACCATTTTTCCCAAGAAATTGAAGGCGGTTCGATTTTACGAATCGTTTTGCACACAAACCGGCGGAGGTTTTTCGTGAACTAACCGCTGGTCGGACGTCGCCATTTTTAGTCAAGGCAAAGGGTTAAGCTGTTGAAACACGGGCGCGAAAAATCAAGATCGTTTGTGCGTCATTTATGAGCGTGGCTTTCTCCAAATCCGCCAGTCGGCAACGGCCGGAGATTTTTCCCGGCACAGTGGATTCCGGGGCGGCGGACTCGGGTTTGTCCCGGTCTTGAGAAATGACTGTTTCGTTGGAAGAGTATCCACGGGCTCGGGTGTCTGTTCGTTTCACGATGGCCTTACATTCGGGTCCAGCTCTGGTGGTGATACAAGCACTGCCAGAGCCCTTTTTTTTGAACCAATCTACATCCCTTTAGGATTTGAGCTTCCAAGCTTCCTGGTTCCGCTGACCGCAAGCTTGCGCCGTAGCATGAATCAGCTCCAGCTCACCAGCGCAATTCTAAGCTTTACAACCCCAGCCATTCGGGGAGTTCAGCGAGGAAGGCTTTGCTCGCGCCTTTGATCCAGATGTTGTCCTTGGTAATCTTCGCCGGGGAGAGCCGGGCACCAGTGAGGCCGACCCAAACCAGCCCGCCCAGCAAAAGCACGATGCCCAGTACCGCCAGAATTCCAGATTCGCCCACCGCGCCACCCACAATCATTCCAACTCCCCCCAACGTGCCCAGCCAACCGACGGCGATACCGACCTTGCGACGGGAGCGGTGTTTCTCACATAGCCCAATGTGCACGATGGCTTTTTTGCGGACGCACAGGGCAACGACGGCGTAGATCAGTAGGTTGAGCAGGATGAACAGGTAATAGGCCGGAGGATGCCAATAAAGCTGCCGCTTGAGTCGATAGCCATTCGCCGGGGCGTTGCAACGCACGCAACGATCGGGGAATGGAGCCTCGGAACGCGTAACAATCTGGTTCTTCGTTCGCCACAAATTTTCCGCGGCACCGGTTGGGGCGGCACCTTCACGGAGGCGTTGGAGAAAAAGCGGTTTGCAAGTGGCACAAACCCACGAGCGGTTGAGCAGGATCACTTCGGTCGGTGGAAAAAACTTACCGCACTCGACACAGGTCACGCCGGGCGGAGAGTCGGAATTCGGCGGCGGCGCGGCGCGACGGACGAGGTGCAATTCCTGCCAGTCCGCCATGCCTTCACGCCAGACAACGGTGTCCTGATTGATTTTACCGGAGCGGAGGAGCTCGTCCAATTGCGCATCGGTAACCGGGCCGGCTTGTTGGCCGGCGATGGCGTAGAACCAGTTCATGCCGCAAGCTAGTGAAAAGCCCGGCAAAAAATCAAACAAAACTAAACCGTGAAAGTGTTGTCCCGGCACGAATTCAGGACGCACGACTTCGGCAAGGGGCGTCCTCGCCGATGCCCTGCAAATCCCCTCTCACACCGAGATACGATCGCGCTGCAACCACTCAACCGTGTCCTTGATTCGAGGTCGGCCGGCTCGAGCATCGCGTTTAGGGCATCACTTCTTCACCGCAGCCCAACATTTTGGCGCCGAAGTAGGGATTGCGCAACGGGCCCTTGGCTTGCAACCACACGCCGGGCGCCGGCGCCATGGGACAATGGTAAATCTTCAGAGTGGCCCCGGCGGCCGTCTGTTTTCGTAGCTGTTTGGCCAGCTCCACCACCGTCGTACTGAGGGGCAAGAATTGGGTCCGGGCTTCCGCCAGGTCCCGACCGGCTGGCCACGGAGCATCGGGGAGCCGTTGGAGCAGCGGGCTCAGGGCCGGCACGGTGGCGCAGGCATGGGTGAGCGGCGGCAACAGGCCGGAAAGTTTGATCCACTGCACGTTGAAACCCTCAAGATCGTCGGCGGCCAGGGTCTGGCTTACGGCGCCGGCTTCGGCGAGAAAGGCCTGCAACAACTCCCGTTGGACGCTGCTCAGCGAGGTCCCCGCGCTCGTGGTCCGGCGGATTGCGTCCACCTCGCGATGCGTGCGCAGGAAGTTCGTCGATGGAGCGACAACCTGGTCCAAGGGTTCGGTGGTTATTATCGGCTCGGCTTCAGTTTCAGTTGCGACGGCAGGTGCCGCCTCCACCTCGCGGGGGCGGGGCGGGGTGACCGTAGCGACCAAGAGCGGTTGAGTCGTCGTCGCTGCAGGCTGGGGCACACTCGCGCCGGCCTTGGCACGTTCCTCGAGGATCGCGGCCCGCCGAATCATTTGCAACTCCGCCCCCGGGGACATCATGGCACTCATCCTTTCACTTCGCCCAGCGGCCGCTTGCCTAATCACCGCTCGCGACGACTTCAAAGTCGGCTCTTCGGCGATCGCCATCGAAGACTCGCCCCCGGCCACATCCAATAATTCATTCACCTGGTTGGCGATGGGATCGGTGGGGACCTCTGCGAGATGGCGCATGGCCTCCGCCTCGAGCTCAGGTGGAGCAGACGGTTCCAGGCTGGCCGTTTCCTCGGTCGCCGCCGGACTGGAGCCGTCCCCGAGGCTGAATTGGGCCTGAGCATCGAGCAACATATTGCCGGAAGTAACCACGTTTTCGCCTTCCGCCAATCCTTTCAGCACTTCCCAATACTCATCGCCTTGCCGACCCAGCTTCAATCGCCGCCGCTCGTAGGCGCCGCTGCCTTTTTCGACATAAGCGTAAGAGGCATCCCCCGGGGAAAGCACGGCGGTCCGCGGAATGACCAAGGTCGCGGGTGACTCTGACCGCACATGGCCTTCGGCGTACATCCCATATTTCAACTGGCGCCGCTGGTGACCCTTGCTCTCCACGAGTGGATTGCGGATATCGGCCCGCACCTTGACCGTGCGCGTGGTTTCGTTGAAATTCGGATCGACAAAAGAAATCACGCCCACGAATACTTGGCCGGGAAGTCCGGACACCTCGACCTCGATGGGCTGGCCAATTTCAAACCAAGGCAATTGATCCTGATACACGTCAAACCGGAACCATAAGGTCGACGCGTCCACGATCGTCAGCAGCCGGTCGCCTTCGGCCACATACTGGCCCGTGTAAACATTCCGCTCGAGCACCACGCCCGATTGCGGCGCCAGAATATCGCCGGTGTAGATACCCGCATCCGCGTTCGCCGCGGCCACGCTGTTACTCGCTCCTTTTTGGGGGTTTTGCCGGACCGCCAGCAGCGTCTTCCGTAGTTGCACCAACTCGGGGCTGAACATGGTGATCAGTTTCTGCCCTCGGGCGACTTCCACACCGGCGTAATCAACGGTCAACGCGTCGATCCGACCGCGGGCAGGTGCCGAGATCACCGTCTTGCTGGTCTCATTCACCTCCAGGGTCCCGGCCACGCGCAAGCTGCGATGGAGCGCACGGTGTTTGACTTCCTCCGTCTGAACATTTAAGACCGTGATCTGGTTGGAGGTCATGACGACGAGATTTCCGCCGGCACCGAAACCAACTTGCCCGTCGTAAATCGGCGTAAGGTCCATCGCGCAAATCGTGCATTTTCCGGGCTGGTCGGACTTGATCCAAGGATGCATCGAGTCCTGATAGAAGCCGACTTTGCGCGCTCCCGTCTTAACGATGTGACCCGAGACGTTCGTCACCACCGCGTATCCGATCACGCCAAGGCCAATAACCATCAGGAAGCAGCCGAGCAAGATCGCTCGTGATTTCACGCTCATAAAATTTATTCCACCGTCAAATCCTCCGTCCGCAGATCGCCAACGACAAGGACCACCTTGCTTCCGGTTTTCAATGCTCCGCCCCAATTGGGCAGGAGGACCGAATACAATCCTCCTTCGGCAACCTTTGCCGCAGGAGGTGGGAAGGCACCGGCAAGGTGCATCATCTTCATCATGGACCGTGAGCGCACATTCGCGGTCGAAGTATCCCCCTCGGGGGGGGCGAGCATCTGGAGCTTCGTGCCCGTGGCCTGGTCAATTAAATAGGCCCGGTCCGAATCTTCGGCCAACAGCGCCAGCTTCTCGGGAACGACAACTCGGTAGCGCACGTCCACGGCTGAATCGGACCTCATCAGGCGAATGCTGGAGACCTGAATACCCCACTTTTCTTCCAGCGCGACGGACAGGACGGGAGCGGTCACGTTCGTGGCTGCTCTCGGTTCTGCGCTCACCTCTGGCGCCACCGTTTGCGTTTCGGGCATCGGTTCCGCGCTCGTCAGCGACGCCTCAATTTCACTGGTGACTGGGGGTTTGGTCTGACGGAACATAGATATCGCGATGGGGATCAGGACGGCCGCCAGAACGCAGGTCACCAAGAGAATGATGCCCGGACGGATTCGGTTGGCGGGGGAGTGAGGGTTCATAATCAGACTTCGGCAATGATTGGGGATCAGGGATGAACTAGCCGATAAAAGCAGTTCCCGGTCGGCGAAATTACAGTCACTTGGTTTTGATCCCCCACGACGCTGACGGTGTTGGTCGTGGCAGACCAATTGAGCTGGGCGCAAGTTGCATTCTGTTGCAGCAAGTATCCCGTCGAGGGCCCGGGCCACGTGAGGACCACGGCGCCGTCGGCAGCGAGAGCGATCCGCAACTGCGGCGTAAAATTGGCGATCAGCGTCCGGTTGGCGCTCGCCGTGAAGTTGTAGCTAGGAGAAGTGGCAACCTCCACCCCATTGTCCGTCCAGTTCACGAACGCATGATCGAGGTTGGGGATGGCGACGACGGTGACCGGCGCGCCGTCGAAGTAAGTGCCGTCACCGGTCGTCGTCCCGCCATTGACCGGGGAGGGAGTGGTCAGGATCGCGTACTGGATTCCCGCAGGTACGGTTACGCTAATATTATCCAGCGAGAAACCCGTCGCCCCGCCAGGTTCGATATTGATCTTGACGAAGTCGAACGGCGTCGTCGAATTGAAAAGGAGCGTACCCATCGGCTGGGAATTAACCCCGAAATAGGTGCCCGCCTTGGTGGTTGAGCCCACCGGGGTTGTGCCGGTCGAGTTCGTGTAGGCGGTCAACCGGATCGGAGTAGGATGTTCAATCGCTGGCACCTCGGAGGTGGAGAAATCCATCGCCAGGTTGGTGATCGGCTGGAGGAATGTGATGACTAGGACTCCGTTGTCAGCCCCGTTAGGATAAAGATAGTTACCAGAAAACTGCGAAAGGTTAAGGAACGTACTATTTTGATTTTGGGCCGAAAATCCGCCGGAACTCGCGCTAAAGCGCGCGCTAATGCCCCCAACGGACTGGTCAAAAGGCACGTTTTTGCCCGTGGCTAGAACCGGAGTGGCGGCATCAAAATCGAAGGTCACCGTCTGGGCGAAAGCAGTGTTTGCCAGCCAAAGAGCAACAAGCGTGAGGCAAGACGCGGAACGCCATAGCTTTGCCACGGAATTACAAAGGATATTTTTCATAACGCAGGAGTTCCAATTGGTGGTTTACGTACAACGGATTTGAAGCCGTTCAATTCGATTCCTATATTCGTTCGCGGAGTCAACATTTTCCGCGGCCAGCATTATTTGATGGCGAGTAGGTCCAGCTCACAGATCAGCGTAGTGTTCGGTCCGATTTTGGTGCGACCCCGGCCGTCAAGCACTCCCTTTTCCCCATAGGCGAGTTGAGGCGGGATGAAGAGCCGCCACTTCGACCCCACCGGCATGAGTGGAAGCGCCTCCTTCCAGGCGGCAACGGCTTCGCCGACCTTCAGAATGGCAGGGGTCCCGGCGAGATAGGTGCTGTTGTATTCCTTGCCGTCGATAAACATGCTCTTCTGATGGCACTCCACCATATCGCTTAAGGCAGGCCTAGGGCCGGCACCGGCTTTGAGAATCAGGTACTGCAGCCCGCTTGGCAGTGTCACCACGCCCGCGTTCGTCCGGTTCTGCGCCATGAACGCTACGCCTTTAGCCAGATTTTCCTCGGCTACGGTCCCGTTAACGCTGGCGGTGGTCGGCACCCGCTTGTTCCGCATCGCTTCGTTCCAGTTACGCAAGGTTTGCCGAATATCCGCGTCGGACATCAGCAACTTGCCACCGGAGAAAACATCCTGCATACCCTTAAGCAGTGACTCGACTTCAACATCCACCGCCCGACCCCGGATGTTCTTGGCCATGTCGACCCCGATAGCATAACTCTCCCGGGCCTGGTCAGTTTTGAGGAGGCCCGCTTCCTGCGCGGTCCCTTGGGCGGCCAAAAGGCCCGCAGCCAGCGCCGCAAGCAATAGTCTGGTAGTCGAAAGGGTTGGTAAAATGGTTGAAATTGCGTTCATTGCTTAATTAATTTTCGGCTTCAATCTATCGCCTGGTCACCATGACTCGAGTCTGCAAACTCTTATTGGTTTAGAAAGTGCAGTCCTTCCTGGACTGCCACCCCTGTCTTATCGAAAGAGAATCCGGGGAGGGATTCCTCCCTCCCCGAATTCTTGAGTGCTACTGACTTATGGTGTGGTAACCATCACGGCGGTTGACCAGGGGGAATTCCCGACGACGTTCCCGGCCAAGATCCGGTAATAGTATGTCGTTCGACGGTTCAATCCGGTTTGTATAACGGCGGTCGTATTGGCCGCTAGCGTTTGGTTGTTCACGCTGCCCCCCGTGAACGTTGAGTTTGTCGCGCGCTGGAGGGTGAAGCTGCTCTCGTTATTCGAGTTGTCGGTCCAGCGCAGTGTAACATCGGCCTGGTTGTTATTTCTCTGGGCCGTGGCTCTCAAGCCGCTGGGAGCTGCGGGGACCGCCATCGCCACCGTTACTGGACCAGCGAACGCCGACGAGCCCGCCGCGTTGATGGCCCTAACCTGGTAGGCGTAGGTATTCCCCGCGGTCACGCTGCCGTCGGTGTATGTCACAGTATTCGCCGCAAGGGTGGTGAGCAGCGCCGAGCCACTGTTATTAACCGAGCGCCAGATCTGGAACCCGGTCTCGTTGTTCGCATTGTCATTCCAGTTCAAGCGGATCTGAGTCGCTGACCGGATCGTCCCGGTCAGATTCGACGGAGCGGCCGGCGGTACCGGCGCGTTGACGCTGGCCGTGTTGGAGAACGGTGAATTGGCACTAACGCTGGGGAACCCGGCCACGCCGCTGCCAACCGATTTCACGGCGAACACGCGATAGTAGCGCGGCGCGGTGGAGTTACCGATCGTATCCGTGTAGGTCTGCACGTTGCCGAGCTGGGTGGTGACCAGGTTCAACGTGAAGGCAGAATCGCCGGCCCGCTGGACCGTGTAATTGTTGGCGCCCGGTAAGGCCGGCCACGTCAGGGTTGCCCTCTTGTTCGCACCAGTACCTGACAACACGGCGGTCAGCGTAGGGCCCGTGGTCGGCGCGACCGCCACCATGATCGGCCGCATCATGTCGTTCTCTTCGTGGCCCAGCAGGTGACAGTGCCAAGTGTACTCGTTGCCGAAGTTGACTGAACTGTTTGGGTAAGCCGCAACCGGAAGACCGGCCGGGTCCACCACGCCCGTGAACGAAAAGTTCGCCGGCTGCGTCGGATCCAGCGGCCGAATGTTGTCCGGCTGCGCAAACGGGACCGTCGGAGTCTTGGCCGTCAACGCGACCACCACATCTTCGAGCGGGTTCATGCGAACGGTATCTTTCCAGCCCAGCTCGTTGGCTTCCGGGAGCCGGATGGCGCCATCCCAACCCACGCGATTGACCAACTGCACATTGAACAGGTGGAAGTGAATCGCATGCGTATCCACGCCGTTGTGGGTAATCTTCCAGAGCTGAGTCACGCCATCCGGAATGACCTCCGTCGCCGGGTCGGCGAACCCATACGGGATGGTCGTCTGAATGGTCGCCGTGGTGAAGGGAATTTCGACTCCCAGCGTGGCGTTCATGCGGCCATAAGGATCGAACAACTCTTGGATCGTCTTCGAGAGCATTGGCTTGGTGATGCCGTTGACCGTCAGGGAGGTGTCCGAGATGCGCGACACGTTGACCCCGGGTGTGGAGCCGCGCGGGATGATGGGCGCCGGCAGCCCGTTGGCGGCAGTATATTGTGCGGTCACGGCGGCGGTCAAAGCAGCTTGGTCGAGGGCGGTCCCATTGGCCGTGCCACTCACGCGAATCTGCATGAGCGTCCGGGTATTGGGGCCTTTGCCTGCTAGTGTCGAAACGACACCCCCTTGGCTGGTCAGGTCCGAGTCACCTGTGTAGTAATCGTTGCGCGGATCGCCGGCCGGAACCGGGGCGGGCGCGTCACTGTAAAGGATGAGGGTCTTGCCGGCGAACTGGGAGAAGTCAATGATCACGTCGCCCCGCTCGGCACACCCCAGCAGGAGCGTGTGTTCATTCGGTCCGATACTCCCGACCGTGATATCGCGCTTGTTTTGCACATAGCCGACCGGCGTGTTTTGGAGCACGGCCGGCGTGGGCAGCAGGCCGCCCTCGGTGCCAATCTGGATGAAGCTCGGCCCAATGTTTCTGGGGTCAGGCAGGCCGCCGGGCCGGTTGTCAATGATGTCGGGGATCATGCCCGGTGTTTGCACCGTCCACCCAACCGGCCAGGACGTGTAAACCGAGTTGATGTCCGCCTGGACCATGCCGACTTCTGTCGGGCTGCTGTAAAGGGTAGCCGTAGCCGTGGCGGCAGCGGTGCTACCCGGCGTCACGGAAGGGGGCGGTGCGATGGTGACACTGGGAGGAAGAGTGTAACCGCTACCGACGATCGTCAGAGTGACCCCCGTAACCTGGCCAAATGTTGGGCTGCCTGCAGTCGTGTCGAGCGTGGCAACCGCCGCCGCGCCGTAGCCGGTCGTATCGCCGGCTGCGGGCGTGATGGTGACCCGGGGTGGAACGGTATATGTGCCCTTGGCGCCAGTGGGGTCGACGGTGATACCGCTGATGATGCTGCTGGCAACATAAAGCTGCAGGTTTACAAACCGGTCGTTGCACGCGTTGAGGATGCGGAACCGGTAAGCCTTTGGATCCACATTAAGGTAGGGATAAGCTACGCCGTTGATGACCGGGGTATCCATGAAGCCTTCCGGCACGATGGAGGTCGCCGGCGGAACCATGGATGGGAAGACGGGCCAAAACCAGGCACCGTAATCCACGCGGCCCATCGGATTCGCGCCGCTCAGGTCATTCGGATTCTGATTCGGCATGTACACATGCGGGAACCAGAGGCTGCCCATTGTCTGGCCCCATTTGGGATTGGAAGCCCAGAGCGGATCGGTGGCGAAGGTGCCCGTAGCCGGAGCGGTACTACTACCCCACACAAAGGTCTTGTCTTGGATGACCAGGGGAATTTCTCCGCCGGGAGCATAGGTGTTCAACGTCCGCTCATTCGGATCAACCAGGAGGTAACCAGCGGCTTCGCCGGAATACACGTTGAGCCGGGTAATGCCGAAGGCGTGATCATGATAGAACATCAATCGGCCGCTTTGCCCATTGGGCCAGTAGAAGGTCGCCGATCCGGCAGCCGGTATCGGCATGTCCGGTACGTTTTGCTGGCTCACGCCCTTTTTCAACGAAGCGGCTTCACCGCTCGGGGTGATCCACTGATGCGCGGTGCCGTCGCTGATCCACGGGTTGTCGCCGCCGTGCAGGTGGAGCGTGGCGCGGTTCTGCGTGTAGGCGGTGCCATCGGGGCCCGTCCCCGCACCCATGACGGAAACGTCCGCGGGAATGAACAGGTCGCCCGCGGTGCCCGGCGGGAGTAAGTTGTAGAACTTGATCCGCGTCGCTTGGTCCTTGGTGGCGACGATTGTCGGGCCTAGGTAGCGGGGCTTGTCCACGCCAAAGAGACCACCCCCGAGGTCAAAGTGTACGCTAATCTGTGGCGGAACCGCAGCCGCCATCGCCGCCAACACCGCCGGCGTCTCCACCTGCACATAACCACGCAGCTTGGTCGGCCCCAACTCCGTATGCAGTTGCTGCGTATAATCCACCAGCGCGATTTCATAATAATCCGATCCCGGATACGCTGTTGTGTCTGCGACCGCGACCGGGATGTAGTTGCCGAGGTTGTTCGCCCCCGCCGCCCCCAAGCCCGGCAGCGAGTCCACAAACTTTGTCAGGTTGGGGCTGTTCGCGTAATTGGGGATGGTATAGTCGACCCCCGGCGCCAATTGTGGCGGTGGGATGTATTGCGCGCGGCCCGGCGCGATTCCCAAGGACACGGCCACGGCGGCTAGGCCCGTCCACTTGAATATATTTTTTGTTTTCATAACGTTTTACTGTCAGTTCCATTCATCTGCGGTTTAATGCGACGGTCTAGTTAATTTGTTACTTCCCACTGGTACAACTTTTCAGGGGGCTATTTTTAGCGCAGGATCGAGCGTCCGCCTATCGGACCTTGGGCGTACAACCTAAGCCTCACGTAGCAATCAGGGAATAGCTGTGTAGTTTTACGGATACGGAGCGAATGGTTTTTGACGGCGGCGGTATGCCTGAAATTGCGTGGCTGAAGGAGCGAGCCGGCCCTCAAAAAATTTGGCGGCGCCGAGCGTAAGCCGATTTGCATACCCTCAGAAAGCTCGCGCCCAGTGACTCGGAGCTGAAGCTGCTCAGTAGTAATTACGAGGCAGCTGCGTAGTTATTCTGACAATGGAGAATTTGATTTTTCGAAGTCTACTGCAACAATGCAACCCATTGAGGATGGTGGCCGTCGGCGCCGTGGAAATTCGGCCTCGGACTTTACGCGAATGTTCACTACTTATTCGTCACGGGTGTATGAATCAGCCGAAAGCGCGCTCGATTTCGCACAGCCGTCCAAGTTAAACCAACAATTTTCGCAGTGTGTGGCCGTCGGTGCCGGCCGCCTGGGCCCCGCTCCATGCGACCCGGATTCGCCAGGAACTTTGGGCTACAGAAACATCCGGACGCTTCCGGGGAGCCCACCAGCCACTAATTTTGGATGGCGGCACCCGCTAATGGGGAGCCAAGTTTCACCTCCTTGGGTTGCGATGCCTACGATCCAGAAAGATGCCCTACTATTGCTCTCCCGTCTCCGGTCGGCGATTTCGGTGGTCTCGCACCAGTGCCCTGACGTCGAGATTCCTCTTGGAAGCCCCCAACCCACCGCGCCCTGCACCTGCGGGCCGGTATCGGCGCGCCGCAGGCATTGAGCCGGCAGTGCCTTTGCAAGGAGCCACCGTATGCGCGTCAAGGAATCCGCCACGAGCCAATTGAAGTCCCCCTCGGACCCAGGCCGGGAAAATTTTCCGTCGCCGTGGCGCGGTTTTGTCATTTTAGGCGGCTCGCTTTTTGTGGCGGAATTTGTGGTAATGATCTGCTTGCCCTATCTGCCAGAACTCAAACCGTGGGTGTATAATGTGGCGGATGCCGCGCTAATGTTGCTGCTGGCATCCCCGGCCGGCTACTTCCTTGTGCTCCGTCCGTTGCACCACCACATCCGGGAACGCCGACGCACGGAGGAGGAACTGCTACTGACCAATGAGCAATTGCGGCGGGAGATAGGGGTCCGCCGCACCGCCGAAGCGGAATTGGTCGAGGCGGAATTGCGTTACCGCACGGTGGCGAATTTCACCTACGATTGGGAGTACTGGGAAACTCCGGAGCACGCCCTGCGCTATTGCTCTCCCTCCTGCGAACGGATCACGGGCTATTCCGCGGCGGAGTTCATCGCGGACCCAAAACTCCAAGAGCAGATCATTCATCCGGAAGATGCGGACCTTTGGCGGGCTCACCACCACGGAGCACTCGCCGCCCGCGAAGCCAAAATTGCCGAATTCCGCATCCGCCGAAAAGACGGCGACACCCGGTGGGTGGAACATACCAGCCAACCCGTGCTCGGGGAAAACGGAATCTTCCTTGGGGTCCGGGCCAGTAACCGTGACGTCACCGACCGAAAACTAAAAGAACTCCAAACCCAGCAATTGCGGCGGGAACTTTCCCATGTAACGCGGGTCACCACGGCTGGCCAGTTTGCCGCCTCCCTCGCCCACGAACTGAATCAACCGCTGACCGCCATCTCTTGCAACGCTCAAGCGGCGGAGCGCTTTCTGGCGTTCGATAAGCCGGAACTCAATGAAGTACAGCAGGCGCTTAAGGAAATCTGTCAGGACAGTCAACGGGCGGGTGGCGTGATTCGACA
>Ga0302322_100002838_pt1 | contig 14747 bp, 4 predicted proteins | sample Fen_T0_2_FD_203757 | JGI IMG/M metagenome (GOLD analysis project Ga0302322, IMG submission 203757) | Peat permafrost microbial communities from Stordalen Mire near Abisko, Sweden - Fen_T0_2 | ecosystem: Environmental > Terrestrial > Soil > Wetlands > Permafrost | place: Sweden: Abisko... | reverse complement strand
TGGAAGCCACCGTCCTCTGCCGACCTGTAACAAACTGCCATGTGTGCAGGTCGTTAGATGCGAAGAGGTACATCCCCACATAACTTCCGGTAGTAGGTTGCAGTCCGCAACGGGCGATCATGCGCTCTACTTTTTTGTAGGCACTCGGAAACTCCAGAGACAAGGCATTGGTTGCAATGATCACGGGGACATATCCGTCCACCTTCTCAAGGGAGAGGTTATATACATGACCGACTCCTCCGATGGGAGGGTTGACTATTCCATACACATACGGGTAGGCATTGATCAGCGCATCGTAGGCCACCGATATCTTGTACCAGATTTTGTATTCGGTCGAGAAGATGTAACTATACCCGTAAGTAGGGTCAATGTTGGTTACGATAAGTTCTTTGTTGACCTGATCGAAGGCTATCTGGGAAGTCTTCAGATAAGTCAGGAAATCGACTTTAGACAATTTCCCGTACAGAGCCTGAGTGTACTTTCTGTCGGTGAGCAGAGTGGCAACTTCAGACGCTCCGGTGAGCGTGGTGATAGGTTTGCCTTCGACCAGTTCAGAGATACGGGTCTTCTGCATTCCGACAGCCAAGAACAACCCCAGTTCAGTTGAATAGATCACCCCTGAGTCTATGCCGATAATGTTCTTGGGATTGTCGGCTACCTCTCCGTCTACAGGCTGAACGCTTGCGTAGAGGACTCCTCCAGAACCTTGGGCGAGTGCATACCGACCCTTGGAAGTGAAGACGATCAGGGGAAACTGTCCGAAGTTTCCCTGAGACATTGGCTCTGAGGCTATCACCATAGCGATCCCCGCACCTGTACCTACCTGATAGGAGTGCTTGGCGGGGAAGACCATCGGGTTCTGAATCTCGGAGACCTGTATTCGGTTGGTATCGAAGTCCGTGGTGTAGAACTTGGGAAGGATGTAAGGTGTAGTCAGAGACGAGAGAGGAACCACGGTTGTTCCGTAGTTCTGGACAGTGTTGGGAGATGGGGATACTGAAAACTGATCACTCTGGAAGTAGGCGAAGTTCTGGCCTTCATTCTTTTTCATGGCTCTGTCCCAGACCAGACGGTAGTCTCCGTCCGCAACCTTGATGGCAAACACCAGTCGGGTACATCGGGCATCGGGATAACCCACTGTCGGATTGATCTGTACAAACTCTTCTTGTGTATCAGTATTCTCTATCGCAAGATAATTAAACTCGGTCTTCACAACTGCTTTCCCAAGTCCTGTCGTGAGGTATGCAACAAGAATTGCTTCGTGACTGTGAGCAGTATAGTAACCAAATGGGGCAGGTTCTAATGGGAGGAGAGCATCCCCGTAAATAGTTTTGATGTTCTGAAGGTGCAGATAATCGTTGAAGACCAGAGCGTTTTTTGCCACCATCTTGTTGTGCGAGTTCTGGTCGGCAGGTAGCGTCTTGCGGGTAGCGTAATCTTGGTAGAAGTCTTTGGTATCAGCATTCTTAACGGTTGATCCTACCCCAACCAAATCCTTAAATTCAAACTCGGCAATCTGATACCATCCTTCCGAGTCATTCATCGTCTTAAAGTCTGGGTTTATGGGGAAGCAGTCCTTGGGATATCTGGGATAGGGCACATCCCTATTATACATTTCTTCGGTTACCGTGGTATCATCGACTAAATACAGGGGTTCGACTTTCGTGGCAAATACCACTATCGAATCAACCAAATCCTTCATAACCTCGTAGGTTGGAGCGTAATACAGAAAGGAATGTCTCGCAGTGACTGCTCCGAATTTCAATTTCCACCTATGGTCATCGGAAAAAGAAATGATTTCTCCGCAATTGACGTATCGTGGTGCTGAGTGCATGATATATGATCCATCGAAAAGTCGGTAGGCTGATCGGTACATGAACGAACCCAGTAACCTGCCGTGTGTATGACTCTGATGATTGACCATTTTATAGTACGAACCAAGAAATTCCTCTGGAGTATTGGTTACCTCTCCATCTTCAATCTCTTTAATTGCCTTGTCCTTAAGTTGTTGGTAAATATCCCCTACTGGTATATACCCTACTATATCTTCATACTCATTGGAAGAAAGGTTTACGTCAGGAGTAGGCAGATCAACGATCTTACCATACGCTCCCTTGTCTTCGATCTTGGTGTACAGGTACATCTGAAGTCCGGTTCCACCAGTTACAATCATGATGCGCTTGAGAAAGACTATTTTGAAATACTCAGTGTAAACACAAGCGTCAATCTGATCACAGGTTCCCGCTACTGGGTCGATCAAATATAAGTAACCACCGCTATATCCGATCCAGTTTGGCTGACCCGCATTGATTCCACCTTCGATATCGTGGAGATAAATATTATTGCCACTGAAGGAGATGGGTGATCCGTTGAAAGTGAAGTTGGCAGTGTGAATCTCCACCTTGTCGGGAATAGGTCTCCATGCTCCTTTGCGATATCTCATGTTGATGATCTCCTGACACGACCCGTCTGGAGAAGTGTTTTGCGGGACGTTCCTGCCGATGCCTGAGAATTTTATCTGCTTGCTCATGTTTATGCGCTTTGGTCATCAAAAGTTCTGAACATAGTGTTGATCTTCTTGACTGTTGAATTCTCCTTCTCTTTCCCTTTGTTTTCCGCTTTCTGAAGAACGTAAGGGGCACTCTCGGCAAAGAAGTTTGTCAAGTCCCTGATGCTGATCCTTGGCTGTGCATTAGGATCAGTCCTCAGACGCTTGGCCTCGGCCTTAACGTGAAAGGACATCAGGGCAAGGGTTGCCTCGACCACGTTCTGTGCATCATTCTTTGCCAGTGCGGTACGTGCCAGAGTGTCGATGTTCCTTCGCCCTATGAACGGTGAAGGGTCAATAATCATTGGGGGACTCTCCTTGATTTCGTCCTTCTTCACCGCAAGGATTTTGAAAAACGTGTTCTTTGCGATGTTGTACTTCTTCATGATATCTTCTGAAGACATATTGTTGGCGAAGTAGTCTTCCCAGACTCCTTCCCTGTAGGTAACGGTTCTCGTAAACCGTCTTTTGCACTGTCTCGTATTGTCACCCTTTTTAAACCCAGATGTAGCCATAGCGATAAATTTTTGTGTAAAGGTATTGACTGTCAGGTCAGAGAAAGGTGCAGACTGCTCCCAAAAAGGTGCAGGTTACCCGTATTTATAATATACCTCACGGTAGATTTGGACGGTTTAAACTAATGTCTATGTCCGAAGACCTTAAAAGGGTTATCTCCAAGAGAATTGATGACTTGGAAATTTCCATGATTGAAGGAGGTGACTTGATAGATATACCTGTCAAGCACCTGTTTTGTCATGGGATGTATGTACGTGAGGTCACCTGCCCCACGGGTTCTCTTGTCACCACGAAAATTCACAAAACCGAACATCCTTTCACGGTGAGCAAAGGCAGGATCAGGGTCATGCTTGAGGACGGAACATGGAGTGAGGTGTCAGCACCTTACACGGGAATCACAAAAAAAGGAACCAGAAGGGTCTGCTATATACTGGAGGAATGCGTGTGGACAACTTATCATCCCTACAGGGGAATGAAATATGAGTACAACTTCCTTCCACCCGATCAGTTGGAGGCCATAATAGACCGTATCGAACGCAGGGTAGTGGAAAAACATCACATAGAACTTAAAGATATTAGGAGGAAAGAATTATGTCATTCGTAGCAGTAGCAGTGGTAGGGGGTGTAGGCACAGGTCTGTCGGCTATAATGTCTGCATCAGCCAGTAAAAAGCAACAAAAACTGGTAGATCAACAAAAGGCAGAGAACAAGTCTCTCTTTGAGACGGGTGCTAACAAAGATTATCTGGATACCAATGTTGCCAAGGATGCCCAGACGAGGATGGATGAAACTCTTTTGGAAACAAGACAGCAGGATAAGGCAGAGTCCATTATCGGAGGAGGATCGGATGAGCAAAATTTAGCCTCAAAGACAAAAACCAACGACAGTTACCTCAAGGGAATTTCTTCACTGGCATCGCAGGGAACCGCTTACCAGAACCAACAGGAAGCGGTCTACCGTCAGCAGAATGCACTTCTGAATCAGCAACAAAGCGAAATATATAAAGAGAAGGCTGAGAGTGCCTCAAATCTGGGCAAGAATTCAACCGGACTGATGACATCGGCTCTTACAGCAATGCCTAAAGGTTAATATCATGAGTAATACAGGGGAAAAGGATAAAGTAAAAGATACGGTCACTACTGTTCCACCACCCGTGGTCGAAGACCCAGTTCTTTCTGACAAGGAACAGTCATATGCGATGAGTAAGCCAACCATACCTGATGTCCCCTCTAAGGCAGATGAATTGATGGCTAAGATGTTCCCGATGAAGGTTCCAAATGCCGTTTTGGATCAGGCAAAACTTGACCGCATTAAAAAGATGGGAAAACTTAATACGCTCGGTCAGGGCATTGGTGTTTTGGGCAACATCCTCTCAGCAGGTCTGGGGGGCAGGGTGGCAAGGGCAGATGAAGACAAGATGACCCCCTACCTGATGCAACAGTATCAGGCCACATTGGATAAGTACAAGGATCAGCAGAGCAATGTTGATCTTCTCAACTTCCAGAACGAGAAGGAAAACTACAGGTTTGGGATCGGGTATGAAAAAGAAAAGGAAAGAGATGCAAAAACGGATGAACTGAATTTTGCCAAGCGTCAGTTTGCGACTTCTCAGGCCGAAAATAAGGCACTTCACACAAAAATAGGCGAAGAACAGCAACAGAAAAAGATCGATAATACTCAGGCAAACCAAAAGGCTAATGCAGATTTAAGGAAAGAAACAAACAGAATAGCGGAAATAAGGGCAAAGGCCGATCTGATAAGATCGGGAAAGACAGGTAGTAAAGATAGTGTGATCTTCCAGACGAAGTCGGGGGTAAATTATGAGATGCCAAAGAAAAATATGAGCGTTCTCAGGGGAGAGATGATGAAGGGCGAAAACTTCGCAAGAATGCAAAAGGAATTTCCTGAGATGATAACACCAAAAATGACTTCAGATGGGTTTGCCCAGATCAAAGGTCAGTGGAACGTGAGTTCGAAATTAAAGGACGAGGATTGGGCACGGGTTTACCAAGAAATACTGGAAGAGAAAGCAACCAAGGCTTCTGCCCCTGCTTCTGTTCCTTCAACTGCCTCTGCACCCTCGACAGCATCCACCATAGCACCCTCGAATGCTCCGACCAAAGCCACCCTCTTAGTACATTAAAGCATGGAACCAGTACAGACCAGTCAACCGGAACAGACAAGTAAGAACTTCCAACTTTACAACAACCTGATCGGTTCGAAGAAAGTAAGTGCTGACGATATTGGAAACTTTGACCAGTTCAACACTGTACTGCAAGATTCAGCCAAGGCGAGTAAGACCTATGATAATTTTATTACGGATGGGAGGCTGACTGCTGAAGATATTGGTAACAAAGACCAGTTTCTTTCTTCTCTCGATCCGGTTCAGAAGAAAGAGCCAGAGGCCGAGAAGTCTCCACCTTTTATGGCTACTGACAAAGAAGAAGGTGATCCGCTCGGATGGTTAGCCTATCACCTTAGTCCTGCTAAGATTGCAAAATCGTTTTTACATACTTCCGAACACGCAGGAACTGCCATCGCTACGGCAGTAGTCAACGACACAAATGGGTTTGCCAATCCTCACATCGATGATGACGTAGTGATCTACGACAGGGAGACAAATAAACCAATTGACACCACCAAGGAGGATGCAAATCGGGCGAAGGAACTTACAAAGGGAATAGCCGACTGGGATAAAACCATCCCTCAAGACGATGAATCACTTGCTACGTCAATAGGCAGTGGTGCTGTTTATGGTGGTCTGGCAGTTTTGTCAATGTTCCAACCGGAACTTTCCCCATTTGTCACTGGGGCATTTATTGCGATGGGACAAGGCGAAGGTTTGCAACACGCAGACAAGATAGCCGAAAAGGAACAGAAGCCTATGTCTGATTTTAAGCGTCAGGCATATGGATTTGGTTATGGGGTTGCCTATGGAGTGCCGTGGCTTACCGCCTTTACCAGAGCGGTAGGTGGTGTTGTAGGGAAAACAAAAATTGGACAGAAGATTGCGAGCAAACTTGTAGACAAAATTATTGAGGGTAATCCAGAGATAATCACTGGTGCAGAGAAGGTGATGGGAAGTTATTTGGACAGGCCACCAGAATTAAAGCGGGTTATTCAGCAGAAAGGAATAAGAACCTTGAAAGACTTTGCGTCAGGTTGGGTAGGTCTGACAAGCATGGGTCTGACTAAAGAGGCTACCAATCAACTGGAAGGGGAAAAAGTAGGATTGCAGGACTATGCCAATGTTATTAAAGGCTCAGTGTCTACTGCCATTGGGTTTGAGATAATGCTTGGAGGTTTTAAGGGTTCTCTGGGCAACAGAGGAGTCAGAGACCGCAGGGAAGAGGCGGGAGAAGTAAAACTTGGAATGGTAGGTGATGAGTTCGCTGACGTTTACCAGAGAGGGGTAAAAGTAGTTACAAAGGAAAATGGTGACAAGGAAATCATACCAAAATTCGAGGCTCTTCTGCGTGGAGGCAAAACTGTTCCTGTGACACAGGCTGATTTCGACAATGCTATCGGTATCCCATTGGATGTCTTCAATAAGACCATGAAGGAAGGGAAGATCAGTGACAACTTCGATGTAGATGTTTTTAGGAGTAAGATCGATAAGTCTCTGGGAGGACTCGTAAATGAAAACGGGAATATCTCTTACGGGGAAGACAAAAACGGTCAAAAATATATCCCAGTTGGCACGAACCCAGATGGGACGATGATTGTCTATGACATGGACGGGGTAAAAGGTACTTCCGATCAGAACTCCCTGACGATGTCTGAGACCACTCCTGCTCAGATTGGAGACTGGATGGAGGACGTTTATGTGGAAAAGAGGGACAACCCCCCACCGGAGCCTGTAGTTCCGGTCGATCCACGCACACAGGTACAGGAACAGGCAGAGCAATTCCATACTGATAATGCAGATAAGCAGACCGGAAACCTCAAGGTGGTTGCCGAGCGTAATCCTGTAGACGAGAATAATCCAAAGAAGTGGTATGTCACTGGGGAGATTAATGATCCGTCTGGCAAGCATATCTATGTAGTAGAGGACGGTCAGGGCGGGCACTTGAGTTTGACCTCTAATGATATAACCGAGGTCAGCGAAATGACCAAGGACGAATATGTAACTGGCGCAGTAGATCAGTATGATCAGCAACAGTCAGCGCAGGTACAGGCACAGGAACAGTTAAAAAGAAATCAGGTTACCCTTGACGGAGTGACCTATACCCTTGTGCAGGACGAAAAAGGGAATTTTGTTGGTACGGACGAGCAGGGCAACACGAAAGAAATCCCAGAGGATATCATCCAAAGAGTCACGGGAGGTAAGAGTCAAGACGAAAACTTTGTTTCCCGCACCTACGGGAAATCTGAGGTTAACGGAGTGGTGGATGCCAACGGCATAGTAAGCCTTATTGATCCGGTTAATGTTGCCCAGTACGAAAAACTGCGCATGGCTGTTGAGCAGAATACCGGAGGGAAATTCACTCTGCGTAAAGAACTACTCCCCAGTGACGAAGGCAGTGTGGAAGATAAGTTTAGTGCTACTATTGAGCCAACGACTCCCGAAGAAAAATCTGAGGTTTCGTTTGGGGAAGAGTCACCACCCCAGACCGCCCCTGCGGAACCCCTAACCTACACTTATAATGGTAATGTAATTGACGCAGTACAGGCTCGTAAGAGGGTAAAGAAAGCGATTCTCGATGGGGATAAGTCGATACTTGCCAATCTGGTCACCACCGATCCAGAAATACAGGCAGTATTGGAGAAGGTATTCCCTAAACCAGTTACAAAGGTCACTTATGGAGGCAAGACTATCTCTGCCAAGGATGCCATCGATGTGATTGATGTCTGCGATAATATTAAGGAACTCCAGAAGGTAAAAATCGAGAACATCGACATCGATCCAGAGTTAAAGGATGCCTACAACAGGAAACTGGAAGAGTTTACTCCGACCAGACCAAAGATCACACCCGCCAAGCCTGTAGAAGAGCCTGTTCCTGCTACAGAAGAAGGTGAACCAACATTTATAGATGAAGCCACTGCGCTCACTGAAGCACCAGTTGAAGAACCAAAAGAAATAGTCGATGAAAAACCTGTTGAACAACAAACCGGAGCCCAACAAGACCTTGGAGGAAAAGAAGGTGAAGTTCCACCCAAAGAAGAAGTCCTTCCTGCAAGCGAAGAATCACAGGAGGATGTCCAGTTAATTAAGAAAAAAACTGGACAAAAGAAGAAGCCAGAACCTGCCCAAGACGAAGCCTTAAAGGAAGGAGACAGGGTCATTACCAACTTCTTAGGTACTCCGATTACTGGAACCTATGTGAAGCCTGCCAGTGGCAAGGGAAACCTATGGGTGAAAGCCGATGCGGACGGGAAAAATTACCCTGTCAAGGAAAAAAATACCAGAAGGGAGGGCGAAGCCTCTTCCCCAATATCTTATCAAGCGACAATAAAGTCTCCTATTAAGGTTGGGGATGTTGTCAATACAACTTCTGCGGGAGAAAACTACATTGGAGAGGTAATTAAGGAAGCAGATGCAGAAGGAAATCTTAAAATATTAACCGACAGGGATGCTGTAATTTCTGCCAAAACGGACAATACCACCTTGGTGGGAGAGCCGAGGCTGAAGACCCTGCCGATAAAAGAGAATGATCGGGTCAGGTTCACCGAGAACGGCAAGGAGAAATTTGGAACAGTTACTGCACTGATTGGGAATAAGGCAAAAGTCAAATCCAATACGGGCACTGCGTTTGTAAATGTGTCAGATGTCGAATTAATAGGAAAAGTTGCTCCCCTACAGAAATTTTTGGCTATACAGCACGAAAGAAGAATGGAGAGTAAACTCAGGCAGACCGTCCTGTTTACTCAGAATATTGTCAAGTCAATCTATCGGGGAATAAAGCCTGTTGTTAAGGCAATCAGGAATGTAAAGAGAGGTCAGGGAGAGGGTGCTACATTCAACGCAGACGGAACTCAGCATGAAGGAAGGTCTGTAGTGGTTAGTTTCGAGTCAACAGAGATGAACCATAAGACCCTTGATCCGGTTCCGGTTACAAATTTTATTGCAGAAAGGGAACATTTTTTTATTGCTCCGAACATCAGATTTGGCCTGTTTAAGAGCGAGAATAGTGACCTTACTTCTGTAGACATCGGGATGAGCCTACCGGAGTCTTCGTTGCCTCTTGCAATCAAGGCAGGTAAGTTCCTTCGCCAAAACTCTCTTTGGAATGGATTTGTAGGGGAGTACGGGAAGGCAGTGGAACTTGGATTTGACGGAAATACTCCACGGCACTTGACCCAGAAGATGCTTATCGAACTCAACGAGTCTCTCTTGAGGGGAGAACTGCCGATATGGGTTACGGAAATCCGCCCTGAGACATCTGCCAACTTCTCCAATATGACAGAAGACGGGAAAGGAAATTTTGTCTTCTATCATTTCTCAGGTGAAAAACGGGGTCAAATTGATCCAAGCAAATCAGGGGCAAACACTGTCACCTCACCGGAAGAAAGAAGAGCAATCTCAAAGGCAGGGGGAGTATCCTTCTTCTATACCGATCCGGTGGATGTAGAGCATAATATCAAAAGTGATGTCGGTCATGAGGTAAGAATTCCAAAGGAAAGAGTTTATGATACAGACTCCGATATCTCAGGGTTTGCACCAGAGGCACTCAAGCGATATAAGGAGGCATATCCAGATCAGGCATACAGCGCAAGTGACAAGGCTTTCTGGATCAGTAAGGTTGCAGGAGAGAATGGATTTGAGATGACCGTCTCGGCATGGAACGGAACAACAAGGGCACAGGCTCTTATCCCTCACACCCCATTAGATCATCAGATAAAAGCGGGTAACGTAATTGAAACTCCATTCCAGAACAAGTTTAAAGGCAACAGGGAAAATTTCGTCCCTGTAGAGTGGTTGGACAAGTACACGTTACTGCATAATTTCCTCGACCTCCACGATGGCAAACTTGGTGACCTTGGTGACAGGGGCAGGATGTCTCTGGATGATATCACAAAAGTCATTGACTCCTCAGAAGCACCCAAAGAACTTAAGGACGAGTACCATGAAATACTGAAGTATAAACCGGAAGACAAATTTTCAAGTCCTCTGCATGATCTGGCGAACTTTATGGCAGAGCGCAGGGAGGCTCCGGTATTTATCCCAGAAGAGATTCATTCTTCTATCGTGGACAGGATAAGCAACACTCTTCGGAATGTCCTTGGGATAGGTAAGGCAAAAATGATCACCCTTAAAGGAGAAGCCTTCGGTGAGGCACTCAAACAAGCACAGAGTGTCGGGGGATTGAAGTTTCAAGCAGTCGGAGCATTCACCAAGAACACTATAGAAGAGTCTGAAGCCTACCAGAAGCACATCGAAGACGGTGATCTCACCAAGGATTTCGACCTCAGAACTATCGGAGGCAAACCTACCGTCATCATCAACCCAGATAATATGTTTGTAGGGGACTTGATGGCAGGAGATAAGAAAATTCTAAATGCAGAAGGGGGTATTAAGTTCGTTCTGGCAACTGGCGATGTATGGGCGAGTGCGGATAAGAGAACGGCAGACATCCTTGTAAAGAAGATTAACGAGGCAAGGGAGCAGGATATTAAAAATGGTGGGGACGGTACGATTCATATCCTTGTCACAAAGGGTTCAGCAGAAAAAACCATTTTCTCAAGAGGGGGATCAATCGCATCAGTCCAGATACTTGAGCATCTGGTTCAACTTGGAAGCATTAAGGCAAAAGATTTACAAAAAGCCTTGACCGATGTAGGAAGTAAGCCAGAGTACGGGATTGATTTTAGCGACAGCAAGAGCCTTGCGGATGTTAGTCTGACCGTGAGAGATAATTTTCTTGACACAAGTGCCACCTCTTTCCGTAAGAGAAAGGCTTTTTTAGAGGAGGTTATTGGACATCTGGGCAAGAACAGTAAGTCGGTAAAGGAGAACATCGAAAAGATACGCACTCAAATTGATAGTGAGTCAGTTGGCAGAAAAATTGACTTCTCAGTAAAAGGAGTCTCTGAGGCATTAGGAACGCTTCTCTCTGACGAAATGACGCAGGGGGTTGAAGGTAGCCATGTGTATGCCACGATTCAAGTTGACAGACCTGTAATTACAAAAGAAGGAGGCCACGGCAGTTATCCCTTCCATATCCAACAAGAAGATGGTTCCCGTGCGATTCTAAACGAGGTGGCAGAGAAAATGTACATCACTGACGTTGTAAATGACGTTGAAAACAACGTAGTTCCACGAACCTTTATTAATGACGCAGGTAAAGAGATGAGTGGGGGAACGAAATTGGGGAGTAACAGTGTTGGTTGGGCAGAAGGGACTATTAAGCGGGTAATAAAGAAACCGGAACTTGCGCTGATGCATAACGCAGAAGGTAAAATCTACGGTTTCGAACAGGATGGGAAAGTTGTGCTAAACGGTGATCTGATGAATGGGAACACTCCTGTTCACGAAGCAGGTCATATCTGGACGAAGTGGGCAAAGACAGACAGGTCAGACCTGTACGATGCAGGGATGGAAAAGGTAGCCGATTCAGAATACCACAAGGCAGTCTCGGAAAACCCGTTCTACCAAGAACAGGTCAAGGATATGACCCCAGAGGAAGCAGATGCCTATCTGAAGGAAGAGGCACTCAGTAGGGCAATCGGAGACCAAGGAGAGAGTTTTATTAACGAGACAAAGAAAGCCTCCTTCAAGCAGTGGCTGAGTGATTTATGGGACTCTATCGCCAAATACGCAGGAATCCGTGGTAAGTCTGCCGAGGAGATCAGTAAGATGTCCTTGAATGAATTCAGCAAGCACGTAGCCTCAGATATACTGGGAGCAGACCCAACTCCAGAGAGGGCACGGGAAGCCGAAGGAGATATTATCCCAGATAAAGGAATACGATACGACCAAAAATCAGAAGAAACCAGTGATCTCACTGACTTTCTAAATCGCATCGGTGGCTTCTCTGATGTTCCTGTAAGCAAGCCAATCAAGATAGCCGAGGTTAAGAAATCGACTCCCCTTCCAGACTATCTGACCCAGTCAAAAGAGCGCACTGTAGGGGTCTCCCATCAAAACCTTAATTACTTGGCAAAAAGGTTGGGATTACCCGAAGTTGAAAGGGGTAAGGTGCGGAATGCTGTAGAACAAGCCGAGAGGGGCAGGAGATTTTTAGCCGAAGGTGCTGACCCATATAAACTGGAGGATTGGGCAGGTAAAACTGCTGATAAGATATCTATATCAGGGGCATATTTGGAGAAATTAGTCATTGATGCTGATGCGATCTCGGATAAAAAAAGTGATGAATCCAAGGAAGCATTACAGAAGATTGAGGAATATCAGAAGGAGATAGTAAAAGAATTCGGAACCGACTGGGCACAACAGGCGCAAGCATTGCAAGGCGCAAGAAATCTGGATACCGACAGTTTTACTGCCGTTCACTTGGCAGTTAAAAAGTCAAGCGGGCAGACTGAACTTACCGATGCACAGATTGAGGAGGTTCAGAACTTAACCGATACAACGGCAAAATTGAACTCAAAGGTCAAGGAGTTGGAGAGGAAACTCAGAGAGAAGACTGATGCACACATAGGAGAGAGACCGGAGAGGCGATTCACCGCTCAAAGGGCAGGTGAAATTGCTGATAATTTGCTTAGAAAAGGTAGGTTAAGCCGACCCGATTCGTTCGCAATGGTTACACCTGCATCGCTTGTATGGGATGGAGCAATAGAAACGGTTGCCAAGACGATAAAACTGAGTGGAAAAGCCTCGGATGCCATTGACAGTGGAATAAAACACATAAAAGGTACTGACTGGTACGAAGGACTGACCCATGAGAAGCAAAAACAGGCAGAGAAGGACTTCAGAGACTTTACTGAGCAGGAACTTAACTCCAAAAAGTACCAACAGGAAGTAAGGGACAGTAAGCGAATCGCAGGTCTGGAAAAACAGTTGGCTGATCTTAAGAATGATATTGTTACTGAAACTACACCGAAGGCGCAAAGGGAGAAGACCGATCAGGAGCAGGAACTGCTTACCCAGATCAAGGGAGAAAAGGCAAGGATAAAGGATGAGTTAGACTTCCAGTCACTGAAGAAAAGTATGGGATACCATAAAGGCAGTGACTTTACACCAGAAGAATCGAAGGCAATCTGGGATTATGCAAAGAAGAAATACTTAAACAACGGAACCTCCTTTAAGGATATGATCTCAGATGTTGGCAACGACTTAGGACTCACTTTTTTTGAGGTAAGCAAAGCAATCGTGACCCCCAAGACACAACCAATCACCGATGAAGTGTGGCAGACACGGTATGACATGAACAGGAACAGAAGTGCCACGCAAAGGTATATCGATAACCAGAGTCCGGTTGATGCAATAAAGGCATTCAAGACAGTATCCAATTTCATCAGGGAAGTCAAGGTATTCGGTCACGGTGGTGTGTTTATCGGAACCCATGCAGGGATGACGTTGATGGATTTGCCCCGTGCGCATTATACCATCAAAGCCTTTATGAATGCCTACAAGAATGCTTACGGCAGTTCTGCAAAATACGAGATGGCAATGACTGAACTCAAAGGTCGCACGAACTACATTACGGCACGAAAGGCAGGTCTACAGAATGATCCAGACAGGGTCAACAATGACAGCGAGATCATTAAGCCGATGTTTGGAAAACTCTCTTTGTCTGGAATGAAGGGATTCAATGCGATCAAGACGCTTCGTCAGGATTTGTTTGACAGTCACTATAACGAACTGACACCCGAACAACAAAAAAATAGTGAAGTGCTGAGAACGATTGCAAAATTAATCAATACCGCTACGGGTGCAACAAACATTAAACTGGGTGGCTCTATAGACAAAGTATTTACTGAGGCAACATTTGCAGGAGGCATGGAATTTTCAAGATGGGAGAAACTCATTGGCAATCCTGCAAAGGCTGTCGGTATTGGCTTTAAGGCGGGAAAGACCTTATTCAATGGGAAAAGGATTACACCCGAAGACAAGGTGTTCATAAAGACTTGGAGCAAGCGTTGCGGTTGGGAACTTGGGGCATACGTGGCATTGTTGGCTGTTAATTCTGGACTCCAGTCCTATCTAAATGACGATAAGAACCCAGTGAACCTTACGGATTGGAAGAAATCCGACTGGTTAAAAATGAAGATCGGAGCGCATACACTTGACTTTAGTTCTGGGATGATTAGCACTCAAAACTTCATCAAGAGAATTGCGCTGATTGCCTTTGAAAACGATGAACTAAACTCCAAGGGACTGCCACTTAATACAAGGGGGATACCAGAGGGCAATGGGTCTAATGCGTTAAAAGCAACAGGAAGATACCTCAGAGGCAAACTTGCACCTGCATACGCTGAAGTTGCTGATTTAGTTTCTCGCCACGACTATGCGGGCAATACCCTACCCATGTTTGACGATAAGCCAGAAAGAGCGAACAACAGGAAACTGACATGGAAAGAATATCTGTTGGAGAAATCACCACTTCCAGTCGGGGAAGGGATAAAAGTGTTTTACGATGAGGCCAGTAAGCAAGGCTTGAGCGAAGACCAGACCAGTAGTGTCCTAAAGGGTTTGGCAGGTGGTCTTGTGAGTGGGTTGTCTGGATTCAGAACGTATGAAAACGACCCAGAAGTTGATATCATATCAAGGGTAAGGGAGATC
>Ga0302322_100002835_pt1 | contig 14752 bp, 8 predicted proteins | sample Fen_T0_2_FD_203757 | JGI IMG/M metagenome (GOLD analysis project Ga0302322, IMG submission 203757) | Peat permafrost microbial communities from Stordalen Mire near Abisko, Sweden - Fen_T0_2 | ecosystem: Environmental > Terrestrial > Soil > Wetlands > Permafrost | place: Sweden: Abisko... | reverse complement strand
GACCGACGGGCGATCTGGTGGTCGAGCTTTCGCCCAACGTCGTGCGGTCCAACTCGGCGCGCGCGTACGTCGTGAACGCGGAGCGCGCGACCGACGACCCGTTCGTGATGATCCGCACCGAGGTGCCAGAGCGCGGCGAAGCCGGCGTGACCCTGGCGGTCGTCGTTGACTCTTCGATGAGCGTCGGCAGCTCCGCGCTGGAAACCGAACGCGCCGTCGTCGACGCCATCTTGGAGGGCCTCGGCCCGCGCGATTCGCTGGTGGTTCTGGCCGCCGATCAGAGCCTGCGCTCGATGGGGCCGGCCGTGCCAACCGCCGTCTCGCCTGCCGTGCGCGAGCAAGTGCGGGCCGCGCTCGGCTCGCTGCGCGCTGGCGGAGCTTCGAACCTGGGCAGCGCGCTGCAGCAAGCCGCCGATATCCTCGATTCACCGAGCCGCGGAGAACTCGCCGGATCGGGCATGGTCGTGTACATCGGCGACGGCCGGCCGTCGGTCGGCGAGCCCGACGCCGAGCATATCCGGCGCCTGATCGGGCGGCGCATGGGCGGCTTGCCACGGCTCGGTGCCGTGGCGGTGGGGCCAACCGCTGACCGCTGGCTGCTCGCAAAGCTCGTCGCAGGGGTGGGCGCCGTCTACGAGGTGGGTGACCGCGCCGACGCCGCGCGCGCCGGCGCGAAGCTGCTTGCCGACGCGCTACAACCGACGCTGCGGGACGTGGATTTGGATCTGGGCTCGACCATCGATCGCATCTACCCGCGCGAGGGGCGCGCCGTGCTGGCCGGCTCGACCGTCACGGTGCTGGGCCGGCTGCGCGGCAAGTTGCCGACGCGCGTCGGTTTCCGTTTCCGCGACGGCAACAGGCTCGTGCAAGAGTCGCGGCCAATCAACCGCACGCTGGCGCCGTCGAACCAGGACATCATCAAGCGCTGGGTGACGGCTCGCATCGAGGACATCGCGATGCGAGGCGAGGGAGCCCCGCCGGCGATCGTGCTCGCGACCGAAAACCAGCTGCTTACGCCGTGGACGAGCTGGTTTTTTCCTGGCGAAACCGGCTCGGAGTCCCTAGCGCATCGGCTCTTGGATCTCTCTCCGCGGTACGACACCCCGTTTGCAGCGCAAGCCGACGATACGACCGTGACCGGCTCCAGCTTGCTCGAGCCGCCGCACACCTTCGGCGGGGGCGTCTCGCTGCGCGAGGCGGCCGAGGCAGCCGTACGACGAGTCTTGATGAGCGCTGCCGGAGCGATACGCGCCTGCCGTGACGCCCGAGCCACCACGCGCCCCGAAATCGGCCGCGAGTTCAGCCTCGATCTGTCAATCGACGGCGACGGCCACGCCACGCGCGTGCGTGTGGAGCTCGTGGGCGACAGGCGCGAAGATCGCGTGCTCGATCGCTGCATCGAGAGCGTGGTGATGAGCCTGCCCTTCTTCGCGACGGGCGCGATCGTGAACATGACTCACAAGCTCACCGTGCCCGAGAGTCGCTCGTCGCGGCGCACGCAGTGCTCGGCGGCGTCGAAGGTCTCGCTCCCCCTGCGCAAGAGCATCTGGCGCGCCCGGGGCTCCGCGAGTGGCGAGCGTTTTTCCGACACCTACCTCGCGGCCGCTCGCGCCTGTGAGCTGCCCAGCTGGACGGACCGACGCGCCATGCTGCTGATGCACCTGGAAGGCACGACCGACCTCGAAACTTGGCTGCAGCTGGCCGGAGCGCTCGAACGGGCAGGCGAGACCGACGCCGCCGCCTTCTTGAGGCACGAAACACTGCGTCACGTTACGACCTTCCAGCAGCTGCAGCAGGTGAGCAACTTGCTCACGCGGGACGAGCCAAAGATCGACGATGAGCTCGACAGAGCCTACAATCAGGCTGGCAGCAACGCCGACCGGCTGGCGGTGACGCGCCGCTTCTTGCGGCTCGCCCCACACAACGGCCTCGCGCGCCGCCGGCTCCTCTGGCTGCTCGAGGCGCTCGGCCAGAAAGAGGCGCTCGTCGCGGAGATCGAGAGCCTACGCGCCGAGTCCTTCGCCGACGCTGGTCTCTTGGCGCAGGGCGCTTCGGCACTGCGCCGCATCGGTCTCGACGCCGAAGGCCGGCGCGCTTTCGGCGAGCTGATCGAGCGCGCGCCACACGATCCTTGGACGCTCGCCTACGTCGGCGATCGTTTGCGCGCCGAGGGCATGTTCGACGAGGCGGGAGCCGCCTACGACAGTTTGGCGCGCGCCCTGCCGAACGATGCCGGTGTCGCCCTGAGGCTTGCGCTGTCGCACGCCGGCGCCGGTCGGCTCGACGTCGCGACGCGCCTGCTGGAGCGCGTAGCCCAGACAGGCGGGCGTGGCGACGACGGCCGCCTGGGCGAGCTGGCTTCGATTACGCAGGCGGTGCTGCTCGCCGGCGCGCGAGGCAGCGCGGATGCGGAAGTCGAAGCCGAGCTCGACCGGCGCCTGCTGCGTACCGCGCTGCCGGACGTGCAGAGCGTCGTGCTGATTCAATCACCGCCCGCGGATGACCCGATCGAGGTCAGCGTCGTGCGCGCAAATGGCGAGAAAGTGGCACAATCTGCCGATCTCGATGCGCGCGACCTCGGCGTCGCGGCCATCCGCATCGAGCGCGGCGACGGCACGACGCGCATTTCGCTGAAGCGTGCACGGGAGCTTGGCCCGTCGCGCCCGGCCAGAGCGAAGCTCGCGGCGCTGATCCTGGACCGCGAGGGCAACAACCCGCGGCTCGTCACCAAGGAGGTCGAAGTGTCGGCCGATGGCAAGTCCGTAGACCTCGAGTTCGATGGAGAGGCGTTTCTATGACCGACCAGGATAGCCGCGAACCCCTACCCCCACTGGCTGGGCCCACCGCTCCGGCGTCGCCCGCCGAGCCCGCGTTCCAGGGCTTGCTGCTGGACGATTTAGTCGGGCCGCAGCGCGTCCAGCGCCCGCTTGTCGGCGTTTCGCTGTGGTGCTTCGGTGCGCTGTTCTGGTCCTACCTGGTCGTGGGCGAGATCGTGGTGTGGACCTCCGTGCCGGAAGTCTTGGGCGTGCTTGCCGTCGTTGGCGCGTTCGGTCTCGCCTGGTACCGCGGCACCAGTCAGATGCCACGGGCACCCCACTTTCGCATTCTCCTGCCCGGCATCATTGCCTTCTTCTCGTGGCTGGTCATGCTCGCCATGAGCACCGCCGTGTTCAGCACGGGCGGGCGCCGGAATGCCGAACTGGCCGCACTATTGCTCTGGTGTTTCGCGGCCAGCGTCTACGCGCTGGGCCGCCACCTGACGGCCCTGAAGCGGGTGCCATTGAGCACGCCGGCGCGCGCCGGACGCATCGCGTGCTGGGTGATCGCCGCCCTCGCGACCTTGATGGCCGGCGTCAATATCATCAGCTGCGCCTGACCACGACCGTCGAAGCGCGGCCGCGCGCAAGTCCGCCCGCGTGACCATGAGGGTCTCGCTCGCACGGCGCGTGCTCCGCGCCGACAGCCACCCGCCGAGTTCCGCGGACGCGAAAACCCGCGTTCACGCTAGCCTGATGCGCCGGCGGCGTGCAGGTCAATTGTCCCAGTAGTTATTAGTTCCAAACAACGTTGGCGCCCAGTCGGTTCCGACGAAATTGGGCGGAGCGGACGAGTCAATACAGTTCGATAAGGGCGAGCCCATCACGAAATCGTGCATTAGGTGGAACGCGCAGTCGCCCGACCCGTCACTGGTCGGCGTGACGCCGATCAACAGATGCGAGGCATAAGGGAAGTTTGCGATCCACGAGAGCGGGTTCGTATAAGCGCCCTCGGCGCGGTCCGCCTCGGCATTTGGAATACGCGGGTCGAGGCCACCATGTAGCGCGAGCGTGGGAATCTCGAATGCCCCGCGCAATGGCATAAGCTCCGAATCATACACCGGCCAAAGTTCTTCGACCCGGCTGAACGAATCCCCGCCGCTACCTGCCCCGAGCAGCGAACTTTGATACAACGTAGCCAGATACTCTCGATAGGCTGCTTCCGAATCGAATTCGTCCGAGTGCCACAGCTCGGATGCGGTAACCAGGTCGAACGTGACTTGTGAGAAGTACGGAGTCGAGGCGCCGTCTGCCACCAACTCCATGAAAGCCGTGGCCGTCTCGACGTCCTTCGTGCCACAGCGATCTATGTGAGAGAGTAGCGCGGGAATTCCGGCGTACAACGGATATAGGGCGAGCATCTTGTAGATCGCGATTTGTACAGACAGCGTGTCGTACTTGAACGCAGCACAGCGCCCGCTGTCTAGCCCCTGCCACACGCGGGCCGCGAGGGCACGCGGATCAGGCACCCGTGCCGAGCACGCCACAGACGAGCCACACAGGGCCAACACGCGATCGAATGCGGCTTCGGCCGCTTGGTCTTCGACCTTGGCGCTGAACCCTCCTGGAACAATAGCCTCCAGTATCATCCGCTGGATCAACTCCGGATATCGCTCGGCCACTTGCTGGGCCCAAACCGTGCCCGAAGACTGGCCCCATAGGGATACCTCCTCCGAGGTCCGAGTTGCCGAAATAAACGCGGCGACGTCGTGCGTGGATTCCGTCAAGCTGAAGCCACTCAAATCGTCACCCCAGACCCTCTCGATCGACAGCACGCAATTCGAGACCTCTGCCGGCGTAATGTCCGAGCCTCCCGGGCTGCTAGTGTCCTCCTCTGTGGGGCAACTCAAGTATTGACTGCTGCCGCTGCCCCTCGCATCGACGGTATAGACGTCCGTCCCCGGCAGCAACGTACTGAGTTGCCGCATCAGCAGATCGAATGAAAGGGTTCCCGAGATCCCCGGTCCTCCTGCCAACAGCCAAAGCATGCGACCGCTCGGATTGGTGGCGCGAATCCTTTTGGCCGCGATTTGAAGGGTCGGCTGCGCACCCGGGTTCTGCCAGTGATAGGGCGCCATCAGCTGAGCGCACTCGGCCACGTCGGTCGGGTCACTCGTGCACGGAGACCAGCGCACGACTCCCTTGAAGCCGCTTGCCGGCTGGGTCTCGCTTACCGGCGGGTCAGACCGGCGCATTGAGTTCAACGGCTCACTCCCGCACGCGAAGAGCGACATCAACCACAGCGTGCTGAAGGCACGCCATAAGACTTGCCCAATGCCGTTCAAGCGATTGGCACCTTGCACCCGCTCATCGCGTCCTTGAGGCGCAAACCTCCAGAGGATTGTCGTTGGTCGGTCCGAGTTGGCCTGGTCACTGCGGACGACGGAAGAATTGACCATGGCGGGTCACCCCATTGGTGAATCCGGCAGCGTGCCGGCTTCGCCCGCCATGATCCGCAAGTGCTCGAATCCTATCGACGCCCTACTCAGAGGGTCCTTGCCGCACTGTGAGGCCAGAAGAAGGTCATTGGCCCGTTGTGATTCACGTTTCCGGTCTTGGGAAAATTCCGACCCACTGGGCCCTCGTTGGGAGAGAAGGCAAAGCAGCACCAGGGGTCTTCTGCAACCCAAATCGTATCCGCGACGGGATTGCCTTGTTGATTCCAGACCTGCCACAGAACATCGTCTAGCCCGTTGTTGTCGAAGTCACCGATGGACGGGCGAGCCGCCGACGAATAGCTCGCGGCCGGTACAGGTATCGAGAACGAATCGACTCCAAGTCCGGGCCAGACTCGAAAGTACACGACAGACTCCGGGTTATTTCCCCAATATTGGCCGATATCGGTCGGTACGAACATGATGTCGGTGGGATCCCAACGTCGGTTGGCGTCTCCGGCTGTATAGAAGAAATTGCCGGCTATCGGAACATAGCGCCCCTGACCATCTGGAGCGGTGCCAGGATAGAAGTTGTTGCCATCTGACCACCAGACATCGTCCGGCAGGGTCTGCGAGAAGAAGTAGATGTCGCTGACACCATTGTTGTCGAAATCTCCGGCAATCGGATAATAACCGAAGTCGTGCTCATAATTATACGACTGGTAGCCCTGCGGTCCGAACATCCACAGCGTATATCCTGTTTTATGTACGCCTTTTGGCGGAAAAGTGACTCCGATGAGAGACAGATAGTCTCTTGATGTCCACAGGATGTCCTCGTACCCATTGCCGTCGAAATCACCGATTACCGGCTCATAGAGCAGGGGTTCCACCCAAGGGACAACCAGCGCCGGCGCGGTAAACGTACTGACCGTATTGTCCCAGCTCTTGAAGACGGTGACTTCGTTGGTGCCAAAGTCCCAATAAACGCGGTCTTTGAGCCCATCGCCATCGAGATCCGCCAGGAGCAAATCCACGTTGTTCGCGGAGGTCTGCAAATCCCGCGGCCGCTTCACCGAGAGGTCGGGCTGCCATAGCCAAACTGGCACCGCGGCGGTGGCAATATCGGCCACCATGTTTTCCACCATTAACCCTTGTTGTCCTGACCCTTCGGCACCGTCACTGGATTTGCAATCCCCGGTGCAATCGGGCGAAACAGGTGAGGAGATGCCCAACCATTGGTCAATCACGATGACGAGCTCGATGTTGACGCCGGCGACCACGTGCACTCCGGCCGCGACCGTCTCCCAAACTGCTACCACGACTACGAGCGCAGCAACCAGGCATAGCCCCTTGTCGCTGCTCCCAGAAGCCGTGGTCCCACCCACCTTGTTCTGGGAAATGGTCTGCAGAACGCTCTTGGACATGCTGCCCATGGCAGCACTGATGCGAACGTGATCCCCACTGAGCACATCCTGCCGAAACGACTCGAACGCGGCCGGATTTGCCTCCTTGGTCTTCTGTACGATGAAACCGATCGCTTCTCGCTGCTGCGCCAGTGCTTGTGGATCTTTGACCTTGTCCGTCAGAAGAAAGTTGTTTCTAACGGTAGGAATTGCCTCCGCGACGGGGCCGTCGCCGAAAAACATGCCCCGCGCCAGCTCCTCGGTGGAGTACCGGTTCAGGTTGGGCGTGGCGGCCTTCGCAGGTTCGGCGAAACCCTTACTCGCCACCGAATCAGCGGCCGTTGAGCCATTCGAGCCATTCGCATTCGGGTCGGGGGCGCCGCACGCCTGAAGGAGGTACCCGAAGACGGTGACGATACCAATTAGCTTTTTGAACATGAGCCCTCAAGTCCTGGTAGAAATCGACGAACCGGAAACCGAGACCGCACCCAATCGAAAGCCGCCACGGGGAATTCGAACGGAAAATCGAATGGTCTGAGCAGTAGGATTAAGGCTGCAGACATGGATAGAAAAAAGGAGCCCAGGCCGAACAAGATGACGTTGCCCAAGTGAAAAATTAGGCCACCGATCAATAACCACTGTCGCGCGCGGTGATCAGGGCGCAGGGCCAACGAGAGAAACAGCATCAGCTCTAGCAAGACTGGCAACCAGGTGAGCAGTGCGCTGACGCCGGCAGGCTGCAGAAAAGAGACCACGTAATCGCCCAGCCGATCGGGAAGGCCGATCCTCGGGTCCAGCATCCAATAGTAGATGGCCGTCCCGTTTGCCCATTCCTTCACGCTGAACTTGCCTATGGCGGCGTGTAGATAGATGCACGCAACCTGAACCCTGACCGCCATCATCGCGGATAGCGCGACGCGCGAGGCGATGAATGCCGCGGAGCTCTCGACCTTCGGCGCCGGATCCCAGTGCCACTGACGTGAATCCGTCACAGCTACAGGCAATAGAATGAGGGCCAGCGCATTTGCCACCTGATCGCCGCCGTCGAGTGGGACGCACGACACCGCGAAACTCCAGGTGAGCCAGGCATGGAACGGCGCGGTAAACCGCGGCCTCCAGCCGGCTGCGGTCAGCAACAGAGCCCCGACTGCAACGTATCTTGCTAGCGCGAGGTGAGCGCCCAGCAAATTGAAGAAGGAGCAAGAACTGAGCGGGCCGCCAGAAGCCCCGGCGATGCTCGTCAGGGCCGGTCGGAAAAGGATATTCGGATCGGTGGCCGTGAGAGTCCAGGCGAGGCTCCCCGCAAGGATTGTTCGAGCGAGGCCATAGACATTGGTCCACGGCACCGCCGGCTGGCCGAGCACGGGTGACTCAGCCACGAGAAGCCACCGGGTGACTGCACACCGCATTCACCCGCACGAATCGTGATGGCATGTCGATGCTCCAGTAGGATTTTCGCCACGCCCAAGGGATGGGCTGGCGTGACTGAATGACGGCGCGCCCACAATAGCTGGGTACATTCATCATAATGGGTAGCGAGAGTTCAGGACTTGTTTGCCTCAGACAATCAGATAGGCTCGATCGACACGAAACCCACGCGGATTCTGGGATCTGCCCCACTAAAGCGGTGAGTTCGATGCTTCGAAGGCGATATTTGCGACTGATCCCCAACGGCCCTCGCTGATCAGTGGAGTTGGCGGCGGCCAGTTCCCCGTTGCCGCGAACCTCGTAAAAATAATCGACGCGCTCGCGGGGGTTCCTGGTGAAGAATGCCCAGCCCTCAGGCAAGAGAGTGCGCACGATAGTTCGGGAATAAGCACCCACGCCAAAAGCGTCTTCAGGCAGAGCTCCTAATAAGCCGATGATTGCAATCGAGATCCAAAACAGGGCGCATAGTGAATCAGTAATCCTACGCGTACGCGTACGATCTACCGACGGGACCGCACCCTGTACCCCGCTCGCTTCAGATCCCTCTATTTGCTCGAGCCCCATGCTGATCTCCGGCAATCTCCTGCACGCATGACGGCCCCGCGCTCTCGCGTCTCGCCGTCTCACTCACGCTTATCAGATGACGAATGTTTGTGGTATCTCAAAATCTACTGAGGCGACCAATTTGAACGGAAACAATGCGTCACATGAACAAGACGTCACATGAGCAATGAAACCATCTCTGCCGCAGTCTTCGTCGCTATCGGCGTGGTCCTGATCGCGCTTGGTCAGCCGCTTGCGACACGTAAGATTGCCCCTAACGGTGTGTACGGGTTCCGCACCACGGCAACCCTGAGGAGTGAGGCAATCTGGTACAGCGTCAACGAGCGTGCTGGGAAGCAGTTTCGAGTCTTGGGGTTACTGGTTGCCATACTCGCCTTGATGCTCCGGGTCGCCGGTGTTCATCCGAACGGTCCGATGAGTGTGCTCCTCATCATCGGTCTCATCACCATCGTGTTGAGCAATCTGAGCTTTGCGGACAAACTCTGGACTGCGGAGCGGAAAGCGGCGCGCGAAGAAGATCCATCCTCTAACTAGTTTCGGAAGACCATGTCATCAATCAGCAATAAGGTCGTTGCAGTGGGGTTATGCGCCGTAGTTCTGCTGTTGCTCCTTTGGAGCATGCTATTCAATCGATCGGCGGGCGCACGTCACTCCGCGACGTCGAGTCCATCCGCCGACGAAGGAGACGCTCCCGTGCGCCGGCCGGTGATTCGTGGAGAGAGCGCCATGCGCTCGCATGGCGCCGCGTCCGCGTCGGCCGTAGCGCCGTCCCCTCCAGTGGCCACGGGCACGGGGGGTGCGCCATCGTTCAATGTACGCGGCATTGTCAGCGGCACACGCGCGGAGTCGACTCCCCGACCGTCACCGGGTTCCTTTGGGTACATCGATGCTGGGCCGATACAACCGCGCGATCCGAAAGCCAAGGTCGTACCTTGGTAACAAGCCTCGCTCTCGCACTCGAGCGCGCTCCGCGCAGATGAGCTCTGCGACCAGAAGTCTTGGGCGTGCTTGCCGTGATCGGCGCGGTCGGTGTCGCTCGGTACCACGGCACCAGCCGGATGCCACGGACACCACTTTCGCGTTCTCATGCCCGGCACCAGCGCCTTCTTCTTGTGGCTCGTCACGCTGCTCATGAGCACCGCCGGGTTCGACCTAAGCTCCTGCCCTCCCAGCGGTCCGTCCGACGCGTTGTTACCCAACCAACGGGCTCTGGCGGAATACGTCATGGCGATAGTTGCCGCCGCGACGAGATTTTGGCGGCTGTCGACGCCCAGCGTTGCCGGGTCGTCCTCCAGCGCGCGCCCGCGCTTGCTGTGTCGTGGAGCGCCCGATAGAACGATCCCATGAATGTGGTCGATGGGTACGGAGAATACGCATTCGCCAAGCATGTCAACGCCACGTTCGAGGCGCCGGAGCTCGGCGCCTTTCGGCTCGCGTACGGGCTGGCCCACACTTGCTCTCCTCAGAATTTGGTGCACGCCGGACGAGGGGAAATTGCCAGGGATAAGGACGACCCCGCGGGAGCTTTGGCGCGCGCCACCACGGCCCTGCAAGGCGCGCTGACGACTCGCTACGAGACGATTCGCGCCGGTTTGAGCGGCGGGCTCGTGCCCATCTTCATCCCCCGAACGCTCTACGAGCTGGTCTACATCAACGAGATCCTTCGCCAGGAGCGCGAGGCCGCTTACCCGGATTGGGCGCTCAAGCCGCTGCCGCGCTGGGAAGAGCTGGAGAGCCCCGGCGCCGATCACGCATCGCCCGCCATCAGCCTGCGTCCGGCAACGGTAGCGCTGGCGCACGCGCTCAACGCCGTCATCGTGCAGCGCCTGAACGCGATCGACGACACGCAGCGGACAACCCTACCGCTCACGCGCCGTGCAATCTTGCTGGTCCTCGAGGCGGAGATCACCCGCTTCGGTGACCAGCTCCGCTCCGCGGTGGATCACCCAAACAAATATCCTTGCCCCAATGTGCCGGCCGGCCTCAGCTTGGGCGCGCGGCTCCGCGCGGCGCAGATCCGGAGCCAACTAGCGACTATCGTCGCAAGCATGCGGGCCGCCGTGGCGATCGAACTCGCGTACCCGGGCCGGCAGCTCTTGTACCGCGCGTCGGAGTTCGAGGACGATGTCGGCGTGGCGCCGAGCGTGTTGTCGTACAACACGGGGTTCTGGGCGACGCTCGTCTACGACAAGGACATGAACACCAATACGCCGGAGTTCTTGCTGCAGAACCCCGCGCGCACCGGGCGGTGCGTCGCGGCCCCCTACGCGGACATGCTCCGCGCTGCGTTCCCGTTCCACGTGCCGCTCGGCAACGCTCTCGACCAGCTCCACGGTATCGACCAGCAGAGCCACGCGTGGTCGAAGGCGAACAGGACGTGGGCACTCACGCAGGTCCGCGAAGGGGACCTGGTGGATGCCACGACCCACTGGAAGTACATGATCTACGTACAGGACGATCGGAGCGCCCTCAATCGAATGGTCAAGGGCTACCCGCGCCTCCGATGGCACCCGTTCGACGCGAGGTCCGTCCCGGAGTACGAGGCCGTAGCGGAGGCGTGGAGGCCAGTAATCGAGGCGCCTCCACTGAAGGTGCGGCGACCCGAGTCGAGGGACGCGCTCACCGCGGTCCTGGCCTCGCAAGCGAAGCCCAGCCCGACCGTCGTCGTCGATCCGGACCTCGAAGAACTGAATCCGCACGACGGCGAGGATCCGTGGTCGCCGCCGCCCAAGGACGGCGGCGGCTCTGCCCCGGCGGTATTGGGCGGGAAATCCTCCATCGAGAAGCTGTGGGAACACTACGAATGCACCGCCGACGAAGCGAAGGACGTGACCACTGACGTCTATCGACACCTGCTGGTCGATCTCGTGACCACGCTCGGGAAGGGCCTCGTGCTGTACGGGAGCGCCGCGCTGTGGCTCGAGGGCACCCCGCGGCCCGACGACAGCCCAAAGCTGAACATCAAAGATCTGGACATGGCCATGGACTACGAGACGCTCGTCCAGAGCAACGACGGCGGCGCGCCCAGCCACGAGAACGCGCTGGAGATCTTGAAGGTCAAGTTGAGGGGCATCCCCGCCATCCTGGTCATCACCGAGAACCACGCTCAGGGAACGATCACGATGACCTCAGCGGGGACGGTCGAGATCATGAGCCCGGACAAGAAGATCCAGTTTTCCGTGAACTGGAGGACCAAGGCGGATCAGGGCGACCTCGTGGGATGGTGCGACGAGTTCACCATCGCGCCGAAGAGCGGCGGCAAGTCCGCCCGGATGATGATCAGTGGCAAGAAGTTCATCCAACATCGATTGATCGCTGGCGATGGCTTGATCAACCGGACGCTGTTCCGACCCGACAAGACCGCGAAGATCGTGAGCTACGCGGCGATGTCCGTGGCCCTCGATCCGAAACAGCTCCCCATCATGATGGACTTCATGGAGAAGCTCATCGATTCACGCTGGCTCATCAACGAGTTGAAGCGACTGCACCTGATGAAGCTCAAGCTTGGCAAGCCTTCACGCGAAAAGCAAGGCAGCGACGCCGAGATTGGCGTCGTCTTCGGCACGTTGGTCCTGTCTCTGCAGAGGCTCGACCAGCAGATCGCCGAACAGTCCACGAAGCTGCGCCCGGACAACTGGCGCAACCAGTACGGCGTGCCCAAAGTTTGGCTCGACGACGTGCAGAATGAGCTCCAGATGAGCAATGACGAGTTCTTCAAGCTGCGTCCCAGCGACAAGGAGCTGGACGCACTTCGCGAGCAGACGCCGCGCTCGCTCCTAGGCCAGCGAGAGCGTTTTCTAGGGAAGTTCAGAGACACGCTCGCCAGCAAGTTTCGCGAGGAGGCGCAGGTCGGCATGAAGATCTACCTTCTCGACTACGTCTTTTACAACAAGGACATGGTCAACCGGTGCACGTGGGTGGAGCAGAAGTTCAAGGCGGCGATGTTGGGCGCCCTCGACTCGATGTCCGCGTACCTCGCCGACAAGATCCAGAAGCAGGTCGACGAGTCGCCCAACTACAACAGCGCAAGCGTATGAGACCCAGAGCAAGTGTCTTGGGGAAGGCGGCGTCTTCCTCGAACGTATGAAATCAGGCTCAGTGCGCGGTGAATCCTCCGTCGATTAACAGCGTGGCGCCATTGATGAGTGCGGCCGCGGGCGATGCCAGGAAAACCACGGCGCCGCAGACGTCGACCGGATCGCCTACTCTCCCGAGCGGGATCTTGCTCAGGAGGTCGCTTCGGAATGCCTCGTTTTCGAGCCACTTCACCGTTCCCGGGGTGCGGATGAAGGTAGGCGCCACCGCATTGACATTCACCCGGTGCGGTCCCCACTCGACCGCCAGGCACTTGGTCAAGTGCGCGATGGCCGCTTTCGTCATGCAGTACACCGACTCGGTGGGTAAGCCGACGAAGCCAGCTTGGGAGCTCAGCATCACGATCTTACCGGAGCGGTTTTGAATCATGTGCCGACCGACCTCTTGGCTCACGAAGAACGTGCCTTTCAAGTTCACGTTCAGCGTGTGATCGAAGTCTGCTTCTGTGACGTCGATTGCGGGAGCGGGCGGCCCGATCCCCGCGTTATTGACCAAGATATCGATGCGTCCAAATGCCGTTATCGCTTCGGCCACCGCCCCGACGATCTGGGCGCGCTGAGTGATGTCCATCTGCACGGGCAGTGCTTTCCGGCCCAATGCGCGAATCTGACCGGCGAGCTCAACGCCGGTTCCGCGATCGCGGAGCCCGAGCACCACGTCCGCGCCTGCTCGAGCCAGTGCGAGCGCGATTGCGTTGCCAAGACCGCGTGCGGCGCCGGTGACGAGCGCGACTTGTCCCGTCAAATCGAATCGCACGGGCGGCAAGTCGGCGAGGGTCGCGGGATCGGCCATGTCGCCGGTCTTCCCAAGAAAGCGGCGCGCCGTCAACGAGGCCAGCGAAACCTCGCCCGCTCGAGCCGGAGCCTGACGCATCACCGCCCCTCGCTCTCTCGTGAACCTCGCCAACAAATTCGCGAGCATCGAGCAAAGCCGCTGCCGGTGTATTCGTGTTTGCGTGGAATTCGGAGGCTAGCTCGTGTTGCGTAGCGCTCGGGGTTGAGTGCAGACAGCCAGATTGCGAGTCTGGAAAGGAGCGTGGCATTTGGGGACTTGAATCCGCGGCGTACGACCGTTATGGCTTTCGGATTGGTCTTCTTGATTTCAATTTAGGGCGGCCGCTGCGGCGGTAGACGGGTGGATGTAATGAATCAGCGCGTTCGTTTCGGGTCGGTTGGCGTCTCGCGCTCGCTGTTGCAGCTGGGCGGCGTCGCGATGTTCGGGCTCATGGCCTTCGCGTGCGGATCGGACGCTGCGAGCCCGACCGGGCAGGGCGGCGCGTCGGGTCATGGAGGCAGCGCGGAGGGCGGCAAAGCCGGCCATGGCGGATCGGGCGCTGGCGTCGGTGGTCAGGCGACGGGCGACGCGGGCAGCAGCAACATGGGTGGCGCCGGCAGCGGGCCCGTCGGCGGCAGCGCGGGCAGCCCGCAGGGCGGCGCCGCGCAAGGCGGGAGCGCGGGTAGCGCGCAGGCCGGCGCACCCGCGGGCGGTAGCGCGGGCACGCCGCAAGGCGGCGCTGCTGCTGGCGGCAGCGCGGGCAGCACCCAAGGCGGAGGCGGCGGACAAGCCGGCACATCAGTGGGCGGCAGTGCCGGGACGGCGCAAGCAGGTGCTGCACAAGGCGGCAGCGCGGGCAACCCGCAGGGCGGCGCCGCGCAAGGCGGCAGCGCGGGCAGCCCGCAGGGCGGCGCCGCACAAGGCGGCAGCGCAGGCGCGCAGGGCGGCGCCGCGCAAGGCGGCGGCGCAGGCAGCGCGCAGGGCGGCGCCGCGCAAGGCGGCAGCGCGCAGGGCGGCGCCGCGCAAGGCGGCAGCGCGGGCAGTGCCCAAGGCGGCAGCGCAGGTAGTGCCCAAGGCGGCTCTGGCGGCGGCGGCGGCACGAGCTCCTTTTTGAGCTGGCAGAACGGCTACATCAGTGGTCCGTCCAACATCGGGAACGTCCACGGGTACTGGTATACCTTCCACGACACCGGCACTTCCACGATCTTGCCAAGCAGTTTCGCTACGGCCGGCGCGAACATCTGCGTCACGGGCAACGCCGCGCAATACAGCAACGGCGGCTTGAACTGGGGGTCTG
>Ga0302322_100002834_pt1 | contig 14752 bp, 7 predicted proteins | sample Fen_T0_2_FD_203757 | JGI IMG/M metagenome (GOLD analysis project Ga0302322, IMG submission 203757) | Peat permafrost microbial communities from Stordalen Mire near Abisko, Sweden - Fen_T0_2 | ecosystem: Environmental > Terrestrial > Soil > Wetlands > Permafrost | place: Sweden: Abisko... | reverse complement strand
GTGAGCTTGGCGATCCCGAAGTCGAGGACCTTGGCGCGCTCGCCGCCGAACACCTCGGGGTCGTGGACCAGGAAGATGTTCTCGGGCTTGAGATCGCGGTGCACGATGCCGCGCGCGTGCGCGACGCCGAGCGTGCTCGACACCTGCCGCAGGATCCGCAGCCCGTCGGCCGGTGCCATGCGCCCGAGCCGGCGCAGCCGGCGATCGAGCGGCTCGCCCTCGAGCATCTCCATCGCGATGTAGGCGGTGCCATCGGCGTGGTGCCCGAAATCGAAGATCTGGACGATGCCGGGATCCGAGATCGCGGTCGCCGCGCGCGCTTCATTGAAGAACCGGCTGACGATATCGGGCCGCTGCGTGAACATCGGATGCAGGAGCTTGATCGCGGCGCGCCGCCCCAGCATCGTGTGCTCGGCGAGCCAGACGGTGCCCATGCCGCCCTCGCCGATCTGCTGGAGCACCCGATACGCGCCGACCTGGGTGCCAACGACCATCGCACTCTTTTACAAGTGATAGCGCACTCACGTCAAGCGTACGTAATCATAGGATGTTGTTGAGAAAAACTATGGTGATGGCGCCAGCACGAGCCCACCTAGCGAGAAGAACTGGACAAGGCCTTGGCGCGGGCCCGGCGCATTGAGATCCTCTCCGAGAAAGTAGCGGTCGGCGGGGACCGGAAATGCCGGCAACGTCACGGTTTGGCCGGCGCCGTGCTGGAGCGCGGAGAGCCGGTGCTCCCACACCGGGCCGACGATCCGGTACACGGTGACCAGCTGCACGGCGACGTAGGCGACCGCGCCGGCCGCGAGCACGCCGCAGGTCCGGCGGGCCCACGCGGTGCGCAGCGGCGCGACCACGCCGCCGGCGATCGCCGCGGCGAGCAACGCGACCGACGCGGCGTAGAGCCGCGGGCCGATCTTGGGCGAGGCCAGGAGCGTCACGACGCAGACCAGGCCGGCCAGCGCCAGCACCGCGGCGGGCCACCGCGCTCCCCGCGGTTGCACCGGGGGACCGAGCCGGAAGCGCTCGATCGCCGCGACCCCGATCAGCGGCAGCGCGGCGGCGAGGTAGCTCGCGAGCTTCTCGATGATCCGGACGTTGCCGCCGAAGCCGCGCCGGGCGATCCGCGCGACGACGCTCGCCTGATCGGCGAGGCCGTCGTAGCGTAGATGCTGCGCCGGTGCGGTGAGCAGCACGGCGTAGCCCGCGGCGAACCCGACCAGCCCGGCGAGCATCCACGGCAGGCGGCGCCGGTTCGCGCGCCCGTCGCGCCGGACCACCGCGAGCGCCGCGAGCGCGCCCATCGCCAGAAACGCCGGGCCCGTGTGCTCGTTGCACATCCCCGCGGCCGCGCCGATGACCAGCCACAGCGGCGCGAGCCAGATCCGCGCCGGCCACGGCTCGGCGACCGCGAAGCGATACGGCGCGAGCCACAGCACACTGACCAGGGCACCAAACAGGTAGTTTCCGGTGAACGGCCGGTAGAACAGCATCGGGCCGATCTGCGGCGTGCAGGCGAGCACCACCGCGGTGACGATCAGCGCGACGAGCGCATCGTCCGTGCGCCGGACGCTCGGCCAGCGCCCCAGCGCGAGCGCGGTGAGCAGCGCGAACAGGCCGAGCTCGACGATCGGCGTGACGATCGGGTGCAGCGGGCCGAGCGCATACCCGATCAGCGTGGCCAGCTGGCCGAGCCGCGGGTTCTGCTCGAGGTAGTCGCCCTTCGCCACGTCCCAGAACATCGCCAGCGATGCCGGGCGGTTGTGCAACAAGACGACGTGGCTCCAGCCATCGCGCAGCACCGGCTCCCAGCGCGTGCCGAGCACCAGCACGGCCCACAGCGGGACCACGAGCAGCGCCCACCTGATCGGGGCCGTGCGCGCGGACATCGCGGCGACCGTAGCACCCGCGGTCAGGTTCCGCGCGGCGGCGCGGCGCCAGATTCGGGGCGATCGAGATCGATCTGGGCGCTGGTCGCACCGCTCAGCCGCGCGGCGATCTCCGACGCCGAGGGCAGCACCAGACTCGGGACCTCCCAGGCGCGGATCGTGCCGTCGGGCGAGCCGGTCACCAGGCGATCTACCGCGCGCCACGCGATCCAGTTGACCGCCGCGCTGTGGCCGCGCAGCACGCGGTGGCGGCGGGTCGGCAGATCCCACACGATGATCGTCTTGTCGTAGCTCGCCGACGCGAGCTTGCTGCCGTCGGGCGAGAACGCGACGCCCATCACGAGGTCGGTGTGGCCGTGCAGGACGTCGATCACCTGGCCGGTATCGGCGCTCCACAGCCGCACCGTGCGATCGGCCAGCCCGGCGGCGATCCGGCTGCCGTCCCGCGAGACGGCGAGGCGGCTCGCCCGGTACGCGCCGGTCGGCAGCTCGATGACCTTGCCGCGATCGACGAGCGCCAGGGTGTCGTTGCAGCGGTGCAGCACGAGGCGATCCACCGGATCGAACTCGGCGAGCACGACGCACCACGCGTCGCCGGTGCCGAGCCGGGTGATCGTGCCCGCGCCATCGATCAGGTACGACGCGTCGCCGGCCGGGGCCGCGATCCGGCCGTCGCGCGCGAGCGCGAAGCCGCGGATCGGCGCCGTGCTCTCGAACACCAGGCGGCCGCGGCCGGTCGCGGCGTCCCAGCGCCGCAGCGTGCCATCGCTCGACGACGAGTACAGCGTGCCGCCGTCGCGGCTGAACTCGGCGTGGGTGACGAGGCCGGTGTGGCCGAGCAGCGCGCGCGAGTGGCCGGCGCGGTCGCGCAGCTCGATCGAGCCATCGGGGCTGGCCAGCATGACGCGATCGCCGGCGGGCGACACCACGCTGCCGCCCAGGCCGTGGGCGGTGTGGTCGGCGGAGAACAGCTCCTCGCGCGTGCCGGCGCCGAGATCCCAGCGCGCGACCGCGCGGCTCGTGGTCGCCAGCGCGGCTTCGCCCTCGAACCGCAGGTCTTCGATCGGCTCGGACTCGACATAGGCCGACGAGCTCGGCCGGGCGATATCCCACACCCGCGCGCTGCTATCGAGGCTGGCGGTCGCGACGCTGCGCTCGTCGGCCGAGAACCGGGCGACATAGATATCGTCATCGTGGCCGCGCAGCACGAGCGCGGTGCGGTTGGCGAGCCGCCACACCCGCGCGGTCGCGTCGTCGCTCGCCGACAGGAGCTGGCTGCCGTCGCGGGACAGCTCGAGCGTGTAGATCGCGTCGGTGTGGCCGCGCAGCTCGGTCACGCTGCCGGTCGCGGTGTCGACCAGCAGGATCTCGGGGAGCGCGCCGCCGAGCGCGAGCGTGCGGCCGTCCTGCGACCACACCGCGGCGTGCAGCTCGCTCTTGTAGCGCGCCAGCTCGTGCAGCTCGCCCCCGGCGAACGGCACCGACCAGATCGTCTGGCCGTCGTGGACCACCACGGTGTCGCCGGTCGGCGACACCGCGAGGAACTCGATCGCGTTGTCGGTGCGCGCGAGCGGCCGGAGCGCCGTGCCCGGGGGGCCCTCGACCACCGCGAGCTCGGTCGCCGACGGCGCCACCACGACGCGCGACCAGTCGCGCTCGGCGACCGCGAACTTGATCCCCGAGGTCGGCGCGAGCACGACCGGCGGGCCGCCGTCGAGCGAGATCACCTGCGGCGCGCTCCAGCCGCGCTCGACCAGGACCCGGCGATCGCCGGACAGCCGCAGCCGCGAGATCGGCCGGCCACCGGCCGCGAGCAGCACGCGCGGCACGCCGCCGTGCAGCGGCCACAGCACGACCTCGCCGCCGCTGCAGCCGGTGACCGCGTACGCGCCGTCCGCCGACACCGTGAGCGCCTTGGGCATCGAGGGGGCCTTGCCGAGCTCGGTGGTCGCGCCGGTGCGCATATCGTACGTCCGGATGTAGCCGTCGCGCACCGCGGCGACCAGCGTCGCGCCATCGGGGGTGAACCGGACGTCGAGCACCCAGTCGCCGGGCCGGAACACGTGGCGCGCGACGCCCAGCGCCATCGCCTCGTCGATCACGTCGACGACCTTGGTGCGATCGTCGGGGCCGACGCGGTAGCCTTTGAGCCAGGCCAGCGCGGCGGTCGGATCCTTGGGCAGCGCGGTCTCGGCCTGGAGCAGCAGCAGCTCGCGCCCGCGCTTCTCCGCGCTGATCAGCGCGTTGCGCGCGATGTTGCGCTCGGCGACGACGCGGCGCACCGACTCGACGCCCACCGCGGCGAGCACGACCGCGCTGGCGATCGCGACCGCGACCACGCCGCGGTGGCGGGCGAGCCGCTTGCGCACCAGCGCCCAGGTCGAATACGAGTGCGCGCTGACCAGCTTGCCGGTGGTGAACCGCCGCAGATCCTCGGCGAGCGCGAGCGCGTTGGCGTAGCGTGCCGCCGGATCGCGGGCCATCGCCTTGCGGACGATCGTCGCGAGCTCGCCCGGCACGCTCGGCACCACCATCGCCAGCGGGCGCGGCGGCCCGGCGATCACGCGGTCGAGCACCGCCTGCGGGGTGGTGTCGGCGTGCGGCGGTGAGCCGGCGAGCAGCTCGTAGAGCACCGCGCCCAGCGCGTAGACGTCCGCGCGTTCGTCGACCACGTCGCCCCGCGCCTGCTCGGGCGACATGTAGGCCGGCGTGCCGACCACCTTGCCCGAGACCGTCGAGGCCGAGCCAACTGCCAGCAGCTCCTCGGCGGGCTCCGGCAGGTCGCGCTTGCGGTCGCGGGCGAGCCCCCAGTCGACCACGATGGTCTCGCCGAACGAGCCGACGATGACGTTCGATGGCTTCAAGTCGCGGTGGATCACGCCCTCGCTGTGGGCGTAGCCGACCGCGTCGGCGACCGCGATCACGTGCGGCAGCAGCGCGAGCCGCTCGCGCAGCGCCGCGGCCTCGCCGATCAGCTCCTTCAAGGTGCGGCCCTCGACCAGCTTCATCACGTAGTACGGATCGCCGTTGGGCCACCGGCCGGCCTCGTGCACCGGGACGATGCCGGGGTGCTCGAGCCGCGCGGTGATCATCGCCTCGCGCAGGAACCGGGCTTCGTTGGCCGGATCGTGGCGCAGCAGCTCCTTGACCGCGACGGTGCGGCCGAGCCGGCGATCGACCGCGCGCACCACGCGGCCCAGGCCCCCGCGCGCGTGCTCGTTGACCTGCTCGTAGCGCTCGGGATCGTCGGCCGCGAGCGCGTCGAGCTCGACCTCGGGCCGCGCCCCGGCCTCGCCCGCAGCTGCGTCGGACACCGCGCTCGCCCGCGGCGCCAGGGTCTCGGTGCGGTCAGGGATGGGAGGGGCGGACATGGTGGACGAACGACTCGCGCGGTGAAACCTGTACCGCGCAACTCAGATTCCCACGAACGCGGGTCGGTTGACCGCGAGATTCGCGCTTGGCGCGGGGGCCGGTGGGCCTGCCGCTTCCGCCCGTGAGCCGCCGTCGCGCGTGCGATGTTGCGGGGATACGCGGACTTCGGCTCACCGCCACGCTGACGACCCATCCGCTGGCCGGACCTGTGCCAGGTTGGCGAACCGGGGTCCGGCACACGTCCCAGCTCCCGGCGGCCCCGGCGGGCACTCCGCCGGCACTCCGCCGGCACTCCGCCGGCACTCCGCCTCAGGCCTCCGAGCCGACGTCGCCCAGCGGCGCGAGCAGATCGTCGACGTCGCGCTCGGACAGCGTGGTCGCGCGCTTGCCGTGATCGAGGATCGCATTGGCGAGGTCGCGCTTGTGGCGCTGCAGGCCGAGCATGCGCTCCTCGACCGAGCCCGCGATGATCAGATCGTGGACGAACACCGGCTTGGTCTGGCCGATGCGGTGCGCGCGGTCGGTCGCCTGGGCCTGCGCCGCCGGGTTCCACCACGGATCGTAGTGAATGACCGTATCTGCGCCGACCAGGTTGAGCCCGGCGCCGCCGGCCTTGAGCGAGATCAAGAACACGTCGGCGCGGCCGGTCTGGAACGCGTCGATCGGCTTCTGGCGATCCGGCGTGTTGCCGGTCAACATCACGTGACCGATGCCGCGGGCGAGCAGGCCCTCGCTGATCAACGCCAGCATGCGCGCGAACTGCGAGAACACCAGGATGCGGCGGCCGTCGGCGAGCTGGTGGGTCACCAGCTCGAGGAACACGTCGAGCTTGGCGCTGCCCGAGACCTCGCGGGCCGACTCGCTGGCGATGAGCCTCGGGTCGCAGCACACCTGGCGGAGCTTGAGCAGGGCGTCGAGGATCGCGATCGTCGAGCCGGCCAGGCCACGGGTCTTGATCTCGCGGCGGACGTCGGCGTGCGCGGCGACGCGGATCGATTCGTAGAGCTCGCGCTGCGGCCCGGCGAGCGGGACCGCCCGCACCAGGTGGGTCTTGGGCGGCAGCTCGGGGGCGACCGCGTCCTTGGTGCGGCGCAGGATGTAGGGCCGCACCCGATCGCGCAGCGCCTCGACGCGCAGCTGGTCGCCGCGCGCCTCGATCGGCTCGCGGAAGCTGGTCTGGAAGTCGTCGCGGCTGCCGAGCAGCCCCGGCATCAGGAAGTCGAACAGCGACCACAGCTCGCCCAGGTGGTTCTCGATCGGCGTGCCCGACAGGCAGACGCGGTGGCGCGCGTCGAGCTTGCGCACCGCCTCGGCGACCTGCGCACCGTCGTTCTTGATCGCGTGGGCCTCGTCGAGCACTAGCAGGTGGAGCGGGATCGGCGACAGCAGATCGCGGTCGCGCGCGACCAGCGGATAGGTGGTGATCGCGACGTCGTGGTCGGCGATCGTGTCGCGCCGCGCGGCGCGATCGGGCCCGTGATAGACCACGACCTTGAGCGACGGCGCGAACCGGGCGATCTCGCGCTGCCAGTTGCCGACGAGGCTGGTCAGCGTGACGATCATGCACGGCCGATCGAGCCGGCCGTGCTGCTTCTCGGTCAGGACGTGGGCGATCGTCTGCAGCGTCTTGCCCAGGCCCATGTCGTCGGCGAGGACGCCGCCGGCGTCGTGCTCGCGCAGGTGCTGCAGCCACGCCACGCCCTCGCGCTGGTAGGGCCGCAGCTCGGCGCGGAGCTCGACCGGCGGCGCGGTGGCGGCCGCCCGCCGCGGCCCCATCGCCATCGCGTAGGCCTGGTCGCGGATCCGGGTATCGCCGACCCAGCGCAGCGGCCGATCGCCGTCGTGCAGCGTCGCGCACAGCTCAGCGATCAGCGGCGCGCGCATCGCCGGGGCGTGCAGCTTCTGGCCGTTGCGGTAGAGCTCGAGCAGCACCTTGGCGAGCATGCGCAGCCGGGTCGGCGGCACCGGCAGCCAGTGCTTGTCGTCGACGCGGACCGCCACGCAGCGCCGCGCCGGCCGGGTCAGCGCCGAGAGGTCCCCGGCGCCATCGAGCAGATCGAGCAGCGCCGGCAGCAGGTCGACGCGCTGGCCGTCGACCTCGACGCCGAGCTCGAGGCCGAACCAGTCGGGGCGCTTCGCGTCGGGGGCCGCCGAGGCGTACAGCGGCGCGTCGTTGCCCACCGTCTGCCACGGGTAGTCGGCGTCGATCTCGACACGCCAGCCGAGGTTGCGCAGCTGCGGCACCGCGTAGGCACCGAACGCACACAACGCGTGGACGTCGCCGTCGATCGTCACGATGTAGTCGGCGCCCGTACCGGGCGAGACCGCACAGTCCTCGAGCGACGACAGCTCGAGCACGCCGAAGCTCTCGAGCACGCGGCAGGCCTGGGCCTCGGCGTCATGGTTGCGCGGGCCGGCCGCGCTGCCGGGCCGCGGATCGCCGAGCCGCAGCCGGCGGCCGCCGTAGTCGAAGTCGAGCCGCAGCATCGCCGTGCGCACCTCGTCGCCTCGCCGGCTGCCGTCATCGACGAACAGCGTATCGGCGAACACGCGAAGACACGGGGTGCAGCGCGCAGGCGCCGCGGCGATCGACATCTGCACCACCCTGCCCAGACTGGAGATCGCCGTCCAGTTTTCGCGCCGCTACTAACACTGATCAGATGCACGGTGGAGATCCGGAGGCCAAATTCGCCGCATGGCGGCTTGCCAAGCGCGCCGGCTTGGGTAGCAGGGCCGGCGCACCCCCTCGCGCCCCGGCCGCCACGGGCAACCATCCGGGTCGTCCGATCTCCGGACCTGTGAGTCTTGCGCATCGGTCTGCGCAACAGGTGCGAGTCGACAAGCACGCTAATTGGATTTTTCTAGTCGCATATTTGCCAGCCACAGAGTCGCCGCTTCGAGTTACGATCAGGACACCGCTCGTTGCGGGTGGGTTCGCGGTCCGAGGGAAAAGGGAACATGAGCCGCCGCGCGCCGGTCCATGGAAGCGAGCGGGTCTGCGCGCGCTGGAGGAACGAACATGCAGTTGGTGTCTTGTTTTTGCCGTGGCGTCATCTCGGCAGCGGCAGCGGCAGCGCTCGCGCTCGGCGCGGCGGGCGCGCGCGCGGAGCCCGCCCCGCTGGCGCCGACCCGGACGCTGCTCCACGGCGGCCAGATCTTCACTGGCGACCCGGCGGCGCCGTGGGCCGAGGCGATCCTCCTCGAGGGCGACCGCATCGTCCGGGTGGGCAGCGACGCCGCGCTCGACCGCGGCGCGCCGCGCACGACGCGCGTCGACCTGGGCGGGCGGCTCGTGGTCCCGGGCATCAACGATGCCCACGTGCACATCGTGGTCCCGGAAGGCACCTATCTCAACGCGCCGGACTTCATCCCGGGGCCAGGTCCAACCCTGGCAGAGGTCCAGTCGCTGCTGACCGCAGGCGCCGCCCGGACGCCCGGCGGGACCTGGCTGTTCGCGTTCATCGGATCCGCCGTGTTCGACGATCCCGGCGCGACGCGGTTCGCGCTCGACGCGGTCTCGAACGGCCACCCGGTGGCGCTGTTCGCTTGGACCGGGCACGGCATCTGGCTCAACACCGCGGGCCTCGGCGCGCTCCGGATCTCGACGACCGAGCCCGATCCGTTCGGCGGTCACTACCGGCGATTCCCCGGCTCCGATGTCGTGACAGGAGAGGTGCACGAGTATGCCGAATTCGGCGTCCGCCGCCGCCTGCTCGCGCTCGTCCCCGACTCCCACATCGTCGCGCAGTATCAGGCGTTCGCCGCGGCCGCCGTCCAGCTCGGTTACACCAGCCTGCAGGACATGGCCGTCGGCCTGACCCACGACCGGGCGCTGGGCGCGCTGCGCGCGGCGCGCCTGCCCCTGCGCGTCAGGTCGATCTGCTTTCCGCTGTCGCCCGCCGAGCCGTGCGAGGCCACCCGCGATGGCGATGACAGCGCGCTGGTGCGCGCCGCCGGCGTCAAGTGGATCATCGACGGCACGCCGGTCGAGCGGCTGGCGTTCGTCGACACGCCGTACGCGGATCGGCCGGGCCAGCTCGGCGCGCCCGACCTGCCCGACCGGGCGCTGCGGGCCCAGCTCCGGCTGCACGACCACGGATCGATCCGCACGAACCAGCTGGTGTTCCACAGCGTGGGCGACGCGGCGATCGACCAGGTGTTCGACGCGATGGACGATACCGGCGGCGCGCGGGTCTGGGGCGACCGGCGGATCCGGATCGAGCACGGCGACCTGCTGTTCCCGTGGGACTTCGACCGCGCCCGCGAGCTCGGCGTGGTGGTCGTGCAGAACCCGACGCACCTCGCGCTGGCGCCGGTGTTCGCGCAGCGCTTCGTGCCGCGCGTGTTCGCGAACCTCGAGCCGCTCAAGACCCTGCTCGCCGAGCGGATCCCGCTGGCGTTCGGGACCGACGGCATCGGCGCGCCGCAGAGCCCGTTCCTCCACATGTTCCTGGCGACCGTGCACCCGACCCGCCCCGCCGAGGCGCTGAGCCTGGCGCAGGCGCTGACCGCGTTCACCCAGGGCGCCGCGTTCGCCGAGCTCGCCGAGCAGCACAAGGGCACGCTGGTCGCCGGCCAGCTCGCCGATCTGGCGGTGTTGTCGCAGGACATCTTCCACGTCGCGCCGCCGGACCTCCCCAACACGCGGAGCGTGCTCACGATCGTCGGCGGGCGTGTCGTCTGGGATGCCGGCGAGCTGCACGCCGGGCCGTGAGCCCCTGAGGCCCTGAGGTTGAGACGAACCGGCCGGCCGGCGGGACGAACCGGCCTTCCCGGACGATCGCGCATGGCATGATGGGGCGATGCGCCGGATCTGGAGCCGCCTGCTCGTCGCGGGGATCTGGCTCGCGATCGCGCTGATCAGCAGCGCCGGGGCGGTCGCGCGCGGCGAGCCGGCGCCGTTCGGCGCGATCGTGTTCGATGCCTGCATCGACTGGGGCACGTGCGCGGTGTGGACGCCTCTGGTGCTGTGGCTGGTCGCGCGCTATCCGGTGGTGCGCCGGCCGGTGCGCCACGTGCCGCTGCAGCTGGTCGCGATCGTGGCGCTGGTGGTCGCCAAGTTCGCGCTGCAGCGAGCCGTGCTCGCGGTGGTGGCGAGCGCGCCGGTCCCGGCGCTCGGCGACCTGATGGCGCGCCGGTTCGTCGCCGAGCTGGTGCTGTTCGCCGCGGTGTTCGCGATCGTGCACGCGGTGGTGCTCCACGACCGGGTGCGCCGCGAGGAGCTCCAGGGACTGGCGCTGCGCGCCGAGCTCGCCGACTCGCGGCTCGACGCGCTGGTCCGCAAGATCGAGCCGCACTTTCTGTTCAACACGCTGCAGGCGATCTCGACCTTGCTGCAGCGCGACGCTCGCGCGGCCGACGCGATGATCACCGGGCTGTCCGACCTGCTGCGCGACCTGCTGCGCAGCGACGCGCCGCACGAGGTGCCGCTCGCGACCGAGCTCGAGTCGGCGCGGCGCTACCTCGACATCATGGCGATCCGGTTCGGCGACCGCCTCACGATCGCGATCGACGCCGCGGGCGAGACCGCGGGCGCCCTGGTGCCGCGCCTGGTGCTCCAGCCGCTGCTCGAGAACGCGCTGCGCCACGGCGTCGCCGCGAGCACCGGCCCCGCGTTGCTCGCGGTGGTCGCGCGGCGCACCGGCGGCGAGCTCGAGCTGGTCGTCACCGACGATGGCCGCGGCGACGCGGTCGCGTCCGCCGGCACCGGGGTCGGGCTCGCCAATACCCGCGAGCGGCTGCACCGGCTGTACGGCGACGCCGCGCGGCTCGACACCGCCCGGCCGGCCCGCGGCGGGTTTCGCGCCCGCGTGCAGCTGCCGTTCCGGACCCAGCCGTGACCGTACGCCTGATCATCGTCGACGACGAGCCGCTGGCGCGCGAGCGCATGCGCGACCTCGTGGCGCACCACCCCGACCTCGAGCTGGTCGCCGAGTGCGGCGACGGCGTGGCGGCGGTCGCGGCGATCGATCGGCTCGCGCCCGACGCCGTGCTGCTCGACGTCCAGATGCCCGGGCTCGACGGGTTCGACGTGCTCGCCGCTGCCGAGCACGCGCCCGCCGTGGTGTTCGTGACCGCCTACGACGAGCACGCGCTGCGCGCGTTCGACGCCCACGCGGTCGACTACGTGCTGAAGCCGATCGACGCCCAAAGGTTCGACCTCGCGCTGGTCCGGCTGCGCGAGCGGCTCGCCGTCCCGGTGCCCGCCAGCGATGCGCGCGCGCGGGCCGCCGCGCTCGGCCGCTACCGCGGCTGGACGACCCGGCTCGCGGTGCGCGCCGAGGGCCGGATCGAGCTGGTCGCGGTGGCTGACGTGCACTGGATCGAGGCCGCCGGCAACTACGTGTGCCTCAAGCTCGCCGCCACCGAGCACATCCTGCGCGAGACCCTCAAGTCGCTCGAGGCGCGGCTCGATCCGGCGGCGTTCGCGCGGATCCACCGCGGCGTGATCGTCCAGATCGATCGGATCCGCCACCTCGAGCCGATCGCGCACGGCGACTACCTGGTGACGATGCGCGACGGCCGCACGCTCTACGCCACCCGCTCGTTCAGCCAGCGGCTGCGCCACCTGCTGCGCTGAAACCTAGGGCCTTGCGCAGCGGACCCCCACGGCCGCGCTTCGGGTCAGCGTGGCGTTATTGAAGCGGAATCCCGTCCGCATCCCCCCTTCCCTATCGACGAACGCTGATCCGCGGATGATGTGATCCCCACCCGCCTGCACCGTGCAATCGACGCACGGATTCGGGTAGTTCGCCTGCGAGTCGAGGGTCCACTCCCACACATTGCCGCCCAGGTCAGCGTGGCCCCAGCGTCCGTTGCCTGCCGGCTTCGTTCCGACCACGACCAGATCGGTCAGGGCGCAGCCCGGCAGATCATCGCCGACGCAGTTCGTGCCGTCGTTGTAGCTCGCGTACAACGTGCCGATCGGCGTGAGCGATCCGGCGGGGCTCGACCACGGATACGCCCGCTGCTGGTCTCCCCCGGCCGCCGCGTAGTTCCATTCCGCTTCGGTGGGCAGATACCCACCATCCCAGATGCAAAATGCCATCGCGTCATACCAGGTAATACAGCTCATCGGCCGGTCTTCATTCGAAGACGATCCAGTTCCTGGTGCGTCGGACCATAGCGGATACATCGAGTCGCATTTCAGGCTGGCGGCGAGCACCGCCGTGTCGGCCTTGAGGTTCGCGGTCCAGCTGGCGTCCCACCCGCTCGCCGCGAGATTGGGATGCGCGCCCGCGCCGGGAGCTGGCGGATGCGCTTGCGTTCCCATGCCGGCTGCGAGGAACGCGCGAAACCGGCCGATCGTCACCTCGTACTTGTCGAGCCGGAACGTGCTCACGGTCGCCGGAAAACTCATGCCGCCCGAAGCGGGGTCTGCAGCAAGGTCATAGCTTCGGTAAAACGTCCCGCCGGGAACCTGCAGACTCCTGCAGCAGTCATCGTCCTGGTTGGGCCCACACGTCGTCGACAGCCCCACGCAGCTGGACGACGCCGCGGCGTCCAGGGTGGATGCGGCGTCGACGAGTATCGCGTCCCCGGGTGGCGCGTCGTTCGTCACGCTCGCATCTCCGGAGAGGTCCGGCGGCTTGGTGGAGCTGCATGCCGCAAACGCGGTGCAGCCGACGACGAGGACACACCTGTGCATCGATTCTTTCATCCTCCAAACTAGCATGGTGACGCGGCTCGCAGCCTCGGTGTCCCGGCGTTGCCGCCTGCGAGATCTTGGTGTTCTCGGGTGTTCTTGGGTGTTCTCGGGTGTTGTTCGACACCGCGGAACGCGCGGCCCTCCTGACAGCCCGCTCCTCCCGGCCACGGCCGTCTCGTCCCCCCGGCGATCGCCTGGGCAGAGGACGCACTCCTAACCTCTCGCATGCCCAGCAAACCAAGCCTAGCGATGATCCTCGCCGTGCTGTGCCCGGCGCACCGCCTTCGCGGCGCCGTCCACGCCGGTTCCCGCGCAGGACACCGTCGATGTTCAGCACATGATGGACTACGCGTGCTCAAGCTCGCCGCCACCGAGCACATCCTGCGCGAGCCCCTCAAGTCGCTCGAGGCGCGGCTCGATCCGGCGGCGTTCGCGCGGATCCACCGCGGCGTGATCGTCCAGATCGACCGGATCCGCCACCTCGAGCCGATCGCGCACGGCGACTACCTGGTGACGATGCGCGACGGCCGCACGCTCTACGCCATCCGCTCGTTCAGCCAGTGGCTGCGCCACCTGCTGCGCTGAAACTAGGGCCTTGCGCAGCGGACCCCCACGGCCGCGCTTCGGGTCAGCGTGGCGTTATTGAAGCGGAATCCCGTCCGCATCGCCCCTTCCCTATCGACGAACGCTGATCCGCGGATGATGTGATCCCCACCCGCCTGCACCGTGCAATCGACGCACGGATTCGGGTAGTTCGCCGCCGAGTCGAGGGTCCACTCCCACACATTGCCGCCCAGGTCAGCGTGGCCCCAGCGTCCGTTGCCTGCCGGCTTCGTTCCGACCACGACCAGATCGGTCAGGGCGCAGCCCGGCAGATCATCGCCGACGCAGTTCGTGCCGTCGTTGTAGCTCGCGTACAACGTGCCGATCGGCGTGAGCGATCCGGCGGGGCTCGACCACGGATACGCCCGCTGCTGGTCTCCCCCGGCCGCCGCGTAGTTCCATTCCGCTTCGGTGGGCAGATACCCACCATCCCAGATGCAAAATGCCATCGCGTCATACCAGGTAATACAGCTCATCGGCCGGTCTTCATTCGAAGACGATCCAGTTCCTGGTGCGTCGGACCATAGCGGATACAGCGGGTCGCACTTCAGGCTGGCGGCGAGCGCCGCCGTGTCGGCCTTGAGGTTCGCGGTCCAGCTGGCGTCCCACCCGCTCGCCGCGAGATTGGGATGCGCGCCCGCGCCGGGAGCTGGCGGATGCGCTTGCGTTCCCATGCCGGCTTCGAGGAACGTGCGAAACCGGCCGATCGTCACCTCGTACTTGTCGAGCCGGAACGTGCTCACGGTCGCTGGAAAATTCGTGCCACCCGAAGCGGAGTCTGCGGCAAGGTCGTAGCTCCGGTGAAACGTCCCGCCGGGAACCTCCAGGGACCTGCAGCAGTCGTCGTCCCGGGTGGGCCCACACGTCTTCGACAGACCCACGCAGCTGGACGGCGGCGCGGCGTCCACGGGGGATGCGGCGTCGACGAGCGGCGCGTCCCCGGGTGGGGCGTCGTTCGTCACGCCCGCGTCGTCGGTGAGGTCTGGCGGCCTGGGGAAGCTGCATGCGGAGAACGCGGTGCACCCGACCACGAGCGCGCACCTGCCCATCGATTCGGTCATCCCGCCCAAGCTATCATGGCGACGCGATCCGAGGCCGCTCGCGGCCTCGGATTCCGCGCGTTGCCACCTGCAAGATCTCCGGGTGTTCTCGGGTGTTGTCCTATACCGCGGAACGCCCGGCCCGTCCTGGAAGCCCGCTCGTCCCGGGCCACGGCCGCCTCGTCCCCCGGCGGCGCCTG
>Ga0302322_100002833_pt1 | contig 14755 bp, 10 predicted proteins | sample Fen_T0_2_FD_203757 | JGI IMG/M metagenome (GOLD analysis project Ga0302322, IMG submission 203757) | Peat permafrost microbial communities from Stordalen Mire near Abisko, Sweden - Fen_T0_2 | ecosystem: Environmental > Terrestrial > Soil > Wetlands > Permafrost | place: Sweden: Abisko... | reverse complement strand
AGTTCTCCAATCTGCAAGGCGCGGGCACGGTGCAGACCAGCGGCTCGGCCCTGAGCGTCGACCAGGGCGCGTTTGGTGGCGTGATCACCGGCAGCGGCACGCTGAACAAAACGTCCGGCGGCACCCTGGTGCTCTCCGGCAACAACACCTACGGCGGCACCACCACGGTGAGCGCCGGCACCCTGCAAGTGGGCAATGGCGGCAGCAGCGGCAGCCTGGGCAGCGGCAACGTGGTGGACAACGGCGCGCTGGTGTTCAACCGCTTCGATGGCGTGGCGGTCGGCAGCAACATCTCCGGCAGCGGCAGCCTGACGCAAAGCGGCGCGGGCTCGCTGATCCTGACCGGCAACAACAGCTACAGCGGCGCCACCACCATTGCATCGGGCACCCTGCAGGTGGGCTTTGGCGGCACCAGCGGCACCCTGGGCAGCGGCGCGGTGACCGACAACGGCGCGCTGGTGTTCAACCGCACGGACACCCTCACGGTGGCCAGCACCATCAGCGGCACCGGCACGCTGAGCCAGAACGGCTCAGGCACTCTGGCGCTGACCGGGGCCAACACTTACAGCGGCGGCACCACCATCAACGCCGGCACCGTCACTATCGACAACGGCAGCGCGCTGGGCACCGGTGGCGTCACGCTCAACGCCGGCAAGCTGCTGGCCACCAGCAGCCTGACCCTGTCCAACAATGTGTCGATCGCCGCCGGCGCCACCGGCACCATCGCCGCCGCCACCGGCACCACGCTGAACCAGAACGGCGTGCTCAACATGGGCCTCAATTCGACCACGGTCTTCGGCGACACCGGCAACACCGGCACTGTGGTGCTGACCCTGGCCGGGGGCAGCGGCGCCGCCGGCAGCAGCGCCCTGCGCGTGGCCGGCGGCACCCTGCAGGGCGGCAGCAACGACCTGTCCCTGTTCACCTCCTTTATCGACAGCACCACGGTCGACGCTGGCGCCACCCTGCAATTCTTCAGCGGCGGCAGCATCAGGAACCTGCAAGGCGCCGGCACCGTCAACTCCACCGGCCTGAAGGTGAACAGCGGCAATTTCTCCGGCGTGATCGCCGGCACCGGCGGCCTGACCGAGAACGGGAGTAGCCTGATCCTTTCCGGCACCAACACCTACACCGGCGGCACCACCATCAGCGGCGGCACCTTGCAAGTGGGCAATGGCGGCACCAGCGGCACGCTGGGCAGCGGCGCGGTGACCGACAACGGCGCGCTGGTGTTCAACCGCTCCGACACCCTCACGGTGACCAACGATATCGGCGGCGGCGGCACGCTGACCCAGGCAGGCAGCGGCACTACCATTCTGACCGGCGCCAACACCTACAGCGGCGCCACCACCATCAGCGCCGGCACATTGCAGGTCGGTAGTGGCGGCGCGGCGGGAACACTGGGCACGGGCGCGGTCACCGACAACGGCACGCTGTCGTTCAACCGCTCCGATTCCGTCACGCTGGCCAATGCCATCAGCGGCAGCGGCACGCTGGCCCAGGCCGGCAGCGGCACGCTGGTCCTGACCGGCAACAACACCTATACGGGCAGCACCACCGTCAACAGCGGCGGCACGCTGCAAGTCGGTAGCGGCGGCACGGCGGGAACATTGGGTACGGGGGCGGTGACCGACAACGGCGCGCTGGTGTTCAACCGCTCCGACACCGTCACGGTGGCCAACAATATCGGCGGCTCCGGCACGCTGACCCAGGCAGGGACAGGCACGACCATTCTGACTGGCGCCAATACCTACAACGGCGGCACCACCATTTCGAGCGGCACCCTGCAGGTGGGCAACGGCGGCTCCACCGGCACCCTGGGCACGGGCGCGGTCGTCAACAATGGCGCGCTGGTCGTCAACCTCCTGGGTTTATCCACCTTGTCCAATGCCATCAGCGGCAGCGGCAGCCTGACCGACAACAGCTCGGGCCCAATGACCCTGACGGGCAACAATACCTATACCGGCACCACCACCATCAACGGCCCCAGCCTGACGGTGGGCAATGGCGGCACCAGCGGCAGCCTGGGCACGGGCAATGTCGCCGTGAACAATTTCGCCGACCTGGTTTTCAACCGTTCCGACACCATTGCCGTCGCCAACAATATCTCCGGCACCGGTCTCGTGGACCAGTTCGGCAGCGGCACCACCATCCTCACCGGCAACAACAGCTACAGCGGCATCACCAGGGTCAGCGGCGGCACTTTGCAAGTGGGCAATGGCGGCGCCAGCGGCACCCTGGGCACCGGCGCGGTCAGCGACAACGCCGCACTGGTGCTCAACCGGAGTGACGCGTTTACCCTGGCCAACGCCATCAGCGGCAGCGGCACGCTGACGCAGGCCGGCAGCGGCACCGCCATCCTCACCGGCAACAACAGCTACAGCGGCGCCACCACCATCAGCGGCGGCACCCTGCAGGTTGGCAACGGCGGCACCAGCGGCACGCTGGGAACGGGTAGCGTTACCAACAATGCGGCGCTGGTGTTCAACCGTTCCGACACCGTTACCATCGGCAACACCATCAGTGGCAGCGGCACGCTGACCCAGGCCGGCAGCGGCACCACCGTGCTGACCGCGGACAACACTTACAGCGGCACCACCACCATCTCCGCCGGCACCTTGCAATTGGGCAATGGCGGCTCCGCCGGCTCGCTGGGCACGGGCGCGGTCACCAACAATGGCGCCCTGGTCCTGAACCTGAGCAACACCTACATCCTATCCAACGCCATCAGCGGCAGCGGCAGCCTGACGGACAACAGCGCCGTCGCGATGTTCCTCACGGGCAACAACACCTACACCGGCACCACCACCGTCAACGCCGGCCTGCTGCAGGTAGGCAATGGCGGCACCAGCGGCAGCCTGGGTGCCGGCGATGTCGTCCTCGACAACTCCGCCGCGCTGGCCTTCAGCCGTTCCGACGCGACCACCGTCACCAACAATATCTCCGGCCTCGGCCTCCTGTACCAGAACGGTACCGGTACCCTCACCCTGACGGGCAGCAATACCTATTCCGGCATCACCACCGTGGCTGGTGGCACCACCCTGCAGGTGGGCAATGGCGGCACCACCGGTACGCTGGGCAGCAACGGGGTAACCGACAACGGCACCCTGATCTTCAACCGCAGCAATGCCATCACCGCGGCCAATGTCATTTCCGGCGGCGGCGCGCTCACGCAAAACGGCAGCGGCACGCTGATCCTCACCGGCAACAACAGCTACACCGGCGCCACCACCATCTCCGCCGGCACCCTGCAGATCGGCAATGGCGGCACCAGCGGTACGCTGGGCACGGGCACAGTCACTGACAATGCTGCGCTGGTGTTCAACCGGTCCGACACCGTCACGGTGGCCGCTGCCATCGACGGCGGCGGCACGCTGACGCAAGGCGGCACCGGCACGCTGGTTCTGACCGGCGCCAACACTTACACCGGCAGCACCACCATCTCTTCGGGAATCCTGCAGGTGGGTAACGGCGGCACCGCCGGCGCGCTGGGCACGGGGAGCGTCACCGACAACGCGACGCTGGGGTTCAACCGTTCCGACACTGTCACCATCGGCAACGCCATCAGCGGCAGCGGCGCGCTCAGCCAGCTTGGGGCCGGCACCACGGTGCTCACCGGGTCCAATACCTACACCGGCGCGACCACCATCTCGGCCGGCACCCTGCAGGTGGGCAACGGCGGCACCGCCGGCACGCTGGGCACGGGCAGCATCACCGACAACGCGGCGCTGGTGTTCAACCGTTCCGACACCCTCGCCGTGGCCGGCAATATCGGCGGCAGCGGCACGCTGACCCAGGCCGGCAGCGGCACCACCGTCTTGACCGGAGCCAACACCTACACGGGCGGCACCACCATCTCGTCGGGCACCTTGCAGGTGGGCAATGGCGGCACCAGCGGCACGCTGGGCAGCGGCGCCGTCACCGACAATGCGGCGTTGGTGTTCAACCGCTCCGACACCCTCGCCGTGGCCGGCAATATCGCCGGCACGGGCACGCTGATCCAGGCGGGCAGCGGCACCACCGTACTCAGCGGAGCCAACACCTACACCGGCAGCACCACCATCTCGTCGGGAATCCTGCAAGTGGGCAACGGCGGCGCCGCCGGCACGCTGGGCACGGGCGGCGTCACCGACAATGCGGCGTTGGCGTTCAACCGGTCCGACACCGTCACGGTCGCCAATGTCATCGGTGGCAGCGGTACGCTCAGCCAGACCGGGACCGGCACGACCGTTCTGACCGGCGCCAACACCTACACCGGCACGACGACCATCTCTTCGGGCACCCTGCAGATCGGCAATGGCGGCACCACCGGCACGCTGAGCACGGGTAGCGTCACCGACAACGCCGCCCTGGTGTTCAATCGTTCCGACAGCGTCACCGTGGCCACCACCATCGCCGGCAGCGGCAGCTTGCGCAAGCAGGGCGCCGGCAAGCTGATCCTGAGCGGCGCCAACACCTACAGCGGGCTGACCAGCGTGGATGCGGGCATCCTGTCGGTCAATGGCTCGCTCAACGCGGCCGGCAGCGTCAGCGTCAACAACGGCGGCACCCTGGGCGGCAATGGCTCGGTGGGCAGCGTGGTCGTGGCCAGCGGCGGCGTGCTCGCCCCGGGCAACTCGATCGGCACCCTGACCGTCAACGGCAATCTCACGTTCAGCACCGGCTCGATCTACCGCGTCGAAACCGACGCCGCCGGCAATGCCGACCGGGTCAACGTGGTCGGCGCGCCCGGCACCCTGACCATCAACGGCGGCACGGTGGACGTACAGGCGGGCGCCGGCAATTACACCCGCAACAATAGCTATACGATCCTCACCTCCACCGGCGCGCGCACCGGCACCTTCGCCGGGGTGAGCAGCAACCTGGCCTTTCTCACCCCCAGCCTGGTGTATCAGTCCAACGCCGTGCTGCTCAGCCTGCAGCGCAACGACCTGTCCTACGGCGGCATCGGCGGCACGGCCAACCAGGTGAGCGTGGGCAATTACCTGAACGGCCTTGCCGCCAACCCAGGAAACGCGCAAGCGAGCGCGCTGATCCAGCAGATCGACAATCTCTCGGCCAGCCAGGCGCGCAGCGCCTTCGACAGCCTGTCCGGTAGCCAGCATGCCAGCGCCAGCCAGACCGCGCTGGCGCTGGGGCGCAATTTCGGCGATGCGCTGTTCGGCCGGACCGGCAGCGCGGCAGCGGGTGACGGCGCGGGTAACACCGGAGTGGGCGCGCTCAAGTACGACAGCCTGGGCTTTGCCTCGCCCGCTTCGCCCTGGGGCCTGAGCACGGACACGCCGTATCAGCTGGCCGGGATGACGGCGGCGCCGGCGCTCGCCGGTGCTTCGTCCCTACCTGTAACCGCCTCCGGGTCCGGATCTGCGATGGGCAACGGCGGGCGCGAGACCGGTATGGCCGCTTCCGGCACCGCGCGCGGCGCCTGGGACAGCACCCCGGCGGGCCAGAATGGCCTGTGGGGCCAGGCATTGGGCAGCGGCGGGCGCATCAGCGGCGACGGCAACGGCGCGGGCAGCAGCTATCGCGCCGGCGGCCTGCTGTTCGGTTACGACCGGGCACTCACGGATCGCTGGCTGCTGGGCGCGGCGGCGGGCTACAACCGCGCCCACTGGGACGCCAGCAACAACGGGTCGGCGCCGGCCAGCGGCAGCATCCAGTCGCCGCAGGCGGCGCTGTACGCGCGCTACGCCAGCGGTCCGTGGATGCTCAAGCTCTCGGCCAGCTATGCCGACCACCGCTTCGACACCAGCCGCACGGTGAGCATCGGCACTGCCGTCTCGACGGCCAGCTCCAACCACCGCGGTGGCGAGTGGGGCTTTGCGACCCAGGCCGAATATGCGTTGGCGGCCGGGGCCTGGGAGTTTCATCCGCTTGCCGGGCTGCGTTACTCGCGCTTGCGCGAAGCGGCGTTCAGCGAAACCGGTGCCGGCGCCGGCAGCCTCGCCGTCGATGCGCGTAGCAGTACCAGCACCACCGCTTCGGCGGGCTTGCGCGTGCTGCGGCCGCTGCGCGCCGGCGGCGCCGATGCCGGTCTCGAATTGCGCGCGGTGGCTTCGCACTTGTACGGCGACAACGACGTCCCGGTGAGCGCGCGCCTGGCCGGCCAGGCGGCCAGCTTCGTCAGCACCGGCACGCCGCTCAGGCGCGATGCGCTGACCCTGGGCGCGGGCGTCTCGGTCAAGCTGGGCCGCACGCTGAGCGGCTATGCCGATGCCGCCTACGAGACGCGCGGCCAGGGCCAGAACGGGTTCGCTCTGGGGGCGGGGATGCGACTGGTCTGGTAGCGCGGCAGGCTGGCGGCGGGCGCCGCCGGCTAGGCGACCGGCACCATATGCGCGGAAAGTTGCACGCCGAGCGCCCGCGCGACCTTCAGCACGGTATCGAAGCGCGGCTTGGCCCCGGGAGCCAAGGCCTTGTACAAGCTCTCGCGGCCCAGACCCGCGTCCTTGGCTACCTGCGCCATGCCGCGCGCGCGGGCCACGTCGCCCAGCGCCAGCAGCAGCAGATCGGGCTCGCCGGTTTCCAGTACCGCGTTGATGTATTCGCCGATCGCTTCGTCGTCGGTGAGGTAGCGCGCCGCGTCAAAAGGCAACAGCTTGTGTTTGCTTTTGGCGCTGGTTCTACTGAGGGGTTTGCGTTCGGATTTGTTCACAAGTCGGACTCCAGTTCAGTGGCAATGCGTTGCGCGCGCCTGATATCGCGCGCCTGGCTGGACTTGTCGCCGCCGGCCAGCATCACGATCACCACATTGCCCTTGCGGGTGAAATAGAGCCGATAGCCCGGCCCCACGTCCACGCGCATTTCTGAGACGCTGCCGCCAACGGCTTTCAGTCGCCCAGATTACCGGCCTCGGCCAGACGCAGGCGCGCGACGATGCGCACCTGGGCGCGCCGGTCGGCGAGGGCGTCAAGCCAGTCCTGAAAACCCTGCGTCAGGCGCACCGAATACATATCACCATTGTATCTCTTTGGATACATATGTCAATGCCCGGAAGCCATCGGCCCTTGGGCCGTCACGGCGCCGGCTGAGCAGTTCAAGACTCACGGCGCCCGCCCGGTGCCGGGCACACGCCGCCTTGGATTGGAGAGGAGTCGTGCAACAACCACCCAAACAGGAAATCCGCCGGGCCGTTGCTGCGCCTACGCACAAATTCAACTCGCCCGTTCCGGCCTCAGGTGCACGCCACAGTTCGGGCAGACGGCAGGATCGTCGTCATCGTCAATCGCCCGCTTGTTGCAATTTGGGCACGCCACCACCCACTGCTCGAACAGGCACAGCGCCACGCCGGCAATCATCGGGATGCCCGGAATGGCACTGCCGGGACGCAGGAGCCAGCCCAGAAAGGCCAGCGCTATCAAGGCCCAGCCCGGCCAGCGCAAGCAGCGCCGCGCGAGAAGGCGGCGACGCTGGAAGCGGGCGATGGCTTCGGGCGGCAGGAACGGGATCTGCCGGCCATCGGCGGGCGGCGCCACCGCGGGCGCGGAATCGGCGGCATCGAACAGGAGGCCGATCAACTCGCCAATAATGTTCACACGCCTTCTCCCTGGCCGTGGTTCCGGCCTTCAGTCCGGATTATGCGCCGGCCGAGCGCCGGGCCAACCTACCCCATCCGGTTCGGCAGCCACAGCGCGATGATCGGAAACGCGATCAGGATCACCAGGCGCAGGATGTCGGTGGCCACGAACGGCAGCACGCCCTTGAAGATGGTGGTGAAGGTCACGTCCTTGACCACGCTCTTGATGACGAATACGTTCATGCCCACCGGCGGGTGAATCAGGCCCAGTTCGACGGTCATGACGATGATCACGCCGAACCAGATCGGGTCGAAACCGAGCGCCTGGATCACCGGGAAAATGATCGGCACGGTAAGGATGATCATCGCCATCGCGTCCATCAGGCAACCTAGCACCAGGTACATCAGCATGATCAGGGCGAGGATGCCGTACTTGCCTATCCCTAAGCCGGTGAGCCACTCGGTGAGATGCTGCGGGGTCTGCGTGATGGTCAGGAAGTAGCCGAACAGCAGCGCGCCTATCAGCACGGTGAACACCGCGGCGGCGGTGCGGGTGGCCTGCAGCAGGGCGTGGCGGATGCCGGCGCGGTCCAGCTTGCCACGCACCACGCCGAGCACGAAGGCGCCGCCCGCGCCCATGCCGCCGGCCTCGGTGGGCGTGAACAGGCCGCCGTACAGGCCGCCGATCACGAAGGCGAACAGCACCAGCGGGGCCCACACATCCTTCAGGCCCTTGACGCGCTCGCGCCAGGGCTTGAACTCGCCGGCGGGCAGGAGGTCGGGCTTGACGCGCACGATGATGGCAATCGTCAGCACATACATGCACATCGCCAAGAGGCCGGGGAACACGCCGGCCATGAACAGCTTGCCGATGTCCTGCTGGGTGATGATCGCGTAGACCGCCAGCACGGTAGAGGGCGGCAGCATCGCGCCGAGAGTGCCGCCGGCGGCGATCACGCCCGTCGAGAAGGCCTGCGGGTAATGGTAGCGGCGCATCTCGGGATAAGCCACCGCCGAGAAGGTGGCGGCGGTGGCCACTGACGAGCCGCAGATCGCCGCGAAGCCGCCGCAGGCGACGATGGTGGCTATCCCTAAGCCGCCGCGCAGGTGGCCGACAAATGAATTGGCGGCCTTGAACAGCTCGCGACTGACGCCGGAGACGGAAACGAAGGCGCCCATCAGCATGAACATCGGGATCACGCCGAAGGTGTAGTCGGTGACGGTGCGCATCGAGGTCTGGCCGACGAGTTTGAGCGCCGGCATCGGCCCGACCAGGATCGCATAGCCGGTGACGCCGACCAGGCCCATCGCCATGCCCACCGGCACGCGCAGCAGCATCAGGGCGAACAGGATTACAAAGCCGCCTATCGCGGCTACATCAGGATTCATGAATTGCCTTTACTCGGAGGGCTGATGCTCTTCTTCCAGCAACTCGGGGTGGAAGATCAGGCGCCAGGTGCGGATCGCGATCAGCAGCACCGCGCAGACGTCGCCCAGCCACGCCACGCCGTAGAACGGCCAGGTCGGAATGTTCAGGTCGAAGGTGAGCACGTGATCGACGTAGGTGCCGCGCACCTTGTCGAACAGCATGATGGTCTGCACCGTCACCACGAACAGCAGCACCACGGTGGCGAACACGTCGATCGCGCGTTTCATGCGCGGGCCGGCGGCGGTCCACAGCAGGTCCACCGTGATGTGGCCGCCTCGGTAGCTGGTGGCGGCGATGCCCCAGAAGATCAGGGTGCCGAGCAGCATGCGGCCCAGGTCGTAGCTGTCCGGGATCGAGGTGCTGAAAAACTTGCGCAGCAGCACCGAGATGAAGATGTCGGCGGCGACGATGCCGACGAAAATGGCCGCGCACCATTCGATGAAGTTGATGATGCGGTCGGCGAGGCTGCGTTGCATGGTTTGGAAAAGTCTGTTCAGGCGGGTATTGCGGTGGGGCTGGTCAGATCAGGATCAAGCGGCGCCGTTGGTCGAGGGCTTTCCCGAGTACAAGCACCCAACCCCCATCCCAACCCTCCCGCTTGAAGGGGGAAGGAGTAGTCAGAGCTGCGCACCAATACCGCGCCCCACCTAACCCTCCCACTCGCAGGGAAGACCGTACAGCAGGGTACGAAGTACATTGATCCAAATTGGAACAACCTGCTCCTTCCCCCTTGGAGGGGGAAGGTTGGGATGGGGGTTGGATGTCACGGCTCCGCACGACACTGCGCGCGCCGCTCGTGCAAATCAAGCACCCCTTCCCAAGCCGGTGTCCTACTGCCCCGCCTTGTATTTCACGATGCTGGCCTTGAGAGCGTCCATCACCACCTTGGGGTCGTAGCCGGCCTTCTTGACGTCGCCGGCCCATTGCTCGGTGGCCGGGGCGAGGGCCTTGTGCCAGGCATCCATCTGCTCGGGGGTGAGCTTGTAGATCTCGTGCCCGCCCAGCGCCGCCATCTTGGCGTGGCCGCCGTACTCGAAATCTGCCCAGGGGCTGGCGACCTTCTCGGCCCACTCGGGGGTGCAATGGTCGTCGATCACCTTCTTTTGCGCAGCGGACATGGCGTCGTACTTGCCCTGGTTCATCGCCCACACGAAGGTCGTCACGTAGAGCGGCGCGTCCATGTGGTACTTGACCACCTTGTCGATGCCGAACAGGAGAATCGAGCCCCACGGGAAGGTGATGGCGTCGGCCACGCCGCGCTCCAGCATGTCGCGCGACTCGGGCGCGGAGGCCTGCACGTTGGTGCCGCCCAAGAGGGTGATCATCTGGCCGACAGTGCCGTTGGCCGGGCGCACCTTCATGCCCTTGATGTCGCCGGGCACGCTGATCTTCTTGCGCGAGTGGAAGGTGCCGGGGTCGTGGACGAAGGCGAAGCAGTACTTGACGTCCTTCATCTCCTTGGCCGCGTAAGAGCGATACCAGGCATCGAGGGCCGCGCTGCCGCCCTTGGCGTTGGCGAACATGAAGGGCAGCGAGGCGCCGGCCATCACCGGAAAGCGGCCCGGCTGATAGCCCGGGTTGACGTAGGCAAAATCGGCGATGCCGTCGCGCGCCATATCGTAATGATCGAAGGCCTTGCCGAGCTGCTCGGAGGGGAACAAGGTGGCGGTGATCGTGCCGTTGGACGCTTTCTTAATATCCTCGGCCCAGGCGATCAGCGCCGGGTTGAGCGGGTGCTGGGCCGGCACCCAGCTCGACATTTTCAGGTTGACCGGCTTGTCTTGCGCGGATGCGGGTGCGGCCAGCAGGGCGCAGGCGGCGGCGATGCCCGCGATCAGCGGCCGCAATGAACGGATAGGGGATGCCTGCATATAGTCTCCAGTATATTTTTTGCCCGGGCCGTCGTGCTGCCCCAGACCCAGGGCGCCCCGCGAACCGGACTATATTTTTACTACACATCGTCGAACATCATTGCACTACACAGCACAGCGACTCATCAGAACCACAGATGGTGCCACACCAACCACGCCACGGCTAGCCGCATCACGCGCTGCGCCGCTCGCAGGATGCCAGGCGCGGCAACGGCCGACAAGCAACTATAGCCGCGTGCGGCTATAGTTGGCGACTGCGCAAAACATCGGCAACCGAGAACTGCGAGGCGATTGCGCACAATGGTTATATTACATAACGTTTTCGCCGGGGCCGCAAGCGAAAAATAAGACGCTGGCGCCCATCTGTCAAATGAACGCCGTGGATTTGCGTCATCGATCTTGTGGATGACTGGGTTTGCCGCGCGTTCGCACCTCACGCCCCGCGCTGCCGCAGGCTTCCGTTGCAGCGCCCCCGTGAGGAGACTCCCGAGAGGACGCCCCACGCCTGCCGGCCGGCCGGTGGCATGCCCTGTTCAGGTGCGGCGCACCGGCAAAGCCGGGCGGCAGCGCCCGTCCGGCGTTGTCGCCGCGGCAGGCCGGTGCCGCCCGTAGGAAGGCCGGTTCAAGCTGGCATCCTTTGTGCAGCGCCATATCGGCATCACCGGAGAATCTGGCCATGAAAACCTTTGTACGCGCGTGTGAAATCTGGGTGCCGTCCAAGTACCGTACCGAACTGGAGTTCCACTCCGGCCTGTACGGCGAGCCGGGCGGCCCCTTGCAGCAGTTCCGCGCCGCCAGCGAACGCATGTGCTTCGGCTACGACGAGGGCCTGCCGGGGCGCGCCTGGGCGGCGCGCGCGCCCATCGTGCTCAAGGACCTGCAGCACTCCTACTTCAAGCGCGCCGCCGCCGCCCAGGCCGCGGGCCTGACCTGCGGCATCGCCATGCCGATTTTTGCCGGCGACTACCTGCTCTCGGTGGTGGTGCTGTATTGCGGCGGCGCCGACGAGCAGTTCGGCGCCATCGAGCTGTGGCGGGCGCAGGCCTCGCAGGACCTGACCCTGATCGACGGCTACTACGGCAATGCCACGGAGTTCGAGGCGGCCTCGCGCGGCACCACATTCAAGCCCGGCGAAGGCCTGCCCGGCCAGGTGTGGCATCGCAACATGCCCGAGGTGGTGACCGAGCTGTGGTACACCGGGCGCTTCGTGCGCCACCGCGACGGCGCCCCGCTGGGCCTCTCCAAGGGCCTGGCGATCCCCTTGCATATCGAGCCCGGGCACAGCTACGTGATGACTTTTCTCTCCGCCCTGGGCTCGCCGGTGGCACGGCGCTTCGAGATCTGGGACCTGGATGCGCAGCGCGAGCACATGTCGTTTCGCGCCGGCGAGTGCGACCTGAACCATGCCTTCCCGCAGGACTACGCCAACATCACGGTGGACCGCGGCGCCGGGCCGATCGGCCGGGTCTGGGCCAGCGGCCTGCCCGAGGTGCGCGAAGACCTGAGCGGCGACAGCTCGCCGAACGGCCGCTCGGCGCGCAAGGCCGGCCTCTCCTCGATGCTGGCGCTGCCGGTGCTGGAACTGGGGCGGATACGGGCGGTGGTGGCGCTTTACTTCTAGGCGCTGCGGCGTGCCTGGCGCGCGCCATGCTTGTCTGCCGTCATTCCGGCGCTAGTGGGAATCCAGGTCCTGTTCTTGAATGCTTGAACGATGATCTGGATTCCCGCTTGCGCGGGAATGACAGTGAGCGCTTCTACTTCGCCCCCTCGCGCGACTGCGCGAGCAAGCGCAGTTCCCAGGGCAGGATCACTTTGGTGAATATCACCGGGTCGGTCCAGCCGCGCGGCTCGCGGCCGAGGTGGCCGCCCACCGGATTGATCCAGGCTTCCTTGGGTATGTTGCCACTGCGCATCAGGAGTTCGATGTCGGCGATCGGCACCTGCGTGTCTTTCGCGCCGGTGACCACCAGCATCGGCGCCATCGGCTTGCCAAGCAGGCCCTGCCTGACCAGGGACATTTTCGGCAACTCGCGCGCGAGATCATCGATGGTATTGGTGCCTTCGACCACGTTCAGAAAAGCCGGCGCGAGGTCGAACAGGTATTCGCGGTTGCCCAGCGTGCCTTCGCGCAAAAACTTCTCGGTGAAGAACACGTCGATGGGTGGCGACTGAACCACCGCGCCGAGCAGGCGCTTTTCTTCCGTGATGGCGATCTTGGTGGCCCAGTAGCCGCCGAACGACACGCCGTGGGTGAGGATGCGCTTGCTGTCCACCTCGGGGCGCTTGGCCAGGTAATCGAGCACCGCGCTGAACATGCGCTCGCCGGTCGGGTTCACCTTGACCGGCGCCTGGCCGGTGCCGGGGCTGTCGACCGCGATGAAGCCGACGCCGTGTTTGAGCACCGCCTCGTAGGTCTCGGCGACGGTCTCCTTGCGGCTGTCCAGGCCGCTGATCGCCAACACCATCGGCACCGGACCCGTCGCCCCCTTGGGCAGGCGCAGGTAGCCCACCACCTCGCTCATGCCGTGGCCGGTGTCGAAGGGGATGCGCACCACTTCCAGCGGGGGGTCCAAGGTGCGCGCGTATTTGGCGTAGGCGTCCAGGCCGTTCTGGTAGGACTGCATCTTGCCCGGCGAGGCGGGCACCGGCCACTGGCCGAAGTAATACAGGCGCCAGGCGCGCTTGTAGGCGGCAGCGGCCTCCAGCGGCGTTTTGGCGGCCTGCGCCTGCGCCATGTACTTGCCGGCGACCGCACCCCAGCCGGCGGCCCACTCGTCGCGGTCGCGGGTCTTGATCAGGGCCAGCGCCTCGCGCACGTCCTGCGGGTCGAGCCCTCCGAGTGGATAGGCGCCGCGTTCGGCGCGCGCCTGCGCCTCGACCTTGATTTCCTCGATGGTGCGCTCGGGCACCTGGGCGTGGGCGGCATGGCCGCAGAGCAATGCCGGCAGCAGTAGCGCCAGCGCGCGCGCGAAGGATGGAAATCGCATTGTTGTTGTCTCCGTCGTAGTTATAGTCTGCCGCGTTCGGCGACACGGCGTTGTGCACCCGCTTTGGACGCGATTAACTACGCTCGCGACGGGGTTATGCGACACTTTCGCCGCACTGTTGGGATATTCTCGCACCGACGCGGCATGCCGCCCCCGCCCTTTGCGGCTATGGACCGGATAACCGGCCCGCCCTCCCCGCGATCCCGACCCGACCTCATAGTGACAAAACTACGCGAAAGAGCCCTTTCATGAACAGTGATGACGAATCCAAGTTCGGCGTGAACGACTGGCGCCACCTGCTGCGCTCGCTGGGCGAGGACCCAATGCGCCAGGGCCTGGTCGACACCCCGGAGCGCGTTTCCAAGGCCTGGGCCCACTGGACCCGCGGCTACGCCGAAGACCCGAACGCCATCCTCAAGACCTTCGAGGACGGCGGCGAAAACTATAACCAGCTGATCGTGGTGAAAAGCATCCCGGTGTACTCGCACTGCGAGCACCACCTGGCACCGTTTTTCGGCCACGCCGCGATCGGTTACCTGCCGACCGGGCGTATCGTCGGCCTCTCCAAGCTGACCCGCCTCGTGAACTGCTTCGCCGCGCGCCTGCAGGTGCAGGAACGCCTGACCCAGCAGATCGCGCAGTCCCTGCTCGAGCACCTGGAGCCGCGCGCCGTCGGGGTGATCATCCGCTGCCGCCACATGTGCATGGAGTCGCGCGGCATCGCGGTGGCCGGCGAGGAGACGGTGACCTCGGCGATGCTTGGCGACCTGGAGAAGAACCAGGCGCAGCGCGCCGAGTTCCTGGCGCTGGTGGCCTAGTCCAGCGCCCTGGTCCGGCGGCATCCGGCCCGCGCCAGGTTCGGGCACAGCGCAGGTCCATGCGGATCCGTCGGTGACCCATGCCCGCCTGCGCGCCTGTGAGCCTCGCTGCGCGTCCATCAGGACTGCTGCGC
>Ga0302322_100002832_pt1 | contig 14756 bp, 5 predicted proteins | sample Fen_T0_2_FD_203757 | JGI IMG/M metagenome (GOLD analysis project Ga0302322, IMG submission 203757) | Peat permafrost microbial communities from Stordalen Mire near Abisko, Sweden - Fen_T0_2 | ecosystem: Environmental > Terrestrial > Soil > Wetlands > Permafrost | place: Sweden: Abisko... | reverse complement strand
ACGCCACAACCGGAAGCCGAGGCCGAAGCCAGCCGCGTGCTGCTTGCCCTCAGTTTCACGTTATCGCCTTCGGTCGAAGAAACCGAACCAGGCATTTGCACCATTGCTCTGCAAGGCCTGGACTCCGCACAACACGTGCCGCGCGCGCGCGAAGCCGTCAATCAGCTCAACTTCCTCGGCCTGCCCGCCACCGCCGGAATTGCCCGCACGCCACTCCTCGCGCTCTACGCGGCCCGCGCAGCAAAGACAGTTTTGCGCATCGCCGCCGAAGACTCCTTCCTCGCCCCACTCCCGCTGTCGACCGCTGCACCTTCGCGGGAACTCGCCGACATCTTCGCCAACTGGGGCCTGCGCACGCTTGGCGACTTCGCACGGCTGCCGCGCGACGAAATCATCCGCCGCTTCGGCGCAGAGGGGCTGACGTTTTGGAAGCGCGCCACGGGCGGCAGTGAACGGCCACTCAAACTCGTCGCGCCGCCCCAGACTTTTTCCGCCGAGTTTGAATTCGAAGACGCTGTCGAGACCCTCGAACCGCTTCTCTTTCTCCTCCACCGCTTTCTCGATCGCCTCACCTTGGAACTGCGCGCTGCGCAATTCGTCGCCGTAGAAATCGAACTCACGCTGCAACTCGAGGACGATACGAAACATGCCCGGAGGTTTCAGCTGCCTGAGCCCACTGGCGACGTGGAAATTCTTTTTCGTACGCTTCATTCGCATCTCGAGTCGGTGCAAACCGCGACCGCTATTGTCGCGGTGCAGTTGCACCTTGTTCCCGCCCGCCCTCTCGTTCGTCAGCAAGGTCTCTTCGAAACCGGCTTGCGCGATCCTCACGGGTTTGCGGAAACGCTCGCGCGTGTCAGCGCTATTGTCGGTGCTGATCGGGTCGGCACGCCAATACTCGAAGATTCCCATCGGCCCGATGCCGTTAAACTCGTTTCGCCCGTGGCCGTCATTCCGCCGCCTGCCGAGACGGACGTGCATCCACCGCTTGGCTTGCCGTTGCGTCGTTTTCGTCCGCCGTTGCCGGTCAAACTCGAATTCACCGGTCGGCAGCCCACCTATCTCTGGGCCGAACCTTTTAACAGCGCTATCGAAGCCATTAACGGTTCCTGGTCCAGCAATGGCGACTGGTGGCAACCCGACCGTGCCTGGGCTCGCACCGAATGGGACATCGCGCTCGCCAGCGGCGGCCTCTACCGCCTGATCCAGGTCAACGAAGCGTTCTTCATCGAGGGAGAATATGACTAGAAAATCACATTTTCAAAAATCCCAAACGCCAAAGATCCAAAGTCCAAAAGAGTCCGCGCGTGGAAACGCGTCGCTGTCCTTTGGGATTTGGAGTTTTTGAATTTGTGATTTGCGCGAAGTATGAGCGCTTACATTGAACTTCACACGCGCAGCGCTTTTAGTTTTTTGCGCGGCGCCTCGCTACCCGAGGATCTCGTGCAAGCTGGCATCGATGCGGAGTTGCCCGCCATGGCCTTGCTCGATCGCGACGGCGTTTATGGCGCGCCACGTTTCTACGGCGAAGCGCAGGAAAATCGCTTTTCACTCTGCCCGCGCATCGGGGCCGAAATCACGATGGAGGATGGCAGTGTCGTGCCGCTGCTCGTCGCCACGCGCACCGGTTATCAAAACCTCTGCCAGCTGATCACCGAAGCCAAACTCACCGAGCGCCCGCTAAATCTCGTGCTCCCCGAGCTTCCGCCGGGCATCGATCCGCAAGAGCGCAAACGCCCTTGTTTCGCCAGATGGGATGAACTCGCCCGTTTTTCCGAAGGCCTGATCGCGCTCACCGGCGATGAAGAAGGTCCCGTGCGGCGCGCCTGGCGCACTGCCGGCAAAGACGCCGCCGCTGCTGCCCTAAAAACACTCACAACGATCTTTGGCGGCGACAACTTGTTCGTCGAATTGCAGCGCCATCGCATCCGCGGCGAAGAACGCGAAATCAACTTTCTCGTCGACCTCGCCGCCGCGCACGACCTCCCGCTGCTCGCCACCGGCGGCGTGAATTATGCCACTCAGGAACATCGCGTCATCGCCGATGTTTTCACCTGCCTCCGTCTGCACACCACGCTCGATGCCGCCGGTCGGAAACTCGAAATCAACTCCCAGCGCCACGTGAAACCTGCCCGCGTCATGCAGGAGCTCTTCCGCGACTTGCCGGTCGCCTTGGAAAACTCCGTGCAGCTCAACGAGCGCCTCGCGTTCACGCTCGAAAATCTCGGCTACGAATTTCCTTCCTACACCACGCCGCCCGGTGAATCGATGGACACTTTTCTGCGCGAGCAAACCTTTGCCTGTGCCCATCGGCGGCTCGGCCCGCTTCCGGAAAGTTTGGAAAAACAGCTCAACAAGGAACTAGAGCTAATCGCGCGTCTGAAGTTCTCCGGTTACTTTCTCATCGTCTGGGATATTTGCGCGTGGGCTCGCGCGCAGGGCATCCTCGTCCAGGGCCGTGGCAGCGCCGCCAACAGCGCCGTCTGTTACATGCTCGGCATCACCGCGGTGAATCCGGTCAAACACCGTCTGCTCTTCGAGCGTTTCCTCAACGACAGCCGCGTTGGCAAAGATGGCAAACCGTCCTGGCCCGACATCGATCTCGATTTCCCCAGTGGCGAGCGCCGCGAAAGCGTGATTCAGGAAGTTTATCAACGCTACGGACGGCGCGGCGCCGCCATGACCGCCAACGTCATCACCTATCGCGGTCGCAGCACGATCCGCGAGGCCGGCAAGGTACTCGGTTTTGGTGATGATGCTCTGGATCGGTTTTCAAGTCTCTACGCTAACGGCGATTTCCCGCAGACGCTCGACCTGCAGAAACAGCTCAAGCTGTCCGGCATAGCTGCGGACCATCCGCGCGCCGCTGCGCTGGTGCGCGTGCAACATTACTTCCGCCGCGGCCTCCCGCGTCATCTCGGCCAGCACTCCGGCGGCATGGTGATCTGCCAGGGGCAACTCGACCGGGTCGTGCCGCTCGAACCAGCCACCATGCCCAACCGCAGCGTCTGCCAGTGGGACAAAGACGATTGCGAGAACCTCGGCATTGTGAAAATCGACTTCCTCGGCCTCGGCATGATGGCCGTGCTGCAGGAATCCGTCGAACTCTGCCGCAAGCGGCCCGACGGACCCAACACGCTCGACGATATTCCGGCCGACGATCCGCACACGTACGAAAGAATCCAGGCCGCCGACACCGTGGGCGTTTTCCAAATCGAGAGCCGCGCCCAGATGGCCACGCTGCCGCGCTTCAAACCGAAAAATCTCTACGACCTCGCCATGCAGGTCGCGATCATTCGTCCCGGTCCGATCACCGGCAATCTCGTACATCCGCTGATCCGCCGGCGTGACGGTCTGGAAGAACCAATCTATATCGACTCAAGCGTCGAGCATCTGGTGAAACCCATCCTTGAGCGCACCATGGGCACCATTCTCTTCCAGGAGCAGATGCTCGAAATCTCCATGACGCTCGCCAAGTTCAACGGCGCCGAGGCCGAAGAATTACGTCGCGCCATGGGTTTCACCAAAGGCACGGAACGTCTCGCCAAGGCCCTCAAAAAACTCACCGAGGCGCTGCGCAAACAGGGTCACAATGAAGCGGTCGTCGAGCAAGTCCTCAAGGCCGCGACATCGTTTGCGGCTTACGGTTTCCCCGAATCACACGCCATCGGCTTTGCCATGCTCGCCTACGCCAGCACGTGGTTGAAGTTGAACCGCCCAGCGGAATTCTACGCGAGCCTGCTCAACAACCAGCCCATGGGATTCTACTCTTCGGCCACGCTGCTGCAGGACGCGAAACGCGAGGGAAGAAATCTAAAAGTGAACCCCGTTTGCGTGCAGCACTCCGACTGGATTTGCACCGTCGAAGGCGAAAAAATCATCCGCATCGGCCTGCGTTACGTCAAAGGCCTGCGCGAAGTCGCCGTGCAACAACTGCTCGCCACGCGGCGCGAGCTACCTTTTGCGTCGATGGACGATTTTCTGCGCCGCACGGATTTCACCGCCGCGGAACGCCGTTCGCTCGCCGCCGTCGGCGCACTCAACACCGTCTCTTCACACCGCCGCGATGCGCTCTGGAAAGTTGAGGCCGCCTGGTCCGATGACGAAAGCCTCTTCCGTCTTTTCGGAGAAGCTGAAGACGACGTCTCGCCGCTCGCTCCGATGTCGCTCACCGAACGTCTTGGCGCCGACTTCCAAGGACTCGGTCTTACCACCGGCCGCCACCCCATGGCCCTGCTCCGCGACCGCCTGCCCGACGTCACGCGCGCGACCGATCTAAAAGCCATCGCCAACGGCGCTCGCGTCACCATTGCCGGCTCCGTCATCTGCCGCCAACGCCCCGGCACCGCCAAGGGCGTCGTCTTCATCAGCCTCGAAGACGAAACCGGCATCGCCAACGCCGTCGTCGCCGCAACGCTATTCGAAAAACTTCGCCTCGTCATCACGCAGGAGCCCGCGCTGAAAATCACCGGCCCTCTGCAAAACGTCTCCGGCGTCATCCACGTGCGGGCCGAGCAGATCGAACCGCTTCACGATGCCGACCTGCCTTCGCAGACTTCACACGATTTCCACTGAGCCAGCCATTCAGAACAGGTCCCACTCACCGCCACTCGTGACGTGGATACCGGCGTGAGAGAGCAGGTTTGATCGTTGGGTAAACTTCGCGCCAGAAATTTGTCAGATCGTCGGTGACTTGGAGTGGTCGTTGGTTCGGCGCGAGCACTTCGATTTTCACCGGCACGCGTCCGTGGCCAAGCGTGAATTGACCTTCGACACCGTAAAGTTCCTGAATCCGCGCGGAAAGAATCGGCGGACCGTCCTTGTTGTAAGTCAGTTTGGAACGCCGCCCGTTGGCCATAGTGAGTCGTTCGGGTAAATAGTCGTCGATCACCGCCAACTGCTCCGCCGTCAGCCAGTCACGCAGGATCGGCATCACCGGTTTGTCTCGGATATCTTTGTATCCAAGTTCTCCATAACAGATCTGCTCAATCAGTGTCGCTCGATCAGCCTCGGTCAGCGGATTTACTTCCAGTTCCGGGAACCATTCGGCTAGCCTGTTCACGCGCACGATCCACTGCTCAACCGTTTCGTCCCACGCTTCGAGTTTCAACTTCCCCGCCATCACTTGCGCCGTCAGTAGCCGTGCCGCCTCGTCGAAGGGCACGTCTTCGGCGCTCGCCTTCGTCTCCAGCACAAGATCGCGAAAGCGACGCTCGCGCCGCGCGATCACGCGCTTGGCCTGTTCATCGTAAACTACGCCGACCGCCTCAAAATAATCGTCAGGAAACAACTCCTTGAGCCAAGATTCCTGTACCGCCGTCGCCAGACTGAGCAAAACGTTAACCTCACCGCCGCGTCCTTCGACTTCGCTCACCTCGGCCGCGATCAAAAGCGGCGCTTTCTGAATCACGCTTTCGCGGGCGAGTAGTCCTTTGCGCTTGTGCACGAGTTCGCAACGCAGCGTGCCAGCATCGAGGCGTTTCGCGAGATGATCGGAAAAGCCCGCGAGCACGCATTTGCGCACCGCCTCGCCGTCCACACGACTTTCGCTCACGTCGAGTTTTTCCTTCTCCGCGATTTCCAAAAACTGTTCGAACAACGGCCCGACCTGCCGCGCGCCTTGCGCGTGAATTCCGATGCGGCGACAGGCATCGAGCGAATAGCGATTCTGGTCGGCGTAGCGCCACGCGCGCATCATCAGGAAAAAATCCGACTCGTGCTCCTCGCCCAGCAGGTTTTCACGCGCTTCATCGACGTCACGCGGCACGCCGCGCAGCAAAAAATTCCGCCCTTGCGTCAGCGCCGCCATCAGCGCGACCGGGCGCACGCAACCACGCGTGTCAGCTTCCAGCAACATGCGCGCATAACGCGGATGAACTGGGAAACGTAGCATCTTGCGACCGGTTTCGGTAATGCGCGAAAATACGGCTGACTCTTTGGCACTTGGACCTTGCCCCTTGGCCCTTTTCTCAAAAGCCACCGCTCCCAAATCCTCCAGCAACATTTCCGCCCGCTCCAACCCCTTCGGATCTGGTTTTTCCAACCAGGGAAAATTCGCGACGTCATCGATGCCGCTGGCTTTGAGTGTGAGCACGACTTCGGACAAATCGAGCCGGCGAACCTCAGGCAACTCTTGCAAAGGACGCTGCGCGTGTTCGCGTTCCGTCCACAACCGCACGCACACACCAGGCGTCGTGCGACCGGCGCGACCAGCGCGTTGATCGGCGGAAGCTACCGAAACTTTTTCTATCAACAATGTATTGATGCCGCGGTGCGGATCGTAACGCGCCACACGCGCTAGGCCACCGTCGATCACCGTGGTCACGCCATCGATCGTGAGCGATGTTTCGGCGACGTTGGTCGAAACGATGATTTTGCGCGCTTCGTAACGTGAAACGGCACGGTCCTGTTGCTCGGGCGGCAGTTCGCCGTGCAGCGGAAACACCACGAAATCGCGCAGCTCACGCGCTCCTTGGATCGCTTGAACGGTTCGGCTGATTTCGTACGCACCGGGCATGAAAACCAGAAAGTCGCCGCTCGTCGCATCGGCGACCCGCGCACACTCGCGCGTCGCGACATCCCACACCGGCTCGTGCTCGAAATCGACCGCCTTCGCCAGATACTCGATCCGCACCGGAAAACTCCGGCCTTGCGATACCAGCACCTCGCACGGAGCGAGGTAAGTTTTGAGCACGCCCGCATCAAGTGTGGCCGACATTACGATGATCTTCAGATCGGGCCGCGTGCTTTGCTGAATCTGCAGCGCCCGCGCGAGTGAAATATCGCCGTAGAGATGCCGTTCGTGAAATTCGTCGAACACGATCGTGCTCACGCCGCGCAACGTCGCATCGAACGACATCTGCCGAAGCAAAATCCCTTCCGTCACAAAGCGGATGCGCGTGCGTTCGCTCACGCGCGCTTCGAGCCGTATTTGATAACCCACGACATCGCCAAGCGCGGAATCCATCTCTTCGGCCACGCGTTTGGCCAGCATGCGCGTGGCCAGCCGGCGCGGTTGCAACACCACGACTTCACCGCGTTCGCCGAGCAGATCGTGACGCAAAAGCATCTGCGGAATCTGCGTCGATTTGCCCGAGCCGGTTGGTGCCTGCACGATCAGCCGGCCCTGCGCGCGCAAGCTCGCGACCAAAGTATTCTCAAGTTCGTAGATCGGGAGTTCGCGCGGTGACATGGTTGCTGGATTGAGGAGGCTTGTGCGCGCCGCCGCTGTGGCAAGCCCGTCTTCCAATCTATCGAACGCACCTGCCCTCGGGATAGTTGCCTTTGCGCAGACGACCGGTTTCTTCGGAGCAGTTTTCCCCAACATGAACATTCTCTTTATTGGTGGCACTGGAAACATCAGCACGGCCTGCACGCAATTAGCCCTTTCTCGCGGTTATCACGTGACGCTGCTCAATCGCTCGCAACGCGACGGTTTGCCCGGAACGGAACAGCTCACGGCCGACATCTCCGACCGCGCGTCCGTCGAGGCTGCTCTCGGAAAACGCCACTGGGATGCGGTCGTGGACTTCATCGCCTTCACGGTCGAGGACATCAATCAGCGCATCGCGCTTTTCCGCGGTAAAGTTGGCCAATATATCTTCCTGAGCTCGGCCAGCGCTTATCAAAAGCCCGTGACAAAAATGCCGATCACTGAATCCACGCCGCTGGTGAATCCGTTTTGGGAATACTCGCGCAACAAAATCGCCTGCGAAGAGCGCCTGCTCGGTGCCCTGCGCGACGAGGCGTTTCCCGCCGTCATCATCCGCCCTTCGCTCACCTACGGCGACACGATCGTGCCGCTCGCCGTCAACAGCTGGTGGAAAAGTTTTACCATCGTCGACCGTATGCGCCGCGGCGTGCCCGTCATCGTGCCGGGAGATGGCCTCACGCTCTGGACCATCACGCACAACAGCGATTTCGCCAAAGGATTGGTTGGGCTCCTGGGCCAGGACCGGGCGATCGGTCACGCCTTTCAAATCACCTCGGACGAAGCGCTGACCTGGAACGAATTCTACCTCGCCACGGCCCAGGCCGCGGGCGTCGCGCAACCGAAACTCGTGCACATCGCATCCGATTTTATCACGACGTGTCTGCCCGACACGCTGGGCTCGTTGCTCGGCGACAAATCGTACACCGCCATCTTCGACAACTCGAAAATCCGCAGCTTCGTCCCCGACTTCCAGGCGACCACGCGCTTCCGTGACGGTATTGCTAGGACGATTTCATGGTTCGACGCCGACCCCAGCCGCCCCATCATCGACGACGACGCCAATGCCAGCTGGGACAAATTACTCGCCGCCTACGACCGCGGCCTCCAGCAAGCCCTCCGCGATTTCGGACACTGAAGGTCCTTCACAGGGACTTCGGTTGACGAGGCGCCTCTTCCGCGGTCAGTCTCGTGCCTTCAAACCAATCCGCATGGGAAAACTGCACATCGTTCCAGCATTGTGCCTTTTTGTCTTCGCAAGCTTTTGCGCAGCCGAACCACAACTGCCGTCAATCGCCCAATCGCTGAGCTCCACCGAAAAACGGCAGCTCGAGCGCGAGGCCCGGCTCGTCGTCGACCTCGTGCAAAACTACCACGAGTCAGGGCGGCTGTTCCGGGAAATCGACAACCGCGAAATCCTCACGCGGTTTCTCAAGGAGCTGGATTCGCAAAGCCGTTATTTCAACGCCGATGACGTCGAGTTTATTCAACAGCGTTTCGGCCGCACGCTTAAATCGGTCTACCTGCTCAAAGGCGATTTGCAGCCCGCGTTCGAAATTTTCGATCTGCTGAATCAACGTGTTTTAGAGCGTACCAACTGGATTGATCGGCGCTTGAAACGTGGCTTCGATTTTTCGGTAGACGAAACCTTCACCTCCGCTGAGACCGATTCCAGTCCGGCCGCACAAACTCCGGCGGCCGCCGATCTGCGTTGGGAGCTGCAGCTGAAAGACGAAATCCTAAGCGAGATCGTCGCCGGGCGCACCGAGGATGAAGCCATCGCAGAGGTTGCAGAAAATTACGCCAAGCTGCGTCGCCACATCGCGACTCTGGATTCGCTCGCCGTTCGCGAGCATTTTTTTGACGGGCTGCTTCGTTCTTTCGATCCACATAGCGGCTACTTTTCCGCCGATTCCTCCAAGGAGTTTGCCATCGAGATGAACGGACCGATCGCGGGTGCCGGACTCGAATTGAGCAAAGAGAACGGGCTTTGCACCGTCACGGCTGTCACGCCAGGCGGCCCCGCCGACCTCAACACCGATATCCGCCCAGGCGACGTGATCGAGGCGTTTGGGGAAGGCGACGCTGCCTGGACCGATACGAAGGAGAAAAGACTCCGCGAAGTCGTTGCTTTGATTCGTGGCAAAGCCGGCACCCAACTTCGCCTCGCCTTTCATCACGCGAATGAGGCGCAAAGGCACGAGGTGACCATCAAACGCGCCGTGGTGGTTTCCATCGCCGACCGGGCTCGCGGCACTCTCTGCACAGTACCAACCGCCGGAGGCGGAAAACGCCACATCGGATGGATCGACCTGCCGATGTTTTATGCGACGCCCGACGATCCAACCGCGCCCAGCGCGACTCGCGATGTGTCCGAGTTGATCCAGAAAATGAAAAAAGACGGGCTCGACGGGCTCGTGCTGGATCTTCGCAACAACGGTGGCGGCGCACTGCCCGAAGCTCTGGCGTTGAGCGGACTTTTTATCCCTAAAGGTTTGGTTATGCTAAGCCGTGGGCTCAATGGAAAAATCATCGAGCATCAAGCGACTGAAACACCCGATCTTTATCCAGGACCGCTGGTCATTCTCATTTCAGCCCGGAGTGCGTCGGCTTCGGAAATCTTTACCGGTGCGATGAAATTTCACCGACGCGCCGTCGTCGTCGGAAGCCCCGCCACCTTTGGCAAAGGCTCCGTACAAAACTACATCGAACTTGCCAAAGCCACCCGCATGCCCTCCGGCGACATGAAGGACTGGGGCACGCTGCGCCTGACAGCCCAGCGTTTCTACCTGCCCGACGGGAAAACCATGCAGCGCAACGGCGTGACTTCGGACATTGTACTGCCGCTGCTCGATTCGCCCGATTTCCTGCGCGAAGAAAAACAGCCTCACGCCTTGCCTGCCGAACCAGTCACGGCGCCTCCTTCCGCCATTCCCAACACCAGTATCCAGAACGTCGTTACCGAATCGCTTTTGACCAAACTCCGGCAGCAGACCGCCGATGACATGAAAAACCTCGCCGAGTGGTCGCTTTGGCAGCGGGAGCAGGAATACATCAACTCGCTCGCCAGCACCAAGACCCGGAGTCTGTCGCTGGAGGCCCGCCAGCGCGATTGGCAGGCGATCAAAGCCAAGCTAGCGGTTCTACGCGGCGAACGAAGAAAACTGCAGGACAATTTGGCCTTTCCGATGGTTCCGGTCGAACTCGATGCAGTGCAAACGGCAATCGATGCTCATAGATCCCGCCTTGCCTCACGCACGAGTGGTGAAGGCGCCGCACCACTCTATCATCTGCAATTCGGCGGTTTCATCATCAAAACAACGCAAGGCAACCTGCGACAGCTCTGGCTCGACCAAATCGATTTCAGACGGTTTTTGGGCGACACTGAAACGGTGGCCGCAACCTTTACCGAGGCGGCCAAATTTCCCGCCACCGCTGACGAATTAGAGAACGTCCTTCAATCGCTCGCCCTTCTGGAACACAAGACGGATGAAGCCGTGCTCGGCTGTTTCTCCTCACGAATCAGCGCAAGCAAAGCCGATTCTGCTGCCCTGAAAAAGGGCGTGGACGCAGTGTTGTCGCGCATGGCGGAACTGGACAGCGACCTGCGCCGAACACGTCCCGGCCTCGACGTGCCCTTGCGCGAAGCCCTCCGGATCAGCGCCGACTGGGTGGACTCGATCCATTCGATTCCGACAAAAACCGGGCAAATACCCTGACCGCTTTTTCTCCCTCTCAACTATCCCATCCATGCTTCAACTTCCGCGAACATTTCTGCTGGCAATGGCTTTGGTCGTTAGCCAGGCCGTACTTACTTTCCTCAACGCAGCTCCTGACGCAGCGGCAAAGCCGCCAGACAAAACGGCCGACGCCTCGGAAGACGAGGTGGTGGACAAACAACCTGCCACCGCCAAAGCTGATCCCGCCGCAGAGAAATACTGGCAGGCGATCAAACTTCTCAACAGCAAGCAGGCCTCCGAGCTAGAGAAAGGACGCGAAGCCCTGCAGGCAGCCGCCGACTTGGAATATCCGCACGCTCAGTCGCTCCTCGCCGAATGCCTGATGACCGGTGGTTATGGTTTTCCCAAAGACAAGCGCAAGGCAGCCAATCTCTACCGTCTCGCCGCCGAGCGCGGTAACGCCTTTGCCCAAGTGAGCCTCGGCCAGTGTTATTTCTCAGGCACCGGCGTGCGCAAAGACGCCGAAAAAGCATCCCAGTGGCTGAACAAAGCGCTGGCACAGACAGCTGATTTTTCCCGCCCCACGCCGCCGCCCGATTTTATTGCCGAACAAGCAGCCACCGCCAGTACGGGCAGCGAAGTGGCCGGCCAGCTCGACCGTGACCCCGTGGGCGATTCCATCGCCGCCGCGCACTACATTCTCGGTGAGATCGCCGGAGCGGATAAAAAAGCAGAGGAAGCGCAAAAGCACTTTGTCGCCGCCGCGACTGCAGGCATCGATGGACGCTCGGGCATTTATCCCGCCGCGGTTCAAGCCGCCCTCAACTACGCGTTTGGTCAAGGCACTCCGCGCGATATGGTCAAAGCCAACGAAATGCTCGCGACCAGCCGCAAGCTGATGGGCCGGATGGGCGTGAGCCTAATCCACAATTACGTAGCACTGAAAATGGTGGACGAATTCGCCACGGCAGAAATGGAAGAATCCATCGCCAAGGAGGGGACGGAATTCGAGACGGAGCTGCAGTACAAAATCGCATTAAGTTTCGGCGACAAAAAATCCAAGGATTACAATATCGCCGAAGCGGTAAAATGGTACGAACTCGCCGCCGAGAGCGGCCAGCCGTGGGCGATGCTCTCGCTCGCCCTTATCTATAGTAAGGGTGATCTGGGTCAGCCTGATACTGCAAAGGCATTTCAGTGGTTCGAAAAAGTCGGCGAAGGCAAAAACCCGAAACATTATCTAGGTGCAGCCAACCTCGCCATTTGCTACCAAAATGGCATTGGCACGGAGAAGAGCCCTGAGAAAGCGGCGGCGCTCTTCAAGCTGCATCGCGACAATGATATTGTGTGTTACTTGGGCGCCATCGGTCAATGCCCTGACCACATTGTCACCTACGAACAAGAACTCGCACTAACCCAAACCTGGGCTAAGGAGAAAAAAGATGCACACGCTCAATATTTACTCGGAAACCGTTATCTTAATGGCTGGGGGGTGAAGGGTGATTTCGATGACGCCATAAAATGCTTTAAAAAAGCGGCGAAAGCAGGCGATGGAGCCGCCCTGTGCGAGATGGGGTTCCTCTATGGAAAACATGGGATTTACCTTGGGTGTAACGATTGGGATGAAGCCAAAAGGAAAGCTGCCGAGTATTACGCAAAAGGGGTCAAGGCCGGCAATTGTTCAGCTATGTTCTATCTCGCCTACATCACCGAATCGGGCACCGGCGTTGCAAAAGATTCTGACGAGGCGATAGCCCTCTACGAACACTGCCTACAGCTGGACCCTGAGTTCTCAGGTGCGCACAACAACCTCGCGTTAATCTATAAAGCGCAGCTCGTCAAAATGCACGGAGCTCACGAGACGATTGATTCAAACATCAAGGAGTCGATGTTGCGACATTTTGCGGAGGCCAACAAGGAAGGTAATACATACGCGCCCTACAACCTCGGCGGTATTTACCGTGATGGGATTCTCTGCGAAAAGGATCTGCGAAAAGCATATGGCTTTTTTGAAACTGCCGCTGAACGCGGAGACGTTGATGCCCGTTTGATCGTGGGCCAAATGCTAGAGAACGGTGAGGGCATGCCCGTCTCGCTTTCCGAGGCCGCCTACCATTATCGGCTGGCCGCATTGGACGGAAACAAAGAAGCGCTTCGGCGACTGATTAACTTTTATCTCACCGGCCAAGGTGTTGACCTCGACTTGGACAGAGCGGCATTTTGGATCAATCGAATGATTCGGAGTGGTATGATCGGCGGCTTGATTCCGCTGGCAGACATTTTGATCAGCAAAGGCGAATATCAAAATGCGATCTCGCTCCTAAAACAAATGGCGGACCTCGACCAACACGTGTTAGCAGGCTATGCCTCCGAGCGCCTCAGCCGTTGTTATCGCAAGGGCACAGGGGTAAAAGCCGACCCTAAAAAGGCACTCAAATATTTCAATCGCGCCATTGAATACGGCAACGGCGATGCCCTCTGTCAGCTTGGCAGGGAGCAAATTCAACAAGGGAAGCCACAAGAAGGTGTCGCTACACTCAAAAAGGCATCCGCCCAATCGGCCGATGCCTGTTACCTCCTCGGCCAACTGTATTTTTTCGGTACGAACGTTGAAAAAGACGAAGCTCATGCCTTGCAGCTCATGCGCACCGCAGCGGAGCTCAACCATGCGGGCGCACTCTATTTTCTTGCCGGAGCAACGATCAATCGTGTGCCCGGTGCTCCGTCACTCGACGAAGCCATCCGATTCGCCCAACAAGCGGAAACAGGTGGTTTTGAAAAAGCACGTGCACTCCGGGAAAAACTGGAGAAACGACGGAAATCTACCAACGACGGCGCGCCCGAAGAAACCGCGCGAGCGCGGTCTTCCTGAGCGGCGGCGCTCGACCAGCGAAGCCGCGATCTGGTCTTGCGGGAACGACGTGGCTTTTTGAATACGTACGATTCCTGTTCGTACCGGAAATTCGGATACACAGTGCGAAGAACACGTTGTCCTTATGAACTGGTTTAGGCGGTCGCCAGGCAAGCCAAAGTTATTCACCGCCTGCGCACAGTTTACTCACTTGGCACTGTCAGTGAACAAGTTGTGAAGAAGAAATTCTTTATTTTTCCGCAGAAATGCCGCAACTTCTTCCTCGTTCCTTGATAGAACAGTCGCAGTGCGGTGGTCCTGAAAAAAAGCCACCGAGAGCACGACTGGGATGATCCCGGGCAACCGGGGAAAAGAAGGTCGAAGCTGGTTCGGCCCCCTCCTGCGCCGGCGAGTGATCGCGGGTGTGTCAGGCATTTATCACCAGCTCCTCTGGTGGGGGTCGTGCCCGCACCAGTCTCAAACACGAATCAGGAGCTGAGCGGTTAGCCGCGAAATTAGAAACCGCGCGCGAACCGAGTCAGGTCCGGGGACCGTTTCGATCCCCGTACTGATACCGTCACCCAGAGGGTTTTGGCTGCTACGGTAGCACCAGCACGCGATGGCGTTTCTCGGCGGGTCCACCCCGCCAAAAGGCCCAGGTCTCTCGCAGGACCGGGCGCGCAACGGAAACGAAATCGCGGGGAATGAGCGGGCCTGGCAAAGCTCGTAAACGTTCCTGATTGGGGCGGCGTGAAAAACCACGTCACCCAACTGCAAAAGTAAAAGCAGCCTGAGAGTTAAGAGGTCAGACCCGTCCCACGGGGCCAACGTACGGCCAAAAACCGCAGCCGTCCTCGTGGAAACGGTGCCGACGCGAAAGACAGCATTGCAGGCGTGTCAGCACCCTGTCCGGCGAGCCGCTCTCGGCAGAGAGCGTCCGAACCGGGCATAGAGGCCTCACTCAAAAAACATCAGCCGGAAACGGCCGTTGCGGTCCCGCCATGAGACCGAAACC
>Ga0302322_100002830_pt1 | contig 14758 bp, 10 predicted proteins | sample Fen_T0_2_FD_203757 | JGI IMG/M metagenome (GOLD analysis project Ga0302322, IMG submission 203757) | Peat permafrost microbial communities from Stordalen Mire near Abisko, Sweden - Fen_T0_2 | ecosystem: Environmental > Terrestrial > Soil > Wetlands > Permafrost | place: Sweden: Abisko... | reverse complement strand
CGGGTCCCCCAGCAGGTTGGTGAGGGTCATCTCCACCCAGCGCCAGGTCCCATCCACGTGACCCATCTGGATCTGCACGGTCCTGGACACACCGAGGTTGGCGACCACCTCGAGGAAGGTCCGTTCGACCGCCGGCATGTCCTCGCCATGGACCGGCGGACCGGTGGTACCGAGAACTTCCTCGGGGCGGTGACCGGTGAGCCGCTCGATGCCGGGGCTGACGTAGGTGATGATGCCGTTGCGGTCGCAGATCGAGTTGACGTCGGCCGCGTTCTGCACCAGCGACCGGAAGCGCCGCTCCTGCCGCCCCAGCTCCCCCAGCAGCCGCGAGTTGTCGCGGAACGCTCCAATCTGACGGGCGATCACGAGCCCGGTCAGGGTCACGGCGACGGGCCCCACGACCAGTTGGGCGGAGTCGCTGGTCCACAGCACCACCAGCAGCAACCCGTCCACGCCGGCGATGGCGAGGTACGGCAGGAGACTGACGACCGCCACCCGGTCGGCCGCGCGACGCTCGGTGACCTGCCGGCCGATGCGCCGCTGGCGCACCGCGGCGCCGATCAGGACCGCCAGCGCGGCGGCCTGGAAGACCACCTCGATGCTCTCGTCCGGCCGGCGGCTGGGCACGAGCGGGAGGACGAGCACGCCCACGAGGGCGATCACCACGTGCAGCCCGAACAGTCGGATGACCACCTGGTCGATCACCCGGGACCCCGCGAGGATCATCTTCACCACGCCGAGCGCCAGGATCGCCATCACCACCAGCGCCACACCGATCAGGCCGGTGTGCCCGCTGAACATGGTGCCGCTGAGCCAGGTGCGGCAGAAGTACCACACGAACACCAGCGCACCCAGGGCGACCGTGGCGATGTCGAGCAGAAGCCGGTAGCGCTCGCTGCGGTTGCGCACGCCGAGCGGGAGGCGGTAGCACGCCCAGATGAGCAGCGCGAACATGGTCAACGGCGCGAGCGGCGAAAACGCGAACGCCTCGTCCCGGACCCGGGCGCTGTAGGGCAGATCGAGGAACTGCCCGGTCAGCCCGGCGAGCTCGCCGAACGCGATGGTCTTCCAGAACCGGCGCGCCCCATGCTCCCGGCTCGCCCCACGGGCCTTCCAGGCCGCCAGGAACGCCACGAACGCCGCCGCCATCAACGGCAGGACCAGCACATTCGGCGCACCGTCCGGCATGTGCAGCATCACGACGAACAGCACCAACTCCAGCACGGTGAGCGCCACCGCCACCACGAGCATCGGCTCCCGGTACAGCCCCCTGCGACGCGCCCTAACCACCTGGTCCTCCGATGACGACACGCCAACCGCGGCGCTTCCACCTGGGCATCGACGGCACGGCCGCGAACCTGAGGGCATCGGCGCATTCGGCCGTCGTGTCAGGACCGTTTTCCGCGACGCCCCCAGGAGGGCGTCGGGCGCCCGCAGCCGCGGAGGCCGGCGCCGGGGCTCGCGGCCGGGCGGCGGTAAGGTGCAGCGATGCAGCGCACTGTGCTGGTCACCGGAGCGTCGTCGGGGATCGGGAAGGCGACCGCGACCGCACTGGTCGCGCGGGGCCACCGCGTCCTTGGCACCAGCCGCCGGCCGGGGTCGCTCGCCGCGGAGCAACGCACGGGCGGCGTGGAGTATTTTCCGCTCGACCTCGGCGACGAGGCGTCGATCGATGCGCTCGCCACCGCGGTCGGCCCGGTCGATGCGCTTGTCAACAATGCCGGAGAGAGCCAGTCCGGGCCGTTCGAGGAGCTGCCCGGCGACGCGCTGCGGCGGCTGTTCCAGGTCAATGTGCTCGGCCCGGTCCGGCTCACGCAGCTGCTGCTGCCGGGCATGCGCGAGCGCCGCCGCGGCACGGTCGTCATGGTCGGGTCGATGCTCGCGTCGTTCCCACTGGCGTACCGGTCGTCCTATGTCGCGTCGAAGGCGGCGTTGAAGGGGTTCAGTGACGGCGCCCGGCACGAGTATTCCCCGTTCAACGTCTGGCTGACCACCGTCGAGCCCGGGGCGATCAGCACCGGAATCAGCGAACGCCGCACGAAGTACGGCTCGGAGAGCTCGCCGCACCGCGCGGACTTCGAGCGGATGCTTGCCGCGCTCGACCGCAACGAGCGGACGGGCACGCCGGCCGAGCGGGTCGCCGCGACCATCGTCAAGGCGGTCGAGGCGGCCCGGCCCAGCGCGCACTACGCGGTCGGCAGCAACGCGCCGCTCGTCTTCGCGCTGCGCCGGCTGCTGCCGTCGGGGCTGGTGGCGAAGGCGACTCACCGCCGCCACGACCTGCGCCGCTGATCCGGGCTGGTCCAGGCTGGTCCAGGCTGGTCCAGGCCACAGACCGGCAGCTATCCGGCGAGTGGTGGCCGGGGCCAGAAGGAACTGTCGGCGCGGAACTGCGGGGTGCCGTCGGACTGGTCGACCCAGACCTCGCCGCCGAGGCGCCGGACGAACCAGCCGGGGTAGTTCGAGGATTCCAGGAACACCGAGCCCGGCGCCGCCCCCGTGCGGAGGCAGAACGTGGCATCGCCACGGTACAGGGCGGTGCCCTCTTCGGCGTTGAGCCGGACCCGCCAGGAGGCGTGGCGGACATACCCGCCGTCGGTGCCCCGCAGTGAGAAGCAGTTCGCGTCGGCCAGACCGGGGACCACCTCGAACGTCGCGCGCCGGCGGCCCGGAGTGTCCCCGGTGGCCGCGGGCGCGGCCAGCACCCCGAGGCTGTCGACGATCGTGACGAACTGGCCCGGAGCGTTCGCCGATTCCAGCGACAGCGGCCCGAGCGCGAACGGCCGGATGCCGGTGGTGGAGGGGCTCGCGGCCGGGGCGGCGGGGGCGCTGGGGTGCGGCACGGCCGGAGCGGTGGTCGCCGGGGCCCGGGTCGGTGCCGAGACCGCCCGGGGGGCGGACGGCGCGGCGGCCACCGCGGAGGACGGTTGCTCCGGGGCGGGCCAGTTGGTGGTGGTGACCGCGGCGCCGACGACGAGCGCACCGACCGCGACCGTCGCCACGACCGGGTGTGCGGCCGTCGCCGCGGTGAGCTGGGCCAGCAGTCCCGCCTTCACGGTCAGCCCGGCACCGCCGGAAAAGACCGCCGCCGTCTTGCCGAGCAGCGCCGAGCCCAGGGTCATCGGTACTGTCAGCAGCGCGAACCCGACGAGTAGCCGCTCCGTCGCGATCATGCCGCCGGCCGCGTGGGCGCAGACCGGGCACGACCGGGTGTGCCGGGCGAGACGCTTGCGCCACAACGGATTCGGCCCGCCATGCCAGTCGGCCGCCACGGCATCGAGGTCCGCGCACCGGGGCACGGCGTCCAGCGCGGCGACAAGCGAACGGCTCAGTTCGAGGTGATGGCGCATGCGTTGCACGCGCACACCGGCATGGGCGATGCTGACGCCCAGCGCCGCGGCCAGTTCGCCGCGGGTCAGCTGGCCGGCGACCTCCAGCCACCACAGCGACAGCAGGGCCTGATCGTCGGGATCGAGCCAGCGGCCGGCCCGCACCACCTGCCGGCGCTGGCCGGACAGTTCGACCTGCAGCATCGTCAGGTCCTGGAAGTCGGCGTCCGCGTCCGGGATCTCCACCGCCGCATCGAGGTCGGTGGTGCGCTGGGCGGCGATGTGCCGGCGACGCAGGTGGGTGCTGACCTGACGGACCGCGATCGCCGCGAGCCACGAACGGTAACTCTCGGCACCGCGGAGCGTCCGCAGGCGCCGCAGCGCGCGGAGCATCGTGTCCTGCACGACGTCATCGACGTCGGGGTGACCGCTCAGGGCCCGGCCGACGATGCTGTACACCAGCGGGAGCGAGGTCAGGACGAGCTCGTCGAGCGCCCGGCGGTCACCAGCCTGTGCCGCGGCGACCAGCTTCACTTCGTTCGTGTGTGCGGCTCGCATTTCCACATCACTGTCACCGGGAACGAACGCACCATTGGGAGCGTCAACATCGAGGGCGCCGTGAACATTGCCAGAATGTTTCACGTTAATCAAGAGGATCGAAATGACGCCCGGTGACTCCCGGCCGGCCTGCCGCATAACACTTTTCGGCCGATGTTGAGCAATGCGGCAGGCGGCCGGGTTCGGATCAGCGCTGCAGGGTGAGCACCCCCGGGCGGTACGGCAGGAGGCCGTAGTCGCCGCCGGAGCTGGGCGACCGGCCCTGGTACAGCAGCTGCAGATTGCACGGATCAACGGTCTTGGTCTGGTCGGGGTTGCTGCGGACCAGGTCGCCGTGGCTGATGTCGTTGGTCCAGGTGGCGCCGCTGTTGGCCTTTCCGGCGAAGGGGTTGCTCTCCGACGCGGCCTGCGGGGTCCACGAACCGCTCAGGCTGCTGGACGTGAACGACCGGAAGTAGCGGCCGTTGCCACCGATCGCCTCCACCAGCATCAGGTACTGGTTCTGCCCCTGGACCTTGTACACCTCGACACCCTCGAACAAATTGTTCGTCGAGTCGGACATGATCTGCGTGTACGACGAACCGAAACTGCCCGGGAAATTCCCGATCGGCATACTCGCCCGATAAATCTTGCCGTTGTCACCGGCGAAGAACAGATACATGTTGCTGCCGTCACCGATGAGTGTCTGGTCGATGGGGCCGGTCGAGGACCCGGAGATGCTGCCGGAGAACAACGTCTGCGCCGACGACCAGCCGTTGGCGTTGCTCGGGTCACTCGACGTGCGGTACGAGAAGGCGGTCGGACCCCACTGATACGTCAGCACCCAGATGTTCTTCGGCGCGAAGTAGAACAACGTGGGCGCGACGGTGGCGAACGACATCTGGTTCTGGCTCGCCGACGCCATGTCCGACCAGTTGGTGAACAGGCCGAAGTTCATCGACCCCCACGACGAACCCGTGTCATGCGTGGTGGCATAGACCAGATGCTTGCCGTTGTAGACCACGTTTGTGAAGTCCTTGAGCGACGCCCAGCCCGACCTCGGGTTCGCCAGCGAACCCGTCGAGGTCCAGCGGTACGACGACGGCAGCGTGCAGTTGCCGCCGGTGCTCGGACTCGGGCTGGCGCTGCGGCTCGGGCTGGGCGAGCCGGGATTGCTGGGGCTGCCGGGGTTGCTGGGCGAGCCGCCGACCGGCCCGTTGCAGGTGGTGCCGTTGAGCGCGAAGTCGGTCGGCACCGGGTTCGAGCCGTTCCAGGAGCCGTTGAACCCGAAGTTGACATTGCCGTTGGTCGGGATGCCGGCGTTGTAGCTGGCATTGGTGACCGTGACCTGCGCGCCGGACTGGGTGACCGAGCCGCTCCAGAGTTGGGTGATGCTCTGCCCGGCGCCGAACGACCAGGTGAGGCGCCAGCCGTTGATGGCATCGCCGTAGTTGGTGACGATGACGTTGCCGTTGAAGCCACCGGGCCAGGAACTGGAGACGGTGTAGTCGACGCGGCAGCCGGCGGCCGCCTGGGCGGGGTTTGCGATAAGCACCGTGGCGGCCCAGGCCACGGTGAGGCCGGCCGTGCAGGTGGCGGCCACCACCCGCGACCGGGTGCGAGGGAATTTCATCAGATCCTCCATCGGGGACAGGATTCGAGCAGACTGATGAGCGATCAGCGGTATCCGGCGGCGGTGATGCTGGCCTGCACGGCGTTCTCGGTGGCGTCCGAGGGGTAGCCCGCGACCATCGCCCCTTCGTAGAAGGTGCCGGCGCTGAGGTTGGTGTTGCCGTTGCAGCAGTCGCCTCCGCTGCCGAGGATGATGGCGCCCTGCTTCTTCATCGGGCTGTAGCCGTTCGGCAGCGCACCGTCGTACAGCGTGAACAGGCTGCCGGACTGCGCGTTGCTGCCCTTGATGGCGAAGCGTGACGTGCCGTTGTTCTTCAACGTCGCGGTGACGAACTTGCTGGTGAACGCGCGCTGGTTCGGGTTCCACGACTGGCTTCCGCCCGGATACAGCCCGTACTCCAGATCCGCCTGGACCCACGGCCCGCTGCCGGAGCAGCCACCGAACCAGCAGCTCGTGCCGAAGTAGATCGCGTCCATGGCGCCGGCGCCGTCGGCCCGGCGCGTCGTCTCGCTGTTGCCGTAGTCGAAACAACAACCGCTGTTGACATGGGTACCGCTGGTCACCATGTACATGCCCTCGGGCGCCGCCCCGGTCGGCACGCCGGTCAGGTGCCCGTCGCGCCAGTAGCTGTTGCCGGCGTTGATGTACAGCGAGTACGCCTTGGTGCCGCCGACCGTCAGCGACTCGGTGGTGGCCCGCGACGGCGTGTCGGATCCGCCGACGCCGCCGGGTCCCTGGTAGCCGAGATTGTTGCCGCGTCCGGACTGGTCGAACAGGATCGTGATGACACAGGTAGTGCCGGCACAGAACGAGTCCTGGGCGGCGGCGTCGGCGTAGCCGCCGGTGCTCAGCACGCCGATGTTCCTCGTCGTGTTGTCCGAGGAGCGCCGGACCTGGTACAGCGAGCCGGTGTACGCGGCGTACAGGGCCCGGGTGGTGCTGTGCGCGGCGATGCAGGGCGTGCCACCGGCGGCGTAGAGGTCGCACGGCCGGCTCGACGGCGGCGGGGCCGACGGCGAGGACGACGCGGACGGGGACGGCGATGAGGACGGCGACCGGGATTGGGACGGCGAAGGCGACCCGCTGATGCCGCCGGTGCAGGTGACGCCGTTGAGCGCGAACGACCCCGGCGCCGGATTGGACCCGGTCCAGGAACCGTTGAACCCGAACGACACCGAGGCGCCGGTACCGATCGTGGCGTTGTAGCTGGCATTGGTCACGGTGACCCCGCCACCGGACTGCGCCACCGATCCGTTCCACAGTTGGGTGATGGTCTGCCCGGCACCGAACGTCCACGTCAGCCGCCACCCGTTGACCGGGTCGCCGAGGTTTGTCACGTCCACGTTGGCGCCGAACCCACCCTGCCACTGGTTGGTCACCGTGTACGTGACCCGGCAGCCGGCGGTGGCCGCGGATGCGAGCTGGGTCCCGGCTAGACCGGCCAGGCCGGTCGCTGTCAGCGCCAGTGTGGCGACGGCCGCGATCATCGGCCATTGCCGTCGGTGAGCATTGTCGTGCCGCACGGATGACTCCTTTCTGTGCGATCACCCCGGAGGGCATTTCGCAAAGGTTTCAGAGGAGATCCGCAGGCTCAAGCAAAACGCCACATCAATGCGACGTCCGGCGCACTGACCCGCACATTGCCCGGCCGTTTCGATGTAACTTTCCCCGCCGGATTGACATGACTACCGGATCATGCCGCGCATAACATTTTTCCGCCTCAGGCGGCGGAACTGCACTACAGCCCGGATTCGCCCACGGCAGGGAAAGTGTTACGAGCGGGTATTTCGTGAAGTCCTGCAGCACGCCGGAGAACGATTCAGGGCCGGCCCGCGGCCGAGCGGCCGGAACCGCCCGGATCTTGATTATTCATGGCCACGCTGCGACTGTCGCCGAACGGTCGACAGGAGCATTCTGCCGCGATAGCGGTATCCGACGGCGGGGCGAGGGAATCGGAAATTTTCAAGGCCGCACGCCGGGGTTCCGGCGTACGTCCATGATTCCTTGACGAGCGTCGATGGATCCGGCCAGGGTCGGGTCATGCCCAGAACCCGGACACTCCTGTCGTCACTGCGGCTGGCGACCGTCGCCGCGACCGCTCTGCTCGCCGGCGCCCTGCTGGTCGCCGTCAACGGCGCCAGCGGCAGCACACCACCGGCCGCCGCCGCGCCCGACACTCCCGCCCCGTCCACGTCGGGGCCACCGAACACCTCACCGTTCCCGCCCTCGCCGCCGACCAATCTGCACGCCACCGCCGTGACGTCCACGTCGGTGACGCTGAGCTGGACCGCCTCGACCCGCGGCTGCTGCCAGGTCACCGGCTACGACATCAGCTACCTGCAGAAGTTCTACGACGTCGGGTGGAGCACCAGCGTCGGCAACGTCACCACGGCCACCGTCACGACCGGCATCCGGCCGGGCCAGCAGTACAGTTTTGTCGTCGCCGCCCACGACGACCTCGGTCACCGCTCGAGCGGTTCGAACCTGCTCGTCCTCGTCACGCCGGTCGTCGACACCGGTCCGGACACCGTCCCGCCGGCCGCGCCGACCGGCCTCACGGCCAACCCCACCAACGGCACCAGCACCACCCTGACCTGGTCGCCGGGCAGCGACAACGTGGCCGTCGCCGGCTACAACGTCTATCGCTTCGACGGCGTGTTCATCTCCACGCTCCTGGCCACGGTTCCCGGCACCAGCTACACGGCCACGGTGATCTCGCCCCGCGACCAGTTCTACGTCCGGACCCGTGACGCGGCCGGCAACGTCTCGATCGCCTCGAACACGGTCACCGTCACGGGTGGGACCGGCGGCCCCAGCAGCCCTGCGGCGAGCCCGTCGAGCAGCGCGCCGCCGGCGCTGTCCTGCCGCGCCACGTTCATCAACACCTCCCTGTGGTCCTCCGGTTTCGTCGCCGACGTCACTGTCACGAACACCGGCACCACGCCGATCACGGACTGGGTCATCTCGTTCAGCTTCGGCGGCGACCAGCGCATCGGCCAGTCCTGGAACGCCACCTTCAGCCAGACCGGCGCCGCCGTGACACTGACCCACGCGAGCTGGAACCGCGTCATTCCGCCCGGCGGATCGGTCACCGCCGGGCTGTACGGCACGCGCTCCGCCCCGGCCACGCCGCCCGCGGTCATCGCCGTCAACGGGGTGCCGTGCACCTCGTGACCGACGCCCAGCCCCCGCGCTGAGCGATGCGGCAACGAACGGGCCTGGGACGGCGACCGCACCGTCCCAGGCCCGCTGTGCCGTGCTGTGCTGTGCGTCAGCCCCAGATTGCCGTGGCCCACTCCGGGTGGTCGATGAACGGGTTGCGGTTGTGCTGCCAGGTGGTGTAGATCCGCTCGTTGCGGCGCTTCTCGAAGGCGTCCGGCGGGTCCTGCAGGCTCCACTGGAGCAGCACCGACAGCTTGCCGATGCGGGGGGCCGAGCCGTTGGCGACCGAGTTGTTGATCTCCAGGTCGGGCCAGCCGTCGTCGCCCTCGTAGCGGATCGCCATGTACATGATCATGCGGGCGACGTCGCCCTTGACCGCGGCGCGGGGTTCGAAGGAGTCGCTGTCGGTGAGGCAGCCGGGGGCCTCGCTGACCGCGGACCCACCCAGGTCGAAGTCCTTGTTGCCGCGCGACGCGTTGACCGAAACGTCCTCCGGCCGCAGATGGTGCACGTCGGTGCCGGGCCCGGTGGCGGTGCCGAAGTCACCGTGCGACTTCGCCCAGACGTGCTCGCGGTTCCAGTCGTTGGCGCCGCCGCCGTTCGTCGTCTTGCTCTGGGACCGGCCGGAGTACAGCAGGATCACGTTGTTGCTGTTGTTCGGATCCTGATCGGTGTCCTTCAGCGCGTCCCAGACCTGGTCGTACGTGATCTTGGTCTGGGTCTTGATGATGCCGTGCAATGCGGTCCGCAGCGCGGTGCCGGTCTTGCCGGCCGCGGCGGCGTAGTAGGCCTCGACGGGGCCGGTCGCGGTCGGCGTCGGGGTCGGGCCGCCGGTCGTCGGCGTCGGGTCGCTGCCCGCGAGGGCCATCGAGGTCGGCGACTTCAGCCCGGCATGGGCGAAGTACGCCGTCAGCTGCCCGGCCACGACGAGCCGCTTGCCCATCAGCGACGGGTTGGACTGCAGCCCGAACTGCGACCGGTAGCTCGCGGTGATCTGCACGTACAGCATCCGGGTGGTGCCGGTCTCGCTCGCGGCGTCCGCCAGCGCCAGCGCGGTGTCGCCGGTGAACCCGGACCGCAGCACGGTGCTCGTGGCGGTCGGCTCCCCGACCACGTAGCCGATGACGGACGCCGACCGGCCGTCCTGGGCCGCGATCGCCTGGCTCACCGACAGGTCCGCCGCCACCGCCGCCGTCGAGCTCATCACGACCACGGCGCCCGCCGTGGTCAGGGTCAGGGCGAGCGCCACTGCGATCCGCCGGGTTCTCCACATGGCCGTTACCTCATCTGCGAGACCTGCATCAACATCTGCCGATATCGTAGATCGTCGGCCGCCCCGCGCCTCATGCCAGAATCCCCATACCGCCGCCATGGAGTTGTCCATGATCGAAGGTCGGGGTGATCGGCTTCGGCATCGTCCGGCCGCTGGAGGCGACCGTGCGCTGAGCCGAGCCGCAGGGCCGGACAGTAGAGTGCAGAGGGTGGGCGTAGCAGCGAGCAACGACGACGGGGACGCGCCCGGGCCTGAGCGCGTCACCATCCGTCAGGTCGCCACCCACGCGGGCGTGTCGGAAGCGGCGGTGTCCTACGCGCTGAACAACCGGCCGGGCGTGTCGGACCGGACCCGGGCCAGGGTGCTCGCCTCGGCCCAGGAGCTGGGCTGGGCGCCGAACATCGCGGCGCGATCGCTGGGCACCGCCCGCGCGAGCGCCGTGGGCCTCGTCCTGGTCCGCCCGCCGCGGCAGATGATCATCGACTCCTGGTTCACCCAGATGCTCAGCGGCGTGGAGGCCGAGCTCAACCGCAACAGCATCGCGCTGGTGCTGCACCTGGTCGACGCCGTCGGTGACACCGTCGAGGTGTACCGCCGGTGGTGGGCCGGCCGGCACGTCGACGGGGTGATCCTGACCGACCTGCGCCGCACCGACCCGCGCCTGGATGCCCTGCGGCAGCTCGGCCTGCCCGCGGCGGTGATCGGCGGCGCCTCCGGCATCGGCGAGTTCAGCACCGTCGACGCAGATGCGGCCGGCACGGTGGGCGCCATCGTCGGATACCTGCGCGCCCTGGGGCACCGGCGGGTCGCCCGCGTCGCCGGTGACGACGCGCTGTTCCACACCGCGCAGCGCGATGCGGCGTATCTCGACGCGTTCCGGGCCGCCGACATGGACGGCGGGGGTTACCGGGTCGCCTACACCAACTACAGCGCCGAGGCCGGCATGCGCGCGATGCGCGATCTGATGAGTGCCGCCGAGCCGCCCACCGCCGTCGTCTTCGACAACGACGTCATGGCCGCGGCGTCGCTGCGGGTCGTGCACGAGATGGGCCTGTCGGTGCCGGACGACGTCTCGATCGTCGCCTGGGACGACTCCGACCTGTGCCGGATCACCGTGCCGTCGATCAGCGCCGTGGAGCAGACCCCGGCGCAGCAGGCCGAGCTCGCGGCCCGCGCACTGCTGTCGATGCTCGACGGCGGCCCGGTCAGTCACACCACGCTGCCGCCGGGGACGCTCAACCCGCGCCAGTCGACCCGCCCGCTGCGCCGCACCGGCTGACGCGCAACCGCTCAGCGTGCCGTTGATACCTCGCCGAGGAGGGTCACTTGCCCGCCCCCGCGGTGAAGCCGTTGTAGATGAACCGCTGCAGCAACAGGAAGACGATCAAGGTCGGGACGATGACGAGGATGACGCCGGCCGAGATGACCTCCCACTGGGCACCGAAGGGGCCCTTGAAGCGGAACAGGGAGGTCGAGATGACGCCGAGCTCCTGTGAGGGCATGTACAGGAAGGGGATGTAGAACTCGTTGTACATCGCGATGCCCTTGATGATGACGACCGTGGCGATCGCGGGCTTGAGCAGCGGCAGAATCACCTTCCAGTAGATGGTGAACGGACCGGCGCCCTCCATGGCCGCGGCCTCGTCCAGCTCGCGGGGAATGCCCCGCAGGAACTGCTGGAAGATGTAGATGGAGATGATGTCGGTGCCGAGGAACAGGGCGATCGCCGACCAGCGGGTGTCGTACAGGCCCAGCGTGTCGACCACCTTGAACGTGGCGACCTGGGTCGTGACGCTCGGGACCAGCGTGGCGAGCAGGAACAGGGCCACGACCAGCGAGCGGATGCGAAACGTGAACCGGTCGATGGCATAGGCGGCCATCGAACCGATAAGCACGGTGCCGGCCAGCGACACGGCCATGATGATCGACGTGTTGAGGAAGCCGCGCAGCATGTGCCCGTCGGTGAACGCCACCGCGTAGTTGTGCAGGTTGAGCCAGTCGTGCGGTGGCTCGAACGGGCCCGAGGTCGCGAACTCGTCGTGCGTCTTCAACGATGCCATCGTCAGCACCAGCGGCGGCAGCAGCACGACGGCGGAGGCGCCACCCAGGGTCAGGTACTTCAGGGCGGCGGCGACCCAGGCCCGATGCGCCGCCCGGCGGTCGGCAAGCACGGTCATGACAGGTCCACTTTCTCGTCCGGTACGACCTTCCGCTGCACCCACGTCACGAGCAGGATGATGGCGAGCAGCACGACCGCCATGGCGGAGGCGAGGCCGAACTTGTAGTACTTGAACGCCATGTTGACGGTCTGGATGACGAACGTCTCGCTCGCGTTCGCGCCGCCGGTCATGATGAACGGGATCTCGAACACCGACAGCGAGCCCGAGATCGCCAGGATGAACGACAGCCCGACGACGGGCCGGATGCCGGGCAGGATGATGTGCCGGAACTGGTCCCACCGGTTTGCACCGTCGAGCTCGGCGGCCTCGTAGATGTGCCCCGGAATCGACTGGATCGCGCCGAGGAACAGCACGAAGTTCAGCCCGAGGTACCGCCAGATGGAAGTGCCGGCGAGCGAGTAGTTGACGATGCCGGGGTCGCCGAGCCACTGCTGCGACAGGCCGTCGAGGCGCACGGCATGCAGTGCCGAGTCGAGGGTGCCGCCGGGCTGGAAGAAGAACAGGAAGATCATGCCGATGGCGACACCGTTGATGAGGTACGGGAAGAAAATGACGCCCTTGAACAGGTTGCGGAAGCGGGTGTTGAAGCTCAGCGCGGTGGCGAAGTACAGCGCCAGCACGATCTGCACGACCGACGCACCGATGTAGTACAGGCTGACCTTCAGGACACCGAAAAGCTCGGGGCGGGTGGCGATCTCGACGTAGTTGTCGAACCCGACGAACTCCTTGGTGGGACTCAGCCCGTCCCAGTCGGTGACGCTGTACCAGAACATGTTCACCACCGGGATGTAGGTGAACACGACAAGAAACGCCAGCGGTACCACGAGGAACAGATAGGGCGTCACCGTCCGGCTGAGGTTGCGCGGACGGCGCCGGGGCCGGCCCGGGCCGATGGCGGGCGAGCCGTGTTGGCCGGCGCGCACCGGATTGGTTCGTACTGCCATGGATCACCTTCGTCATCGGCCGGGCATGGCTCGTCGACCGGCCGGCGGACAGTGACGGACCGCGTCCCCACCCGCCGGCCGGGCGGCTACTTCAGCTTGGCCCGGGTCGCCGCCCATTTCTTGTTGAGATCCGCGAAGAGCTGATCCTTGGAATCCTTCTTCGCCCCGCGCGCGGCATCGACGATCGCCTGGCGGTACTTGCCGTCGTACAGCGCGATCTCGGCGGCGTTGCCGATCTTGTCGGCCAGCCCTTCCTTGCCCTTCGGTGCCGGGTTGAGCTCGATGAGCTCGGCCTTCGCGGCGGTCAGGCCGTCCAGCGTCGTGGGCAGGGCGGCCGACTTGAGCGGGGAGACACCGCCCTGATCGGTGGCGTAGTTCGACTCGTCGGTGAACCAGTCGATCCACGCCCGCGCCGTGGCCTTGTTCTTCGAGTTGCGGTTGATGCCGTTCTTGTAGTCCCCGCCGATGACGGAGTGGAACTTGCCGCCGGTCTGGCTCGGGAACGGCCAGTAGCCGATGTCGTCCTTGTTCGTCGCGGCCTGCTGCATCTGCACGATCGACCATGATCCGAGCATCATCGTGGCGATCTTGCCGGTGCCGAGTAGGCCCTTGGACTGCTCCCAGTTCGTGGTCGTCGGGTCCGGCTCGGTGTAGCCGCCCTTGACCGCGTCGTACAGCAGCGAGTCGATGACGTAGTGCTCCTTGCCGGCGGCCCAGGGAGCGTCGTCCTCGGCGAGCTTCGTCGCCGCGTCCGGGTCGCCGCTGATCACGCCGCGGGCGCCCTCCCACTGCCCGAGCGGCCAGCCGTCCTTGTAGTTGGTGTACAGCGGGATGACGCCCGTCTTGTCCTTGATGGCCTTGAGCGCGGCCAGGAACTCCTCCGGCGTCTTCGGCGGCTCGGTGATGCCGGCCTGCGTCCACACCTTCTTGTTGAACACGTAGCCCTGCGCGTTGCCGGTGATGGCGAGCCCGTAGACCTTGCCGTCGAAGGTCTGCTCGGTGCGCACGAACCGGTACTTGTCCTTGAGCTCGTCGACCGTGCCCAGCGGCTCGAAGAAGTTCGCCAGTTGGTCGGTGCTGACCGAGTTGGGGATCAGCAGGACGTCGCCGTACTCCTTGGTGTTCATCCGGACCCGGACTTCACCCTCGTAGTCGGTGATGGCCTCGAACTTGACGCTCGTGCCCGGGTACTTCGCCTCGAACTTCTTCTTGTAGTCCTGGAACACGGTGTTGACGATGTCGGTGCGCTGGGTCAGCACCGTGATCTCGCCGCCGATCTTGCCCTCGGTGCCGGCCTTGTCGTCGCTGCCGCACGCAGCGGTGCCGAATGCCAGGCCCAGGGCCAGTAACCCGGCGAATGCTCGTTTCACGTCGCTCCTCGGGGTGATGGGTGAGGACCGCGGCGGCGCCCCTCGGGGTGATGGGTGAGGACCGCGGCGGCGCTCCTCGCAGCACTGAACCGGATAAGTTTCATCAACCTAGGTCTGTCGAGTAGGCGTGTCAATGCCGGGCCGACCCCGAAGCCTCGATCGAAGCTGGACCGCAACCTGACGATCACGGCGGTCCGGATTGCGGTCCAGCGGTGCTACTGAACCGAATAATGGCGGGAACGTTTCAGCACCTGACAGCGCCGCGGGCGCCGGAGCGCGGCGGCGGCCGCCGGGGCGGGGTGGTTCACGGCCGGCAGGGTTTAGGTGTGG
>Ga0302322_100002829_pt1 | contig 14758 bp, 12 predicted proteins | sample Fen_T0_2_FD_203757 | JGI IMG/M metagenome (GOLD analysis project Ga0302322, IMG submission 203757) | Peat permafrost microbial communities from Stordalen Mire near Abisko, Sweden - Fen_T0_2 | ecosystem: Environmental > Terrestrial > Soil > Wetlands > Permafrost | place: Sweden: Abisko... | reverse complement strand
ACGGCCAGCGTGCCGATGTGGCCCATCAGCAGGGTGTTGCCATCGGGGTCGGCCTTCGCGGCCTCGGCCGCCCCGAGCGAGCCGCCGGCACCGGCCTTGTTGTCGATGACGACGGTCTGGCCCAGCGACTGGGTCAGCTTCGGCCCCAGCGCGCGTGCCAGGATGTCGGTGCTGCCGCCAGGGGGGAACGGCACGATGATGCGCAAGGTCTTGGCGCTTTGCGAGAACGCCGTGAACGGCGAACCAAGAAGCGCGGCGAGGAGTGCACGACGTGTCGATTCGTTCTGGAGAGGCATCAGCGGCAGTCGTGGAAACGGCTTTGGAGCATCGCGAAACCGAAGCCCAGCGACCAGTGCGACCTGCTCACTCAGCGTTGCGTCTGGCTTATGGCGGAAGCATCGATTGTGCGTCGATGGCGACGCGGCGCAACACCGAAAGCACCTCGGCGCACGCCGACGACGCCAGCGCGCCGCGCCGTTGCGTGATGCCGATCGCGCGCTCGGAGCCGGGCAGCGGCGCAGAGGCATGAACCAGCAGACCCGCCTTCACGTCGGCCTGCACCTGCAGCGGCGACACCAGCGCCACGTGGTCACCGGCCAGCAGCACCGAGCGCAGCACCGCCGTGCTGTGCGCGCGCAGCGCCACGGCGGGCAGCGGCAAGCCAGCCTGTGCGAACAGGCGCTCGAATACCGCATGCGCCGGCGTGCCGGCCAGCGGGCCGATCCAGGGGTACGGTGCGAGCCGGCGCAGCGATGCACGGCGGGCGCTGCGCAACAGCGGGTGACCGTGGCGCACGACGGCGACGAAGCGGTCGATGTACAGCACCTCTTCCACCAGATCACCCGCCACGTGCTCGCCGCGCAGCGGGCCGACGAGAAAATCGACATCGGCGTTGCGCAGCAAGCGGGTCAGCGATTCGTAGGTGCCGTCCTTCACGTCGATGTGCAACTCGGGGCGCTGGACCAGCACCCGTGCAGCCGCCTGCGGAACCAGCACATCGGTGGCCATCGGCAACGAGCCGATCGCGACCAGCACATCGCCCTTGCCACGCCAGCGGGCCAGCTCTTCGTACCCGATGCGGATCTCTGCCAGCGCGACCTTCACATGCTGCAGCAGCCACTCGCCCGACTCGTTCAGGCGTGCACCCAGCCGCGACCGCTCGTACAGCGATGTTTTCGCAACATGCTCGAGGCGCCGCAACGCCTGGTGCAACGCCGGCTGCGACAACCCGACGGCCGCGGCGGCCGCGCTCTCGCTGGGGTGGGTGCCGCGCGCGACCAGCGCCTGCAGCAGCGCGTCGCTGACGAGGCGCGGCAACGAGGTCACCGAGGGCAGCGCACCACGCGCCCGCAGGCCATGGGCTCCTGCCTGCAACGCGTCGAGCGCGCGCGACACGCGCAGCGCGAGGGCCTCGCCCGCAGCGGTCGGCACCATGCCGCGGGCGCCGCGCTCGAACAGCGTCACACCAAGTACTTGCTCGGCGCCTTGCACGGCCCGCGTGACTGCAGCAGATGACTGATGCAGCGCCTGGGCCGCACGCGATACGCTGCCGGTGGATGCCACGGTCGCGACCGCGCGCAGCGAACGCAGCGGCACACTGGCATCGTTGCCGGCGGCCGAAACGCCGGGACGTGAGGCCATCAAAAGCCGAGCCAGCGCCGAGGCGTGTCCCAGAACAGCTTGCGGCGATCGCGCGGGTCGGGCAGCAAGCGCTCGATACCACGCAGCAAGGGGCCGACATCGAGCCGATGCGCTGCGCGCAGGAAGGGCCAATCGCTGGCCCACAGGCAGGCGTCGAGCGTGAAAGCCTCGATCAGCGCGTCGAGGTAAGGGCGTGTGTCGTCATGGGGCGGCGCCAGCGCTGAGAACTTCTGGTGGCCGGACAGCTTGACCGCCACGCGGCCGCTACGCGCCAGGCCGAGCAGCGCCTGAAAGCCCGGTTGCTCGACGCCCTGCCCGGCCGCGGGTCGGCCGCAGTGGTCGATCAGCACGCGCACTTCACTGCGCTCCAGCAACGGCCGCAACTCGACCAGCTGGTCGCGCTCGACTTGCAGCGAGACCAGCATGTCCAACTCGGCCAGCATGCCCAGCAGCGGGCCGGCGCTCTGGTAGTACGCCGTGCCGAGCAGCGTGGCGTTGAATGCCAGGCCGATGATGCCGCGGGCACGCAACTCGATCAGCGCATCGCGGTCGATGTCCGGCGGCACCACGGCGATGCCCTTGAAGCGGCCGTTGCCACGCGCAACGGCATCGAGCAGGCAGCGGTTGTCGAGGCCGTAACCAGAGTTCGGGCCGACCATCAACGCATGGCGAATGCCGTAGGCATCCATCACCTGCAGGTACTGCTCGATCGGCCCGATCTCCTGGCCTGTCGGGCAATAGGCCACATCCGTCGCATAGGGAAACCGCGCCGGGTCGAGCACGTGGCAATGGCAATCGACCTTCGACTCGTCGAAGACACTCATCGCAGGCAAGCTCACTGCTTGGCACCCAAGGCCGGCAAGATTTCCTTCACTTCCTGCTTGCCATTGCGCACCTCGGTCAGGAAGCTCTCGCGGTCCAGGTCGCCGTTCGCATCGATCCTCACGTCCATCAGCACGCCGGGTTGTTGTGCAGCGCTGATCGCCAAGCCGTGCAAGGCCTGGGCGACGAGCTTGCGGTCGACCTGGCCGACCTTCTCGATGGCTGCCTTCATGATGAAGACCCCTGTGTAGCCTTTGATGCCATTGTGGTCCGGCGTGTACTTGAACTGCTTCTCGAAGCGCGCACGGAATGCGCGCACCGACGGCATCGGCGCATCGACGGTCAGGCCGACGTGGGCCACCGCGCCATTGGCGGCCCCGCCCGCGAGCTCGATGACCTTCTGGCTGGTCAACACCGTCTCGCCGACGATCGGTTGGGAGACGCCTTGCTTGCGCAACTCGCGCAGCGCGCGCGCAGCCTCTTCCTCGTTTGTGTAAACGAACACCGCATCCGCATTGCTCTGCCGGGTCTTGAGAACGGCGGCAGAGAAGTCGACCTGGCTCTGTTCGGTCGAGATGTCGGCCACCACCTTGACGCCCAACGGCTCGAGCGCCTTGGTCAGCGATTCGCGGCCACCCTTGCCGAAATCGTTGTTCACGTAGATCAGCGCCAGCGTTTTCGCCTTCAGCTGCTGCGCGATGTAGCGCGCCACCTTGGGCATCGCCGTGTCCTGCGTGAAGCTCGTGCGGAAGATGTAGGGGTTGCCCTGCTTGGTGATCGCCGCCGCCTCGCCGCCGGTGAAATTGGGAATCTCGGCGCGCCGCGTCTCGGCCATGCTGACGAGGATCGACCCCGAGAACACCGGGCCGAACACTGCGAACACGCCATCGTCCACCGCCTTGGCGACCAGGCCCTTGGCCACGCCGGGGTTGCTCTGCGTGTCGACCGCATTGGACTCGAGCGGGCGACCGAGGATGCCGCCCGCGGCGTTGATCTCCTTGACGGCCAGGTCGACGCCATTCGCGAAGTTGGTGCCCGAAGTCGCACCGGCTCCCGAGAGTTCCACGATGGTGGCGATCTTGATCGGCTCGGCGGCGCGGGCGATGGGGGTGGCGTTCAACATCAGCGCCGTGCTCGCGATCGCGAGCGTGGCGCGCAAGGGCTTGCGCATGGTTTTTTGTCTCCGTGTTGTTGTGGGAACCTGGCGCGCTGAAAGTCACTTCGGGGACAGCAGCGCCCTCACCTCGCTCAGGTCGGACTGCATCGACGTCGCGATCTCAACGAATCCGAAAAAGCGCAGGAACTCCGGCACTTGCTGCACCAGCATCTCGAAGCCGGCTTCGGCCTGCAGGCCGCGTGCGCGGCAAGCCTGCAGCAACGGCGTCGGCTGCTGGCTCATGATGATGTCGACCACCGCGGCGCCTGCTGGCACACGCGCCGGGTCGAAGGGCAAGGGATCGTCGGGCTTCAGCCCCTGCGAGGTGCAATTGACAACGAGGTCGAACCCGGCGGGGTCGTCGCCATCGGCCATCACGGCCGCGTTGCCGACCAGGGCGTGCAGCCGCGCCACGAGGCTCTCGGCCCGTGCGCGTGTGCGGTTGAAGACGGCCAGCAACGAAGGCCCGCGCTGCGCCAGCGCAGCGGCCACCGCGTGGCCGCCACCGCCGGCACCGACGACCAGCACACGCCGGCCGTGCACCTCAATGCCGAAATGGTCGAGCCCCTTCACGAAACCGATGCCATCGAACAGCGCGGCCTCGAGCCGGCCGTCGGCGTGGCGCTTCACCGCATTCACCGCGCCGGCGATCGAAGCGACCGCATCGGTCGGCTTCAGCAGCGCCGCCAACTGCGACTTGTGCGGGATCGTGGCCCAGAACCCGCCGATGTTTTCGGCCTTCATGCCATGTTCGAGAAACCCCGGCAGTGCCGCGGCCGGCAGCTTCAGCGGCACGACCACGGCGTCGATGCCGTGCTGCTGGAACAAGTGGTTGTAGACCTCGGGCGCGCGCACCTGCGCGACAGGGTCACCAAGAATGTAGAACACGCGGGTGCTGCCGGTGATGCGGGTCATGTGTGCTCCTGGGCTGACGGTATCGGCATTCAGTCTATCGATGCCTTGGCGCGCTCGAGCACGTCGGCGTACATCGACGACTCGGGTTCGGCCAGGCCGATCAAATTGTTCTGGCTGTGGGTTCCTCATGCCGTGGGCGAAACGATGTGATCCCAGGCCAGTGGACCGGCGCCCTTGCCGGCCACGGAGTAGAGCGCGTTCGGTGCGTTGCGCGTCTTCTGGAAATCTTCCAGCGATTCGCCACGCATCGCCGCGTAGATGTGCAGGTTCGAGACGCCGACGACCGCACCGAGCTTCTCGAGCATGAAGAAGATGACACCGTGGTGAATCAGGCCGCGCCAGTCGCGTCGCTGCACCAAGCTGCTCTCGGTGTCGTCCAGCCCGGCCTCGCGCATGAGCGCCGCTTCGTCGGCGAGGAAGCGTTCGCGGTACGCCGGCACCACCAGGCCGTGAAGGAAGCGGTTCAGCCGGTAGGCCTTGACGCTGCGCTCCAGCGTGAACGGGTAGGTGCCGCGCAATGCTTCGGCGCCCGCCAGCTGCTTGCCGATGAGGGCCTGGTGGCGCTGTACCGTCGGTGATGGCGCCGCCTGCTCGACGGGCTCGTAGATCGCCGTGGCGATGCCGGTCATCGACGGCAGGTAGTAGCTGCGGTGCAGGCAGCGCACCTGGGACGCGAGCGCACCGCGCATCACCAGCCACATGATGACTTCGGACCCCTCCATGCCGCCGAGCGTCGCGAACTCGGCGTGCGTCATGTCGGCCAGCTGCTCGGGATCGCGTTCGAGCAGGTCCAGGAAACGGGCATCCCATTCGGGGTTGTTGAAGCCGGCGCGCTCGCCGTGCACCTGGTGCGACAGCCCACCGGTGGCGACAACGGCCACGCGCAGGTCTTGCGGGAAACTCTCGATCGCACGGCGCAGCGCCTGGCCAAGCTTGTAGCAACGCCGTGCGCTCGGGATGGGGAATTGCAGCACGCCCATTTGCAGCGGCACCAGCTTGACCGGCCATTCCGGCCGGTGCGGGCACATCACCGACAGCGGCGAGAAGCAGCCGTGGTCGAGTGGTTTGTCCTGGAAGAAAGACATGTCGAACTCTTCGGCCATCAGCGACTGGCCGATGTGGGCTGCAAGCAGCGGGTGGCCGGCGATGGGCGGCAGGTCGCGCGGGCCGGCGCCCTCGTCGGCCGGCGCCCAGCGCTCGCCCACGCCGAGCGAGAAGGCCGAGTAGTGGTCGAAGAAGAAGGAGGTGACGTGGTCGTTGTAGATCATCAGCAGCACATCGGGCCGCCGCTCGGCGATCCACGCCTGGACCGGTGCGAAGGCCTCGAAGATCGGTGCCCACACCGGGTCGCTTTGCTTGTCGCGATCGAACGCGAAGCCGATGGTCGGCGTGTGCGACGCGGCGATGCCGCCGATGATGCTTGCCATGAGGCGCTCCCTGCAAATGGTTCGGTGGCCCGGCGCGTGAACGCACCGGGCCACACTGCTTGCCTTCTGGGCCTAGTTCTCGTGATCGTCGTCTTCGCGCCCGTCACCGTCGGGCAGCGGATGGCGCGACGGTTGGCAGACCAACTGCGTGCCCACGGCCTGGCAGACCGTCTGGTACCCGTGGGTGTAGAGCGGCTTGCCGACCCAGTTGTAGCCGGGGCCAGGCTCGTTGCGCGGCGTGTGGGCGATGAAGCTGGACTCGACGTCCGTGCTGCCGGTCCCGAGGTAGCGCGCCACCTCGGGATACGGGAACACCGGCCGCGTGCGCGTGACAACGCCGCCCGTCACCTTGGAGGCGACGATCTTGCCGGGCTCGATGCCGCTCTCCACCCAGGCCATTACCGGCGTCAGGATGTCGAAGGTGTCCGGGCCTTCGCCGCCACCGCAGTGGGTGACGCCGGGGAACAGATACAGCTTCACGAAACGGTCCAGCGCCCGGTCCCCGAAGGTCTTGCGCAGTGCCTGGTGGTACGCGAGCGTCCCTTGCGGCGAGATGTGCTGGTCGTTCCAGCCGTGCCACAGCAGCAGCTTGCCGCCGCTGCGGGCGAAGTGGCCGATGTCGGGGTCGGTGGCCGAGAGGTAGCTCGAGGTCTGCACCGTTTGCCAGAACGAAGGCACGGTGAACTGCAGGTCGGTGAGCTTCCAGGTGGGGTTGGACACGTCGAAGTAGCTCAGGTAGCGAGCGAACGCGTTCACGAAGTTCTCGCTGCCGACCGTCACGCCCTGCGTTGCGGGCACGAACAGCGTCCAGGCCAGCTCCGAACCCCATTCATGCGAGATTTCCAACTCGAGGCGCCGGCCCCACGCATCGGTGGCTCCGTCGTGCAGCCGCCGCACAACACCGGCCTGCGCCGCGCTCAGGCACGTCGTCGGGTCCTGTGTGGGTGTGCACAGCAGGCTGGCCGGATCGAAATGACAGCTTCGCGGGTCGTTGATCAGCCCGTCCACCACGCCGTCCAGTCCATCGCATTGCGCGAGCACGGCCGCATGGATCATCGGCAGCTTGCCGGCCAGCAGGATGTAGTTGCCGCTCGCGTCTTTGTTGGTGAGCACGTTCCAGCCATGGTGGAAGGTGTTCTGCACGATCATGTTTGACGCCGGTGCGCCGGCCGCAATGCCGTCGAAGTCGTCGGGGTAGCGCTGCGCTTCCATCAGCGCCTCGCGCCCGCCATCGGAGCAGCCGTTGAAATAGGAGTACACCGGCCGCTTTCCGTAGAACCTGGCGATGATGGCCTTGGCCACTTGCGAGGTCACGTGCACGCCGCGGTAGGCGAAGTCGATCTGCGCCTGCGGATTGCTGGCCGCCCACGAGCCGTCGTTCAGGCCCTGGTGGCCCATGTCGGTGGTGGCGCTCGCGACCGTGCCGTCGGCGACCACCGGGCAAGCCGCTCCCTGGCCATAGTTGATGTTGGAGCTGCCGCACTCGCCACCACAACCGGTCTGGACGTAGCGCTGCGTCCAGCCGTTGATCGGCAGCCGCATCACGATGGTGTCGGCCGGCGCGATGGTGCCCCGGACTTCGCAATACGCTGCCGGCGCGCCGGTCGTCAAGACGGTCGCCGACTTGATCGTCACCGGCGCATCGGTCACGTTGCTCAGGTCGAGGCCGGTCACCGCCGCGCAGTCCATCACGGGTGCGATCGGCGCCAGGTTGGCCAGACCGGACGCCGCCCGGGCGGCGCCACAGGGCAGCACGAGCGCCAGCAGGCCTGCCATGCACACCACCACCGCAGGCCGCCATCGGCCGACGGTGGAACGCCGCTTGGCTTTGCTTGACAGGGTTGTCTCCTTTCCCGGACGTGGCTTCTCCGCTGTGGATGCGAAGTCGTCTGGGTAGGACGTGAAGTCGTCGTGCGTCTTCTTGCTCATGTTGTCTCCTTGTTTTTAGCGGTGCTCAACCCGTGCGTGCACGGCGGCGGTCAGCCGGAGGTCCGCACCAGGACCAGGGCGATGGGCAGGGACACCCGCAGCGGCAGCGTGTCGCAAGGGATGTCATCGCATGTCTCCAGACAGTCGGGCCGCGGACCTTGCGTGGCCGTGATCGTTGATGGCGCGAAGTCTAGGAACGCTTGCGCTGGATCAACAGATGGCGCGACACGGGGCGCGATAACCGCTCGTTATCATCCGAGCCCATGAAGCTGACGAGCTTGCGGGCCCTCGTGGGCGCCATCGAGGAAGGCAGCCTGCGCTCTGCCGCGCGGCGCCTGGGTGTTTCCCAGCCCGCGTTGACGAAGATGATTCGCGAGCTCGAGCGCGAACTCTCGACGACCCTGCTGTTGCGGTCGACCACCGGCGTGATCGCGACGGCGCAAGGCATCGTCCTGTACGAGCGTGCGATCGCTGCCGAACGGGAGCTGTCGCACGCGGTCGACCAGATCCAGCAGCTGGGCGGGCGCATGACCGGCGCCCTGACGATCGGTGCCGTGCCACTGGCGGTGATGCTGCTGGTGCCTGAAACGCTGCGCACCTTTGGCCGCGAGTTCCCGGGCATTCAGCTGCGCATCATCGAAGAGCTGTACATCGCGCAACTCACGCGGCTGCGCATGGGCGAAGTCGACGTGGCCCTCGGCCCGCTGCCCGATCAGCTACCGCCGGGCGAATTCGCCGTCGAAACGCTGATGCCCATTTCGATGGTCATCGTGGTGCGCAAGGGCAACCCGCTGGCCCGCGCGCGCCGCCTCGCGGACCTCGCCGAGGCGCCGTGGGTCTACACCGGCGCCACGCCCGACTCGGGCTACGCGAAAGTGCTGTACGAGCGCAACGGGCTGAAGCCGCCACCGGCTGGAGCGCTCGTCAACTCGACGCTGGGCCTGCTGTCGATTCTTGCGAGCGGCAACTGCGTCGGGCTGATGCCGCAGCAGATCGCGGCCCACCCCTTGGCGGCCAACTACCTCGACGTGGTCGACGTCGCCGAGGGGCCGCTCAAATTGACGATCGGTGCACTGGTGCGCGCCGATGCGGCGCTCAAACCCAGCGTGCGCCACTTTCTCGCTCACCTGCACCGCGCGGCGCATCACTTCACCGGCGACCGTTAGCGGCCCGCCACCTCACAGCTCAATGATTGTTCGCGGAGGTGGCGTGCGCCGTGGTCGTGAAGGCCGCATTGGCAGCGGCCCGAGGTTCGCGAAACCGAGGCGCACAAACGGGCATCGCAGGAGATCGAAGTGCGACGATCTCGGACCATGCAGCGCAGACCCGATGGTTGAGGCGCTCATCGATAGCGCTCGCCGATGAATCCAGAGACGGCGCGGCAGAGAGCAGCGTCGCCGCCTTGGACAGCACCTCATTCAGCAAATGGTAGAGATCGCGTGCAGCCATCGCAAAGAACTCTGGTTTCGGCCCGCCCGTCGACCCCAGCACGATGTACGGCGAGTTGCCTGCTTTCAACCAACTGGCAGCCGCTTTCGCGAACCTGGGCTCGCATTCCACGACATGGACCAAGGCCTCCAGGCTTTCAGCGTTCTTGTCGAACACGACAACGCTTCCCTCTTTGCTCACAACCGCCCCCTTGTCGTTGAACTCAGGATCGAATCTGCCGAAGCGGCTCGAACGCGCCGCCCGATTTGCAGAAAGCAGGTGCAGATTTCATGCCCTCAGGTCGACAGCACTTTGCGCGCCAAAAGCAGACGATTCTTGTTGGTCCCCGCCGGCAAACAGATGGAAAGCATCCGACAAGCCGATGAGACGGGCGCACTGTGTCAGTCATGTAAGGTTCTGTGCATTCCACCTTCCAAGCGGGCACGGCGCAGCGTTGCGGAAGGCAGCGCCGGCGCCATCGAGCATGTTTGTGCAGCGACCCGAGGTGCTGCGGGCCGAACACAGGCTCCAATCGCCGCGCGAACCGCGCCGGTCGACACCTGCACCGACTGGACCGTCAGGCGCTCAGCACCAAGGTGCATGGCGATCCGCGTGTGGCCATCGTGCCCCCTGCCTTTCAGCGATGGTGTCGCGCTCGCAAGGGGGCGACGGTGAACAGGAGGCAAAAACAACAAAGCCCCGGTGTACGGGGCCTTGAGGGGTGTTCGCTGGCCTGCGAGGACACATGCGAACCTGGCTTTGGCGGAGTCGGAGGGATTCGAACCCTCGATGCAGGTTTTGCCCACATACTCCCTTAGCAGGGGAGCACCTTCGGCCACTCGGTCACGACTCCAGCACGAGGCAAGATTCTAAGCCAGTTTATGCGGCAGCTTGCTCCAGATCGAAGGCCTTGTGCAGCGCGCGCACGGCCAGCTCCATGTACTTCTCGTCGATCACCACGCTGGTCTTGATCTCGCTGGTGGTGATCATCTGGATGTTGATGCCCTCTTCGGACAGGCAGCGGAACATCTTGCTGGCCACGCCCACGTGCGAGCGCATGCCGATGCCCACGATGCTGACTTTGCAGATCTTGGCGTCGCCCATCACCTGCGCAGCACCGGTCTGCGGCAGCACGGTGTTCTTCAGCACGTCGAGCGTGCGGGCGTAGTCGTTGCGGTGCACGGTGAAAGAGAAGTCGGTCTTGCCGTCGTGCGAGACGTTCTGGATGATCACGTCGACATCAATGTTGGCGTCGGCGATCGGGCCGAGGATCAGCGCGGCGATGCCGGGCTTGTCGGGCACGCCGAGCACGGTGACCTTGGCTTCATCGCGGTTGAAGGCGATGCCTGCGACAACGGCTTGTTCCATTTTTTCGTCTTCCTCAAAAGTGATCAGGGTACCCGAGCGGGCTTCCTCGTCGATGTTGATGTCCCAGGGCGTGAAACTCGACAGCACGCGCAGCGGCACGCGGTACTTGCCGGCGAATTCGACCGAGCGGATCTGCAGCACCTTGGAGCCCAGGCTCGCCATCTCGAGCATCTCTTCGAAGCTCACGGTGTGCAGGCGGCGTGCCTCGGGCACGATGCGCGGGTCGGTGGTGTAGACACCATCGACGTCGGTGTAGATCAGGCACTCGTCGGCCTTCATCGCCGCCGCCACAGCCACCGCCGAGGTGTCGGAGCCACCGCGGCCCAGCGTGGTGATGTGACCCTGCGGATCGATGCCCTGGAAGCCGGTGATCACCACCACCTTGCCGGCGGCGAGGTCGGCGCGCACGCGGGTGTCGTCGATGCTCTGGATGCGCGCCTTGGTGTACGCGCTGTCGGTGGCGATCGGCACCTGCCAGCCGGCATAGCTGACGGCCTCCAGGCCCTCGGCTTGCAGCGCGATCGACAAGAGACCGACCGACACCTGCTCACCGGTGGAGGCGATCATGTCGAGCTCACGCAGAATGCCGTCGCTCGCCAGCTCGGGCGAGAGTTCCTTGGCCAGGCCGAGCAGGCGGTTGGTTTCGCCGCTCATGGCGGAGGGCACGACGACCATCTGGTGCCCGGCGCGTGACCACTTGGCCACGCGTTTGGCGACATTGCGAATGCGCTCCGTGGAGCCCATGGAAGTGCCGCCGTATTTGTGAACGATGAGTGCCATGAAGAACAGGTTCGCGGTAACGGTGAGGGAGCTGCGCCTTGCGACGCAACCGCGCATTTTAACCGCGGCGCCAGTGCAGGCTGAGCTGCGCCTGTCCGGGCAAGGCCAGCACCCGCGCGTCCAGACCCAGGCCCGGCGCGAACACCAGCTGGCCACCGCTGTAAACCAATGGGCCGTCACGCTCCCAAGCCGGCATCTGTGCGGCCTGGTATTGCTTCTTCAGGCTGCGCGGTGGGCGACCGATGCCCGCCTGAAAGCGCTCACCACCTTCGCGCTCACGCAGTTCGAGGTGGGCCAACCAGGCGATCGGCACGCCGCCTTCCTTGACCCGCTTAGCCACCAGTTCACCACCCCAACCTGCCAACGCAAAGCGGCCCGCACGAAGAATGGACAGCGATGCTTCGCGTGTCGCATCGTTCTGCTGGACGGGTTCGCTGTGGGCGAAGCGCAAGCGGCCGCGGTAACGGCGCAACACCCCGCCGGCCGCCCCCCACTCGGCCAGACCTGTGCCCGGCAACTCTTGTTGCAGCCGCAGTGCCAAGCTGGCGGGAGCAGCGCGTCCGGTCTGTGCCTTCAGCCACGCACGCAAGGCGTTGCCCTGCCGTGCCGGGCTCAGGCCCTGCCACGCTGCCACGCGCAAGCCAGCGTCGTCCGACACCTGGGCCAGATCCATCGCCGCGAGTTCGACCAGACAGGCGGAAGCCTCTGCCGCCCATGCAGCGGCATCGGCGAGGCTCGCTTCCGCCTGCGGAAACGCCTGGCTCAGCGCGGGCCAGGCTTGCAGCCGCAGCCGATTGCGCGCAAAGCGCGGGTCGGCGTTGCTGTCGTCGTCGATGTAGTGCAACCGGTGCTGCCGAACATAGGCTTCGATGGCTTCGCGCGGATGCGCGAGCCAGGGCCGCAACCAGGTGATGCCATCGCGTTCGATCGATTGCGGCATGCCCGCCAGCCCGGCCACGCCAGCGCCGCGCAACGCTTGCAGCAACAGGGTTTCGGCCTGGTCGCGGCGGTGGTGGGCGAGCAGCACGACGGCTGCACCGGCCTCGTTGGCCATTGATTGCAGCGCACGGTAACGGGCGTGCCGGGCCCAGGCTTCCACGCTGTCGCCCGTGGCTGGCCGGCCGGTGAGTCGATGGGCCAGCAGGCGCACCGGCAGGCCTTGCCTGGCCCACCTCGCGCACTGCGCCTGCGCATGCGCCAGCCACTCGTCGGCATGGGGATTCAGCCCGTGGTGCACATGCAGGGCCACCACCTGGCTGCCCTGCTCTGCCGCGGCACGCGCGGTGGCGTGCAGCAAAGCGGTGGAATCGCGGCCGGCGCTGTAGGCCACCGCGACACAGTGACGGGTGGGGTCAGCGGTCGCTGGTGTCGGTGTAGCGGCCATAGGACTGCAGCCGTTCATAGCGCCGCTGCAGCAGTTCCTTGGGCTTGAGGTCGTTGACCTGGCGCAGCGCATCGTTGAGCGCACGCTTGAGGTAGGCCGCCATCTGCTTGGGGTCGCGGTGGGCGCCGCCCACCGGCTCGTTGACGATCTTGTCGACCAGGCCCAGCGCCTTGAGGCGGTGCGCCGTGATGCCCAGCGCATCGGCGGCATCGGACGCGCGCTCGGCAGTGCGCCAGAGAATGGATGCGCAGCCCTCGGGCGTGATCACCGAATACACAGAGTACTGCAGCATCAGCACCTGATCGCCGACGCTGATGGCCAGTGCACCTCCCGAGCCGCCCTCGCCGATGATGGTGACGATGATGGGCACTTCGAGTTGCGCCATCTCGAAGATGTTGCGGCCGATGGCTTCGGACTGGCCACGCTCTTCGGCACCGATGCCGGGGTACGCCCCTGGCGTGTCGACCAGCGTGAACACCGGCAAGCTGAATTTCTCGGCCAGCTTCATCAGGCGCAGGGCCTTGCGATAACCCTCGGGCCGCGACATGCCGAAGTTGCGCGCGGCGCGCTCCTTGGTGTCACGCCCCTTCTGGTGGCCGATGACCATGCAGGCCTGGCCATTGAAACGCGCGAGGCCGCCGACGATCGACTGGTCATCGGCGAAGTGGCGGTCGCCACGCAACTCTTGAAAGTCGGTGAAGACCTCGTTGATGTAGTCCATCGCATACGGCCGCTGCGTATGCCGCGAGATCTGCGTGACCTGCCACGGTGTCAGGCTGGAATAGATGTCCTTGACGAGCTGGTGGCTCTTCTTGCTGAGTCGGTCGATCTCTTCGGAGATGTCGACAGCCGATTCGCTTTGAACGTAACGCAGCTCTTCGATCTTGGTTTCTAGTTCGGCAATGGGCTGCTCGAACTCTAGGAAATGTCGTTTGCTCATCCGGCTGGATCCTGGGTTGATGCGCGCGCCGAGAGGTCATCGCGCCGGGCCGCCCCAATCGATGACGCCCCCCTTTGGAGGGGCCGGCACCGCAGGGGACCTTGGGGCTTCAATACGCTACAGGCAAGGGGTCGAGGCTACGCCAAATGTACCATGTGGCCACCGAGCGAAATGGGGCCCACGCGTCGCCCACTTCGCGTGCTTCAGCCCTCGAAACCGGCTCGCCGCTGAAGTAGTTGACGCTGATGCCCTTGATCAAGCCGACGTCGTCGAGCGGCAGCACATTTGGCCGCATCAGGTGGAAGATCAGGAACATCTCGGCCGTCCAGCGGCCGATGCCGCGGATGGCGACCAGCTCTTCGATGATGGCCTCATCGTCCATCTGCTGCCATTGCCGCACATGCACCGTGCCGGCTTCGAAATGCTGGGCCAGGTCGAGCAGGTACTCGACCTTGCGCGCCGACAACCCGGCCTCGCGCATGCGCGCCGGCTCGATGGCGCCCACCGCAGCGGGCATCACACGCATCGGGTCGCCTTCAACCAGCGCCGCGAAACGGTCCCACACGGATTGGGCGGCCTTGACCGAAATCTGCTGGCCCACGATGGAACGCGCCAGCGTGGTGAACGCATCGCCGCGGCTTTGCAGCCGGCCTTCGCCCTGGGGAATCAGTTTGCGCATCACGCGGTCGCGCTTGGAAAGGTGCTTGCAAGCCTCTTCCCAGTAGTCGGGGGTGACGGTACGCACCGGGTCAGCCCTTCGTCCAGGTCGTGCCTTGCGGCGAGTCTTGCAGCACGATGCCCTGGTCGAGCAGGTCTTGGCGGATCCGGTCGGCAAGCACGAAATTGCGTGCCTTCTTGGCGTCGGCGCGGGCGTCGATCTGCAGCCGGATTGCCGCTTCATCGAGCAGGCTGCCCGACTGCAGGTAGCTGCGCGGATCCTGCTGCAGGATGTTGAGCGTGGCGCCCAG
>Ga0302322_100002826_pt1 | contig 14765 bp, 10 predicted proteins | sample Fen_T0_2_FD_203757 | JGI IMG/M metagenome (GOLD analysis project Ga0302322, IMG submission 203757) | Peat permafrost microbial communities from Stordalen Mire near Abisko, Sweden - Fen_T0_2 | ecosystem: Environmental > Terrestrial > Soil > Wetlands > Permafrost | place: Sweden: Abisko... | reverse complement strand
CCGTCGCCGTCGGGCTGCAGCGGCGTCCAGGCCGACCAGCGACCCTGCTCCCGCACCCGGACCGCGAGCCGGGTGGGCGCCGTCCGCGCCGTCCAGCTCACCGCGACCAGGTCGAACCGGTGGGTCGGCAGCTGCCCGGTGAGGACGGCGGGGGCGATCGCCGCGGCGGCGGTCACCCCGTCCTTCCGGGTCGGCGTCGACGCGGGACCAGGCGCGGTGCGCGCGGCCTCGGTGCGCAGCTGCCGCAGCGCGCCCTGGTCGACGCCGGCGAGCGCCAGCGTCGTGACGCCCGGCGCCACCGGGTGCGCGGGCGGCGTCGCCCGGCCGGTCACCGGCAGGGCGAGCAGCGCCGGGACGACGGCGAGCGAGAGCAGGCTGGACTGCAGGGCGCGGCGCATGACGGGGCTCCGGGTTCCGGTCGGCACGGTCCGGGGCGAGGTGCACCCCGGCCGGGTCGGGCAGTGACACCAGCCGCATCGACCGCCGCGCGTCCCGCCTGTAGGCCGAACGGGTCAACGCCCTCCCCGCCCCCGTCGTGATCACTCCGCCGGCCAATCCCCCGTGATCATGCAATCCGGGACGATCATGCAATCCGGGAACACCTCACGAGCGCCCGGCCCTCACCTCGGCCCCAACCGGTCGCGAGAACGACCACCTGAGGTCCGGCGGAGGGAGTCGCGCCGGCCGGCTGCGGGTTGATCCTCTGGGTGCACGTCGGGCGTGGCACGACGCCCGCTCGGGAGGATCACCGCCGTCCAGGTCCGGGACGGCGTCCTAGGTGGAGGCGAGGCCGTCCACCTCGGACCACAACCCGGTCAGGTCCACGTCCGTCGCCCCGGCGTGTGCCACGCCCTCGCCGAACTGCCGCTCCGACCAGCCCTGCGGCGCCCGCTCGTGCAGGATGAGCACCCGCCGCTCCTGGTCCGCGAAGACGATCAGCTCCGCGGAGGGGAGCCCCTGGCACGCGAAGAGGCGTGCCGTCCGGTCGGCCGGGCCGTTGCTCGGCGAGAGCACCTCGACGACGATCCGGGCGTCGGTCTCGAACAGGGCATCGGCGGCGGCAGTGCACCGCACCAGCAGGTCGGGGTGGATGCCCTGGTCCGGCCCCGTGCGGAGCAGCCGGTTGTGGATGAAGACGCGGCAGGGACCGCCCTGCACGGCCGCGAGCAGGCGGGCGTAGATCGACGTCGTCATCAGGTCGTGGCGCTCGCTGCCACCGGACATCAGGACGACGCGTCCCCGGTCGAGCTCGAACCGCTCGTCACCGGCGAACGCCTGGAGGAACCTCAGGTACTCGGCCCAGGTGAGCCGGGCCGCCTCAGGCTGCGCGCTCATCCCTCGATGCTAGGCCGTGCGGCCCTCCGGACGGCCCGGACCGGGCCGGGCCGGCCGTCACGGTGGCCGTCGGGGCTCAGCGGGGGACGGCGAACGACGTCACCCACTGCGACGGCAGGCCGAGCGCCGACCGCAGAGTCGCGCCCGACCGGGTCGAGATCTCTCCGTCGGACGACGTCGCCTCCACCTCGGTGGCCGCGCCCGCGGCGTCCCGGGCGGTGACCGCGATCGACGCCAGGTCCGCCAGCCCGAAGACCGTGCACAGCCGGCTCACGGCCACCGTGCGCGTCCAGGCCGAGTACCGCGGGTTGATCGTGCGGTCGACGCTCCACGGGTCGTCCACGCTGCGCAGGTAGGGCACGTCGGAGCCCCACACGCTGGCCGCGTCCCGGGTGCGCCCGCCGGTCGACGAGGAGTACGACGCCTCGATCGGCGTCCCCCGGTAGAGCACGGCGAGGCTCGCCGTGCGGCTGGTCTGGGTCGCCGCCACGGCCTGCACCCACCGCCCGCCCGAGGGGCCGGACTCGGCGTCCCAGCCCTGGTAGACCTGGCTGCGGGTGTCGTCCCAGAGGGTGCACCCGCCGCAGCCCGACAGGGTGCGGGTGCGGTGGGTGAGGGCGTAGGTGCGTGCGGCCACCGCCTGGGCCTGCAGCGCGGCGTCCGCCCAGCCGTAGGGCATCTCGGCGACGCCGCGCAGGTACTCCGCGTGCAGGTCGACCAGCGCGTTGGCCTCCACGCGGGGGCGGGTGACGCCGTCGGGGTCCAGGCGCCGCACGGACACCAGCGCCAGGCTCCCCCAGCGGTAGCGGCGGGTCTTCCCCGCTCCCTCGGGGGTGCGCGAGCCGACCTGCAGGACGGTCGCCGGACCGGCCAGCCCCCGCCCGCCGGACCAGCGCACGCCGAGCGTGGCGGTCGTCAGGCGGACCACCGTGCCGTCACCATGAGTGACGGCGATCTGGAGAGCACCATCACTCGGCGTCACCGTGGCGACGTCGCTCGCCGTCAGGTCCGTCGTGGCGCCGTCTGCGGACACCAGCTCGAACGCGCCCCCGCCGGCCGCGAGCGCGACGCTCCGCAACGTCACCCGGGCGCCCCGGTCGACGACGTTGACGCGCAGGTCCCCGGCGTCCGGGTAGCTCACGACGCTGGTGCCGGTGAAGTAGTGGGTCAGGATCGCCGCCACGCCCGCCCCGGCGCGGGCCATCCCGTAGGCGCCGTACTGCGACATCCCGACGCCGTGTCCGAAACCGGCCCCCGCGACGGTGACCAGGGCGTTCGACGGCGCGGGGAGGTCCGCGCCGATGGTGCGCACCGGCAGCCGGGGCGCCGCGGAGGCCTCCGGACCGGCCACCGACCAGGGGCCGCCCAGGACCGCCAGCAGGGCCGCCCCCGCCACCCCGACGCGCAGACGACGCGCCGTGGAGCGGTCCGGCAGGCGGCCCGCCGGCCCGTCCGGCAGGCACTCCGCGATCGGGTCGTGCACCCCGACGGGTTGCTCCACGAGACCAGCTCCTCACACCGCGTCCGCCCCCGGCTCGGGAGCCCACGACCCTCCCCCCTCGTGTCGCCCGTCCGATCCTGTCACTGGATGGTCCGTCCAGGTAACAGTCCGTCCGGACTCTCCGTGAGCGACCGGTGTGTGGCGGGTCCGCCGGCGCGGGATCGCCGTAGGCTGACCGGGTGAAGGTGCTCAGCGTCGTCGGTGCCCGCCCCCAGTTCGTCAAGCTCGCCCCGGTCGCGGTGGCGCTGCGGGACGCCGGGGTCGACCATGTGATCGTCCACACCGGCCAGCACTACGACGCGCTGCTGTCCGACGCCTTCTTCGCGGACCTGAAGATCCCCGACCCGGACGTCCACCTCGGCGTCGGCTCGGGGTCCCACGGCGTGCAGACGGGCGCGATGCTCGCCGCGCTCGACGCCGTCCTGGCGGAGCACCGCCCCGACTGGACGCTGGTGTACGGCGACACCAACTCCACGCTGGCGGGCGCCGTGGCCGCGGTGAAGCTGCACCTGCCGATCGCGCACCTGGAGGCCGGGCTGCGGTCCTTCAACCGCCGGATGCCCGAGGAGCACAACCGGGTGCTCACCGACCACGCCGCCGACCTGCTCCTCGCGCCGACGCAGGTCGCGATGGACCACCTGGCGGGCGAGGGCCTGGCCGCCCGGTCGCGGCTCGTCGGCGACGTCATGACCGACGTCTGCTACCTGGTGCGCGACGCCGTCGCAGGCACGCCCGCCACCCTCCCGGGCGGCGTCGACCCGGCGGAGCCGTACGTCGTCGCCACGATCCACCGGCCCGACAACACCGACGACCCGGCCCGCCTCGACGCCGTCGCGGCGGCGCTCGGCACGATCGAGGTGCCGGTCGCACTGCTCGCCCACCCGCGCCTGCGGGCCAAGGCCGCCGAGCACGGGATCGAGCTGGCCCGCGGCCGGGTGCGCGTGACCGACCCGCTGCCGTACCCGCAGCTGGTGCGGGCGGTGCTCGGGGCCCGCGGCGTCGTCACCGATTCGGGGGGCCTGCAGAAGGAGGCGTTCCTGCTCGGGGTGCCGTGCACGACCGTCCGCACCGAGACCGAGTGGGTCGAGACCCTGGACGGCGGGTGGAACGTCCTCGCGGACGACCTGGCCGGACTCGACCGGCTCGCCACCCGGCCCGCGCCGTCCGGGGAACGCGCCCGGCCCTACGGCGACGGCCACGCCGCCGAGCGCGTGGCGACCGAGCTGACGACCCGGTAGCCGCCGGGCCGCGCCGTCCCCGGACGGCCTGATCGTCCCGGAGTGCCGCACCACTACCAGGGCCCACCCCGAACGCCGCGGCGCGTGCCGCCGCCACCACTACCGCTGAAGCACGGCGACGGCGGGAGCGCGCGTCAGGAGGCCTCGGGGCGCGGCGGCACCGGGCGGCCGGCGTGCTCCCAGACCGCCTCCGGGATCTCGTAGGCGATGCCGAGGTCCGGGTTCTGCCGGTGCAGGTGCCAGGCGATCGGCCACGAGTTCGGGTGCACGATGATCACGTGGTCGACGTCCTCGAGGCGCAGCATCGGCAACCGCCGGCGCAGCGCCCGCCACAGCAGCCAGGGGCGCAGCATCCGGTAGGGCTTGGACCCGTTCCACGACGACCAGGCGGGCGTCGCGCCCAGGAGCCGGTTCAGCCCGAGCCGCCGCTCGTCGGCGCGCAGGTCGAGCACCTCGACGGCGGGGTGCAGGCCGGGCGAGCGGTCGCCGCCGTCTGCGGTCACCAGGACTGCGGACCCGCCGTTCTCGATGACCCAGTTCAGGGTCTCGACGACGGGTGCGCGCCGCGCCTGCTCGACGGCGGCGGCCACCACGCGCGGCCGACCCTGCCGGGGCCCCGCGGCCCCGGGCGTCACCACGGGCGCAGGCTCGGCCTCGGGCACGGACGTCGTCGGCTCAGCCACGGATCCTCTCCTCCAGCTCGGCGGCCACCGGCGCCATGTTCAGGTCCCAGGTGTGCCGCAACGCCTCCGCCCGGCACAGCTCGTACTCCTCCCGGGTCTGCACCCGCGAGGCGCGGACGGAGGCGACCAGCACGTCCCGGACGGCCTCCGGCGTCACCACGGGGACGCCGAAGAACAGCGGGTAGTTCCGGAACACCTCGGTCGTGTGGTTGCGCGGGTCGTGGACGCCGATCACCGGCCGGCCCGCGGACATGTAGTCGTATCCCTTGCCCGCCGTCATGTAGATGGACGACGGCAGCAGCATCGCGAGCACGTCCAGGGTGGCGTACGTCGCGGCCAGGCGCGGCTGCGGCACCGGTCCCCGGTAGGCGACCCCCTCGCCGCCCGCCTCCAGCCGCTGCCGGATGGCCTGCTCGTTCTGGGTGAAGAACCCGAGGTACCCGTAGAAGTCCATGGTCGCCTCGGCGAGCTCCGGCTCCTTGCGCGCCAGGGCCCAGCCGTCGAGGTACTCCTCGATCGGCAGGTCGGAGCGCACGGTCCCCACGAACCCGATCCGCGCCGGCCGGCCCGCCGGTACGGGTTCCCACGGCACGTCGCCGACGACGTCCTCGGCCAGGCCGTTCTCGACGACGCGCACCCGCCGCGCCGCGACCGGGTAGCGATCGCGGTACCACTGGGCGAGGGGCTCGTTCACGGTGACGGTGAGCGCGGCGTTCTCGATGATGCGCCGCTCCCACAGCGTCTGCGGGTCGCGCGGGCCGTAGACGTCGGACTCGGTGAGCGGGTTCAGCGTCCACGGGTCGTGGTAGTCGACGGCGTACGGGCGCCGCAGCAGCCGGCCGAGCTCGTACGCCGCGCCGTACTGGGCGTACGGGTTGCCCGTCGCGAAGACCAGGTCGACCCGGTGCCGGGCGTGGACGGCGAGGCCGCGCGCGACGAAGTGCGGGAGGATCGGCGCGTACACCTCGGGGAAGATCCGCTCGCGCACGAGCTGGTGCCCCTTGGTCCACAGCCGCGGGAAGTTCGCGTGCGCCCACGACATCTTGTCGACCCGGTTCACCAGGTGCTCGCGGGCGACCTTCACCTCGATCACGCGCACCCGCGGGTCGACGGTCCGGGCGAGCTCGTCGTCGACGACGCCGGACCGCTGCACCCAGTAGTCGCGATCCGCGGCGAGCACGGTCACCGCCCAGCCGCGCCGGGCGAAGTGGTTCGCCCAGCTGCGGATCCGGTAGACGCCGCTGCCGCGGGCGGGGGGGAACTGCATGCCGAGCAGCAGGACGTGCGGTTGAGGCGTCACGAGCCGGTGACCTCCGCTGGTTCGGTGCCGGTGCCCGCCCTGGTCGGGCGGACCGCGGCACTGGTGGTCGGGTCGGTCCCCCCCACGACCGGGTGCCCGGACGATCTGACCGGGCGTCCGAGGAATCCGGCGAGCGCAGCGGCCGACCGTCGCCCGTCGTGCACGGCCCGGACGAAGTCCGGCCCGCGCGCGGCCTCCGAGCGGGCCCACTGCGGATCGTCGAGCACCCGCTGCACGGTCTCCGCCAGCGTGCGCGGCGTCACCTCGACGACCGGCACGGGACGGTCCACCCGAGACCGCAGAGCTTCCCCGAGGTGCCCGAGCACGAGCGTACCCCCGGCCATCGCCTCGCACGCCAGCACGCCGTAGAGGCCCAGCAGGAGCTGGTCGACGACGACGTCGGCGCGGGCCACGAGCGCGGCGGCCTCGGCGGGCGGCAGGCCCGTGACCAGCCGGAAGTCGACGATCCCGCGGTCGGCGAGCGGCTGCAGCACGGCCTGCACGGTCGCCGTCCCCTTGAGCTGCGGGTTGGACGGCGCGTGCACGACCAGCGGGACGCGCCCGGTGAGGACGTCGTCCCGCGGGCTGAACCGGGCGGTGTCGACGACGACGGGCAGCCAGGTCGCCTCGGGCACGTCGTCGAGCTGGTCCGGGGTGGACACGAACACCGGCCCGCCCGACCCCGCCCCGGCGCCGCCCGCTGCGGCGAACGCGTGCACCTGCGGCAGCAGCGCGTCGACGCGCGCCTGCAGCGTGCGGGTGAGCGGGTCGCGCGGGTCGGCGAACGGGCTGAACTCGCTGCGTCCCCGGTGCCGGCGCGGATCGCGGCCCTCCGACCCGTGCAGCACAAGGCCCACCCGCACGCCCGCGGCGGCGAGCAGGGCGGCGTCCCCGGTGAAGTCGCGCCCGGCGAGCCCGCCGAGGAGCGGGCGGCCCGCCTCGAACAGGGCGTGCGTCCAGGTGGACCGGGCGTCCGCCAGGCGCCGCAGCTGCCAGGCGGTGTCGGTGCGGTAGCGGTCGGCGTCGACCAGCTCGTCGGCCGGGTAGTCGTAGCGGCCGTTGCGGATCGCCACGACGCGCGCCTGCACGCCGTCCAGTTCCCGCTCGGCGGCGCGTGCCCAGGCCCACGCCTGCCCGGCGCTGTTGGCGGGCCCGATCGCCAGGACGGCGGATACGGGCCCCGCGGCTCCGGCGGGGGCCCCGGCGTCGCCGTCCGGACCGGCCGCCGCCAGGCGCAGGTCGTCCGGGGGGCTGCCCGCGACGAGGCGCTCGGGCGGCTCGGTCGCGGGGTCGGGCGGCGGGTCGGCGACGAGGACGGCGTCCGGGCGGACGGCGGCGAGCAGGTCGCGGTGGACGGCGCGCAGCACGTCCGCCTGCGCCTGCCAGGTGTAGCGGGCCAGCAGCGCGGGATCGGCGAGCGCCGCCGCGTACCGGGCCGGGTCGGCGAGCACCCGGCTGACGGCGGCGGCGAGGTCGGCGCCGTCCCCGGCCCGGTGCACCTCGCCGACACCGTGCTCGCGGACGAACCCCGCCTGCGCCCGGCAGTCGCTGACGACCATCGGGACGCCCGCGTGCAGGTACTCGAACAGCTTGTTGGCCAGCGCCATCTCGTGGCTGCCGTAGTGGCGCAACGGGATCAGCCCGACGTCCGCACCGGCCAGGAACGCGCTGACCTGGTCGGGCGGCACCGGCGGCAGCACGTGCAGCCGGTCGGCGACCCCGAGCCGGTCGGCGCGCGCCCGCACCGCCGCGACGGGCGCGGTGTGCACCGACGGCACGGCGACGACGACGAGGTGCGCCTGCGGCAGGTGCGCCAGCGCCTCGACCGCCGTCTCGACGCCGCGGGCCGCCTGCACGCCGCCGCTGTACACGAGCAGCGGGACGCCGTCCGGCACCCCGGCCGCGCGGCGCACCGACGGCGCCCCCGCGGCGCGGGCCCCGAGCGGCGGCACGTTGAGGACGACGTCCGGCGTGCGCGGCAGGCGGTAGCGGTCGCGCAGCGCGTCGGCCAGGGGCGGCGAGACGGTGACGACCCGGTCGGCGTCGCGGGCGTACCGGCGTTCCAGCGCCGCCCACGCCGCCACCACCCGGGCGGTCCGGCCGCCGTACTGCGACAGGCCCGGCACCCACTCGTGCGCGTCGTACAGCCAGCGCACGTCGCGGCCCGCCCGGCGCGCCCGTGCCCGGGCCCGGGCGACGACGCCGACGAGCTGCACGTCGTGGGCGTGGACGACGTCCGGCGCGAGGTCGTCGAGGACCGGGCCGAGGGCCAGTTCCAGGTCGTCGACCTCGGGGACCACCCGGTGCGGCGACGCCGCCCAGGTCGTGGACTGCCACACCTTGTCGACGGCCTTGTAGCCGAGCGTCGCCGCCCTGGCCGCCCGGCGCCGTCCGGCCCCCCGGGCGCGCAGGCCGAACCGGCGCGCGTCGACGACCGCGCGCCGCACCGGCGCCGCGGGCCCCGACGCGACGTCGGCCTCGACGACGGCGGCGGCCAGGCGGCGGCGGGCGAGCGCCTCGCGCTGCGGGTCCTGGGTGAGCAGCGGCAGCCGGCCCGCGTGCCAGCGGGCGCGGCGCTCCTTGCGGCTCGCGCTGAGCGCCAGGTCGACCGGGATGCGCACGATCCGCACCGGGAGCCCCGGTGGGCCTCCCAGCTCGGTGTCGAAGCGCCGCGGGCCCGTCGTCACGCCGACGACGGTGACGCGCACGCCGAGCGCGGCCACGGCCAGGGCGCTCTTGCGGACGCGGGTGTCGCTGCGGACGTCGTTCGACACGACCATGACGACGTGCGGCTCGGTCACGACGTGCGGCTCGGTCACGGGGAGTCCTCGTCCCGGCTGTCGGGCGGCGGGCCGAGGCGCCCGCCGCGATCCAGTTCGACGACGAACCGGGCCGTGGGCGCCGCCGCGGCGATCCGCCGGGCCGCCGGCATCGACTGGCAGTCGGTGACGACGACGGTCGCGCCGGCCAGGTCGTCCGGCGCGAGCACGGTGCCGCGCGGCGGGAGCGCCACGGGCTCGCCCGCCAGGCGCCGGCGCACCTGCCCGGCGAGCCGCCGGGCCCGGACGGCGAGGGGCTGCACGGGCGGGGCGTCGGCCGCGGCGGGCGGCGCCCCGGGGAGCGCGGCGTCCGGGCGGGCCACCCGCAGCCCGCGCGCCCACCCGGTGACCTGCGGGTCCGCCGTCAGCACCACGGTCGGGACGGCGAGGCGGCGGGCGGCGGCGAGCTCCTCCTCGACGGCGTACCGGCGCCAGGCGCTGGCCGCGACGATCACGAGCCGCCGCGGCTCGGAGGGCTCGGGCGTCCCAGCCACCGGCGTGGCCTGCGGCGGGGACGGTGCGAGGGCCGGCGCGACGGCGTACGCCTCGGCCAGGCGTGCGGCGATGGCGTCGGGTCCGAACCGCGCGTCCAGCTCCTTGCGCGCGCCGTCCAGGTCGAGCGCGTCCAGGGACGCCGACAGGGTGCGGTGGGCCTCGACGAGGCCGTCCGGCGCGTCGTCGACGTCGACGAACAGCCCGACGCGCGACTCCACGCCCGCGAGGGCCTCCTCCGGGCCGCCGCTGCGGGTCACGATCACCGGCAGCCCGGCCGCGACGGCCTCGACGACGGCGAGGTGGAACGTCTCGTAGGTGCTCGGGGCGAACAGCACGTCGTACGACGGCAGCTCCGCGAGCAACCGCCGGTGCGGGACGACGCCGCGCAGGTCGAGCCGGTCACCCACCCCGGCGTCGCGGGCGAGGTCCACCAGGCGCTCGCGCAGCGGACCGTCGCCGTACAGGGTCAACGTCACCTGCGGGCGCTCCGCCGCGACGACGGCGAAGGCGCGCACCAGCCGCTCGACGCCCTTGCGGTCGATGAGGCCGCCCACGAACACCCAGCGGTCCAGCCGCTCGACCGGCGCCGTCCGGGCGGGCACGCCCTGGAACTCGACCGGGTTGTGCAGCACCTCGATCCGGTCGGCGCGGTCGGGCAGCGCCTGCAGGATCTGGTCGCGCAGCAGCCCGCTCACGCAGAACACGCGCCGGGCGCGGTCGAGCAGCTCGGCGTAGTGGTCGCGGCCCTGCGGGTCGGCGAGCACGGCCCGCAGCCCGGTCGAGTGCTCGGTCGCGAACACCGCGGCGCCCGGGTCGGCCAGGCGCGCGGCGAGCAGGCCGCCCCAGTAGCCGACGTGCCCGTGCACGACCGGCGTGTCGAACGTCCCGACCGCGCGCCGCACGTCGCGGACCATCGCCTCGGCCCGCTGCGGGACCGACGCGCCGCCCAGGGTGAACACCGGCACCCGGGTCACCGGACCGGCCGCCCCCGTGACCCGCAGCCCGCCGTCGGCCGCAGCCCGGTCGAGCACCGCGTCGAACGCGCTGCGCAGGCCCTCGACGCCGGGACCGCCCGGGGCGCCGCCCGGCCACTCCTGGGCGTGGACGACGTGCACGCCGTCCGCGACCCGGCGCGCCAGCCGCGCGAACTCCGCGACGAACGAGCCCGACATCCGGCCCCACGGCGTCGGATACCACGGCGTCGGTACGGTGAGGCCCGCCACCCGCACGTCCGTCCCGTGCCCGGCGTTCACCCGCGCCCGAGCACCCGGACGGCGACGCCGGTCCAGCGGTCGAGCGGCAGCGCCGCCCGCCCGTCGACGACGGACCGCACGCCCGGCAGGTCGGCCGGGGTCAGTTCGCGGTAGGCCGCGTGGTCGGTCTGCACGATCGCGGCGTCGACCGGCGCGCCGGGCACGTACGGCGTGAAGCCGAGCTTCTCCAGCTCCACGTCCTCGTACAGCGGGTCGTGCACGAGCACCGTCGCGCCGCGTGCCCGCAGCGTGTCGACGACCGGGAAGACGCCGCTGAACGCCGTCTCCTTGACACCCCCGCGGTAGGAGGCGCCGAGGACGACGACGCGCTGGCCCGACAGGTCGCCGTGCAGGCCCTCGAGCACGCCGACCGCGAACGCCGGCATCGACGCGTTCCGCTCGCGCGCGGCCCGCACGATCGTCGCCTCGGGGTCGTTCCACAGGTACAGGCGCGGGTACACCGGGATGCAGTGACCGCCGACGGCGATGCCCGGGCGGTGGATGTGGCTGTACGGCTGGGAGTTGCTCGCCTCGATGACCTGGTGGACGTCGATCCCGTGCGTCTGCGCGAACCGGGCGAACTCGTTGGCGAGCCCGATGTTCACGTCGCGGTACGTCGTCTCGGCGAGCTTGGCGAGCTCGGCGGCCTCGGCGGACCCGAGGTTCCAGACGCCGTTCCCGCGCGGCAGGTCGGGGCGCTCGTCGAACTCCAGCACCGCCCGGTAGAACTCCTCGCCGCGCTCCCCGGCCCGCGCGTCGATGCCGCCGACGAGCTTGGGATAGCGCCGCAGGTCGGCGAACACCCGCCCGGTCAGCACCCGCTCGGGGCTGAACACCAGGTGGAAGCCCTCCCCGTGCACGAGCCCCGACCCCTCCTGGAGCAGGGGCAGGTACCGGGTGCGGGTCGTGCCGACCGGCAGCGTGGTCTCGTAGGAGACGAGCGTCCCGGGGCGCAGGCCGCGGGCGATGTCGCGCGTGGCGGCGTCCATCCAGCCGAAGTCGGGCAGCCCGTCGGCGTCCACGAACAGCGGCACCACCACGACGACGGCCTCGCTGCGCGCCACGGCGTCCGCGGTGTCGGTGGTGGCGCGCAGCCGCCCGGCGGCGACGGCCTCGGCGAGCTTCTCGCCGAGGTGGGCCTCCCCCGGGAAGGGCTCGACGCCCCGGTTGACCAGCTGGACGACGTCCGGGTTGACGTCGGCGCCGACGACGTCGTGCCCGCGCGAGGCGAACTGCACGGCGAGGGGCAGGCCGATCTTTCCGAGGGCGACGACGGCGATCTTCACGAGGGTCCTCAGTTCGTTCGGGTGGCGTGGGAGTCCGCCGCCTGGGCCGGGGACTCCACGTCGATCACGGGAAAGGTCGTGACCTTCAGGTCCGGGAACCGGTGGGGAAGGTCCGTGGGATCGACCCGAAAGGCTACCGGCACCGGCGCGATGCGATCGTACAGTTCCGCGATCGACGGCTCCTGGGCCTGCCACGAGTGCCGGGCCACCAGGTCGGCCCGTGGGACGCGCGGGTACCCGGGCGCGAGCACCCGGCGGACGGCATCAGCCAACCCTGCCGCCTCCCCGGACGGGAACACCTCGCCCAGGCCGTTGGCGCGCACGAACTGCGCCATGAGCTTCGCGTCGGCCACGACCAGCGGGAGCCCGGCGTGCAGGTACTCGAACAGCTTGTTGGGCAGCGCCTGGTCGTGGTTCGGGGAACCGCCCGGCATCGGGTGGACGGCGACGTCCGCACCGGACAGGTGGTGCAGCAGGTCGTCCTGGCCGACCGGCGGCAGCGGGTGGATGCGATCCGCGGCACCGAGCGCGGCGGCGCGTTCCAGCAGGCCGGGCACGTGCGGGTGGGGGAACGGCACGGTCACCAGGGCCAGGTGGACGCCGGGCAGCAGCGCCATCGCCTCGACCAGGACGTCGATCCCGCGGGCCCGGCTCACCGCACCGCTGTACACGAGCAGGGGGATCGCCGGATCGAGCCCGGCCGCCTCGCGGACCGTCGGCCGCCGCTCGCCGGGCAGCCGCACGTCCGCGTGGTCGGGCCCGCCGGGCGCGTCGCGCGGCCCCGCAGGCGCGGGCGGCACGTTGAGGACGACGGCCGGACGCCGGGGCAGCCGGTAGCGCTCGGCGAGCACGTCGGCGATCGGCTCGGACACCGTGATGACGGCCTCCGCCGCGCGGATGTAGCGCGCCTCCTCGCGCACCAGCACCGCGTGCCGGCGCACGTTGCCCTGTTCCTGCGGCGGGATCCCGGCGAAGTTCTCCCGCGCGTCGTAGACGACGGTGCACGGATGGTTGCCCGCCCGGCGCCGCCGCGCGGCACGCACCGCCGTCCCGAGGACGAGCGGGTGGTGGGCGTGGATGACGTCGGGCTCCAGCCGGTCGAGCACCCGCCCGAAGGACGCCGCGTAGTCCTCCACCTCCGGCAGGACGCCGCGGGTCGTCGCGAACCGGGCGCTCGCCTGGCGGCGCCGGTCCCACAGCCGCCAGCCGTGCCGGTAGACGACGTTGACCACCCACTGCGCCTTCCACCGGGCCCGGCGCGCCTTCAACCGCATCCGGGCCACCTCGTGCACGACCCGCAGCACCGCCCACCAGAGCTGCCACAGCGGGGGCCGGGGGCCGGCGTCCGGCTCGGGACGGCGCAGCGCCTCGGCCCGGCGCCGGCTCACCCGGGCCGCGAGCTTCAGCTCGGCGACCTGGGTGACGTACTCGTCCGGAGGTGTCGGGTCGATCAGCCGGAACTGGCGGCGGCGGCGCGCCCCCACGATCAGCCGGTGCACCTCGCGCCGGGAGTGGGTCAGCTCGACCGGGTGCACCGGGACCGGCCCCAGCCGGCGGTCCGGGGACATCCGTTCGGGGGCGACGCCCGGCTCCTCGGCGGAGAGCACGTGCACGTCGTAGCCGAGGCGGGCCAGGGTGAGGGCGAACTTCTTGGCCCTCGAATCGGTGTCGACGGCGTTGGCGCGGAACAGCACCACGCGCGGCGGACGGGCGCCATCGCCCAGGCCGGGGGGCTGTGTCACGGTCACCCCTCCGGCAGGTCCACGGTGCGTCCGGTCCGGGCGGACTCCAGCACGGCCTCCGCCACCGCCACGGTCTCCAGGCCCTGTCTCATGGTGACAATGTCGGTGCTCTTGCCGAGCACCGCATCCCGGAACGCCTCGTGCTCGGTGCGCAGCGGTTCGGGCTTGGGGAAGGCGTAGCGCGTCATGTCGCCCTCCGAGACGCCGCGGAAGCTCGCGATCTCGTCCCACGTCGTCGGGATGAGCCCGTTGGCGTGGAACGTGAGGTCGGCGGTCAGGGTGTCCGCCACGAAGGCGCCCCGCTCGCCGGTGACGATCGTCACGCGCTCCTTCATCGGCGAGAGCCAGTTGACGAGGTGGCTGGTCACCGTGCCGTCAGCGAGCTGGCCGACGACCGCGACGAGGTCCTCGTGGGCGCGCCCGCTCTTGTACGCCGTCCGGGCGGCCACGCTGCGGAAGTGCTGCTGGGTGACCCACGCGGACAGGTCGATGTCGTGCGTGGCGAGGTCCTTGACGACCCCGACGTCGGCGATGCGGGCCGGGAACGGGCCCTGCCGCCGGGTGACGACCTGGTACATCGTGCCGAGCTCGCCGTGCTCCAGGCGGGCCCGCAGCTGCTGCAGCGCGGGGTTGTACCGCTCGATGTGCCCGACGGCGCCGACCAGCCCGCGCTCCTCGAACGCGTCCGCGAGCCGCCGCGCCGCCGCGCCGTCCTGCGCCAGCGGCTTCTCGATCATCGCGTGGACGCCGGCCGCCGCGAGGGCCAGGCCGATCTCCTCGTGGTAGACCGTCGGGACGGCGACCATGCAGTAGTCGATGCCCGCGGCGATGAGGTCCTCGACGCCGGACAGCAGCGGCAGCGCCCCGGCCACGCCGTGCGGGTCGCCGCCCGGGTCGGCCACGGCCACCAGCTCGACGTCGGACAGGCTCCGCAGGACGCGGGCGTGGTGGCGCCCCATCATCCCCAGGCCGATCAGGCCCGCGCGCAGGGCGGCCATCACGCACCCGCCTTCGCGACCGCGTTGACGGCCTCGACGATGCGCTCCAGGTCGCCCGTCGACAGCGCCGGGTGCACCGGCAGCGAGAGCGCCTCGAGGGCCGCCCGCTCGGTCT
>Ga0302322_100002824_pt1 | contig 14770 bp, 17 predicted proteins | sample Fen_T0_2_FD_203757 | JGI IMG/M metagenome (GOLD analysis project Ga0302322, IMG submission 203757) | Peat permafrost microbial communities from Stordalen Mire near Abisko, Sweden - Fen_T0_2 | ecosystem: Environmental > Terrestrial > Soil > Wetlands > Permafrost | place: Sweden: Abisko... | reverse complement strand
GGGGAAGCTGGGCAACGTCGTATCCTCGGCGCTGCCGTTTTCTGGTTATGTCGTAACCGATGGGAACCCTGCCAGGGCACATATAGCTGACGAGCCGCGCGAAGCCGAGACTTCCGCCGATGCAGCCCCGCAGGTCGATGATCAGGCGATCGCACCCCTGTGATTTCAGCGATGCCATTGCCGCATCGAGCACTTTCGAGAAGCGAATGCCAAACATTCCGGAGAAGTAAGCGACTTTGACCAAGCCAATCCGGTTCGTCACCATCCTGTAGCTGACGCTTTTGGGTTCGACGAACGGAAGCCTCGGTCTCGTCGCCTTCCTTTCAGGCATCACTAATGCCAGGTCTTGGGTTGCCGCATCATTTGGCGCTTGAATCGTCAGGTGGTGCTCTACTCCGAAGCGAAAGGTGGGATATTCAGGCGGACCGGTCGGGACGCCGTTCACGCTCACGAGCAGATAGCCCGGTCTAACTCCGCTACGCGCAGCCGCACTATCCTCGAACACATCCAGGAACATCCATCTCTGCGTCCCCGAAATGGATACCGACCGTAAGGTCGCGCCAATGGCATGCTCCGGTTTGATTGGATTCCTGTTGGAGCGGTAGAAATCTGTATGGCTGGATTTCAGTTCGGCCAAGAGATCGTGAATGCCCTGCTCGAAGGAGCCGTCGTTCTGTGCAGCCAGTAACGATGGGGTACGCTTCTCGAGTTCCTTGCTCCACTGGTCGAGGTCGACGTTTCCAATGTTGACGTGGCGCTGCAGCACCAAGTTTCGTACGCGCAAGATGATCTTTCTACGGGCTGCCGAGTCAAGCATTTGATTCACTTTGGCACCGGTGATGGGGCGAGTCCCTCCACTGTGAATCCTGCCCAGTAGTAAGGCAGCGCCTTCGTTGGGCCAAAGGTGGTCAACATATCCTTCTTCGCGACTCTTAGCGCGTAAGCCGTGGTTTTCTTTCGGGCCAGTTGTGCGTAGAAGCTCTTCATCAGGAAAAGCGTTGAGTTGTCGTCAATGGACCACAGAGTCGATATCACGGTGCGAGCCCCTGCCAGTAGAAAAGCCCGCGATAGCGTTTCAATTCCTTCTTCTCCTTGTAATGGTCCGACGGCCGTATCGCAGGCCGACAGTACGACCAGGTCTGCATTCAGCGCTAACTGCACAACTTCAGAGGTCTGGAGAAACCCGTCCTCCCCGCTTACCGGATCGCTCAGCAACACGAGAGCTGCGCGATCAGGTCGGGCTTCGTTCACAACGGCGTGGACTGCCAAATGGAACATGGAATGATTGGTCGACTCCTTGAAGGTGGCCTCCGTCGCCCTGCTGCCTATAAGCAGCGCATTGAGCTTATTGGGTAAAGCCGAGACAGCAGCGCGCGCCTCGTCAGCGGAGCTGGGGAGATCAGAAAGACCAGCGTCGCCGTAGCCGCGCGTCACAGCAGTCTCTTTCAAGTTGCTGCGTCCATAAGGGACCCCTCCGACGGCGAGAAGACCTTCGTTTGGATTCTTTGTTTGTTCTGATGTTCTTAACAAGTAAAGGACGGTTGCCGACGGCGCGTAATCCACCGTTTGGGATTCAACCACATACTGGTCATGTAGATTGAGGAGCGCATCGAACGGCACAAGATGAAGCTGACCGTCACGGACCACGATGAGTTGCTCTTTAGTTTGAGCTTCGGGAAGGGGTTCCAGCAGTAATTGATATAAGTTCCTCGCTTCCGCTCGCGCGGGGTGTTTAGCCTTTACCTCCTTCAAATAAGCCGCTACGGCGGGCGAGATCGCGTTTTTTCCTGCCAGCTTTGCGATTCGGTAGCCGTTTCTGGTAACGATCAAGCAATACGAAACCGGATCATCAACAACGTATTCGAGGACGGCCTCTTTTGCAGACAGGCTGTTCTGGAGCTGTGCAAGGGTGATCGTCTTGTGTTCTTTTGCTTGCAAAATGCTGATCTCCGGCGTGATCGATCTTGACTGCTCAGCCAGGAAGATGGCGTCACGAAGCTGCGCGATGTCCTGATTCGAACGTGCAGACATCAGGTTGAGGCGAAGTTCCGCAATCTTGTGCTCGGCCGCGACAGCTTCCGGCGACGCCTTCGCACCGGACATCAAAAGATCGGTCATGACCCGCCCGCGAGCCTGTTCGAGAACGGCGAAGGCTTCAGCCACATCCCCGCTATGCTCAGCGATCAGAGCAAAGTGCTTTGCATACAGGTCCCCGGCACCTTTGATAAGGGCCGTTTTCCCCAGCACGCTGTCAGCGTTCCCGATCATGACGTCCTGAATCGCAGCCGCTCGGTCGTATGTTTGGTCGGCTTCAACGTACTTGCGCTGGGCGATTTGAATTTGGGCCAAAACACCAAGAAATATCGGGATCTGAGGGATAATGCCAAAGCTCTGCGCGGAGGTGGCTGCTTCGTTCGCGAACTCCTCTGCTTTCGGCAGGTTACCGCTCAGCCTGTATAGATTCGAGAGCTCACTTTGAAGCTCGGGAATGATCTTCCGGGTGTCAATCAGTACCGCGTCGTTGAGTGCCTGATTCATAAATTCAATGGCGCCGGGAATGTCGCCGTGTGCCTGGGCGATTTTTGCGGCTGTTTGCCTCAATTCCGCCATCTGCCCGGGGCTCTTTTGGACGTCCGGCCGAGCCAGCACTCTCTTTAATTCCTCTTGTGCTGCTTCAGTTCGCCCCAGGTTGATCATCGCCATAAGCCGGTTTTCCTCAGCGATAACCGGATACCCCGCGTCGGGAGTTGCGGTCGCAAGGGCTATAGCCCGATCAGCGTAGTCTAGCGCCTGATCATTCATACCCTGGAGGACAAGCCCGGTTGCCGTAGTCGACAGGAAGAAGATTTGGCCACCGACGTCCTTAATTGCCGTAGCTCCGATGAGGGCTTCCGCCACTTTCTTCTGAGCGCCGGAAAGATTTCCGTCATAGAAATCTGCGAAGCCGAGCTGACCTAGCGCCCGGTATTGCCACTTGGAGTTGTGTAGGTCGTGCGCCAACTTGCTGACCTCCGTCCAGTCGCGCCGCATCGCTGCGTTATCGATCTCTCCATCGATCTCCCCCTTAACAGCCAGGCAATACATCCGGAGCTCGAGATCGGATTGAAGTATTGGGTTGGTCGCTAATTCCTGCGCGAGCTTGTACGAGCGTTCCGGCAGCGGAATGGGCTCCGCGCCAGCCCTGATCGCGGCCAATTGCGCATACAGAGCGTTCCGTTTGTCGCCGCTTGCTTCAAACAGTTGCTTGGCCTGAATAAGATACGGGCGGGCGGCCGTCCAGTTGTACAGATCTGAGAGATAAAGTCCACGCTGCAAAATGGCTTGCGGCGTCTCTTGAGAAAACGCTCCTGTGCTGTAAACCAGTAGGCAAACGAGTGGAACGAGATTTCTGAACTTTGACGTTAATCGGTGATCCCAAGACTGTTTCAACACATGCTCCCTGCTTTCAACGTTGCTGTTCCGTGCTGTTGGGAGGAGCACCCTTGATCAAAACAGGCACACTGAGCCTTCTGCCGCCTGATGAGACCTGAAGTTGGTAGCTCCCTGTGGATAGGTCTTTGAAGTCTGCGTGAACCTGCAAAAGTGTGTCACCGTTTTCTCGCCGCGCTTGCGATGATGCCGACCAAACGATTCGTCGCCCCGACGCGAGAGTTATCAAGTAGAGGCGTTCCTCGCTTCCAAGAGGCAAGCGCAGGCTCAGAGCTACGGGTGACCCAGAAGGGATTATCTGCGGGACCGCGCGAGCGGTGCTCTGTTTTGAGCCGCGCGTTGGAGATGCGCTACTGAGGTCAATCAGAACCGGGACATATATTGCGGCTGCTTGAGTCTGGCCAGGCTTTTCCGGCGCGACAGTCGGTGCTTGATTCCGCGGCGCAATGATCGGTGCGCTGCGGTGCGTAGCCAGAAACAAGTAGCCAGCAATTGCCAGCACTGCTGCAATTCCGAAGGCTACCGCAGAACGCTTGATCCATGCAGTCGTTCGAACCTTCGCTCTCGCTTCAGCAAGATGGCCCACGTAGGTGTTGAAGCACGGCGAACAGCACATTAGATGCTCGCTAAGGGACGCATCGCTGTCGACTGCTCGAATGGCCATCAGTCCGAGTGCGTCATCGGGCGGGCAGCCGGTGCGCTCCGGGTTAGGAAAAGCATCAGAAAGATAGCAGCGGGCGAAGACAAGCAGCTCTTCTTCTTTCCGAGAGGCTTCACGTTCTGTGATTCTTCTTCTCACCATCGCATCTGCCATACGGGCGTGACATCGCCCGTCTCATCTCAGTCCAAGCCTTCTCCTGGCCTTCTGGAATGCTTGATTGAACCTGGACTCCGCGGCGTGACTCGATATTCCGTATGACCAGCCAATCTCTCTCCACGAAAAGCCCACAATGCGCCGCCAGAGCATGTCGCGAGTAGCCGGATCACACTGCATCAGAAATTCGTCGATCAAAATTTTATTGTCGATTGATAACCGGGGATCAACCGCGTCAGGCGTGTCTCGCCCACGGATCTGAAGCGACTCCGCTACGGACAACTCTCGCTTGAGCCTCTTGTTAACGCGCCGGAGGAAAGCGCGGAAGAGATACGAACGGAGATCCCGTATGGGATTCCGGCTCATTGCGGGTGCGCTCATGGCGCGCGAGACTGTCGCCGCTGCCTCTTCGAGCAGAGTTGCTGCGACAGCAGGATCGATGCGCTGCCGTTCGGCATGGCGTAATGCTCGTCGCCCGATCTCTTCGGCGGCGTTCAGAACAGCAGGGTGGATTGGCCGGCCCCGACGGTCTACCGGATTAACGCGAACCCCGCCCTCGTTAGGATGTACCTTTTCAGCCATTGGGCCCTATTGCACCGGCGACAACCTGTACAAACCATCCCGACGAAGCCGCAGCGCTTATTCCCGAGGCCGACAATACCCCATACTGAGGAAGAGTACCCGCTCGCGCCAAAACCTCAATCGACAGCCTTGGTCTCGAGTTCACGAGCAGCGAGGCAACAGTGAGATGTTTTCGGCCGCTGACCCAGACATTCTTTCGGTCAGCAATGATTCGCGGTGCTGATACTTTCTCTCCCTTGGGCACCCCTTCGATTGGATGCCGCACCCTACCCGCGCGCTTTGATTGCGACGCACGAATTTAATAGGAGAACAAAAAGCGAACATGATAAGCTTGTCGTCGTGGAAGAGGGTCGCAAACGAGTGCTCGCGATAGTGGCTGGAATCCTGGTCGCTCGTCACCTTAAAACGACCGAAGACCTCTTTGATACCAAGCCAAGCCCAAGAACCGAGTCGCTCGTTGCTTCGGCTGTTCAATGGGCCGAGAGGATCATGAGGAAAATCGACGGCGTATATCGGCAGTGACGCAGAGTTTGGGTTTGGGCGAGTTGGGTACCAAGGGGTGGGGGTCATGTTCAACGGCGGATTAGTAGCCGTTCGATCGGCGTCCCGCAATAACTTCTTGTATGCCTCTGACTCGGGAGCAACGGAACAAAAGCCGACGAATCTCCAGATCTGCGACTGGGACATGTGGACAAATGCGTGGGCCTTGCAGGTGGCATACTAATTACGTGTGAGTTGTCGCGTTATCAGCAAGTATTGTTGAACCTTTCGAGCGTAGAGACTAGAGTCCTTGCCGTGGGTCGATTCGGCCATCTTCGGAACAACTACATGTGGCGAAGACTGTTGCTGCTGAGTGTCTGTATCGTTGCTGCGATTGGCTCGGCCCGGCTTGTTCCCCCCAAGAATTCTTTCGACGGAGTGCTTGACGCCAACATCGTAGTTATCGTGAAATCAGCTCCGACCCAATCAAGTTCATTCTTGGTCGACGAGGTCTTTCTTGGCGATGCTCGGGTTGGCGATCTTATAAGGCTGAAGGATTTCAGACTCGAGACTATCCAAGAGGACGGCCCACCGAAAATTGACCCGATAACTCCGGCTACGAGGATTCTCCTCTTTCTCCGACACGCGAAGAACGACGATAAGGACTGGGAAATCGTGTACAGTACGTCAACTTATTGGAGTGACAGGCCACAGGAAATAGAACAGCTACGCGATCGCGCCCGACGTGCAGTTCAATTGCGACGCGACTGGGAAGCGGCCGCGCAAATTGATGCACCTGCGCTCCGAGTTGCCGCCCTTTGGCCGTATCTTTCGATGCAAGACTATGGTCTTGTTTTCTTCGAGCACACCAAAGCGGAATTAAAGAAGACGAGTCCGGCCGCCGGAGTCTACTTCGCCGAGCATTTCAAAGACATGTCGCACAACGAAAGGATGTCTTTGCTGCCAGATGCCGGTGATTTCGGTAGCAATCAACTGCGACAGACGATAAAGAAAGATATCGATGAGCAGCGGCACGTCTATGTGGCATTTGTCGATAGCCTTGGAAGGTTGCCAAAGGATTCTGATTGGAACGGCACCGAGCCGCCCCCAAGAAACGCGATTGGGGAGATCGACTATGGCTTGTGGGGACTAGCAAAGTTCCGTAATCGTGAGGATCTTCCATTCATAAGAGAGACCGCAGTCTGGGCAGTAAAGTACCACCAGGAACAGACAGCAAAAGCCGCACTAAAGGGTTTCCAGCTTATGCCTGATCGGGCGAACTTGCCAGCCATTGAGCAAATTCAGCACGAGTTTAATACCGGGTCAGACAAGGTCCTCATTGAGAACAACGTGGAGGCCGCACTCTGTGCGCACGTCTATCCGGAAACTGCCGACTTTCGTGTGTCACGTTGTCGATAAGCGTCTCGCAATATCTCTGTTCTCGCTGCTCGCGTCGTCTCCCGACGCTGCCGTGGCAACCTCTTACTCTGTGGGATATCGGCCAATGCGGGTGGCCCCGCCAAAACTCGCGCGGGTGCCCCGTAGGTGGCCCACAAATGCCTTCAGTTGTTTCGGGGCCTTGAACTTAATCCTTCGATGGATATGCCGCATACAGCTGAGAGATTTTCCTGATTGTATCTTTCGGCGAGAAGTCCCTGTCAACCCCAGGATCAGGATCGAAGTCCACATCAACCTTTAGATATGAGCAGCGACGGGAAACATACACTGTGCGCAAGCGAAATGATGCCCCGCCATCCATAACAAACAATTTCTCCAATTCGGCGCGAGTCATGCCGGCTTTGACTTGCCCTACATCTCCGAGCGCCTGGTCCACGACAGAGCACGACGAACAATCCCGCGGATGTGCCTGGACCTGTTGGGTATTACTTAGCAGCGAAAGAATTATTGCAACGTGAGCGAAAGTTGTGAGCGATGGTTTCATAACCACTCCTATCGAATACCCACTATGTTACGTCGGAGTGGCCCACAATTGCCTTCGCTTGGGCGGGAGCTTTACGCATCACGTACTCGCTTTCCACGACAGGATTCTCCCGCGTCGGGATAGGCATGGTCTCGCCAATAATTCCGCCTAGTGGTCGGATGAGAAATGAACCGTGACTGTCGGAGTGGGCGTGACATTCGGATACATGTTCCTCATTTGGGTGAAGCCGCCGCCCTCATCAGGAGTGAACGTGTTCGTACGCAACCAGAACTCGGCGCTAAGCTCCGCCGCTCCCGTCAGTCCCTGCTGAATCTTTGTCTTGCCTTTCACCCGAATCCATTCTCCCGGCTTGAGCACTACGGTGCTTTCCTCCCGGTTTCTTGCTCCATACAACTCGATGTAGGCGAGGCATGGTACACATGCGGGATGTTCACCCCGTACACGAACAACTAAAGCCAAGCTTGTATAGGTGAATGGCGAGACATCGCTCTCTTGCAGGTCCGAAAGATGCGGTGATACGGGGAGTTCGACGGCTGCGAGGCCGGTGTTGAGCACTTTAAACTCGACCTCGAACTGCTCAACGGCATTGATTTCGGCTGGAAACGGACTCAGAAAATAAATTCCCAAGGCGTGCGGGTCTCTTATGTCTGGTGCGCCATCTCCCACGCTGACGCCACCGACTCCGCCTCCTACACCGACTCCGCCCTCTGCGCAGGAGGAATCATCCTTGCAGTTGCGCGGAGCTGCCGTAGGATGGCGAAGTGCAGTACGTTGCGTAACAGCCGTCAGGTCGACGTAGCGGACTTCTTGCGCGTTGAGTAGCACTACGCCGCCGAATAGCAGCGCAAGCCCCATGCTGCCAGCGACCCTCATCGTGATTACCTGCCTCGGAGTGGATTGTAGCGCGGGCGGGTGGCCCGGCTAAAGCTCACGCGGGTGCCCCGTCCAACCCTGGAGACTTTAGCTATGACTTCGGTGTCTAATATCTTTGTGAGGAACTTGGTCGTTATTGGCGTGATGGCATCGAGCCTCTTGGCCTGCACAGGTCACCGACAGGCTACTTCGCGGCTTGACTTACCGCTGCAACAGCGGCTTGATACTCCCCAAGCTGTAGGTTCGGCTACAGTGGGACTGACGGATTTCGTCGGATTCATTGCCACTGCATACAAGGTCCCACTGCTCGTGGAGACGATCAGACCCGCACCTGACGTTGCGGTTCCTGCTGGCACTTACACAGCCAGACAACTTCTGGACATAGCGGTTCGGCAGTTACCGGGATACGAATGGAAAGGTGAACACGGAGTCGCGCATCTCTACCAGACGGAACTGGCGGCCTCCAAGGGAAATCTCTTAAACGTCGAAATTCACAGGTACTCGTTCCCAAATAACGTGGCCGACTTCGATTACGGTTTTCGGCCTTGTGTATACAGCATTGTGAAGGGTTACGGCTGCGCGGGGGGCGCATATTCGGGGTTCAAATCAATTGAACTTCAGAAAGAGATTCTCCCGGAGTTCGAGTCGTTCAAGGAAGTGACAGCGCGAGCCGTTCTGTTAAGGGCGCTCCAAGCCAATGGGCACTTCTACGTTCTGATCGTGTTCGAAAGTACGCACCCACAACTGGCGAGCGATTTTCCGTTTCTGAACTGGTACACCCGTTCCTTGGTTCCTCAGGATTTTCGCGTTTTGGGATTACATGTGATGTGGCCTGTTCTCGCCAGTTAGGTGTCTCACGAGCCCAACTGATTGATGCGTGGTAGCATTTCTCGGTGAAGACGACGGCTTTAATGTTCGGCTGTTTGCTGCTGGCGGCAAGTGCCGCAGGGCAGCAGCCAGACGCCGCACGCGCTCATGGTTCAATCCACGGCGTTGCTACGGGTAATGACGGACAGCCAGCCAAGCGCATTAGTTTGACAGCGGTGCCTTTGGGTGTGGCGCTCAGTACGATACTTCCTCACACCACGACCAATGACAGAGGGGAATATCGGTTTGATCTGCCTTGGTGGGGGAAGTACACCGTCTATGCAGAGGATGAAGATGCCGGGTACTCAAGCTACAGCACAGGCCAGAGCGGCCAGAGCCAGCCTCCGACAGTTCAGATAACAGCTGGCCAGCCGGAAGCAGAGATGACAGTCATTCTGCCTCCGAGAGCCGCTTTTCTAAGAGTGAACCTGGCGAACCAAATTACCGGCAAACCGATTCCTGCGATGCGTATCTCCGTGCTCAGTCCTAGTGACCCATCGCTCGGCTTCGACATGAGTTGCTACTCGACAAAAACGGTATTACTAGCGCCCGATAAAGACCTGGTGATTCACATTAGCTCCGATGGATTTCGGGAATGGAATGAGAGTATCGGGGGCGGCAAATTGCTGCGGCTCGGTTCAGGTGAGCACCTGGAACTGAAGGTTGTGTTAGACCCTGCAATCTAACGCTCTATCAGGGAGAGGCTTAACGTAGGCGGGTGGCCCGGCCAACAAACTAACTACTCTGGCCGCCCCGTTCCCATTTTAGGACTAGCTACGATGTGGCCTGTTCACGCCAACAATCAGCGCAATGAGTACAATGGTGCTCGTTTATGCTCTACAAGCTCGCAGTCGCGGCAGTCTGTTTCTCCCTTATTTTCGGCGGATGTTCGCGTTATAAGCCTGACGCTATCGCGTACAGATATCTGCGCCAGATTGGCGGCAAAGCGGCAACCGACTGTGGCTATGTTCGATTTGGTGAAGAGGCATCTCGAACTAACGACTGTGTGACGAAGGCCAACAAGAACCACCAGCCGTTTGTCGCTAGATACGACGTGAAGGGCATTGATTCACTCCTTGTGTTCGCCCTAGCTGGAGATGGTACGGAAAAAGTGGTGAGTGTTAAGTACGACAGCGAAGTCTGGGCGCAGCCTGAGCGCGACGGCGCACTACTTGCCGAAGGAAATCACGTCTTGCTCACGCCCTGCCCAGCACCCATTCGATTTCATTGGAAAGACTCCGGTTACTTGGCTTGTTACGACTGAGCAGCCGCCTTGTTTCGGATTGCTGTTGGTATATCGCCAACTCGTAGGTAATCAGCGGCAGCGACGCCCCGCCGGATAGGCTACGCAATGGCCTGATTACGCCAAGAACCTTGGAAACTGGCCTGCGTTCGGCGTAATGTCTTTACTGTGAACGGAATGCAAACTGTAAGGGTCTGGGCCATGCGTGTCCTTGGGACACTAAATCTGGCTTTCAGCGGGATTGGACTCTGTTACTTCGCGTGGCTTCTATGGAGAATCGGCAAGCCTGTAAGTCGGCTAACTCCTACGGTGTGGGCGTGGGCTTTCTTCAAGGTGCTCAGTATCATGAGCATTGCACTCATTGCATCCCTAATCCATTTAGGAATTCGACTTCTTAATCTCGATGACAGCGCGATTCGCCCGCTATCAATTGTATTTAGTGCAGAAATTCTCTATTTCTTCGCATCCGTTTTTCTGTTTTGGCTCGTGATTCCAAGCCACGCGCCCACAATGCGGGCAATGAGCGTCGGCTTCTTTGATTCTGCACAAAGTGCTCTCGATCCCCAAGTCGTGACCGGTTATCCATTATGGGGCTTGTTGGCAACACTGTTTCTCCAGCGGCGAAGGAACGGAGTCACTGAGTCACTCTGAGGTCAGTTTCTACAGGCCGCTTCCGGATGCTGCTTCGGTCAGTGTCTAAGCATTAGCGGGTGTGAAATCCCCATGGCGTAGGTAATCGTGCCCGGACGACCGCCGACGGATAGGCTACGACATGGCCTATTCTCGTATCCTATTCTCATGTTAGGAAAGCACCGGTTCATTCGGGCCATTGGCGTCGTACTCGGCGGTCTCCTTGTATTCGCTTGTTGGTTCAGCGTTGCAAGCAACTATGGTTATAAAGCTCTAGCCGGGACTTATGAGTTTTCCGGGAGTGGAGAGAAATGCAACTTGCGGCTGCTCCCCGACGGTAGCTTCGTGCAAAAACTCGAATCTCAGGGGACAACAAAGGAAGTTCGAGGACGCTGGTACAGATATGGCGAAGCACATGTCTCGTTCTCAAACGAGTTCATAGCTGTATCGGGCGAGGAACCAAATGCTGCGGGGGAAACACACGGCCAGTTCAACAAGAAGCTTGGCATTTTCCCGTCCCTGACTTTAGCTCCGTTTACGCACGGACCACTATTCCGCCGAAAACTTTTTGTTCACTTTGAATAAGCCGAGGAGAGCGGGCGTGAAATCCCCAACTCACACGTAATCCGACTGGGCGACCCGGTTCCGGTTAGGGTTCGATAAGGCCTTCCATGAGAAGGCCGGTCGTGGTCAAGCAGAATCTTTATCCGTCCCTATTTTTTAGCAAGGTTTTTCTCCGCCGAGTTTAAGCCCTGTCGCTACCCTTCCATCCGCACTCTTTAGTGAGCGATTTGTCGCTCGGTGCAAGTTGGGTGTTCTCGTTTCAGCCGGTGCTGCCACCTGTTCGGCGACCTTGGCTTCCGTCCTTGCGGGTAGAAGTTGGGCCAGGCCATTTGCGCAGTCACCGGAACTCGGCTTTGGGTTTTTCCTGCACTTCGCTCAACTATGCGGCTACTAACCTTGTTCGTTTCGTGTTGCGCAATGGTTCATACACTTCTCCGCTGACCCACAGCCGATGCAGTAGAACCGCCAGTTTGCGAGCCGTCGCGATGATGGCTCGTTTCTTTCCGTTCTTGCCACCACGCTCGGCCAACTTCAGTCCCCATCGTCGCAGATCGCTATCAGCTCCAAACGGGCCGAGTATGGGGTGCGCTCCCTGCACCAGCAAGGTCCGCAGATAGGGATCACCCTCTTTGCTGATGTGCATCTGCGGTTCGCTCTGCCCTGAGTTTCTGCGTCCCGGTTGCAGTCCGAGGTAGCAACCCGCGTCCCGGCTCTTGCGGAAACGATGTGGATCTTCCAGGGTCAGCATGTAAGTCAACGCGATCAGCGTGCCTACTCCTTTGATCTGCTTCAGCGTTGCGGTCTGCGGATAGCTCTGCTGCGCGATGGCTTCGATGCGCTGGTTGTATTCGGTAATGCGTTCACTCAACGATTGCAGCGCCTGCAGCAACGGCCCCAGCGCGGCTTGTAGTTCGGGACTTAGAGTTTGAGCTTTCTCGGTATCCATATTGCGTGGGTTACAGCCGCGCATCCGCTCGCCATACGACTTCGTCAGTCCACGTGCCGTGTTCACCAGCGCCGTCCGGGCCCGCACCAGGCTGGCTCGCGCTCGAATCACCGTCAGGTCGGCCTGGGCCTGGGCACTGCGATGCTTCACCGGAGACAGCAACTGCGGGTCGATTCGTGCCAGCCGCGCCAGCATCTTTGCATCCAGCCGGTCGTCTTTCCGGCGGCTCTCTCCGATCAGACGGACGTTGCGAGCGTGTGCCACGATCACTTCGTGGCCCAACTCGCTCACCAGCCGACTTACCCATGGTGAGTGCATTCCCGTCTCCAAGGCTACGCGGCTGCGTGGCATCGCAGCGAAGGCTTCCTTCATCGCCTTCGGAGTCGTGCCCAACTTCTTCTCGCTAATGACTTCGCCAGCTTCGTCCAGCACGCAGTACCAGCTTGACCGATCACCCAGATCTAAACCGACCGTCAGCTTCCGCTCAAGATTCTTGTTGCTCGCAGCCTTCGCAGTGCTACTCTTTTTCATTGCCGGTCTCCTTTATCTCTTGCGCTTCGAGCGCGTTGATAACTTGGGAGCGTACAGCATCCCGCCCGGAGACCGGCCTTCTCATTCCATCTGTTCGCGATAGGTATTCGGACGCTACAATCGTGAGCGTTATGAAACCCGCCAGAATTGCACTGTTTATCGCTGCTCTTATCTCAGGTATCACCGCAATGGGGTGCTGGATTTTGACGCAAGGCGACGCGGCAATCACCAAGGAGCAAGCGCCCACGGTTCTTTGCATAATGCTGGCTACCCTGGGGGCTGTTCTTGGCATTTCTGGCCGCCGTAGCATTCTTGACTAACCGGAAATCGGGGTTTCATTCCGTGCTACTTCGCACGCTCTTTTTGATTGGTATTTGCGGGATACTTGTCGTTCTGTTCTTCGCGGTCACGAGCCGGGGACTGGTGTTTAGATTCGGTCCTTTGCCAATTATTTTGTTAGGCACTTTCTCCTTGTTTGCTTTGGTGTTTCCGCGGCTCAGTCGCAAAATCAGCCAGCAGATTAAAGGGTAGTTGGCGTGAAAATAATCACAGACTTTTACGCCTGACTGAGATAATGTTCCTGTTTTCAGCATGGGCCGACTGGAAGTGGAGCAGCTATCGTCATTACTCACAAGGCGAAGCAACTGCGGAAGGGCCCCCTCTCATCCGGTGTCTATCAGTTATGAGCCGTCTCGTCGTGGAAATGCTTGCGCTTCTTTCGATTGCTTGTGCCACTTCAACGCCCCTATATTTGCCGACCATACAGCAACGGTGGGACGCGTCTGACTTGGTCTGCACTGCCGTTGTGTCGACTCCGATTCCGACGGGTATAACACGACAAATTGATGGTATTGACCGGGACCAACTTTCGGTCGAAGCAAATATCGAAAAATGTTTCAAAGGGAAGAAGCCGAAAACCGCGATAAGAGTCATCGGCTATTCCGTGTATGCTGCCAAAGATTTACATGGCGCTGGATTCGGGTATGCTGGCCCGCCAACCGGATTCGTCAGCAAAGGACGTAGCCTGATTTTCCTGCGGCGCACCGCTGCCCCGCACCAGTTCGAGATTGCCGTTCCTATCTACGCGACTGCGATTCAACTTTCAGATAACCGTCCCTATTACCCTGGCGACACCTCGCCCACTGGCACGCGTTTTGCTCTGACACAGGAGTTTGAATCGGCGGTTCTGCAGTCCGACACGCTAGACTTCTACTACATTCGATGGATTTTTGACCTGCTCGGAGATGAAGAAACAGTGCGTGAACTTCGTGCACTTTCACCTCGTGCTCCACTTACGATTCAGCGCGACATCGCGGTATCTCTCTTAGCCCACGGCCAACCGGACTACGAACCCGTCGTCATCTCGCTCCTGATGGACGCTTCTGCTTCCGAGTGGAAACGTTACAACGCAGCTGGGGTGCTCGGAGAGCACGGAACGCAAAGGGCGCTTCCCTACCTTCGACAAATCGCCGCACAACCTGTCACCACTGACGATTCGAAGGTGCTTCGAAATTGGACAATCGACGCAATTCGACGCCTCGAATGTCGCCTTGCAAATTCGAACTGCAAGTCCTCGGGTTGATTAATACCATTGATATAACGCCATATCGAAGGCAATCCGGTCTGAACCGTCCGTCCGGATTAGGGTTCGATGAGGCCTGTTTTCAACATTTGTGCAAATTTGGGTGTAGGCCCTGCTACGATTGTTCCGCTTGACGTGGAGTTATGCATGACCGTCCGTTGCGCTGCGTTAGCCAAGGCTCCCTTGCGATAGCTGGTGATAAATCGCCATCCCCCACGTAATCCGGCAAAGCGCTCCTGTTTCGGGGTGGGCTACGACTTGGCCTGTTATCGCTCGCGATGGCGACC
>Ga0302322_100002823_pt1 | contig 14771 bp, 11 predicted proteins | sample Fen_T0_2_FD_203757 | JGI IMG/M metagenome (GOLD analysis project Ga0302322, IMG submission 203757) | Peat permafrost microbial communities from Stordalen Mire near Abisko, Sweden - Fen_T0_2 | ecosystem: Environmental > Terrestrial > Soil > Wetlands > Permafrost | place: Sweden: Abisko... | reverse complement strand
CGCTCAGCTTGGGCCGGCCTGGCGGCGCGGGACGAGGTGACACGGGTACGGGTGGAGGGGCCTCCTTCGGCGGCAACGGAGAGCCCGCATTGTCCGGGGCAACTGCCAAGTAGACCCCACCTCCGCCGAGAATCGCGGCGAGGACCACGAGCGGCCACACTGAGCGCTTGCGTTCGAAGGGGTTGATCGATAGCCGCTTTTTGATCGGCAGTACGGGTGTGCCAGCGGACCCGGGCACGGATGCGAGATTCAGGGTTGGTTCGGGACCCGGGCCGTGCGCGGCGCGCGGGAACACGACGGGCGCGGCCGCGGCGGCGGGGCCGGACCGCGCGGCCGGAGCTGGGGCCTGCGCTTGCGCTGAGATGGGCGCCGACACCATCGGCGGCTTTGGGTCGAGTTCGACGCCCTCGTCGTCCGGCAGGGTGGCGCCGTCGACGACGATGCCGTCGTCGCGATCCTTGGCACCCGTCGCGCCGACGATATCCATCAAGCTGCGCGATGCAGGTCGCGGGGGAATCTGTCGCTTGGCTGGCATCGCACGCGGATCTCGCTCCCAGCCGTCCAGCGTGGCGATCAACTCGGAAAGCTCGGTGACGCGCACGCGTTTTTCGTAGGCGAGACCGCGATCCAGGATCTCTTGCAAGGCCGGTTCGTCGAGACCGAACGCGGACAGGAGTTTGGGGCGGCTGGAGAGCATCTGCTTGAGCAGCGCGTCTCGCGTGGGCGCGCTGAACGGCGCTTGTCGCGTGAGCGCGGCGTAGAGCGTCGCGTGAAGCGCCCAAACGTCATCGGGAGAGGTTTCCGCGGAACCCTTCAAGCGCTCGGGCGTGCAATAGGCGCCGATTGCCGGGGCGACGAGTTGCGACAGCACAGGAGCGATCGCGCGACCGGCAGGCACGGCAATTACACTGCGCGGGGAGAGCGCGCCGTGCACCGCGCCGGCCCCATGCAACGCTTGCATCGCGTCGGCGAGGCGTAGGATCCAAGCCACGGCTTTGGATGGATTCATGCCGCTACGCGTGAGTTCTACGTGCAAAGTGGTCCCGGGCACGAACTCGGCCACGGCAACACCGTACCCGGGACGCAGCGGTTGACCGCTCGGTAAGCTGTTCGCGTCGACCTCACGCGCGATCTCCAGCACCGAAGTCAGGTGCCGATGCTTCACTCCGCGAGCAGCGTCGAGAGTCGTCAGCCGACCGGCATCGGCAACGGCGAGCACGACACGTCGCCCATTGTCTTGTTCGACACCCACCCAACGCTCCAGCGTTTGGCTGTTCTTCAGGGCGCCGGCAAACGCGTAGCGACCGGCAACTCGGGTTCGCGGATCTGCCATGTTCAACTGAGGGGACGGCACGATCTTACGGACATGACTCGACTGCTCGAAGTTCGATGGTAGCACCAGTGCCGCACCTAACGCCATTTGCGGAGTGCGCTGTTCACTTATTGAAGCGCAAGAAGCGCCCGGCGCGAACGTCGGTAGTCCTCCCACCCTCAGCCGCGATCGCGCCGTTGACCAACACCAGGTCGATTCCCGTCGGGTACTGCTTGGGGTCCGCGTAGGTTGCGCGGTCGACGATGGTTTCCGGGTCGAACAGCAGCAAATCTGCGAACTGCCCGACGGCGATTCGGCCGCGATCGCGGAGGCCGAAGCGTTCGCAGGGCAAACTCGACATTTTCGCGACGGCGGCCTCGAGCGTGAAGAGACCGCGCTTCCGCCCGTACTCCGAAAGCACGCGTGGGAACGTGCCGTACAGGCGCGGATGTGGGCGCCCTTCGGGATTCGGCAGCCCGTCCGAACCGACCATCACTCGCGGATGACGCAGGTTCGTCTCGACGTCTTCCTCGGCCATCATGAAGGTGATCGCCACCGTGCGCTCCGCACCGGGCAATTCCAGAATCCCCTGCACCAACTCCCCCAGACCGAGGCCTTCGCTCGCGGCAATCTCGGTCAGACGCCGACCGTCGTATTCAGGGCGGCCCGGACACGAAGCGATTTGAATGATTTCGGCCAGGCCTAGGTCGATCTTCAGCGGGTCGAAGTACTCGATCATGGGTCCACTGCCGGCGATGTATGGATAAACGTCGAGACTCACGTCCGCGCCGGCTCGATTGGCCGAGTCAACGCGCGCGAGCGATGCCTTGACCTTGCCCCAATTGCGCTTGCCTCCAGCTTTGTGATGCGAAATTTGCGCGCGACAGCCGACCTCGTCGGCGATGCGCAGGGTTTCTTCGACCGACTCCAGGAGGCGATCACCTTCGCTCCTCATGTGCGTGGTGAACAGGGCGTGATACTCGGCCAAAGGCCGCGCGACCTCGATGATTTCCGCAGTCGTCGCGATCCGACCGGGGCGATAAATCAGTCCGGTCGAAAAGCCCGCCGCTCCTTGCTCGAGCGCGCGCCGCAAGTGCCCGCGCATACCAGCAATCTCTGCATCGCTGGGTTCGCGCTCGTCGTTACCCATGACGTGCGAACGAATCGCATTGTGACCGACCAGAGAGATCGCGTTCACCGCGGGACAGGCCGCGACGAATGCGGCCCGGTACGCGTCCAGATCCAAAAAGCGCTCGGCAAATCCCGGAAAAAGGCTGGCATTACCTGGCGGCTCGGCCGCCCCCGCAAGCAGCGGCGCCAGGCTGAAGCCGCAGTTTCCAATTACGACGCTGGTCACGCCTTGCAGCAACTTGAACTCGAGCGCCGGGGTACTGAGCAAGGCGGCGTCGTCGTGCGCGTGCACGTCTACGAACCCAGGCGCCAGCGCTCGCCCACGAGCTGCGATCTCACGCTTGCCGCTCGGCCCGGGACCAATCAGACAGATTCGCTCACCCTCGATGTGAACGTCCGTAATTCGCGGCGGCTGTCCGCTACCATCTACGACGAGCGCATCCCGAATGCTGAGGTCGAAGGCCATCGAGTGGAGTAGCGCGGTGACCGGAGTGGTCACGGTTCGCGCCCACGTTAGCTCAGTTGCAGGTGCTCGGGAGTGTGTAGCTCTGCCGGCTCTTGATCACCGCGCATTCGCTAGCGCAAGACCCCGGGTCCCCGAGGCAAGAGTGAGCCATTTGCGAGTCGCTGCCGGGGCAAGACGCCGGAACGACCCAGCAGATCCCCTTGCTCGAGATCGGGACGACGTCGCAGCCCGCGTCGGCCTTGAAAGCACAAATCCCGCCTTTGGCCGCGCACGCGGTTTCGTCCGTCGAGCTGCAGGCGAGCGTCGTGTCGGCGGCCTTGGGGCATTCCCCCGCGCTGCTCGCGCCGGTGTTTTGCCCGTTTGAATGCAGCAAACAGGTGTCATGGTAGGTGACGCCATCGCAACCGCAAACCGTGGCTTGTTTGGCGTTCGAACAGTCCGTCGGGCGCGGCGCGCAGTGGCCTTCGGCTGGCGCGGCGCAAGTGGGCTTCGCGCAATAGTCGCTCGGGGGACAAGCCAGATTGTCGAGGCATAGCGCTCCTCCTGCCCCGCCTCCGTTGCCGGCAACGCCGCCCGCGCCACCGGTCCCCGATGCCCCTCCTGTGCCGGCGCTGCCCGAGCTGCCTGCACTTGCGTTGCCCGAGCTGCCTGCACTTGCGTTGCCGGAGCTGCCGGCACTGGCGTTGCCGGAGCTGCCGGCGCTTGCGTTGCCGGAGCTGCCGGCACTGGCGTTGCCGGCACTGGCGTTGCCGGCGTGCCCAGCACTGCCCCCGCTGCCTGCACTTGCGCTGCCGGCGTGCCCCCCACTGCCGGCGTGCCCCGCAGTGCCGGCATGCGCCGAGCTCCCGGCCGCGCTGCTGCTCATGCCACCATTCGTATGCGCGCCGGCATGACCACCATTGCCACCGCTGGAGCCGCCGGCGTCCGCAGCGCCACCCGAGCCAGAAGAAGGATGGGCAGCGCCAGCAACGCCCTTGCCCGTGCTTCCAGCCCGATCGAGTGCACCGCCGGTTTCCGAGTCCCCGCCGCTTGCGGTAAACAAGTTGTCCACGTCTCCGTCACCGCAGCTAATAGCCAGTGCGCCAAGAGCAACCAATACACCGACGCCCAAACGAGTCCGCCTGCCTCTCATCACTCGACCCTCGCGCTTGAACCGGCCACAATCACCGTACAAGCTACAGCGATATTTCTACCGCTGTCAAAGGGACGAGAGAACTTACAGCGGCTTACCTTGTGCCACCCAACTCTCGATCAGTTGAATGTCTTCGGCGGACAGCGGCGGCAAGCCGAGTGGCATTCCCGTTACGTCCACGCGTGGCGCGCCACGCGCTTCCTGGTGGCGAGCGAGGAGCGCGGCGATCAAGCGTGGCGTACCGTCGGCGAGCGGTTCGAATAGACTTCGCCGCTCGCCCTTGGCATCGACGTAGCCGGCTAGGATCGACGCATGCGACGAAAAGCTCACGCCGCGCGCGGGGTAGCCAAAGCCACCAGTATTGCCGGGGCCGCCGTCCCCGCCAGCAGACTCCGCATCGGTGTGGCAATGATGGCAGGTCCGAGAAAATACTCGCCGATTGGCCTCCTCGAAGGAGACACGTCGCGACAAGAGCGGTAGCCGCCCGAACGTTGTCGGCGGTTCTACCGAGAGCTCTGCCTCCAGCAGGTACGCGGTAATATCAGCGGCTTCGTCCCGCGACAGGTCGAAACTCGGCATGCGCGTGTCCGGCTTGACCCCTCGCGGGTCGAGTAACCAACCGAGCAGTCGATCGCGACGAAATCGCTCGCGAGTGAAGCGCAGATCGGGGGCCAGTGCTGCGGCGCGCGCCACGTCACCGTCGGGGGACGGCGCTTCGGGCGGTGTGAAAGGCGACACTCCGGTGAAGGCATGACAAGAGACGCAGTTCTTTTGCTCCATCAGCTCGCGCCCGCGTCGTGCGTTCCCCGGCGCCGCGTCGGGCGGCGTTGCGTTCGTGCCGATGCTCGTCAAGTAGGCGGCAATATCGGCGGCCTGCGCCGGCCCGATCGGCAAGCGTGGCATGGTGGGGGTGAGCTTGGGCCGAAGATCGCGCGGGGCGAGCAGGTATCGAACGACCCAGCTCTCTTGCAAACGTGCGCCGAGTGCGATCAAGGAAGGCGCCTCGCGAGCGCTCTCGACGTGGGGTCGAAAACGCGCCAAAGCCGCGGCACTGACCGGGAAGTGTCCGCTGATAATCTGTTCATGACACGAGAAACAGTTCTTGGTTAGAGCTGCCGCACCAAGCCCGGTCCCCTCGTGACAACGATTGCATTCGAAATGCTGCACGAGGTCGCGCCCGCGGGTGGCATCCCCGCGCGCTGACGCGACCTCGACGATGGGGCGGGCCAGGATCGTCGGCGCGGCGCCGGGCATGTCGTAGGCGCGTGCCCGCGCCGCTACTCGTCGACCGCATGATGCAAGCACCACTACGGCCAACGACAGCAACAAGGTTCGTAGCCAAGAACTCGAGCCCACTTGCTTGCTCAGCTCGCGCGCCGCGCTCTGGATTCACAAACCTTGCTGTCCGAGGCCATGTTTTCGCAGCGCTTCATGGCAAGCTTCTGTCCAGCCTGATCTCCCTTCTGCGAGCGCAGCTCGGCGAGCGCCCGGTATCCTTGGGGCGAGGCCACCAAGTCACGCGCCGCCAGGGATTCCAGGATCGCGCGTGCTTCGTCTTGCCCACTGTCGAGCCTGGATAGGGCCTCGCCCAGCTCCGTCATCAAACCGGGGTCGCCCTTCTGGGGCGTGGCCTCACCGAGCTTGATTTCTCGGCGTAGCGTGTCCACCGAAAAAGCCAAGTTCTTGGCTTGATCGCTCTTGGTCTTGCCTAGCCAATGGCCGAGCACCTCGGCCGGCACTTCGCGCTCGAGAGCGAGCGTGCCGCCCTCACGCGCGATGGCCACGGCCAGGATACGCGCCGCCCGGGCCGAGAGGGGGTCCCCCTTGAGCGGCAGCGTCTCGATATGCGGCATCATGCGGACCACGCTGCCGGCCGCCGCCACGTAATTCCCTGCGGCAAGGGTCTTTTCCGCCTCAGCTACACCACGAATTCGTGGATCGATTTGTACCTCCGGGAACCAATCGCCACCGCAGGCGAACGAGCTTGCCGATGCCAGCAAACTGACAACGCTCATGGATACTGCCACCATCTGAATACGGCACTTCGAGATCGCCATTTACAATCACTCCTTTGTTCGGAAACCAGTGGACATCGCTCTCGGCATGTCTCGTGTGACACCGGAGCTGTCAGAAAGTTTGAACAGCAATCATCGAGCCAAGCCGAATTGCGCCACATCCGCCGGTTTTCGGAGAAGATTCGCGCCTGGCCGTGTCCGCCCAGCCACGGGCGCGTGTTCAAAAACGCCTGGCGCTAGCGGACACCGCCAGAGTCGGTCCTTGGCAGCAAGTCCGAAGCACTTGCCGTCGTCTCGAGTTTCGAGGGCTGTCTACGATTTCAGCACGTGGCGTTGCGCAACAAAGCGAAATACACCACACGACTCATCGGTCGCGTCAGACTGCCACACAACGAATCGAACGCTGTTATGAGTTGACAGGAGATCGCACACTGAATATTCAACCCCGCCATGGCAAAGAACTCAGTGAACGATCGTATCCGCAGTCGCGTCGAGGCATTCGCCGAGGAGCTGAGCGCTCTAATTCGCGACTCGGCGGAAGCGCTGCACCTCGTCGCGGTGGCCGCGGCGGCCGCCCCGTCGCCAGCCCCGCGCCACTTCGTGGCGGTGGTCGCCGTGAGAAGGGACAGAAGCGTGATCCAGGGGAGATCGAGCGCCTGACCGCTCGCCTGCTCGACTACGTGAAGGGTAACGGCGGTCAGCGGATCGAACAAATCGCCGCCGGTATGGGCACCGTAACCAAGGAGCTCAACTTGCCGGTCAAGAAGCTGATCTCTCAGAAATCGCTGAAAACCAAAGGTCAAAAGCGCGCAACTCAGTACTTCGCTCGTTGAAAGTCGGCAATCGAGCGCGGCGGGAGGGTCCACCGAAGTCGGTCGGCCCTCTCGCGCGCTTGTACGGCTAGGGTGTGTCGCAGCACTGCGCGTACCCTCGAGTGCGCCCGCGCCGACCCTCGCGCTGCTCGAAAACGAAAACGGTGCCGAAGGACGCCCCGCACTGGTGCACGCGAGCGGCTCCGGGGCAGCCCCAAATCTCCTAGAGCGCCGACCGGTTGCGTTAGAAACTGCCGACCACGCCGAGCCGCCCGAGGCCCACGACCGGTTGGACATTCACGCCGGATGCCTGGTTCGAGCTAGGGAAGAAGAACCCGGTGGCGAGCAACGCGGCCGCGCCGACACCGGCGGCTGCAAACCCCACATCCGACAGAATCAACGCGCGATCATGGTCGGAGATCGCGGCGTGAAGATCGGAACAGGCGAAAGAGAGCTCCGAATCGGTCGTAGTACCGCAGGCCCCAACGCCACCCGAAGGCGCCGCGTCGATGCGGACCTGCGCGGAGTCGATGCGCTCGGTGGCCGAGCCCTTCGCCAGGGCGTAGGCGACACCGACCGTGAGCCCCGCCGCCGTCAAAACCGACTCCCCGACCATCAAATACAATTTGGTCGACGAGAAGCCGGGCTTGGCTGCGGCAGCGACCGGGACCGAGACCGAGGGCGGCGGCGCTAGCGTTGGCGGGGCAAGAGGCAATTCGCTCGGCCCGCCGAGTGGGGCCGCGACGGCCAACCGAACCGGGAGTACGACGCGGTCACCCTCTTTCAGGCTCAGCGCGCGTTCGAACGTTCGCCGGCCCGCGGCTTCCACACGCAGCTCATGCACACCTGGATCGAGCGGAAGGCCGAGTGCCACGTCGCTCGGTGGATGGGGTCGATTGTCGACGAAAACCTGAGGAGCGTGCACATCATCCGGAATTTTCAGGGTGAGACGCGGCAGACGCAGCAGCAGCGCCGCGCGCGCCGGCTCGAGCAGCTTTTGCACGTCTGGTGCCTTGGCTCCCTGCCGCAATAGCTCGGTCGCCCGATCGTATTCCGCTGACGCCGCCAGCAAGTGCCCTTGTTCGGTCTCACAGTGCGCCAGGTGAAAGCGCAACCCTGGCGTATCCTTAACGGCCACCGCTTCGCGCAGTTTTTGGGCGGCGTCTCCCCAACGCTGCTCAGACTCCGCCGCGAGCGCGCTTTCGAAGGCCTGCTTTGCTGCAGAAATTTCTGCTGGGGTTGCCTCGGCGTGCGCCCAGCGCGGTGCGAAAAGTGCGACACACGCGATGAGCGAAGCCAGTGAACGTGTGCGGAATGTCATTGAGAAACCCAAGCGGTGGACGGCGTCCCGACGGGATAGTCGGCTCTGGAATTTTGCGCTGTCAAGGTGTCGGCTGAGCCCTCGTTCCGGTTGCGCAAGAATGGCCGGAGGACGCCCCCTCGGGACCGAATTTTTGCCCTTCTCCGGGTCACGGAATAGAGAAACAAGAGCCGGAAGGGGTCGTCCTCCGCGGCCGATCGCAAAACTGCAGTGGATCCCAGCAGGATACGCGTTAGAACCGGACCTCCCCGGTACCCCCAGCTCCGTTCAAAGCCGCCCTGATGACCGAGATCAACCATCTTCGCCGCCTCGCGCTCTTGACCCTCACCGGCGCGCTCTGGGCGTTGCCCGCTGCCGCGCGAGAAAGCGGTGAACCTCAGCGCTTCCATGTGGTCTATCCCGGGCAACGGCTGACCAGTATTGCGCGCCGCTACAAGGTCAGCGTCGAGGCGATCCGCACGGCCAACGGCCTGACGAAGAACGCGCGCCTCAAGCCCGGCGAGAAGCTGACCATTCCAGGCTTGGACGATCCGGACGGAACGCGCGCGCGCACGCTGTACCCGCCACAGCATGCCATTGACGCGGTGGTGCCCGCCTCCACGCGCAACGACAAAGGGGACAACGACGACAGCGACAACGACTCGGACGATGGTCCACGCACGCACCGCGTGTATTCCGGTCAGCGTCTCGAGTCGATTGCGAAGCGCTACAAGATCACGGTCGACGCGCTGTGCGCGGCCAACGGCATCACGCGCCGAGTGAAGTTGCGCGCAGGTCAAGTCTTGGCCATTCCGCGTCCCGGCGATCCGATCTCGCCCAACGACATCGAGGACGACGCGAGCGGTAAACACGGCGCGCACAAACTGCCGCGGCTCGGCCTGCACAAGGGTTACCTCGATCTGTTTACCTACTCCGGACGCTTTCACGGCTACGCTCTCGACACGAAGGGCAAGCTCACGTCCAACGCGCAAGCCGAAGTGTCCAAGTTGTTCGGCGCCACTGGCACCCGCCCCGCCACCGATCCCAGGCTGATTCGGCTGCTGGCAAAGGTGAGCGACAAGTTCGGCGGTCGCCCGATCCGGATCGTGAGCGGCTACCGCACGCGCTCGTTCTTCGAGGATTCACGGCACAAGCTGAGCCGCGCCGTCGACTTCAGCATTCCGGGCATCGACAACGTGACGTTGCGCGACTACTTGCGCACACTGACGTCCGTGGGTGTCGGCTACTACCCGAACTCCTCGTTCGTGCATCTCGACGTGCGCGACGCCAATACGTACTGGGTGGACTACGCCGGCCCGGGTGAGGCGCCGCGCAAGACGAACGCACACGATCATGATCAAGAGGCCGAGGGAGATCTGCAAGATCCGGAGGTCTCCGAGGGTGACCGCCCGAGCGAAGCGGCAGCCCCGAAGCTAGAGGCGTCCGAGCTTCCCGCTACGAGTTTGCCAGCGCCCGCCACGTCGCCCGCGGTCGAGGCAGCGCCGAGCGACCTTCAGAACTCACCCAAGTAGCGCGGCGGCAGACCGACCTGAGTCTCGGCGCGGACCTCCGTCGGGGCGGCGAACCCACCAGCCGCATCGACGACGAAGCGCAGCACGCTGCCGCCCGAACGCTGCGCATCGGTGGCGAAGCACACGCCGCAGGCCACCGCGCATCGCGCCGCGCCCAACGTGAACGGTTCTTCGGCCGATTGCAGCAATACAGCGACCTGCCCGGTCGCCACTTCGAGCCGCAGCAGCGAATCTCGTGCAGCCGGCGCGCCCGCCTCGTCGAAGTGGCCCAAAGTTCCTAAGAACAGTACACCGGGCGCCGCGTAGGCCAGGCCGAAGCCGAGCGGTGCAGTCCCGAGCTCCTGCGCTCGAAAGGTCTTCTCGAGTCGCGGCGCGCCCTCGATGTCGATCAGGGCCAGGCCCGAACCTTCGAGCGTGGGCTGCGCGTTGCGCAGATCATCCCCGGAGCACCCGACGGCCAGCTCACGCGCGTCCGGCGACACCGCGAGCGCAGCACAGCCGCGTAGCCCGTCCAGCGCGAGCGTCGAGACCAGGGAATCAGTCTCGGGATCCAATTCGACCACACGTGACGACGTCGCGCTCGAGTAATCGCTCGAGTAAGCGGCGAGCAGCGCGAAGACGCGACCCGCGACGTTCAGCAGTCGAGCAGGATGCGGAGTGAACTTCGATGGCTCTCCGGTGAGGGCTGCGGAAAGATCGATGCTGCCGATGATCGCCGGCCGGCTCGGATCCACGATCAAGACGTCACCACCGGTATCCCACTCTTGCCGACCCGGGTTGGGATTGGTCTGGTAGCGTGCCACGTAGGCGCGCTGCGCGTTGAGTGGCAAGTAGTCTTGCGGGTTCGAACGAAACCCGGTTGCCACCGAGAGCTCGCCCGTCACCTGCGCGCTCGCTAAATCGACGAAGCGCAATACGCCCGCCGGATAGCGGTCGATCAGCGCGATTCGGTCACTATCCTGGGCGCTGGACGGCGTCACCACGTCGCCGCTGAGCGCGACACCGAAACCCGAGGACTCGGTGCGCGAACTGGCCAATGAAGCCGATAACACGTGTCCCTCGAAATCGAGGAGCGACACGTTGCTCGATTGATAGTCCGACTCGACGACCACGAGCCCGCGACCGCACGGTCCGGGCGTCACGGAAACGCCCTGGCTGTCGGGCGTCACTCGAGGCGCGCCGCAAGCGCTCAGCAACACAGTGCACCACAGCATCCGCGGTCGGATGCAAGTCATCGGCATTCCGCGTGCACGATTGCCACGGCATCGAGATCGAATGTCCCGTCCGCCCCGGTCAGATCGACGCGATCGGTGATGCGCACATAGCGAGCGTGAGCGATGCCGAGATCTGCCAGGTCGAAAGCATCACCTCCCGCGACCGCGGGATCGCTCGGATCGATCGCGTTCTGGTCCGGGTTTGCGTAGACGGGATGAAAGCCCGCGCAGCTCCCGTACGGAGCTTCCGTCGCCGTGCACGAAAAAGACTCGAAGAGCTGACCATCGTCGCTGACCTCGACGCTGGCCAACTCGGCATAGGTTTGCTCTGAATTGCCGTTCACGAAGAACGGGTTCTCGAACACGATGAAATCCGCGCCAGGGCCGTCGACGATCGCGCTCGGTGCGAAACCGAGCGTGATCGTCCCGCCGTTGCCCAGCGTCACGACATCGAGTGAACCGTTCGCAGCGCCGCCGCCTTTGGGCGGTCCGAGCACCACCCCGGGCAGTTTGTCCCGGCCGAAGGTCGGGCCAGGGCCGGGCACGAACGACTCGACGGAGGTCGCAAAGCGCGACGGGCATCGGCCTGCGACGTCCGACTCGGCGTGGGTCGTCTCCGACGAACCGCACGCGCAACAAAAAAGCTCGACCAAGAGAAGCGCGCCGAGCGCGCGCGCACGCAAACAGACCAATTCGTAGACTCCCGAGCGAGCTCGCGCTCCGTGGTGGACGGCACCGGGGCGACTCGTGTCGCTTCGGCGCACCTACAGAAAGGTCTTCCGACTTCCTTCTCATCCACTTGCCACCTTCGCGATTGCCGGGATTTTCCCGACCCTCACTGGTTTCTTGGCGAGCGGATACTCAGGTTACGGCGGCGGCTCCGTGCCGGATTTTCACCGGACTTCCCAAGGTGGCTCTCCACCTCCCCTCGCGGGGCTCAGCAGGCGGCAGAGGCGTAACCCGACGGGCCAGGCCTGGCAAGTCCAGCGGCTCCTGGCCGAAGGGGCGCGCACGCGGTGAGCGACATTCGAGGGCGCGCCCTCGGCTTATTTGTGCTTTTGTGAGACGGCTTTGGCCGCTAAATTCTGGCTGTGGGTTTGTATCGTGTCGCTCGAGGCAGGAGGCTTGTCGGGCTGCCATGCCCAGCAACCAGTCGTCGTAGCGCCGCCGCCGCCACCGCCCGCTCCGCCCCCCCCACCCCCGCCGCCGCCGCCCCCGCCATGCGTGGCGCTGACCGAAAACTGCACCGCGACGGACGCCACTCTGCTGGGCGTCGGTGAGCACGGCAGCACGCTCGTGCCGCCCTCGGGCTGGAAATTTGCGAAGCAGAGCGACCGCTCGCTAGCCGTGAGCCCGGAGGGCAAGTCCCTGCTCGCGGTTCGAGAAGTGCCAAACGGCGACGAGAGCAGTGTGCTCGGCGCGCTCGAGAAGTTGGCTGCGGACTCCGGGATTGAAAAGGTAAAAGTCGAAGCGCTCAAGAAGCGCTTCAAGAAGCCGCAATTCACCGTCGACGCCAACGGAGTCAAGGTGGACTTCTGGGAGATCGGCAAGAGCACGGGGAATGGCATCAATCCCGAACTCAGCGGGCAGGGCGCGGGCACATTACTCGTATTCGTCGCGCGAGAAGGGACCGACGGCGTGCTGACAGGCGTCGGCTTCGTCGTGGTCCCGGAAGCACAAGCCGACGCCGAAAAAATCATGCAAGCCGTTCAGAGCTTGAAGGGCACGCCGTGAACAGCCCAGAACCACTGATGAACCCCGGCGCAATCTTGGCCGGTCGCTGGCAGATTCAGGATTTCATCGGCAGCGGCGAAACCGGTGAGGTCTACGGCGTGCGCGACATGCACAGCACCGGGACCTTCGCGCTCAAGTTATTTTGGCCCAATGCCCTCGGTCAATCCGAGCTTTGGTCCGCCGTCCAGCAGACGGCGCGCACCGCCTCTGGGCTGGGCGTAGAAGGAGTGGCACGCAGCTACGATTTCGGCATCGATGCCAACTCGGGCCGACCCTTCTTCGTAACGGAACGCGTCTCTTGGTCGTCGCTGGCCGACCGTGTGCGGCTGCGCGGGCCGCTCACGCCCGCAGAAATGGCCAACGCGCTTGCGGTGTTGGCACGCGCGCTGGATGCCGCGCATGGCATCGGGCTCGTCCATCGCGATCTGAAACCAGAAAACGTGTTCGTGTCACCGGAGAACGCCAACTGGGTTCGGGTCAGTGACTTCGGCGTTGCGCTGCTCAGGTCGGCGTCACCACCGCCGCCCGGTTGGGGCGGCACGGTGGGCTGGGTCGCGCCGGATGCCGCTGACCCAAACGCGCGCTCCACTCCCGCGATGGACGTCTTTGCGTTGGGTCTGGTGACGTTCTTTGCGCTGAGCGGTGGGGCTTTGCACCGCGCGGCGCGAAAAAGCCCGATCGATCCGGGCACGCTCTGGCAAGAGCTAGCTGCGCCGCTCGAGTCCGCATCGGTGCGCGCACGTGAATTGGGCGCCTCTGTCGATCCCGCATTCGACCCTTGGTTCCAGCGAGCGGTGTCCCCCAACCCGCAAGCACGTTTCGCGTCCGTGGGCGAGATGGCAAGCTCTTTCGAAACCATCGCGCGCACTCTGTTCGCTCCACAAAGTCAAAACGCGGTAGCACTCCAGGGCGTAGCAGCCGCCATCGCCCAACCGCTGATTTTTCAACCGGAGTCATTGCCGATGCCCCCGACCGACGCCCACTCCGTGGCGCCGGCCACCAACTTGCCGACCGTGCAAAGCGCGCAGTACACGCCAACCACAGACGTCGCAGACACCGCAGCTCCGAACGCGAAGAAGCAGAGCTCGGCACCGCTCTTCATCGGCGGTGCCGTACTCTGCTTTGCCCTAACCGGGCTCGGCGCTTTCGGCCTGTATCAGCAGCGAAAAACCAACACCGACGCACCAGCTCCCCCCGCCGCATCCGTGCCCGTGCCCGTGCCCGTGCCCGTGCCCGCATCCGTGCCCTTGCCCGTGCCCGTACCGGAACCCGCCTCCCCATCTGCTTCCGCACCCGCACCCACTCCGACCGCCATCCGCACCCCTCCTCTGCCCGCGGTCTCGGCCCAACCTCCGGCGAACAAGCCACCCGTGGTCACACCAGGCCCGGCGGTCGCGAAAGTCGTGGCGGCCAGAACAGCCACCAGCGCGGCGCCGGCCGTGGCCGCTGTTGCCCCGAAGGCAAGCGCAGTCCCGCCCGCGGCCGCCAGCGCCAAAGCCAAGCCTGGAACGCTTTCGGCGCCCGCCGCCAAGAAGAAATGCGGCAGCGTGTTTCTACCGTGCAAGTGACACGCGGTGACCGAAGGCGTGCGCGAAAGGCGCGCAGCGCCTACTCACTTCTTCTTGGACCAGCGCTCTTTCAGCGGCGTCAGCAGCAGCTCGCCGAAAGCGAACAAGTGGTCGCAGTGCGCTGACTTGTCCTCTCCCGCGAAGCCGAGCATGTGAAACCCTTCGCGATCGGCGCGTGAGGTGCGGATCATCCCGGGGCGCGGACCTTGAACTTCGTTGCGATCGACCGGCAGACCCTCGGTGTCGAGCAAGAACTCCGCCGTTTCGGTGGTGCTCGCGTACGGCGTCTGAATCGTGGAATGGGTGATCGCGAACAACTTCTTGCCCGCGATGGCTTCGTCCGCGAACAGCGTGAACGGAGCCATCGAGATGGCGCTCACTTTGCGGAAGCCAACCGGCTCGAAGCCCACGTGCATGCCATCGGCCAGCAAGACCGCATCGACGCGCGCGGCATCCTTGGCCCGATCGATGATGTGCAAAATGGCGCCATAGCCCGCGCTCCAGCCGCTCAATGCCACACGCTTCGGCTGCGCGGCGCTGGGGCACAACTCACGC
>Ga0302322_100002822_pt1 | contig 14774 bp, 13 predicted proteins | sample Fen_T0_2_FD_203757 | JGI IMG/M metagenome (GOLD analysis project Ga0302322, IMG submission 203757) | Peat permafrost microbial communities from Stordalen Mire near Abisko, Sweden - Fen_T0_2 | ecosystem: Environmental > Terrestrial > Soil > Wetlands > Permafrost | place: Sweden: Abisko... | reverse complement strand
GCTTCGCCTGTTCGCACAAAATCCCCGCGTGCAACAAATCGCTTCGCTGCACATCCATGTCTTTCGCCGTCACCAAGCCGATCCTGCGATACCCAAGAGACCTCATCCGTTCGAACGCAGCACGTCCACCCCGCAGATACGCGGCCGCCACGGCGTAGCCAGGCAACCCGAGACGACAACATTCGATTTTTACCGTACTGTAGCGATCCCAGGTAAAGTTCAGGGATGCCGTCTCTGCACGCAATGCGCCTATAACTAATCCCCTGATACCACGAGCGTGCAACACCGCATCCAGTCGTTTGGACGACATTCCCATCGGTGCGAGCGGGAAAAACTCAAGCCCATGACGCAACGTCCGCGCGGCCGCACTGCCGCCCTTCCAAAACAAGCGATGCCGGGCCGAAGCCTCCATGTCGCCCTTCGACTCGAAGTCGGAGACAAACGCAATCACCCGTGGCGCCTGGTGCGCCAGCCCCGAGACGCGGTGCCGGTTGAAGGCGTCGAGCAGCGGATCCCGGCGATATCCCATCTTGCTCGCCGTTCTCGTGATCAATTTACGCGTGACCACGGAGATTCCCGGATGGTTGCGTAGCGCCAGCGACACCGTCGATGGATGGAAGCCTCCCGCTAACCGGCCAACATCGCTCATCGTCACCGGTCGTGCTGCCTTGTTCGAGTTTGCGTGTGTTTTCAAGCTGGTTTGCTCCGGGTTGAGGAATTCTGAAACACGTTCGGATCACGCGGCGGCGCTGAATCGCCATCATGCCAGATGCCTTTGACGTAAGTGTATGAGGCTGCAGCAGGAATACCGTATTGCCCGGTCTGTATCAGACCCGCAAGCAGCGCGATTGCGCGCCGCCCGACGAGCTGAAGATCGCCAACAATCCCTGCTAAGCCACGGACATGTGTCGTCATGCACATCGTGGCGCACGCCACTGGTTTTTGTTTTATATGAAACGGCCGCACGAGTTGCCGTATTTGCATCCAATTGCTAATGACGGCGTCGACTTGCTCTCGCCGCGACCACGGTATGAGCGCTTTTCTGGCCTGCGGCGTACGCCATCCCACTTCGAAGTAGAACGGCTCCACTCGTTCGGCTTCCGGTATCGCCGCCTGCTCCAGCAGGTAGGCTGCCGTGTGCAGATCGCCCGTCGCCTTCTCGTCTTCAATGCCCGTTGCCAGGCCAATGCGGCGATAACCCAGCGCACGCATTTTCTGGAAGGCTAGGCGGGTATAGTGTAGTTGATCCACCGATACGAAAGTAAATGCCGGCTGCATCTGCCCGGAATCGATTTTAACCACACAAAACTCCTCCCAAGGCAGATCCAGCGCGCGGCGGCTTGGCTCGAGCGCCGCGAGAATGAGACCCCGAATCCCCGCCCGCTTCAGGTGGCGACGGAGCGTTTTCGAATTGTGATGACCCTGGTCTAAGAAGAGCAGTTCGCAATCGTAACCCAGTTCCGTGGCGTGCTGCTGCACCCCCTGGCACAAAAGACGATAATGCGGAAATAGCCTGAAGAAACCTTCTTCTGGCGAACGGTTGCTGATAATGGCAATCTTCGGCGGACGCAACGATGTGGAATGCGCCCGGCGCTGGCTGAGCGCGTGAAACGCCGGATTCCGCATATAACCCAGACGGTCAGCCGCCAATCGGATGCGATCGCGCGTCGCAGCGGGAATACAGCCAATGCCGCGCAAGGACTTGGACACCGTGGCAAAATGCACGCCGGCTACAAGGGCAACGTCTTTGATCGTCGAGCGTGTATTCATCAGCACAAACAACCAATGACTATCGAATTGCCATCACGATGCGACATCAAGCAACGCACGTCTTCAGCCATCGTGCTGCCGATTCGTAAGCTGTATTTTGGCCAGCTATTCCGTCGATGAAAATGAAAAATTAAAGTAAAAAGCACATTTAGGCAAATGTGTGAATTTTCTAGGTCTTCGCAAGAAACATCGCAGGTGCGATTCTAAACGTCGTAGGTCGTGCCCACCCCTCCGGACAACAGCATCATCGTGGACATGTCAGTATAACCGCCCTCCGCAAGTTAATCGAACCAACACATAGACTCATAAATCTGATTTCAAAATGAAAACAGCCACCACACTTAACCTTCTAGCTTGCTTGGCTCTAGCCATCTATTTCGGTCTTCCTGCACGGGCGGATTATGCTCCCACCGACCCCATGCGTTTCACCGTTTGGAATCCAGGGCTCATGTCGAAAGGCGGAGTGCCAAACCGAACTACGATTTACACTACGCTCCAAGCCTCCACCTACGGGAACGGCGCGACAGACGCCTCCACCGCCATTCAGGCCGCGATTGACGCCTGCCCGGCCGGGTCGGTCGTACAGCTCTCATCAGGAACGTTCACCGTGAATGACGTAGTGATCATTTCTAAAGGCATTACGCTGCGCGGCGCAGGTACCCGACAAGCGTTGGGTGCGGGCGGGACTTTATTGCAGAAAACAAACGGTGCCGTTTTTAACGTCGAGGGTTCCGGGGCCGATTCACAGCCCATCGTCATTATCGGGCCGAGTCGTTGGCCAGGCTCCGACGACACTTCATCCAAAAATCTCGCAGCTGACGCGGCCAAAGGCGCCATGTCGGTCACCGTGGCCAACGCGAGCGGATTCACGGTGGGGAGGTTTGTCCTTTTGGACGAGTTATCCGGCGCCTCCTGGCAAACCGACAAATCAGGACAAGCTTCTCAGATCTGGGCTTCTTCGGACTATCGCGTCATGTATGCGGCGCACAAACCCAACATCGAGTACGTCGATGATTTTAATCCAGACGACGCTACTACACTCGACCCGCTCTCTTGGTTCATGCGGAGGGACCGCCCAACGAGTGAGATCAAAGAGATCGCGAGTATTGCTGGTAACGTAGTCACCTTCACGACGCCCCTGCACATCAATTACCGCACCTCGCATACGGCTCAATTGACCGGATACTCGAACGCGTGGCCGGGCAACGTTCACGTGACTAACGCTGGAATTGAAAATTTATCCCTTACCGGTGGTTCTGACGGTGCCGTCAGGTTCGAATGCGCCGCCTATTCCTGGGCTCAAAACATTGAAGTTTCTATCTGGATCGGTGAGGGCGTCGCCATCGACAATTCCTTCCGGTGTGAGCTTCGCGACTCCTACATCCACGACGCCGCCTTCTCCTGTCCGGGCGGAGGCGCCTACGCCATCAGCTTCGCAAACGGCTCCTCCGAAATACTGGTCGAAAACAACATCTCCGTCCTCACCGATAAGGTTATGGTCTCTCGCTGCTCCGGAGCAGGTTCCGTCTTCGGTTACAACTACGCAGACGATGGGTTTATCAACTACGACGAAAACTGGATCGAGAGCGGATTAAACGCCTCACACATGGTCGGCTCTCACCACGCTCTCTTCGAGGGCAATTACGGGTTCAACTGGGATTCCGACGACACGCACGGCAACTCCATTTACCATACGATTTTTCGCAACCAATTGAGAGGCGTTCGCAGACCCTACACGAATCCTCAGACCGGGAACACCGTCGATGATGACGCGTTGCCGAACGACGGCCCTAAGAGCTGCATCCGCGCGGGAACCTATTCCTATTGGATGACGTTCGTCGGAAACGTCCTGGGAGCACAGGGCAAGATGACTGGGTGGAAATACGATTCTTCGGCAACCGGCGGCTGGGACGTTCCTGCCGCATGGATGTTGGGCTGGAACCATGAATTCAACGACCCAAACGTGCTTGCAACCGCGATTCGGGATGGGAACTGGGATTGGGTTCAGAGTAAACAGTCCTGGCACAACAGCACCTCCGTCACGCTCCAGAATTCCCTCTATCTCTCGGTTAAGCCCGCCTTCTTCGGCAGCCTCACCTGGCCGTGGGTGGACCCAACCACAGGAAACACCTACACGCTTCCAGCCAAGGCGCGGTATGAGGCCATTTTAAACGGCGGGACCAATGTCGTCCCAGCGTTCACCGCACAACCCGCCAGCCAGACCGTCACCGCCGGCAACACCGTCACTTTCACCGTCGCGGCCTCCGGCACGCCCTTGCCCTCCTATCAGTGGCAACGCTCGACCGACAGTGGAACCACCTGGCCTGCCTTAGCCAATGACAGTACCTATACGGGTGCCACCACCGCAACCCTTTCGGTTGCCAACACAACCGCCGCCATGAGCGGCTATCAGTTCCGTTGCGTCGCCACCAATTCAGTTGGCTCCGCCACCAGCAACTCAGCAACCCTGACGGTAAATCCCGCTGTGGTCGCCGCGCCGACCTTCAACCCCGCCGCCGGCACTTACACCAGCGCGCAGTCGGTAACGATTAGTTCGGCTACCACCGGTGCCTCGATCCGCTACACGACGGACGGCAGTACGCCTACCTCTACCGTAGGCACTTTATACGGGTCATTCGTCTCTGTCGGCGCCACTAAAACGCTTAAAGCCATCGCCTACAAATCAGGGATGAGCGACAGCGCCGTGGGCACCGCTATCTACACGATCAATCTATCCTCGAGCAGCAGTTCGAGTTCGTCGAGCTCCAGCTCTTCGTCATCATCAAGCTCATCTTCGTCGAGCAGTTCATCGGGTTCCTCCTCCGGAGGTACCAGTTCCGGCGGCACGAGTTCTTCGTCCAGCAGCTCGTCCTCGTCTTCGAGTTCCAGTAGTTCATCTTCGAGCAGCTCCAGTTCCTCTTCATCCTCATCAAGCAGTGGCTCGAGTGTGATCGCCCCGCAGATAACAGCCCAACCACAATCCCAAACGGTGGCACTAGGAAGTGCTTTCACTCTTTCCGTCACCGCTACAGGTACCACCCCAGCCTACCAGTGGAGCAAAGACAACAATCCGATCTCGGGTGCAACTGCATCGACCTACACAGTAACAAGCATGACCTCGGCCGCCGCCGGAAGCTACAAGGTCGTCGTTTCAAACTCCGCCGGCTCTGTCACGAGCAACAACGCGACCGTGCAACTTTCCGGTGGTTCTAGTTCATCAAGCTCTTCCTCCAGCTCGTCGAGTTCTTCTTCCAGCAGCTCAAGTTCGTCGAGCTCCTCGTCCAGCAGTTCATCATCAAGTTCATCCTCTTCATCCAGTAGTTCGAGCAGCTCCGGTGGCAATGGATCATCCTCAGGTGGCGGCGCACCTAGCGTCTGGTTTGCCATCTTGATCACACCAATGCTGATCCTTCGCAATCAGCGTCATGGTATCAGGCGATAAAACGACCTTCTGTTACCTGCATTCATTTACGCCAACACGTGGTCCAGATCATGGACCACGCAAAACCGTGGTTCCAGTCGGTTGGGTCGGTGTTTTATCACGGGGCTCCTCAGTGATAAGAATCTCGGCTGGCGCCTGCGTCATCCCTGGCACACTATAATAAAGGCTGCCCGACCCGCCGTAATATTGTGGGGGGACAGTGCCAACATTTTGATAGGAATCAGAGCCTGTCTGCTTTACCCAGAGTTGTAGCGATTGATCGGTTGTGGCAGCTGGCAAGTTATATAGGTTCAGGTAACCGCGGGCAGAAGTTTCGTCGTACACTGACCAAGCGTAGGGCAAATCTTTTCCCGTGGTTGTTGTTTGAGTCTGTTCCCCAGACTGAGTTGTTGGCGGTGTGGTCGTGTTGTTTGAATCAGGATTTGTACCGGTAATACTCGGATGACCCGTGGATACAGGTCCATGATTTGGCTCTGGAGTAGGAGTATCAGGTGTTTCGGGGGTTGGAGCAGGCGTTGACGGGGTGATCGGTGTCACGGCCACGATACCAGGCTCCGTCAAAACGGTGCGCGCAATATCTACCAGGCCTTTGCGCTCACCTCGGGAGTAGCTGCCGGCGTCGACCAGTTCGATCGCTGTCAGCCGCCCCATATCTCTACCGATAAGGGCCAGTTGGCGTAGGATATTCTCGTACTCCTTGCGCAGCGCGTCACGCGCTCGCTCGAGATCCGCGTATTCGGATCGGAGTTTCTCTAGGCGGCGCATCTCTTCCGCAATACCAAGATCAGGTCGTTTCACCGTTTGTGCTCGGGGTTGGTCCTCGTTGGCTGGCGTATCGGTATCAGTTAGGTCTCGCGGTCTAGGCAGCAGAGACAAGGGACGCCGGGGATTCGTTGCCGTGGTAGAACTTGAATTACGAGTTACGTCCACGGTCGGCCGAAACAGTTGAAACAAACCAAAGCCCAGCGCGACCGATGCCGCCACGGCCCACGCATAATACTTCCAAGGCGCGCGTTTGGACGGGGGCAGCTTCCTCGGTTCCTGCAACGCGACGGTCAGAACATTTGCCAACACCGTGCGCTGGGCAACGGGTGGTACCGCTTCGGCAGTCGCAGTTTCACAAGCAAACCTCGCCACATCGTCAGCACACGCTTTCAACATCGCCCGCAAAGCCGGGTCGTGCGCGAGCAGCCCCTCGAAAACGGCGCGGCCTTCTGCATCGAGTTCACCGAGCAGGTAGCGAAAGGCTTCCGTTTTAAATTCTTCAGTCATGGGCGTGCAACAATCTGCCGCAATTTAGCCAAACCGCGACGCAAGTGGTTCTTAACATTCCCAACCGGCGTCTGCATCGCCGACGCGATTTCGGCTTGCGAACAACCGCCGAAAAAAGCGAGTTCAAGCGCCTTTCGCTGGGGCGTCGTAAGCTGGGCAAGGTCATTATCGAGACTCTCTTGTTGTTCAATCGTCCCGATCGGAGAAGGCGCCGTTTCCACCGGTTGTTTTTGCAGATTTTCGTAAAGCAATCGGCGGCGCGCACCCTGACGCACGCGATCGACCGCCACATGACGTGCGATAAACACCAACCAAGAAACCACCTCGCCCCGCTCAGGACGATACGAGGGAGCCTGTCGCCAGAGCTTAATGAAAGTATCTTGAACCGCCTCGCGCGCATCCTCCGGATCTTCGAGGATACGCCGTACGACGCCGTGCACGATCGAGCTAAATTCCAAATACAGAAGCTGCAACGCCTCAGCATCACCCGCAGCCAAGCGAGCGATAAGCTGGCGGTGTATTGCGAGCGCTTCAGCATCGAATTGTACCACAGCGCTGGATTGGTTAGGGGGCTGATGGATTCAGTTCAATCGTTTCGTGAAAAAAATTTCACAGATTCAAATGGATTGCAGCAGTGAGCCCATGCGCTTTACGCCCAAAACTCGGTTTTAGATCTGTATATTTATACCTGACTACAAATGCCCATTGTTCCGTAAATGACCAAAGCAAACCAAATGAGGCACCCAACGTGTATTTTTTCTGGTTGTGAGAACGATTGGTTATAACTGGGGCTGAATTCGAAACGTAAGTTTCCTGCACCTCCTCGCGGATCGACATCCAGTTTATTTCGGGTGCGAGCGTTACCACGAGTTTTCCGGCAATTGGCCATTTCAATTCGGGCGCCAGACTCAGCACGTGGATGTCGTCCTTATAAGACGAGGAGAAAACAGGCTCTTTCGCTGGAGCAAATGTTTCATAGCCAGGGGCGAACGTCGCATCCCATTCAGTGCGTGCAGACAAGTCGCCAATATATTGATACGATAAACGGACGCCCAAATAATCGGAAAAAGAATAACCCAGAGCGACAAACGGCGACCACTTGGACTTGTCTTGGGTAACCGGAGCCTGCGTCCAGGTTAATATCGGCGGGTAAATCGTGATCGAAGGCAGCTGCGGAGCACCGTTCGGAAAATGAGCGCCGCGCAAAGCAACATAACTTCCACCAGCCTCAGTATAAAACGGCGATACGGCGAACGCCGGCATGCTCAAGAATATAGTGCATAGACAACAACAGATCGTTTTCATGTTAGGTTGAATTTAAGAACAAAGGGAAAAAAGCGGAGGTGCTAGGTGATCATCGCTGCAAGGCGTTAACTTGATTACGCCTGCCACCGGCAGATTGAGTCACCCTGCCTGAAGTTTTCTGCCCGCGATGTTTGCTGAAAAATAGGTCACTCAATCGTAACAATATTCCTCTTGCGGAATATATCTTCAGGCGCATGTTCCCGACGTGAATCTGCTCCGGATCTATGAATGTCTCTGCGACCGCACACGCCTGCGCATCCTCGCACTGCTCGGCGGTGGTCCGTTGTGTGTCTGCCATTTGCAGGAAATTCTCGGTGAGCCTCAGGTAAAAATCTCCAAACATCTCGGCTATCTCAAGACCCGCCACCTCGTCGAAGCAGAGCGCGAGGGAAACTGGATCATCTATCGCCTGCCCAAAAAGCCTTCGCGCGAATTGCAAGCCAACCTCGCCTGCCTGCAGGACTGCGCTCGCGAAGAGCCCGTTTTCCGCCGCGACGCAGCGAAGCTCGCCAAGCTCCATATCCGCCTCGCCAAAGACGATTGTCCCTGCGCCGTGCACAGCGACTCACTTTCTTAACGTATGAACAAGCCCACGGTCCTCATCCTTTGCACGGGCAACTCGTGCCGCAGTCATCTTGCAGAAGGCATTTTGAATGCTGCTGCCGGCGATTTCCTCAACGTCGTCAGCGCCGGGTCCAAGCCCGCTGGCTACGTTCACCCGCTCGCTATTGTCGCTATGAAAGAGATCGGCATCGATATCTCGCACCATCGCTCGAAGTCGTGGAACGAGTTCATGACCCAACCTATCGATACCGTGATCACAGTCTGCGGCAACGCCGACCAAGCCTGTCCGATCTTCCCCGGCCAGGTAAACCGACACCACTGGCCGTTCTACGATCCCGCGCATGCCACTGGGACCGATGAAGAAAAACTTTCTGTCTTCCGCCGCGTCCGAGACGAGATCCGCCGTCAGTTCACTGCCTATGCCGATGGCCGCCGCGACGCGTTGAAATCAAAAACATAAAGCCTTTAGCGCATTTCAAATTCCGGTGTAGCCGGGGGCGCTGACCCCGGAATTCCAGCTCCGCTCGCGCTAAACCCATCGCCCACCTACAACATCTCTATGCCCGCTGTGTCCGCGCTATGCGACAATCTTCCGTTCCTATCCTCATTTCTTCGTTTTCCCCATGTCCGATTCCGTCGTTAAAAACCTCTCCTTCCTCGACCGCTATCTCACCGTTTGGATTTTCGCCGCGATGGCGCTGGGCGTTCTGCTCGGGCATTTCGTGATCGCTGATCCAGCGGCGTTCTTCGCGCCGATGACAGTAGGCACCACCAATCTTCCGATCGCCCTCGGCCTCATCCTCATGATGTATCCGCCGCTCGCGAAGGTAAAATATTCGCAACTCCCGCGCCTCTTCGCCGACACCCGCGTCCTCACGCTCTCGCTCGTCCAAAACTGGATCGTCGGTCCGATCCTCATGTTCTTTCTCGCGATCCTTCTATTACGCGACCACCCCGACTACATGGTCGGCCTGATCCTCGTCGGCATCGCACGCTGCATCGCCATGGTGCTCGTGTGGAACGATCTCGCCAAAGGCAGTCGCGAATACGCCGCCGGCCTCGTCGCGCTCAACAGCATCGCGCAAATCCTCACCTACAGTTTCTACGCTTGGGTGTTTGTGACAGTTTTACCTCCATACTTCGGCCTCAAAGGCGTGATCGTCCCTGTCGCGATGGGCGATATTTTTCGCAGCGTCATGATCTACCTCGGCATTCCCTTCGCCGCGGGCGTGCTCAGCCGCGTAATCCTCGTGCCGCTCAAAGGCGAGGAGTGGTACGAAAAGAAATTCATCCCGCGCATCGCACCGATCACGCTCACCGCGCTGCTCTTCACCATCGTGATGATGTTCACGTTCAAGGGCGACGCCATCGTTCGCCTGCCGCTCGACGTCGTGCGCATCGCCATTCCGCTCGTGATTTATTTCGCGATCATGTTTCTCGTCAGCTTCCTCATGGCGAAAAAACTCGGCGCCGATTATCCGCGCTCGACCACGCTCGCGTTCACCTCGGCAGGTAACAACTTCGAACTCGCCATCGCCGTTTCCATCGCCGTCTTCGGTCTAAACTCCGGTGTCGCCTTCGCCGCCGTCGTCGGCCCTCTGATCGAAGTGCCCGCGTTGATCGGCCTCGTCCACGTCGCACTGAGATTGAAAAGCCGGTTTGTATCCTCCACGCCTTGAAAAACAATCGGAAAGATCCTGCGTCTTTTCAGGAGTTGTCTCGTCTTTATAGGTGAAATGAAAACTACGACACCCGATCCCGAAACCATCAAAGCCGAAGTCCGTCGCCGTTACGGCTCCATCGCCTCCGGCGAAGCTTCCCTAAACACGAGTGCACCGGGCAGCAGTTGCTGCAGCGCACCTTCAGCGCCGGCCCAAGCCTCCAGTTGCGGCTGCAACTCCGATACACAAGCCCGCACCCTCGGCTACTCGGAGGCCGATCTCGCGAACATGCCTGAAGGAGCAAATCTCGGTCTCGGCTGCGGCAATCCCGTCGCCCTCGCATCGCTCCGCTCCGGCCAAACCGTGCTCGATCTTGGATCTGGTGCCGGGTTCGATTCTTTTCTCGCCATGCGCGCTGTCGGCCCAAGCGGCCGCGTTATCGGCGTCGACATGACGGCAGAAATGGTCTCGAAAGCACGAGCCAACGCCAAAAAAGGAGGCTACACCAACGTGGAGTTTCGCCTCGGCGAGATCGAAGCGCTCCCTGTGGCCGACGCGACCGTCGATATGATCATATCGAACTGCGTCATCAATCTCTGTCCCGACAAGCGGCCCGTATATCGCGAAGCGTTTCGCGTGCTCAAACCCGGTGGTCGCATCGCCGTCTCCGACGTCGTCGCGCGAGTCGAACTCCCTGAAGAGGTTAAACACGACCTCGCACTCCACAGCGGTTGTCTCGCCGGCGCCACGCTGGAACAAGAACTCAAAACCATTCTCGCTGAAGCGGGATTCTCTAACATTTCGATCCGCCCGAAAGGCAATAGCGACGCCGTCATCACCAGCTGGGAATCCAAACGTGGTTTCGAGTCGAAGGTTTACGCCGCCGAAGTCACCGCAAAGAAACCCGGTGGCGAATCCTGCTGCGCATAAACCTGCTGCAAGGAGTAATCTCGATCATGTTTCAGGACGCCTCACCCGGAGTGACCGACGACGCAATTGAAGCCCTCTGGAGGGAATTTTCCGCACCGTTGCGAAACTTTCTCAGAGCCCGCACCGGTTCAGCCGCGGATGCGGATGACATCCTCCAGGACGTGTTTGTGCGTGTTTCGAAACAACTACCCACCCTGCGAGACACCTCAAAGTTGCAGGGTTGGGTTTACCGGATCGCTCGCAATGCGCTCATCGATCGCTACCGCAGAAAACGCGAGCTCGTCCCGCTCGCTCCCGACACGCCAGAGGACGACCTCAACGGACAGAACCTCGTAGACCTTACACCTTCATTGCGCCGCTTCATCGCGCAACTGCCGCCAATTTACCGCGAACCGCTAGTTCGGCACGAGTTTCAAGGCGAGCCATTGAACAATATCGCGACCAGTCTCGGCCTCACCCTGACGGCAACGAAAAGCCGCGTGCGACGCGCTCGTCTGATACTGCGTGAAATGCTTGAGCGCTGTTGTCGATTCGAATTCGACCGGCGCGGACGCGTGATCGAGGCATCCCCCCGAGTGGAATCCGACTGCGAATGTACGCCGCCCCGTTCGCATCCAGCTCGAAGCGACGCAACTCCGTGCTCACGATCACCCTCTTCGGTCTAAACTCCGGTGTGGCCTTCGCCGCTGTCGTCGGCCCTTTGATCGAAATGCCCGCGCTGATCGGCCTCGTCCACGTCGCACTGAGATTGAAAATCCGGTTTGTATAAGAGCTGTGTTTCGTTAGGCCTGCCACGTTGGTTCGTATATTTCTTAATGTAGCCGGCCGCGCTGAGGCCGGGGATCGAGCAGGCCGGGTTCGGCGCCCCCGGCTACACCGAACCACAAACTGAAGACCAATCCCATCCGGATATTTTACAGAATGTAACGTAGGAAACTAAAACTCCGCGCCAAACCCCAGGCGCTTCGTTCTCTTTGCTCTCTTCTGTTCAAAGTGCCGAAGCTTGGGATGGCTGGTATTGATCGCTTTGGAGCCGGTCTCGCCGGGTTCGGAGTCGATTATTATCTCTTCGGAGTTGTGACTGCACGCTTCGGAGTGGGAGGTTATCGCATCGGAGTCGTTATCCCCGGCTCCGGAGTTACTATCCCCGTCTTCTTCCCCGTAACATATCGCTTTGGAGTCGGTCTCCCCGGCATTGGAGTCGGCGTTTATTGCTTCGGATCCGCACTCGCACGCCTTGGAGTCGAAGGCTGTGACCTCGGAGTCGTCGTCCATCGCTATGGAGCCGCACTCCCCCGCTTCGGAGTTACCCCTCCACGCTTTGGAGCCGCCTTCGCTCGGAACCGAGCCAACGCCTATCGGTTCGGAGCTGACCTCAAAAGGTTTGGAGCTGGTGTCTATCGCTTCGGAGCTATGACTCCCTGGTGCGGAGTTAAGCGTCCCGGGTTCGGAGCTAGAGCTCCCGGCTTCGGAGCTAAGGCTGCCGGATGCGGAGTCAGGCCTTTCCAGCCCTTCCGAGTGACTTTTCGCCAGAATCTTGCGACTAACAGTCTGCAATCGCCTGATTTTTGCAATTGCGCTCCCTCTGCTCCCATCCTTCCGCACAATTTTTGCATCTAGCGGTCAGTTTCTCTTATCGCTATCCTTTCAAAAACTAATAACGCATCGCCAAAAGCGATCGCTTGCATTCTGCACTCGCCGAACTGCTGCCCTGATATAAGCGTGCCGATTTCTTGGTTGGATCTATTAGTTATCCCTAAATCAAAAACGAAAGGAAATTATGTCAGACAGAAATTTTCATTTCTCTGTCAGCATTCTCGTCCGCGACGCCCAGCTTATGGCAGGCGGATTGCGTGAAGATATCGGAGCTCCCGTAGCCAAACGCTTGCCAGCAACGTTCATCGAGGAGTTTGCCCGCCAGATCGCTCAGGTCAGCACCGGCTCTACGGGTCAAAAAGCCGCGAGCGGCCATACCGGCCAATTGACTCAGGTTCAAAACGCCGCCCTCGCCGAAGTCAAACGACTCACGACCGCAGCGCGCAAAACGGCCAAACTCGCCTACCCCGACAACGCCGTGCTCCTGCGCCAGTCGTTCCAAGTCGGCAACAGCGACGTGCTCGGCCTCGCCAGCATCCTCGAGCGCGCGATCATCGTGCAAAATTCGTGCGTCGAGTACGCCGCGGATTTGTCTGCACACGGTTGGATACCCGATGACACCACCGCGTTGGCCGCCGCGATCGAAACCCTCAAAGGCGCCGACGAAACCCAGGAAGTCTCAAAGGGTGACAAAAAAGCCGTGACCGCCGCCAGGAACGCCAAAGCGAACAAGCTCTACGCCATGTGCCAGACCGTGCAAAACACGGTCGAGCTCGCGTATCCCGAGAGCAAAGCCGCGAGTAACGAAAAAATCGTGGCCGCGCGCACGCGTTTCCTGATGGACGCCTTCCCGCCGCAACCCGGCGCCGTCATTAGTGAAGAAACGCCTCCACCGCCCGCGTCTCCGACGTGAGCTGATGTCTACCGAACGATAAGGCAGAGACAGACGGAGAGCATCAACCCAAACGACACCTCCAACCAGAAAACCTCCGCACGGTCTCCTGCCTTTACTCCGCGCCCCGGCCTCAAAGCCAGGGCGCTTTTTTTGGCCAAGACGAAGACCCAGCCGGGTTCGGCGCCCCCGGCTACAATATCATTAAAACGCTATAGCCCCGCCGAATTGCCCCCCAGCACTAAAAGCTCGCCAAAACCGCGCGCCTGACCCACAAAAGCCCGATGCGGAAGTGCAGCCCATACGTCCCTCCGAAGCCTCCTTCACCGGACCTCCCGCTGCATAATTGGTCGATTCTGTAATTTTTGTGATTAGACAATGTTCGGCAAAATGAAGCACGCATATCTACTCTCGGTCGTTTTCGGGACAGGGCTTAGCGTGACATCGTTGACGGGAGATGCAGAAGACGGTCAACCACCATTGACGAACGGTCCGGTTTTGGTTGTCCCCACGGAGGCCGAGCGCGCAGAGAAAGCGGCCTTTGACCGCGTCATGGACATAATCTTTTCCGCCGGAGAGGCACAGGCCGACCACCAAACGGTGGACTTTTCGGTCTTACGCAAAGCGATGGAAAAATATTGGGCGGAATATCCTGACGCCTGGAGGTCGACGTTGCCTTTTTATATGGACGTGTTTGCCAAGGCACACCCAGACCGCGTCGTGGCTGAATGGGTTTCTTTTACAAAATGTGCCAATCCTCGGGAGGCGCAGCTAGCCAAGGAGAAGGTCCGCTTCGCCGAGTTGAGTCGTCAACCCTTCGAGTTCACGTTTGCCGCCCTCGACGGCCGCGCCGTAGATCTTAGCAAGCTGCGGGGCAAAGTCGTGCTGATTGATTTTTGGGCGACCTGGTGCGGACCTTGTATCCTGCAGTTGCCGGAATTGAAGCGGCTCTATACGAAATATCACGAACAAGGTTTCGAGATCATCGGAGTTTCTTTGGATCGCGTGGAAGATAAATCGAAACTGGTTGATTTGGTAGCGCAAAAAGGCCTGGCGTGGCCGCAGTACTATGACGGCAAAGTCTGGCAGAACGAGATCGCTGCGCGGTACGGCGTTCATTCCGCACCGACCACGTTTTTGCTGAATCAAGAAGGAAGATTGGTCGGAATAAATCTGAACGAAAAGCTGGAAAGCGAAATGAAACGATTGCTTGGCTTACAGCCGGTTGCTCCCAAATGAAACTCAGTCCAAACCAGGCGCTAGTGGCAACGGCTGCAACCCCTCCTCCTCGGCAACGCCACGGCGCCGTTGTTGCATCTGTAACGTTCGGCAAATGAAAGCT
>Ga0302322_100002821_pt1 | contig 14781 bp, 12 predicted proteins | sample Fen_T0_2_FD_203757 | JGI IMG/M metagenome (GOLD analysis project Ga0302322, IMG submission 203757) | Peat permafrost microbial communities from Stordalen Mire near Abisko, Sweden - Fen_T0_2 | ecosystem: Environmental > Terrestrial > Soil > Wetlands > Permafrost | place: Sweden: Abisko... | reverse complement strand
CGCTAGGCGCATGGGCATCGGTGGCAAGGTTTTGGTGAGAATTGGGATCGATCGCAAGGGCAATGTGAAATCCGTACGCGTTCTCGAGAAGGTCGGCTACGGCATGGACGAAGCTGCGGTGAAGGCCGCCTGGCAATCGAAATGGAAGCCCGCGAGACGCGCGGACGGGCAGCCCGTGGACATGGTCATCACCTACAGCTGCGTCTTCAAATCCGCCGCGCAGTAGCCGCATGCAAGATTCCTGATTCGAGTTCCCGATTAGACAGGATCGACAAGCACGGCTATGATCCCTCACAAACGCCATGCAGGTTGTTCGATGGGTTGGTTTCGTGGTCTTTCTCTCGCTCTTGGGCGTCGGGACGCGGGTTCACGCGCAGGGCACCGTACCAACTCAGCCTCGGACGGATCGGTCGTTCGATGTGCAGCTCTTCCATCCCGCGGTGGGCGCGCGCAGCTTCATCACGCTCGACAGCGCAGAGGTGCTTGAACACCGCCTGTGGAATTTCGGGCTGGTCGCCAACTATCAGCGGCAGCCCTTCTCGTACAAGGTCAGCGGCGTGGATACCCCGGCCAGCCCAACCACGGTGGTGCCGGTGCGCGACCTAGCCATGGTCGAGCTGGTGGCGGCGGTCGGCCTCTTCAACCGCTTCGAGGTGGGAGCGGCCTTGCCCGTGGCCTATTCCTGGGGCGGTGACGCTTTCGATCCCTACGGCCGGCCCACGGGCGCATCGGCTGCATCGGTCACCGGGGTCGGCGATCTGCGTCTGGAAGGCAAGGGCGAGGTCGTCGGGTTTGGTGCCGATCGGGCGTTCCTGCTTAGCCTGTCAGCTGGAGGCACCGTGCCCACCAGCAGCGAGTCGGCGTTCTTTGGCGAGCGATCCATCACCGGCCGCGCGCGTGCCCTGCTCGAATACCAGCGCGGTGAACGTGCGCGCGCGGTCGCCATGGTGGGTGGACAGTTTCGCGAAAAATCGGTCTTTCTTGGCACACCCGAATCGCACAGCGCGCTCTACGGGCTGGCCGCCGAGATCAAGCCCACCGACGAGATCGGCGTGCTCGCCGAGGTGACAGGGCGGGTGGCTTCGAAGTACTACGACACCAATCCGGCGGAATTCGACGCGGCCATGCGCTTCTATCTGCCGTCCATGGTCCACCTGCTCATGGGTGCCGGGTTCGGGCTTAACCGCGGCATTGGCAGTCCGCTGGTGCGGGCCTACGTCGGTCTTGGCTGGGCGCCTGACTATCGCGACCGTGATCACGACGGCGTACCCGATGTCTATGATCGCTGCCCCGATGAGCCCGAAGATCGCGACGGCTTCCAGGACGACGATGGTTGTCCCGAGCCAGACAACGATGGCGACGGCATTCCCGACGGGCTCGACAAGTGCCCGAACGAGCCCGAGGACCTTGATGGTTTCCAGGATGACGACGGCTGTCCCGATCTCGACAACGACGGTGACGGCATACCGGATCTGAACGACGCCTGTCCCAACGAAAAGGAAGATGGCAAGGGCAAGCGGCCGACGGATGGTTGCCCCAGCACCTCCGAGGACAGCGACGGCGACGGCATCCCGGATCCCAAGGACAAATGCCCTGACGAGCCCGAGGACAAGGACGGCTTCCAGGACGACGACGGCTGCCCGGACTATGACAACGACGGCGACGGTATTCCCGATGGCTACGATGCCTGCCCCAATGAGCCCGAGGACATGGATGGGTTCGAGGACAACGATGGCTGCCCGGATGCGGACAACGATCACGACGGCATCCCCGACGTGAAAGACAAGTGCCCGAATCAGCCCGAGACCCTGAACAACTTCAAGGACGACGATGGCTGCCCCGACGGTCCCGCCCTGGTTTCGCTGGGCGAGACCGACGACAGGATGATCATGGCTGAGCACATCAATTTCTTCCCAGGGCCCGGCGACAAACCGCAGCTGACCACCAATAGCCACATGCTGGTTGGCTTGGTGGCGCGCGTGCTCAAGGGCCACGTCGAGGTGGCCAAGGTTCGCATCGATGTGCACGGCAAGGACACGACCAAGGAAGCCACCCAAGAGCGTGGCGAAGTAGTTTTGCAAGCACTGGTCCGAAATGGCGTGGATGCGCAACGGCTTAAGGTAGCCGGGCTCGGGCCAGGACCGAACCGAGTCGAATTCATCATCGAAAGCCGGGCCAAGTCCAGGCGCTACCTGGTCCCGATTCCTGGGGTTGCACCCACCGAGGCGGGCGCAGGCCCGGCCCCCGCCGCGGTTCCCACCGAGGAGGTCCGCTAGCGCGGATTCCAAAGTCGCGCTAGCGTGTAAGCGATGAAGCCTCGCGGCTGGAGCGCGACCGACGTCGGTCTCAAGCGCGATCACAACGAAGACAGCTACCTGTGCAACGACGTCCTCGGGCTGTACGCCGTGGCCGACGGCATGGGCGGGCACCTTGGCGGCGAGCGGGCCAGCCGCATGGCGGTCGATGTGCTCGAGAAGGAAATGATCGAGCGGCTAGCTCCCCCGGCGGAAAAGACCACGCCGGGCACGGTGGCTGCTGCCTTGAGAGACTCGACCGCAATGGCCTCGCAGGCCATCTTCGACAGCGCGCAGGCCTCGCCCGATCTGGCTGGCATGGGCACCACGCTTACCGGCCTTTGCTTTCACGGCCAAAGCCTGACCTTGTGCCACGTGGGCGATTCACGCGCCTACCTCATGCGCGACGGCCGCGCCCGCCAGCTCACCGAGGATCACTCGTGGATTCAGGAGCAAGTGCGCGCCGGCCTGCTTTCCCCCGGCGATGCCATGGTGTCCCGCTTCCGCAACATCATCACCCGCTCGGTGGGGTTCGAGCCCACCGTCGCGCCCGACCTTTTCACCATGCCGGTCGAACCTGGGGATTGCTACTTGCTGTGTTCGGACGGGCTTTCCAACTATTTTTCCGTGGACGAAATCGGCCGCATCCTGGCCAGCCAGTTCTACAGCGAGGCAGGCCAGGCCCTGGTCGAGATCGCCAACGAGCGCGGTGGCGACGACAACATCACCTGCGTGATCGTCTACGTCGCCAACACGCTTGGCGCCGAAGTTAGGCGCGCGGGCTAGTCCACGGCCTTCTTGATCATGTCTTCGATGCGGGTGCGTGGCACGGCGCCCACCAGTTGGCCCGTAACCTGACCGTTCTTGAACAGAAGCAGGGTCGGAACGCTGCGGATCTCGAATTGCGTGGGAACGCCGGGGTTGTGGTCGATATCGCACTTGCCCACGCGAATCTTGCCGGCATAGGTTTGGGCCAGGGCATCCAGGTGCGGCGCAATGGTGCGACAGGGGCCGCACCAGGTGGCCCAGAAATCCACCAGCACGGGCACGGTGGATTGGGTGACCTCGGCCTGGAAGTTTGCGTCTGTGACCTCAAAGGTGTTGGGACTTGCCATGCAAAAGTCTTAGCACGGAATATCTGCGTTTGTGCCCATGGCTCTGCGATGCTAGCCTCTCGATAAACGCGCCAGCTTTTCAGGCGGAAATGTCCGTCAAGGTATTCATTCCTCAAGATGTAGTCGATTCGTGGGTCACGGCCGACAAGGTCGAGTTGTCCGGCGAGGTCATGACCTTTCGGGTGCCTGGGCTAGCGTTGCGCATGGTCCCCGGCTACTACTTCGACCGGGTCGCTGGTGGATCGGACGAAGGGCACAAATTGCTCGGCCGGGCCAAAGCCAAGGCCGCCATCGCCGCCATGGGCGCCGAAGTGTACATGAACTCCGTCATCCTCGGCGAAACAGCCTACGAAGTGGAAGCTGGCTTCGTGGCCAAGCCGCTCGATTCAGCCTGCACCCGCGCCGTGCTGGTCGGGGCCATGTCCCAGGCCGGCTTTTGAGCCCCATTTCCAACCCGCCGGTCAGGCCCTCCTTCCCCGTTTCTTTTCCGTGAGCCCAATGAATAAAATCGTCATAGGTACCCGAGGCAGTCTGCTAGCGCGCTGGCAAGCGGCCTTTGTCGCCGGATCCCTGCGTGCGGCACACACGGATCTGGTGGTCGAGGAGAAGATCATCGTCACCGAGGGCGATCGCCTGTCCACAGGTCCCCTGTGGAATGTTGGCGGTAAAGGGCTATGGGTCAAGGAAATCGAAGCCGCGCTGTTGGCGCACGAGATCGACCTCGCGGTCCATAGTATGAAGGACGTTCCCGGGGAATTGGCCGCGGGGCTGGCACTGGTGGCCATTCCGCCGCGCGCCGATGTTCGCGATGCCGTGGTCAGCGGGTCTGGCCAAGGCCTGGACGGTCTGGCCAAGGCCGCGCGCATTGGCACCACCAGTTTGCGCCGCGCTTGCCAGCTCAAGGCCTACCGCCCGGATTTCGAAATCGAGATCCTGCGCGGCAACCTTGATACCCGCCTGCGCAAGGTCGCGGATGGTGTGGTCGATGCCGCCATTCTGGCCTGCGCAGGACTTGATCGACTGGAGTTTGCCGAGCGAATTACCGAGCGCTTGCCCATCGAACGCATGCTGCCGGCGGTGGGCCAGGGTGCGCTGGCCATCGAAGCGCGCTCGGATGACCAGCGGGTGCGCGGCCTGGCCCAGGTGCTCAACGACGCCGGAACGGCGCTGGCCGTCACGGCCGAGCGTGCCTTTCTCACACGCCTGGGCGCGACCTGTCGGACTCCCGTCGCTGGCTACGCCCAGCTTGTGGATGGGCAAGTGGTCATGCTGGGACTGGTTGGTCGCCCAGATGGTTCCGAGCTCATCGCCGATAAGATCAGCGGAAAGTCCAGTGAGGCCGCTGAACTTGGCGTCAAGCTGGCGGACGCCCTGCTGGCCCGCGGAGCCGGGGCCATCCTCGCCGAGTGTTTGTGATTGCCTATTGCGTATCGCGCAGGCGGAGGCTGGCTTCCCCAGCCATAGCCCAAGCACGCGAGGCCGAGCGCACTAGGTGCCGAGTACTCAGCCACCCCTCGCAGGTTCCCATCACAATACACAGTTTTTGCGCTTTCCTGCCGAAGGAGCCTATGATCGATTTTGAGGCACCATGCGGCTACCCGTCCGCGCGATAGGAATATCAAGCATTGCACTGATGGCCTCGTGTGCCCATCGGCAGGCAAATCCAGCTGAGGTTGACCAGCTCCACCGGTCTATCGAGGGCCTGCGTGCGCAGAACGCCGTCTATGCCAAGCAGGTCGAAGAGCTGGAAAACCGGCTTTTCATTCTTAGCGACCAGCTAGATAGCCGAAAGGTGAATGAAGAGAAGGCCGAGACGCCCCGGCTGCCTACCGTGGCCTTGCATCCGGCTCCGACGCCACCGTCCGCCATGGCTACCAACACGGTTCCCGCTGGCACCGAAACAGGGTCCGAGCCCGAAGTCGAGTACGCTGGCGAGGCAGCCAAGTCGAACGTTCACAGGCCTATCCTGCGCATGCGCGGCGATTCCGCCGAAGTGACGATTACCCGCGAGCCGCAAGCCGCGCCGCCGACCATTCGGGTGGCCCGCGAGGGTGCACCGCGCCCGTCCCGGGAATCGCGGGATGAAAGTGCAGAAGCCATTGGGCTCTATCGCAAGTCGTACGAGGCCTTGCGCGCGGGCAACCAGGAAGAAGCCGCGCAAGGATTCAAGGAATTCCTGCGTTCCTATCCGGCTTCCGATTTGGCGGACAATTCCCAATACTGGCTGGGTGAGTGCTACTACGACCGCAAGGATTTCGGTCAAGCAGTGCGCGAGTTCCGCCGAGTCATCGAACGCTATCCGAACGGCAACAAGGTTCCAGACGCCTTGCTCAAGGTCGGCTTTAGCTACCTTTCCTTGGGCAGTACCGAGGCGGGCAAACAGACCCTGACCCAATTGCAACGTTCCTACCCGCGGCATGAGGCCGCCGTGTTGGCTGGAGCCCGCCTGGCCGACCTAGATCGCTCCACCCCTGTGCGTGCTGCGGGCGGCTCGACCGCGGCAGGGGTTTCAACCGCCAAGGCCGCGCAAATTCCCGAGGAGGCCCCGTGAGACCCCACCGTCTCCCATTCGTGCTCGCAATCGCCACGCTGTCGCTTCTGCCCAGCGTGGCCTGGCCAGACAATATGGGCGCCACGCGGATACCACCGCAGGTCGAGGCAGCGCGAAGTGGCCCGGCCGGCCAGGCGGATCCCGGTGCCCTGGACTCCGACTCGGAAGCCGCACAGCCCGCTCCTACCGGAAGGGTGACTGGTTCCAAGACCCTGAATCGCGGCCCCAAGGATGCCATCGAGCGCAGAATCGAAAACACCGCCAACGGGTTGAGCGCCCCGGGCAGCCTCCTCGGCCCAGACCCAGGCGCATCCACGGCCGACACTCAAGACAGTGTCACGGCCGCGCCCGCCGGTGGGCAGACCCCGGAATTGCACGTCGTTCAAAAGGGCGACACGTTGTGGTCGCTGTGCTCGAAGTATTTCAATGATCCCTGGCGCTGGCCGCGGTTGTGGGCGGCCAATCCCGTCATCACCAATCCCCACTGGATCTTTCCCGGCGATATCGTTCGGCTAGGTGGGAGCGGTGCTTCCGCTGGCGTTCTCGCGCCCGGCCCGTCGCCAGCGTCGGCCCGGCAAGGACTGACCTCGGTCAACCGGATGGGCGCGTATGGGGGCAGTGCGCTCCTGCTTCGCGAAACCGGCTTCATCGAGGCCAAGGATCTCGACCAGGCCGCCACCATCACGGGCTCGCGCGAGGAGAAGTTGATGCTCTCCACGGCGGATCAGGCGTACTTGCGCTACCCCAAGGGCATGGCCTTGCGCGCTGGCGAGCGCTATTCGGTGTTCAGCACGGATAGCGACCAGCCAGTCGTCGATACCACGACGGGCAAGACCTATGGCTACCTGGTCAGGATCCAGGGCGACATTGTCATCAACCAGATTGCGGAAAACGACGTGGCCCGCGGAACCCTTATGGACACCGTGGTTCCCATCGAACGCGGCGCACGCGTAAGTCCGTTCGTCCACCAATTCAAGCGCATCGAGCCGCGGCCCAGCGAGGTCAATCTCGAGGCGCGCGTGATTGCCACCTTCGCGCCGAACACGCTGCTTGGCCCGGGCCACTTCGTGGTGCTTAACCGTGGCAAGCGCGATGGTGTTCAGGTCGGCAACCGGACTTTCGTGATCCGGCGCGGCGACGGGTACCGTGCCAGACTCGAACAGTGGGAGATCCACGACCCGGAATCGCCCAAGGAAGTGGTCGGCGAAATCTTGGTCGTTGATGTGCGCGACGACGCCTCGGTGGCCTGGATTGCTCGCACCAACAAAGAATTGAAGGTTGGCGAACTCACCGAGATGCGCAAGGGCCACTAGTGCCGCTCGCCAGAATTTCAACAGCATTTGGCGGATAATCCATCCCGTCCAGCTGCGTTGCTCCTCGGTTACATACGTCAAGTATGCGCCCTCGTCGCGCCTTGCCGGATGGGCGCCTCGTCCGCCAACTGATGGCCGATCTTCTGGCGAGCGGCACTAGCTACGTGGTGACGTTGCCCCCAGTTGCTGCGCCGTGGCGCCTGGGCGCCGCGTTGCGGTGAAGCTGTAAGTACCTTGGATTACGCGTACTTTTTCACAACTGCTTGATCTTCTCTGGGTCAGGCGCTATCAGCTTGCGACCCCATGCAGTTGGCCGGAAACCTTGCGCGAGTTTTGCCGATAAAGTCAGAGATGGCTTTTTCGTGGGCAAGACAGCATGGCTTTTCGTTCCCCAAGCGGGCCGAGCAACCCATCGAAACCAGCGACGCGGCCTATCCCGCCCAGCTGCGCGAAATCCCGTCGCCGCCCAAGTCGCTGTGGTTTACCGGGCGATTGCCTGCCGAGGGGCAACGGCTGGTTGCCATTGTGGGCGCCCGGGCGGCATCACGCACTGGTTGCGATCACGCGCACGCCTTGGCGGCGGATCTGGGACGCGGTGGCGCCGCCATTGTGTCGGGTGGCGCGTTTGGCATCGACGCAGCCGCGCACGAAGGAGCCCTGGCTATTGGTGCGCCCACCTTCGCGGTTCTAGGCTGCGGTACCGATGTTGTTTACCCAGATCGCCATAATGACTTGTTCGAGCGTATCGCCGCCTCGGGCGGTTTACTCTCGGAATATCCCCCAGGGACCAAGCCGCGACGTGGCCAGTTCCCCGCCCGCAACCGCATCATCGCTGGACTTGCGCAGGCGGTGATTGTGGTGGAGGCGGCCATGCGCTCGGGTGCTCTCATCACGGCTCGCCTTTCGCGCGGTCTCGGGCGGCTACTGTTTGCCGTGCCCGGCAGCCCAGGCACGGATGCCTACCTACGCGCGGGCCTCGCCCTGCCCGCGACGACCGCCGCGGACATCGAGCGTGTGGTGGCCGGTGGGCTGCCCGCGCCTGCGCCGCCTGCGCCGCCTGTGCTAGGACCCATGGCGCTAGTGCTCGACGCGATTGCGCTGGGGGCGGAGTCGCCCGCAAGTTTGTGTGAACGATTGGGCGTGCCCTTGCCTTCCATCTTGGCGATTCTGGCCGAAGCCGAGCTTGAGGGTTTTGTACGACGAGCGGCTGGCAATACTTATGAGGTTATCGGACGTGTCTGCTGAAAAGAAACCTCGCGCGAAGACCACCAACGCGAAGACCACGAAGACGAAGGCCAGTGAGGGCGCCGATGCCCAGCCCGCGGTCGCGAAGATGGGCGCGAAGAAGGTCGTGAAAAAGGGCGCGAAGAAGAAAGTCAGCGACGGCGCTGACGCTACGCTGGTGAAGGAAGAGACGACGCCAGAGACCACGCAAGAGACCCAAAAAGAAGCGAAGCCAGCGCGCGCGTCGAAGCGTGGCGGCGGCACGCTGGTCATCGTCGAGTCGCCGGCCAAGGCCAGCACCATCAAGAAGTACCTTGGCGCGGGCTTCGAGGTGAAGGCGTCCGTGGGGCACGTGAAGGATCTGCCCAAGGCCACCATCGGCATCGATATCGAGCACGATTTTCAGCCCAAATACGTGGTCATCGACAGCAAGAAGAAGATTATCGCGGAGATCAAGGCCGCGGCCAAGCGGGCGTCGCGGGTCTTGCTGGCACCCGACCCTGATCGCGAGGGCGAGGCCATCGCGTGGCACATTGCCGACGAGATCCGGGATTCCAACACCAACATCCATCGCGTGATGTTCAACGAGATCACCAAGAAAGCGGTGCTGGAAGCCATCCAGCACCCGCTCGAACTCGATCTCAAGAAGTACGAGTCGCAGCAGGCCCGGCGCGTGCTCGACCGTTTGGTCGGCTATCAAATTAGCCCGATTTTGTGGACCAAGGTCCGGCGCGGGCTATCGGCGGGCCGGGTGCAGTCGGTGGCCGTGCGTGTGCTGGTCGAGCGCGAGGAAGAGATCAAGGCCTTCCAGACCGAGGAGTACTGGTCCGTCGAGGTCCAGGTCGAGGGCCAAAGTCCGCCGCCGTTTACCGCGCGGGTGGTCCGGGTAGATGGCGAAAAACCCGTTCTCGTCAACGAAGAACACGCCACCAAGGCACTGGAGATCATCCGTGAATCCGCGCTCAAGGTGGCATCCGTCGAGCGCAAGGAACGACGCAAAAATCCGCCGGCGCCGTTCATCACATCCCGTCTGCAGCAAGAGGCTTCCAGCAAGCTGCGCTTCTCGCCCAAGCGAACCATGGGCCTGGCCCAGCGGCTGTACGAAGGTCTTGAGCTTGGCGCCGAAGGCCCGACCGGTCTCATCACCTACATGCGCACCGATTCCACGCGCATCTCCGACGATGCCGTACGCGACGTGCGCACCATGATTGCCAGCCGCTTTTCCCCGGCCCACCTTCCCGCCGAACCCAACATCTTCAAATCCAAGAAGAGCGCGCAGGATGCCCACGAGGCCATCCGCCCCACGCTGCTCGATCACGATCCCGAGCGCGTGCGCGTCCTGCTGACCGAATCCGGCTCGGCCCGCGACGCGCGCGAGGTCGAGGACCTGGTTAAGCTATATACGCTCATCTGGAACCGCTTCGTGGCCTGCCAGATGACGCCCGCGGTGTTCGATCAGACGGCCATCGAGATCGAGGCCGGCCGGGTCGGCCTGCGCGCCAGTGGCCAGGTCATGCGCTTCCCTGGGTACCTCGACGTGTATGCGGAAACCCAGGAAGACGCCGCCACCGACGAGGACGGCAGCGGAAGTTTGCCCGACGTCAAGGAAGGCGAGGCCTTGCGCCTGGTGGGCGAGACGCCCGAGCAACATTTTACGCAGCCACCGCCGCGCTTCTCCGAGGCGACCTTGGTGCGCGAGCTGGAAGAAAAAGGCATCGGCAGGCCGTCCACCTACGCGGCGATTCTGTCCACGGTGCAGGATCGCGGCTACGCCGAGAAGAAGGAAGGCCGCCTGGCGCCGACCGAGCTTGGCGTGGTGGTGAACGGGCTTCTGGTCAAGAGTTTCCCGGACATCCTCAACACCGACTTCACGGCGCAGATGGAAGAGCAGCTCGACCAGGTCGAGGAAGGTTCCGCCGACTGGATCAAACTGCTGCGCGACTTCTATGTGCCCTTCGAGCGCGATTTGACCCGGGCCAAGGTGGAAATGCGCGACATCAAACGCGAGGAAGAGCCCACCGAGGAAGTCTGCGAAAAGTGCACCAAGCCCATGGTCATCAAGTGGGGGCGCAACGGCCATTTCCTAGCTTGCTCCGGCTATCCCGAGTGCCGCAATACCAAGGAATATTCGCGCAATCCCGACGGCACCTTGACCGTGCGGCCCACCACGCGGCCGTCCGATCAAACATGCCCCGCGTGCAGCTCGCCCATGGTGATCCGGCGCGGCCGCTTCGGCGAGTTCCTGGCCTGTTCACGCTATCCCGACTGCAAGACCACCAGCCCCATCTCGCTGGGAGTGACTTGCCCGAAGCCGGGCTGCGGTGGCTACCTCACAGAGAAGCGATCGAAGCGTGGCAAGACCTTCTTCGGATGTTCGAACTACGCCAAGGCGAAGTGTGATTTCGTGTCCTGGGATCGCCCCATACCCAAGCCCTGCCCGCAGTGTGGCGCAGTCTTCGTCGTGCAGAAGGTCTCGCGCTCGGGCTCGCGCCTGCGCTGCATCGCCGTGGGCTGCGGCTGGGGCGTCGATGCCGAGGAACCAGAAGCCGTGCCGGTGGTGCAGGCGTCGTAAAAAGATAGGGCACAGAGGGGGACGAGGGGACAGAGGTGGAGTTGTTGGCGCTTCTCCCTCGCCGAGACTAGGATCGAACCACATGGAGCCGCTTCTCGAACTGTTTCGCCAGCACCTGGAAAGCGAGAAGCGTGCGTCGCCCAACACCGTGCGCGCCTATTTGGCCGACCTGGAAGAGCTGATGGCACATGTCCGTGCCCGGCGCGGGGACGGGGCGGACGCGGCTCCATCCTCTCCCATCGCGGCCAAGGATCTCGATACGTTGGCCTGCCGATCCTTTTTGGCCAGTTTGCACGGCAAGAACGATCCCGCCAGCGTGGGCCGCAAGCTGTCGTCGCTCAAGACTTTCTTTCGACTGCTGGTGCGGCGCAAGCTCATCGCCACCAGTCCGCTCGGTGCTTTGCGTGGTCCCAAGCGCGCCCATCACTTGCCGGCTTTTCTCGGCAAGGACGAAGCCACCCGGTTGCTGGATGGCCGGACGGAAACCGCGCACTCGGCCTTTGAAACCGCGCGCGACCAGGCCCTGTTCGAGGTTCTCTACGGCAGCGGCCTGCGCATCTCCGAGGCCTGCCACCTGGACGTGGGGGACGTGGTGGCCGACGGCGACAGTGCGAAAATCATGGTTCGCGAAGGCAAAGGCGGCAAGGATCGCATCGTGCCCGCGGGCGGCAAGGCGTGGCAGGCACTGGCGGACTACCTTCCTTTGCGTGCGAGCCTGATCGCGCTGATGGTGGTGCAGAACAAGCCCACCCATGCGCAGGCGCTCTTTCTTTCGCGCCGTGGGCTGCGCATGGGCGACCGCGAGGCCCGGCGCAAGCTCGACCGCCGCGAGCTGGAAAACGACGTGAAACGCGTGTCGCCTCATGCCTTGCGCCATAGTTTCGCCACCCATTTGCTCGGCGAAGGGGCGGATTTGCGGTCCATTCAAGAAATGCTTGGCCACAGTAGCCTGCGCACCACCCAACGCTACGCCCAGGTGGATATCGATCACCTGATGCGGGTTTACGACAAGGCTCACCCTCGCGCGACGCTGCGAACGCGGTAAGCTGCGCGTATGTCTTCCTCTAGAACCCGTTCCACCACCGTGTTGGTTGTGCGCTCAGGCGGCAAAGTCGTCATGGGCAGCGATGGCCAGGTCACCATGGGCCAGACCGTGGTCAAGTCCACCGCACGCAAATTGCGCCGTCTCGGCGACGGGAAGATCGTGGCGGGCTTCGCCGGCTCGGCGGCCGATGGGCTGACCTTGTTCGAGAAGTTCGAGGCCAAGCTTAAAGAAGCCAGCGGCAACCTCATGCGCGCGGCGGTGGAGCTGGCCAAGGATTGGCGGACGGATCGAGTTTTGCGCAGGCTGGAGGCACTTTTGTTGGTGGCCGATCGCGATCACATTCTGATGTTGTCGGGAACTGGGGACATCATCGAGCCCGACACCGACGTGGCGGCGATTGGTTCGGGCGGCAACTTCGCCCTGGCCGCAGCGCGGGCCCTGATGGCAGAAACCAAGCTGTCGGCGCGCGAGATCGCCGAGCGCAGCCTGGGCATCGCCGCCGAGATCTGCGTGTACACCAACACCAACTTCGTCTTCGAGGAGCTGTAGGCCATGCCCGGTCCGACATCAGGAAATGCCAAGCGCGGCGAGGCGCTCACCCCGCGCGCCATCGTGGAGGAATTGGATCGCTACATCGTGGGCCAGCGCGCGGCCAAGCGCGCGGTGGCCGTGGCCCTGCGCAACCGCTGGCGCCGGCAGCAGGTACCGGGCCCCATGCGCGAGGAAATTTCGCCCAAGAACATCATGCTCATCGGCCCCACCGGCGTGGGCAAGACCGAGATCGCGCGCCGCCTGGCCAAGCTGGCCCACGCGCCCTTCATCAAGGTCGAGGCGTCCAAATTCACCGAGGTCGGTTACGTGGGGCGCGACGTGGATTCCATGGTGCGCGACCTGGCCGAGACCGCCGTGTCCATGCTGCGCGAGGAGGAGCGCGAGCGCGCCAAGCCCCGGGCGCGCGAGCACGCCGAGGAGCGCTTGCTCGATATCCTCTTGCCATCCGCGCGCCCGCCGCGAACCGCTTCAGGTGCGATTCCCTTGCCGGCGGCCATCGCCTCGGCCGACCCCGTGCCGGAAACCAGCACGCGCGAGGATCTGCGCCGCCTTCTGCGCGATGGCAAGCTGGACGACCGTATGGTCGAGATCGACACCAGCGAGGGCGGACAGGCGCTCGGCAATGTCTTCGCCGGCACGGGCATGGAAGACATGGTGCTCAACCTGCAAAACATGTTTCCCCAGAACAACCGCACCAAGCACCGCCGCTTGAGCGTGCCTGAGGCCTTGGAGGCGCTCACCGAGGAGGAGTTCGGCAAGCTCATCGACATGGATCGCATCACCAAGGAGGCGATTCGCCGGGCCGAGCAGGACGGCATCATTTTCATCGACGAACTCGACAAGGTGGCGGGCCGCGAGTCCGGCGGCCACGGCCCCGATGTTTCGCGCGAGGGCGTGCAGCGCGATCTGCTGCCCATCGTCGAGGGCTCGACGGTGTCGACCAAGTACGGCCCGCTCAAAACCGACCACGTGCTGTTCATCGCCGCGGGCGCCTTCCACGTGGCCAAGCCCAAGGATCTCATCCCCGAGTTGCAGGGCCGCTTTCCCATTCGAGTCGAGCTGGAATCGCTGACCGACGCCGACTTCGTGCGCATCCTGACTGAACCAGAAAACGCACTGGTCAAGCAGTACACGGCGCTGCTCGCCACCGAGAAGGTTCATCTCGATATTCAGGCCGACGCTGTGGCCGAGATCGCGCGCTTCGCCGCCGACGTCAACGCGCGCATGGAGAACATCGGCGCGCGCCGCCTGCACACCATCATGGAAAGGCTGCTCGACGAGCTGTCCTTCGAGGCACCGGAACTTGGCGAACAGACCGTGCCCATCACGGCGGCCTACGTGCGCGATCGTCTGGAAGGACTGCTCAAGGACGAGGATCTTTCGCAGTACGTTCTGTAGGAATTTCCTCGCCGGCCGCGGCCAGAACCTGTCTCGGATCGATGCGGCGGCGGAAGCGCACGATGCGCGCCTCGTTCGGTAGAAGAGCGGGCGGCAGAAGCTCGTCGCCGCGGGATTCGTCCAGGCAAAGAATGAGATTGCCAAGCCCAGCCTCGCGCAAGAGAGCCAGCTTGCGCACCAGGTAGTTCGCGGACCAGAAGCCCAGGATCTCGACGAAGAACCAGCGCTGTGGGCACAGCCGGTGGCGCAGCAGAAAATCGGGAAAGATGAGGGTACCTCCCGCAGGCACGGGTTCGGGCTCGCGTACCAGGTCCCAGTCGGGCGCCGCCCGTTTGAGATCGTGGGCAAATCGTTCTTCCAGTTTGCTGTCGAAGGCTTTGGGCGCCTCGGCCGGGAAAATGGGATCCCCGGATTGCACGTCCAAGATGGCGGCCTGGCCGCGTAGCACGCAGTCGGCGCGCAGCTTGAAATGGGCGCAGTGGGGCAGAAACTGCACCAGTTCGCCGAGAGCGCGGCCGTAGAGCAAGGTGTGGCGGAACACGGTGAAAGGTCCGGACAGGTCGAGGATAGGCGGGCTGCCGTCGGTGACGGAGCAAAGCAAGCCGCGCAGTTTGGCCTGGCGAACCAGGGGCCGGGTCGCGCCCTCGGCCTTGATGCGCACGCGGCGGGCATGAAAGAGCAAGCTGCGCAGAATGAGCTGGTTCGTGCGCAGGGCCA
>Ga0302322_100002820_pt1 | contig 14782 bp, 11 predicted proteins | sample Fen_T0_2_FD_203757 | JGI IMG/M metagenome (GOLD analysis project Ga0302322, IMG submission 203757) | Peat permafrost microbial communities from Stordalen Mire near Abisko, Sweden - Fen_T0_2 | ecosystem: Environmental > Terrestrial > Soil > Wetlands > Permafrost | place: Sweden: Abisko... | reverse complement strand
ACCGAAGTAAGTGCCGACTATGCAGTAGTGATGAGCCTCCTGCATAAAGACAGTCACCTGAATGGAAAGTTTTTAAAAGGCAGCGAAAGCGGTGTATTGAACTGGGATGGAAAAATACCGAATATCATTTCATTAACAGGTATTTCAAAGAGCAGTAAAGTGGTAAAGGGCGATACGATCATTTCAAGCGGATTAAGTACCAGCAGTATTCCCAAGGGAATGATACTGGGTACCGTAGAGGAAGTGAAGTCGGATAAAAGCACTAATAATTACTTAATAAAATTCAGAACTGCTGTTAATTTTAATAACCTGGAGTATGTATATATCATAGATAATAAACAGGCAGAGAGCATCAAGGCAATTTTAGATACGGCAAATCGAAAAACCCAGTAACGGTTTAAAAATATGAATACGCTGGTAAAAAATATTATACGGTTCTCTTTGTTTATCCTGGTACAGGTTTTTGTACTGGATAAAATTCACCTGCACCAGATGGTTACGCCTTACCTCTATTTTCTTTTCATCATCTGGCTTCCCTTCCGAATGGGTCGTACACAGCAAATGCTGCTGGCTTTTGCGCTTGGCTTTGCTATGGACAGCTTTCGCCACCATCCGGGCTTTCATACGGCCGCATGCGTGTTGGTAGCTTATATACGTCCTTTTTTGGTAAATCTATTAATTCCTCAGGAAGGGGCCGATAACAATTACGAAGAACCATCGTTTAAAAGTTTGGGTGGCTTTGTGCCATACATGTTCTTTATCGGCGTGCTCACCATCATTCACCATGGCTGGCTGTTTTTACTGGAAGCATGGCAGTTTGGAAACATCTGGTACTTCCTGTTAAAAACATTATTGTCAACAGCAGTCAGTTTGTTTTTAATAATCATAACCGAAATGTTGTTTACCCGTCAGCAAAGATTTAAAACCAATACCGTTTAACCACAAACCACAAACTCATAACTCAAATTGTCTGTATTCAATCAATCAAGAAAAAATGTGATCATGCTGGTTTTTGCCGGTATGTTTGTTGTTATACTTGCACAGTTGATAAACCTGCAGCTTTTTTCTTCCAAATACAAGGTAGATGCCGATAACCAGGGCATTTTCAGAAAAGTAATTTATCCCGATCGTGGAATTGTGTACGACCGCAAAGGCAAAGCCATTCTGCAAAACACCACCATTTACGATCTGATGGTTATTCCCGGTAAAATAAAAGGAACCGATACAGCAACGCTTTGCCGGATATTGGAAATAGATTCTTCTGAATTTCATAAACGCATCATTGCAGCCATCATCAAAAATAAAAGTTACCGGGCCTCGGTTTTTGAACCATTGCTGAGTAACGAAAAAATGGCCAAGCTCAATGAGAACCTCTATAAACTGGCACCTGGCTATTTTATGCAGGAACGTTCGGTACGTGATTATCCTTTTGAAGCGGGTGGTAATATTTTTGGTTACCTGGGCGAAGTAGATTCCAATATTTTAAAGAATCCCGTTTATGAGGGCTATGTAATGGGCGATTATATTGGCCGTGCCGGTTTGGAAAGAACCTATGAAAAAGTACTGATGGGCCAGCGTGGTATTGAGTTTTGGAAAAGAGACAATAAGAACCGGTTGACCGATCCCCTGGAAGATGGAAAATTTGATACCGTCGCTGTGGCCGGACAAAATATGCACAGCTCCATCGATATTGAGTTGCAGGCACTGGGCGAAGAATTAATGGTTAATAAACTTGGTTCAATCGTAGCCATCGATCCCAAAACCGGCGGCATACTGGCCATGGTCAGCAGCCCTACCTATCAACCTAAATTATTAACCGGCGCCGAAAGAAAAAAACATTATGCCGAGTTATTGCTGAGCCCTGCAAAGCCTTTGTTTAACCGTTCGGTAACCGCAACTTATTCGCCGGGTTCCACCTTTAAAACATTGCAGGCATTAATTGGTTTGCATGAGAGTGTTATAACCACAGCTACTACCGTTTCCTGCGGTGGTGCTTTTTATGGTTGCGGCGGCGGCAAACCCATGAAATGTTTGGACTATGGTACGTTCGATCTGCGTAACGCAATACGTGTATCAGATAATACCTACTTTGCTACCGTAATGCAGCGGGTTATCAATAATCCAAAATATCCAAATATCGATAGCAGCCTGGCAGCCTGGGACAGGTATATGTATGCCTTTGGACTGGGCCATAAATTAGGCACCGATATACCGTCGGAAAAGCCCGGTAATATTCCAACCCCAAAATATTTCAATAAGATTTACGGTAATGGCAAATGGAATTATTGCAGCTTCCGTTCGGTAAGTATTGGACAGGGAGAGGTTTTAACAACGCCCATACAAACTGCCAATGAAATGGCCTATATCGCTAACAAGGGCTGGTATAAAATTCCCCATTTAATTGATTCGATCGAAGATGGAGATAAGTTTGATATGCTGACGAAGTTTAAGCAAAAGCACAGTACCATTGATATTCCCGACAGTGTGTTTGAAGCCGTGCACGATGGTATGCAGCGTGTGGTGGAAGGCGGAACCGGTGGTGGTGCCAAAGTGCCCGGCATTGTTATTTGTGGAAAAACAGGCACGGTAGAAAATTATTATCGTGGCGTAAAACAACCTAACCATGCTTTCTTTTGCGGTTTTGCACCCAGGGATAATCCAAAGATTGCGATCATGTGCGTGGTGGAAAACAGCGGCCGTTTTGGAGGTACTTATGCAGCACCCATTGTAGGCTTAATGATTGAAAAATACCTGAACGATACCATTGCAAAAAGCAGGGAGGCTATTGTTGACAAATTCAAGAAATTGAATTTGATACCACCACGTATTTACAAGGAGATGAAAACAGTAGATTCGATGCTGCATGCAAAAGACTCGGCCTACCTGATTGCAAAAGGGTACATTACGTTGATAAGAGACACAATGGAAGTGGATGCGACCGATGAAGAAGCAATTTTGGACCAGATAAAAAAGGATAAGGAAGACCTGAAAAAGAATCAATCGAAGAAAGACAGTGCTAACAATAAACAGATCATTAAACCGGAGGGAATTTTACCTAATGAGAAAAAGAAACCGGAAATAAAAGATACATTGAATAATTAAAACTTTTCAAATGCTCAGTAAAATGATTGTGTACTAACTCACGTCTCACAACTTACCACGCACGATTTATGCAATACAAAAATCCCACCATATCAAAAGGAATAGACTGGCTGATGGTTTGGCTCTATGCCATCATCGTAATCTTTGGGATAATCTGCATCTATTCTGTTGAGTATAAAAGCACCGATAATTTTGTGCAAACGTTGATCGGCTTCAAAAAAAATTACAGCAAACAACTTTTCTTTTTTGGCGCCAGTGCCATACTGGCCATTTTTATTTTATTGACCGACAGTAAATTCTTTACGGCCACTTCCAATATTTCGTACATGGTAGGTATTTTTTTAATACTGGCAACCTTTGTTGTTGGTAAAGAGATCAAAGGTTCTAAAAGCTGGATACCACTGGGTTTTATGAACCTGCAGCCGGTTGAGCTGTGTAAGATCTTTACCGCACTGGCATTGTCGAAATACCTGTCAATGCCCGAAACGGTTTTTAGAAAACCCAAGTCACAGCTGATTGCAGCAGCCATTTCATTTGCACCGGCCATGCTTTCCATATTGCAGGGAGAGACCGGGCTGGCATTGGTTTATTTTTCTTTTTTAATTCCTATGTACCGCGAGGGCTTGCCTGCGGGCTACCTTATCAGTGGAATATCTGTTGCAGTACTCCTGGTAGCCACATTGCTATTTGGTGGAAAAGAATTACTAATTGGCTTTACGGTAATAGCCTTAATACTGATCTATATTTATCGGCGGCAAATAAAACGTAAAGTATCAATCCTTGTAATTATTGGGTTGGGTTGGGCTTTTTGTCTGATATTTTCCCAGTTTCTCGTTCCGGTTATTTTTAAGCATGTATTAAAAGGTTATCAGGCCGACAGGATATTCAGCATGGTTGGTAAAAGCAATCCTTATGCGACCAGTAAAACCGCACAGTTAAATCAGTCAGACGATAAGACAAAAAAAAATAAAGAAGAAGCCCAGGACTATAACGTAAAGCAATCTAAAATAGCCATCGGCTCCGGCGGTTTTTTAGGCAAAGGTTTTTTAAAGGGAACACAAACCCGGGGCGATTTTGTGCCGGAGCAGCATACCGATTTTATATTTACTTCTGTTGGCGAAAATTTTGGTTTTTTAGGAAGTGCACTTTTAATGTTGGTGTACCTCTTCTTTCTGTTACGAATTGTAAAAATTGCCGAAAGGCAGCGAAGCACCTTCAGCAGGGTGTATGCCTATTCGGTGGCAGGTATCATGTTCTTTCATGTGGCCGTAAATATTTGTGTAACCATTGGCCTGGCGCCTGTAATTGGCATCACTTTGCCGTTGATGAGTTACGGCGGTTCTTCACTTTTGACTTTTACAATTCTTATTTTCATTTTGATAAAGCTGGATGCCGACAGGCAGATGGTGCTGAGATAAAACCCCCTCCGCCCCCTGAAGGCGGAACTTTAGAGTTTATTAACAAAAGTTTCTTTTATTTTTTGTAAGAGGTTAATTATATAAATGCCGGAGTCGTTTTATTTTCGGAAGCCTTTTAATATCGGAGGGACCAGTTCCCCCTCATCCTGAGCGTAGCCCAAGGGCAGGGGGCGGAGGGGGTTCTACCTCAACTCAAACTGCTGCCTGCTGGCTTTGCGTGCAGGAAACCAGGCAGCTAAAAAAGCAATGGCAGTAGCAGTTACAGCTACCAATATAAAATCGCCGGCGATCATCTTCACAGGAAAATAATCCAGCAAAAAAGAGCCACCCTGCAGTTTAATGATCTTGAATTTTAGCTGTAGCAAGCATAAGATGGTAGCCATAATGATGCCGGCAACGGTGCCAATACTGCCCAGCAATAAACCTTCGCTTAAAAATATTTTTAAAATGCTTTTATCGCTGGCGCCCATGCTTTGCAATACGCTGATGTCTTTTTGTTTTTCCAATACCAGCATGGTTAATGCGCTTACCATATTAAATGCAGCAATGATGAGTATTAAAGTGAGTATGGCATATATGGCCCATTTCTCCAGCTTCATGGTATTGTAAAGGCTGGTGTTTTGTTCGTACTTGGTTTGCACTTTGTATTTATTGCCCAGCAGGGTCTCTGTCAGTTTTTTCGTTTCCTCCGGGTCTGCTTTTTCTTTAAGTTTTATTTCCACAGCACTGTATTCATTCGCTGCAAAACCCATCTGCTGTTTTACAAAATCAATATTGGTGATGGCGTAATGGTCATCAAATTCCTGTTGAATGGTAAATGATCCCGAAGGTGAAATAAAACCTTCGCTGATGGATTGCAATGGGTCAGTATTGGTGGTTTTTCTGGGTAAAATAACGGCCACTGAATCGGTATAAAAAGGAGCGCTGAAATTTAATGCCGTAGCATTTTGTATACCCGAACCCACCACCAGGAAAGGAGCTTCGGCAGTACCTATAAAATATTTGCCCCGGTTTGTTTTGGAAGCAACACCACTTACTTTTTCGTAATTGGCATCAACGCCTTTCAGATAAATAACGGTTTGTGCATCCTGGTTTTTAAGCAGGGCTTTTTCTTCTGCTATCAACGAAAAATTATCAACCATTGGTTGATTTTTTATAGAAGCGATCTGTGAAGAAGTCAGTGTAAAAGTTTTACCGGCCGCCGGTAAAATTTTCATATCAGCATAAAAAGAAGAGTAGAGCGATTTCACAAGGTCTTCAAACCCGTTAAAAACACTCAATACCAAAACCTGGCAGCAGGTAGCAAAAGCAATAACACCTACCGTAACCCATGCAATGATGTTGATGGCATTGGCGCTTTTTTTTGCTTTAAAATATCTCCAGGCAAAGGTGAAGTACATAGTTCGGAGTTCTTGGTTCGGAGTTCTTAGTCTGGAGTTGATAGCATTTAGTGAGAGGCTTGAACAACATTGGAAACCTGCAAACTAAAAACTAAGAACCAAAAACTAAGCTTCACTATCATCTTTTTTAATTTCTTTAAATATCTTCTCCATCTTATCTACATAATCAAGCGTGTCATCAATAAAAAAAGTGAGTTTGGGCATACTGCGTAGCTGGTGGCGCACCCTGGCTGTCAGTTCTTTCTTTATTTCCCAGGCACGTTCTTCAATTTTCTTCAAAGCATCAAAACTGTCTTTTACCTGGAAAAAACTCAGGTATATCCTTGCTTCGTACAGGTCGGGTGTAATTTTTACCGAAGAAATAGAAACCATGCCGCCATCCATCATCGACAGGCCCAGGCGCTGAAAAATATCACTCAGTTCCTTGTTTAATAAGCCCGCCACCTGCTTCTGCCTTTTACCTTCTAACATATTCTTTCAGTTTAAACGTCTGTTATTATAGAAACCTCAGTAATGCCGGTAATAAGGCACGTGGGTTTGCTGTAAAATTAGTTACTTTGCTGCGTTTTATCAGCTTTTATATTTACTCCAGGCATGAAGAGTTTACGTACTATTTTCAAATACATAAAGAAATACCCAAGGCTGCTTGTCAGCTATTTTGGGTTTAATATACTGTCGGCTGTTTTCGGCGTATTATCGCTGGGCCTGCTCAGCCCGTTCTTAATGCTCATTTTTAAACAGGGTGATGCATTTAAAGCGGTAAGCGGTACCGGTTTTTTTAACAGTATCAACCCGGTTAATTATTTTAAAGAGTGGTTGTACAAAATGATAAATGAGCCGGGCGGTAACATAAAGGCACTAATGGTAATTTGCCTGGTGGTTTTTACTGCTATTTTACTCAAGAACCTTTTTGCTTATTTAAGCATGTACTTTTTAAATCCAATCCGTAACAGGATATTAAACGACATGCGCAGCAGCATGTATGCAAAGATACTGCAGCTGCCCATTGGCTATTTCAGCGAACAGCGCAAGGGTGATATCATGAGCAAGCTTTCAAACGACCTGGGCGATGTGGAAGGCTCTACTGTGAGTGTATTGGAAAGTATGTTCAGGGAACCGATAACCATCATCCTGTTCTTTGCCTACATGGTCATCCTAAGCCCGCAACTGACTTTGTTCCTGGTGATTTTTTTGCCGGTAGCCGGATTTATTTTAGGTAGAATTGGCCGCTCTTTAAAAAAGGAAAACAAAAATGTATTGCAGCAGTTTGGGAAATTGTTTTCAACCATTGAAGAAACATTGGGAGGCATACGCATCATCAAAGCATTTAATGCCGAGAAAAAGATACAACGCAAATTTGAAGAGGAGAACGAAGCGATGTATCATTTAAAGAATAAGGCAAACCGAAGAAGGGACCTGGCTTCGCCGGTTTCAGAAGCATTGGGTGTTACAGCTGTTTTGTGTATTCTTTGGTATGGTGGCCGGCTGGTATTAAGTGGTGATAAGTCCTTCACCTTAAATGCAGGTGACTTCCTGGCTTATATTGCCATTTTTACCCAGTTGATACAGCCATTGAAATCGCTCTCCAGTGCATCCTATAATATTCAAAAAGGTGCAGCAAGTATCGAAAGGATTGAGCACCTGATAAACGAAAACGTAGGGATTAAAGAACTGCCCGATGCCAAAGAATTAAAGGTCTTCTCCGATTGCATTGAACTGAAAAATGTTGGCTTCAGCTACGATGATTCGGTGATACTGAAGAACATCAACCTTACCATCAAAAAAGGAAAAACGGTTGCATTGGTAGGCAGCAGTGGCGCCGGCAAAAGCACGCTGGCCGATCTTATCCCCAGGTTTATTGACGCCGGTGAAGGAGAGGTTTTAATAGATGGAATAAATATAAAAAATTATACCCTGCATTCCATCCGCAACCAGATGGGTATTGTAACGCAGGAAGCCATTTTATTCAATGATACCATTGCCAATAATATTGCACTGGGAAAAGACAATGCCGCCAAAGAAGAGATCATTAACGCAGCTACCATTGCCAACGCTGCCAACTTTATCGATTCCAAGGAAGAAGGTTATGAGACCAATATCGGCGACCGCGGTATGAAACTGAGTGGTGGCGAACGCCAGCGCATGACCATCGCCCGGGCCGTTTTAAAAAATCCGCCCATTTTAATTTTAGATGAAGCCACATCGGCCCTCGATACCGAAAGCGAACGGCTGGTGCAGGACGCCATCAACAACTTAATGAACAACCGAACTTCTATTGTTATCGCTCATCGCCTCAGCACAATACGCCATGCTGATGAGATCATCGTTTTACAAAAAGGTGAAATTGTGGAAAGAGGAACACACGATAGTTTGATTGCGCAGGATGGGTTTTATAAGAGATTGGTGGATATGCAGGAGGTGAGGTAAATCTGGTAAGCTTTATGATTTCTCCTTAATTTTTTTCATTAGCTCCCTTGCCTCTTTAATATTATCTGCATCAACCGGCAGGGTTTCTAAAATTTTATAACAGGAATCAATTTTATTTTTCTTTAAGAAAGTAAGTGCTTTATACCAGGTTGCCTTGTTCTTATATACGGTATTCCCATTAACAAGGTAGTTAAATATCTTTGTTGCCGAATCGTACTGATTTATTTGGAGGAAACAAAACCCTGTGGCAATAAGCAGATCTGTTTTGGCAGAATCACTGGCCAATGTATTTTTAAGAAGAGGCAAACTCTTTTTATAGTCTTTTTTATTGAACAGGTTCACAGCCTGTAACAAAAGGGTGTCTTCATTAGCTCCACGCTCAACTGCAGATAACGGTTCAACATCTTTTGTGTAGTAAGCAAATAATTTGTTGTTGTCAAAAGTTTCTTCGCCAAAAGGTCGCAGTATCAATATAAAAACTACTGCAGCCGCAACAGCGGCGGCGGCATACCACCATCGGTTTATGCCGATCACCTTAGCTTCGTTTTTTTTAAAATAGTCTTTATTAAGTTCTTCTAAAGAGCCAGCCAGTTTTTCTTTTTCTGCTTTGTTTTTTATAAAAAATGATTGATCAGCTTCTATTATCCTGTAAATATTTACCTCGGCAGCCAGTGCGGAATCTTCCTGCATTCGTTTTTCAAATGCAGCCAATGCCTCACCGGTTAATTCACCGTTAAGATACTGGCTTATGATTTCGTAATTGATTTCACTCATTTGCTTACCATTGAAGATTTGCGAACTCCGGAGATTTTTTTACCAATGCAATTAACTTTCCCATACACTCACTTTTTTTCTTTTTAATGTAGCTATAACTGTTTTGCAGTTTTTTAGCCACTTCCATCATGGATATTCCGGTCCATGAAAGCTCCAGTAATTCCCTGCAGCCTTCGCCCAGTTCCTTAAATTTATGCGCCAGTAAAATATTTCTATTGTGCTGATTTTGTAAAATGGCAGCATTGTTAAACACATCTTCACCATAGTTATATCCTTCAGTATCTGCAAAAGTTACCCCGCTGCTGGCTTTTTTATTTAACTTATTTATCCACTTATTCTTACACACCAGGTATAAATAAGCATCAAGCGGGCAGGTAAGCACAAAGCCTTTATCTTTTGCCCGTTGATAAATATCCAGCAAAGCATCCTGGAAAATATCGGCTGCGTCTGCAATAGTGCCATTATTCTTTAATATCATGTTCCTGATCTTACCGCTGAATTTTTCATACAATTCCTTCAGCAACAAGTTATTGTTATCTACAAGGGCTTCAATGTATTGCTGATCCTGGTGGGCACTCATTTAAACGCTATCATTAAGCTGGGTTAAAAAAATCTTTTATTAAACCGGTAACCAAATGCTGTTTATGTTGATATACCTGTGATTAATTATTCAATCATCTAAAATAAACATTATTTTCAACTACCTAAACCAGCAATTATGAAAAAGATTTCCTTTTTGTTTACCTTATTGAGTTTACTTACCATATTGGTAAATGCACAAAAAATCGGGCAAGCAGTTAACAGCATCAGCATTGACCCTACAGGTGCACCATATCCCCTGGTAGGGCCAAACCCCAGTTCTGATTCATCTGCAACTCAAGATACCTCAAAAAGAACCAGGGCATGGCTTGAAACCGGCGGCGGCAATTTTACAACAAGTCCAAGCACCTGTTATTATTTCCCAATACCTTCAACCACTTCAACAGACCCACACCCACCATTTTTATTTGCAACAAATTTGTACGATACCACTAAAGGCTTGGCAAAGCCTTCAAGGCTAATAAGCAGTACAGGTAGCATTATATACCCAAGCAATGTGGCTTTCCCTAAAATACTTACAAAATCCAACCTAAAAATTACACCAAACTCATTCGACATTGTTCCCGGTGATACAATGGCATTTGCAGTAACCTATAATATTCCCAAAGATAATCCTGTCCCGCAACCTAAAGGCGATCAAAAGCTTGTGAACAAAGTTTATAAACTTTATTTTTTCTACAATGCCGATAGTACGTTTGTTCCGGTTAACAGCGAAAGCCAATCCAACCTCATGAATGCTGGCTCGCCAAAAAATTGCAGGTGGCATAGTGGAGAAATTATTAGTTTCAACCCAACGCTTCCTCCTACTGGTATAAATATTTATGGACATCATGATTGGATATGTTACACATTACTTGCAACTACCGTAAATGCAGAGAGATCGGTTTTTTTTACAATGCTACCAATAAATGATTCTCTCAAAATTGGAACATTGGGTTCTGTTTATGCCGTATTAACAGAGAACGATCAGCCTATAGGAACAGATTTCATTCAGAATATGCCATTTAGGCCGGCACACGATCCAAACTACCTTATTCAAGAACCTGGTTGTCTTAATTTTCCTAAAAGCGAGCATCCGTTTGAATATACGGTACACTTTCAGAATACGGGTGCTGGCAGGGCAAAAGAAGTAAAAGTTGTAGTGCATCTTCCTAAAGGAATGAATTGGAATTCGCTGGGAATCAAAAAAGCCACATTTGCCGGTATAGATTATACTAGTAAGATAATTGTAAGAACCGACCAATTAAATAATCAGCTTATCATATTTTATAAATACGATTCTATAAATCGTACTAATTATCTGCTTGGTACGATTGATTCTAAACAACCGGCAGTTGATCCCATGACTATGGGAGAAATTTTATTCAGTATAAATTCAACATCCAATACAGATGACAGCCTGAAAAGCTATGCAGATATTTATTTTCGAAGTGAACACCCGTCAACCAATGTAGATGCACAGGGTTACGAGTTTCCGGTGAAAACAAATACTGGTATTACTACTTACAAAGATTGCTGCAATGGCAATGGCTGTCCACCCGTTCCTTCGGCATGCTGCAAAATATTAGGACTTAGCCTGTGGTGGTGGCTTATTATTTTACTGTTACTCAATTTTATTATCTGGTATATAATCAGTAAAAGGAGAAGAAACAAACAAAGCTAAAGTCTGTTGTATAACCAACGCTTCCTGGCAAGTATCTTTTAATGAATGCTAAAATGCCTTAATTTGTAAAAAATTAAGGCATTTATGTTTTTGAGGATAGCCTGTTTGTTTTGTTATTTACTGTTGCTGTTTTCCTGTAAAGATGTTAACAGGAAGGCGGAAAAAAAAAGTATTGCCATTGATTCATTACATGTCTATCAATTCATAAAATTAAAAAAAACTGATTCTGCATTTGCCCTGGCCCGGGCACAACTTAATTCACTTAAAACAAACGGGCAGCTTAAAGATTATATACAATACAATGAAAGATTAGCCGATACCTTTAATCATACCGAAAACCGCAACCCTGAAATGGTTAAATTTTTTTACCGGAATATATACCAGTTAGATGGGCAAATTTCTACAGACACAGCTTTATTACATTCAATAACCAATGCCTATTACCAATGGGGCGAAATAGCCTGGAACCAGGACAAAATTAACGATACAGCGATCAGTTGCATAGGGGCAGCCATTAGTTTAAATAACAAAACACCGGCTCTTGCGCCAATTGACCACCGGTATGCTTACAGCATGCTGGGGATTACTTATTCTATATTGGGAGAATATAAAATGAGCCTGAGTTATTATGATCTGCAACTCAGAATTATTGATCCCACAAACGTTGACAGGCTGGCCGCAAATGCCATTAACAGGAGCATTGCCTTAAGAGAAACGGGGCAGACGGATTCTGCAATTCATACAATAGAGCAGGTTTTGCATTTGAAAGGCATACCGGCACTAAAGATATGCGATTTGCTTACCACACTTTCTATAGCGCAAATGCAAAAAGGGTTGTTGAAAGAAGCAGTTGAGAGTAATACAGAGGCATTAAGTATAGTTGATACCATCGCTAAGCCGGCTAAAGATGTAAAAGAAAAAATAGCCATGGCATTAAAACAAAAAGGCTCGCTGGAAAGATTGAATAAAAAATACCAGGACGCTTTTCGGTCGCAATCAAGTGCTTTAAGAGTTTATAAAGAGATCGGAAAGTCAGATAATAGGGATTTCGCAAAGATCTATATAGAACTGGGAAAGAGTTATGCCGGTGCCCAATTGTATGATAGTGCTCTTTTTTATTACCAGGCGGCTTTACATAAAGTAATGCAGTCGGTAGATTCAGCGAATATTTGGTCAATGCCTAAAAAGGCTTATCTATATGCAGAGAATACTTTTATAGAAGCGCTTGATGCCAAAGCCGAAGTATTAAGGCAAAAATACAGGCAAACCAGCCAGGCTAAATACCTGGAAACGGCTGCTGCCTGTTATGAAATGAGTTTTGATGTAGAAAATAAACTGATGCAGAATTTCAGCTATGATGAAAGCAGGCTGCTGATGCTTAAACAAAGCAGGAAAAGAAGTGAAACTGCCATCGATCTTTGTTACCAGCTATTTCAATTAACAGGCAATAATTACTGGACAGAAAAAGCTTTTCTGTTTGCTGAAAAAAGTAAGGCCTTTGTATTGCTTGAATCAATAAAAAGAAATATTGCGACCAATACAATGCTGCAAAACGATACGCTCTACCGGCACATACAATCTTTGCAGGTAAAACTAACCTATGTTGACAGGAAGATAAGTGAAACTGATAATAACAACGATTCAGTTGTTGCTGCATTAAATAAACAAAGAACAATACTAGACGACGAGCTGGTATTGGCGAATAACGAATTTAAAAGAACCAATACTTCTTATAAACTTGTAAGTAGTGAAGAAAATAATATTTCCCTGGGCATAACTACCGAAAAACTTCTTAACGACAACACGGCCCTTATTGAATTTTTTGCCGGTGATTCCGCTACCTATATTTTTTCATTCAGCAAAAACGGGGCGCCCGTTTTTTTTAAAGCAGAGAATACACTCACAACAACTTTAAACAACTTTCTCATTTTCTTTAAGGATAAAAACAGGATAAATAACGGGCCCGTTGCTTACGGCAATATTGCCTTTAAACTTTATCAGCAGCTGGGCTTTGAAGTACTTGGTAAAATGGGCGCAACAAGACTTTTGATTATACCTGATGGACGGTTTAATTTTATTCCTTTTGAGGCCCTGGTAACAGCAGAAACAAATCCAGAAACACCTAAAACATTTCCTTACTTATTTTTGAAAAACCAAATTGATTATGGTTATTCAGTTGCCACTTTATTAGAACAACAGGAAAACAGCAGTACATCAGCTTCAGGCAACATGGTTTGTTTTGCGCCTGTATTTGCCAATAATGAAAGAGGCGAAACATACTTGCCCTATACGGTTGATGAAATAGGAGCTATAAGAATGCAAAAACCAAAAGGAAAATATTTTTTAAAGGGAGAAGCTACTTTTAACCGGTTTAAGAATGTGATAAGTGACGCCAATATTATACATATTGCCTCACATGCCAGTTCCGATACAACAGCGGGTATGCAACCCAGGATTCAGTTTTATGACAGTTCGTTATTTCTTAACGAAATTTATTCAATGCACATCAATCCAAGCCTGGTAGTACTCAGCGCCTGCGAAACCGGTATTGGTGTTATTGATAAAAGCGAAGGAGCCATGAGCCTGGCAAGGGGTTTCTATTACGCAGGAGCAAAAAATGTTATAACCAGCTTATGGAGTGTGGATGATCGTAGTACCGCAAAAATATTCGGTGATTTTTATCAGCACTTATCTGGAAACGATTATGCTACAACACTGTATGAAGCAAAACTGAATTATCTCGAAAACGCCACAGCTGCAAATGCATCGCCTTACTATTGGGCGGGTTTTGTACATATTGGTTATGAAAAACAGCGTCCCAAAAATCATCTTCTTTTAATATTGATCGCTTGCATTGGATTAATTTTAGCCTGCAGCTTCTTCTTATACCATGGTAAAAAGTAACCGGGCTAAGGCCTGTTGATAACAACTACAGATGGCTACTTAAAGCCATCAGCTTTTCAGCATATTAATCTTTTTCAAAAAAAACCTAATAAAAGGGGTAACCATTTTTTTAGTTACGGATATAACTATAAAACAGGGATGCCGAAAACTGTAGCCAGAGTAGGCGTATTTTAAAATTAATTTATTATGAAAAAAATGGAAATTAAACTGATAGTCAGGTATGCAGTAATATTTGCTATGCTGGCAGCTCTGGCAGCAATCAGGGTTTTTACTGCCAACCCTTAATAAAAAACAACTCATTTAAATGTATGAGATAAACTAAAACAATCAAACAACAATTAAACAAAAAATTTATTAAAACAAAATTTATGAAAAAATTATTATTAGCATTATCAATATGCGTCGTTTCGCTTACAAATTTTGCACAAAACATCAGTACAGGGGTAGGTACAGTAGGGTCAATTGATAGTTGGAAAGTAAGTACTACATCACCA